>Ga0315273_10009908_pt1 | contig 12120 bp, 7 predicted proteins | sample YL17G02_0_MG_FD_205753 | JGI IMG/M metagenome (GOLD analysis project Ga0315273, IMG submission 205753) | Sediment microbial communities from Yellowstone Lake, YNP, Wyoming, USA - YL17G02_0 | ecosystem: Environmental > Aquatic > Freshwater > Lake > Sediment | place: USA: Wyoming | collected... | reverse complement strand
GACGAGCCAGGATACCCGCCCCTGTACGTTCCGAGTTCCTTCGCTTGAAAGGGGGACGGATACCTATGAGTGGTGCCACATGACTAAGGCCCTCGGACGTGAGTTCGGGGGCTTTCCGCGCCAAAAACCAACCGGTTCTTCCACTTAGATACCCAGAGAAAGGATTTTCCATGCTCCGAAAAGTGAGCGGTACAGTATTGGCGTTTGTCGCCTTGGTGACAGCGGGCTCACTGCTCGCAAGCGCGGCCGAGCCGCAGACGCAGGCGGCGGACGATGCCCTGGACTACATTCGCACTCTCCAGAATACAGACGGCGGCTTCCCCGCCTCCGGTACGGAATCAGCGGCGGGGGCAACCATCGACACCATCTTCGCCTTCGTCGCCGCCGACATCGACCCCCACACGGTCAAGAAAGACGGCAACTCTCCCCTCGACTACCTCGAGGACCAGGCAATCGCCTATGCGACGACCCCCGGCCATACGGCCAAGCTTGTGCTCGGCCTGGCGGTGGCCGAAGAGGACCCCGGCGACTTCGCCGGCCAGGACTTTCTCGACCTCATGGAGGCCGACTTCGACAGCGTGAGTCACAGCTACGGCGACGGCGTTCTAGATCACGAGATCTATATGCTGGCGCGGGCCGGCCTAGACTTGTCGGCGGCCCAGGGGTCGGTAAGCTATCTCAAATCGAAGCTCACGGCTGACGGTTGCTGGGAATTCAGCGACGGCTTCGGCTGCGACACGAACACGACGGCCCTGGGCATCGAGGCGCTGCTGGCCGCCGGCAAGGAGCCCTCGGACAGCGCCATCGAGGACGCCCTCGACTACCTGGAGGACGCTCAAAATGACGACGGCGGCTGGCCCTATGACCCGGTGTCGGCGTGGGGCACGGACAGCGACGCCAACTCGACGGCGTTCGTCCTGCAGGCGCTGGTCGCGGCGGGCGAGGACGTCGACGATGACAACCGCTGGGAGGCGTCAAGCGGGAAGACGCCCCTGGAAGCCCTGATCGCTTTCCAGCTCGATAGCGGCGCCTTCGAATGGCAGCCTGGCAGCGGCGCAAACTTCATGGCTACATATCAGGCCATACCGGCCCTCCTCCTGGAGCCCTACCCGGGCGCGCCCAAGACACCGGTTGAAGAGGAGACCGCTACGCCCAAGCCCACGGGAACGCCGACGCCGGCACCCACGGCAACGCCGACCGTCGCGCCGACAGAGGCAGCGACGGCACTGCCTTCCCTAATAGCTCCTCCCCCACCTCCTGCTCCGATCACTCAGGTGATCACGATCGCGGCGACTGGTGAGGGAGCCACCAACGGAGAAGAGGGCTTTGGAGCGCCCATCGTGCTGACGCTCCTGCTCGCGGGCGGAGGCGCCCTCGCGGCGACCGCCGGCCTGCGTCTACGTCTGAGGAGACGGTAAAGGTATGCTTTCGACGGCAAGAGGCAAGGGCAACTCCATCGCCGCTTCTCGCCAAACAGCGACCCCCTGGGGACGGTCGGCCCAAGATGCGACCGGCCCTAGGGCAGGCGCCTGGCTGGCCTGGCTGGTGGCTGCCTCGATCGCCGTCTTCCTGACATCGAACCCGCTCTATCTGGCCACCGCCTGCTTTGTCGGGCTAACGGTGTACACGTCGAGTCCCAACAACACGCGGCGGCGGGTCTACGGCCTGATCATCAAGATCGGACTCTTCTTTGGCCTGCTCAGCATACCGCTGAACCTGCTGACAGGCAGCGCCGGCCCCACGGTGCTCTTTGAGCTGCCAAGCCTGACCTTCCCCGGCTGGCTGGGCGGCGTGACCTTGGGTGGCACGGCAACCGCAGAATCGCTCCTGTACGCCCTCGACCGCGCCCTGCGCCTGGTGGCGCTGCTGCTCTTCGCGGCAGCCTTCAACGTCGGCGTCGATCATTACCGGCTGCTGCGCCTGATGCCGCCGGCTCTCAAGCAGATGGGGGTCGTGATCACGGTATCGGTGCTTTTGATACCACAGGCCCTGAGTCAGGCACGGGGGGTGATGGAGGCACAACGCCTGCGCGGTCGCGCCGTCCGGGGTCTGCGGAGCCTCGTCGGGCTGACCGTGCCGGTGCTGGCAGGCGCGCTCGAACGATCCCTCCAGCGGGCGGAGTCTCTCGATGCCCGCGGCTTCGGCAGCCTCGAACCGGCCGCCGCTGGCAGGAAACGCTGGACCGTCCTCCCGGCGATCGCGGGGCTCGGTGTGGCGGTAGGCGGAGCCTTTGCCTACTTCTACTACAGCGAGATGGCCGTTGCGGCAGTCGCCGCGATGGCCGTCGGGGCTGCCCTGATCGTGTTCGCCGTTTGGGCGCAAGGAGAGGGGGCCGCCGGCAGCCGCTACTCGAGCGAGCCCTGGGCAGGGCCGGACGGTTTCGTCGTCGGCTGCGCGCTGCTCTCGGCCACGCTTCTGGTCTTGCTCCGCGTCCTGGGTACAGGTGGCACGATGTACCTCCCCTATCCGGAGGTGACGGCACCGGCTTTCCATCCCCTGGGAGCGCTGGCCATCCTGCTCTTGCTCGCTCCAGCGCTGGCGACGGGACGGATCGGCCGGTCACGGGAGGGTGAGGATGATTAGGATTCACGATCTGACCTTCACCTATCCAAAGGCGGCCGCGCCCGTGCTGCAAGGGATCGACCTGTCGATCCCTGAGGGCGAGGTGGTGCTGGTCATCGGACCATCGGGAAGCGGCAAGTCGACCCTCCTGCGCTGCCTGAACGGCCTGGTACCCCACTTCCACGGCGGGAGCTTCGCCGGGAAGGTGCTGGTGGACGGTGAAGACACGCTTACCCGCCAGCCGCGAGACCTGGCACGGAAGGTCGGGCTGGTGTTCCAGGACCCGGAGAGTCAGTTCGTGGCCGATGTCGTGGAGGATGAACTCGCTTTCGGGATGGAGAACATGGGGGTGCCACGGCTGACGATGCGGAAGCGAGTGGAGGAGGTGCTGGATGTCCTCGGCATCGCCCACCTGCGGCGGCGGCGCCTCGACACGCTCTCCGGCGGCGAGCTCCAGCGCGTCGCTATCGGCGCCGTGCTGACGGTGCAGCCGCGGGTGCTCGTCCTCGACGAACCGACTTCGCAGCTCGACCCTCAGGCGGCGGAAGAGGTGCTGACGGTAGTGCAGCGTCTGAACAGCGACCTCGGCCTGACCATCGTCATGGCGGAACACCGGCTGGAGCGGGTGGTTCAATACGTTGACCGAGTGCTCTATATGTCGGGTGACGGCTCGGTGGTTCCCTACCCCGTCCGGCAGGCTATGGAGGAATTGTCGCTCGCGCCGCCGGTCGCCCGCATCGGCCGGGCGCTGGGATGGGCGCCACTGCCGCTGTCGGTGCGGGAGGGCAAGCCCTTCGTGAAACGCTCGGCTCTGCCTCTGTCATCAGATACGCAGGCGAACGAAGAGGGTGGTCGGGCCGCCGTAGTCGTGGAGAAGGCGCATCTATCTTATGGCGACGGTGACGTGATCAAGGGCTTATCTCTGTGCGCCTTCCCCGGGCAGGTGCTCGCCCTCATGGGCAGGAACGGCGCCGGAAAGACGAGCCTCCTCCGATCGCTGGTTGGCTTGCTGACGCCCCGCAAGGGTACGATATCCGTTCTCGGCGAGGACGTGTCGAATAGAAGCACGGCAGAGTTGACCCGTCGAGTGGCATTGGTGCCGCAGGACCCCACTTCGATACTTTTCCACGACACCGTCGAGGGAGAGATCGCCGACACTCTCAATGGCACCGGCCGCGACGGCAATGTGGAGGAGGCAATCAGGGAATGGCGGCTGGAGTCGCTTCGGCATGCGCATCCGCGAGACCTAAGCGCCGGCGAGCGGCAGCGGGCAGCGCTGGCAGCTATGCTGGTCGGCGACCCTCCCGTCGTTCTGCTGGATGAGCCGACGCGAGGGATGGACTACGAGACGAAGAAGATACTGATCGACAACCTGCGCCGGCGCTGCCGCGAAGGCTGCACAGTCGTCCTAGCCAGTCACGACGTGGAGTTGGTGGGGAGTTGCGCCGACAGGGTCGTCCTGCTGGCGGAGGGCGAGGTGGTGGCTGAGGGGCCAACTCGCGAGGTGCTGACGGAATCTCTCACCTTCAGTACTCAGGTTAATAAGCTCTTCGGTGGCCGCTACCTGACTGTCGAGGACGTGCTTACACCGAAAGAGAAGGAGAAGACGGGTGTTTCTCACGTCTAACAGCAGCAATGCGAGACTTCTGCGGTCCGTATTGTTCGCAGCCTTACTGCTGGGCACCGCGCTCGCAATCTGGGTTATGTTCGAGGGAGAGCACGCGGCGGCGGAGCAGCCGAACCGAGCGGGCTTGGTGGTCACCTTCAGCGACGGCAGCACGTTGAGCCGGTGCATCGAGTTCAGCGAGGAGGAAATCAACGGCGTCGAGTTGCTGACGCGCTCCGGAGTCCCCCTGGTGTCCTGGGGCACGGGAGCGGGCGCGGCGATATGCAAGATCGGCGACGACGGCTGCAACAATCCCAACGACTGCTTCTGCGAGTGCAGTGGGTCGGACTGCCAGTACTGGGCTTACTACGCCCTGGAAAACGGCCAGTGGCAGTACGCGAGCGCAGGAGCGTCCCTCCGTAAGGTTCACAACGGCGACGTGGACGGCTGGGCATGGGGCTCCGGCAAGGCAGGACAAGGAGCAATGCCACCGCTGCTCACCTTCGAGAAGATATGCCCTCCCCTAGTCCCGACCGTCGCTCCAGTGCCACCGGCAGAGCCGCCGCTCGTGCCAACCACCCAACCGCCTGGGCTGCCGGTCACCCAAGAAACGGCTATCGCGCCGACAGCGACTGCCGAGACAGTCGCGGCAGCGAGCCCCCAGGCAACAGCTACGAAAGCAACGCCGCAGACACCAGCGACAGGGACAGTACCGACGCAATCGGCGGCGGAACAGGCGAACGCGGAAGCATCGGAAAAGGACGATAGTTCCAGCTTCCCGCGTCAGCTCATCGCCTTCGCCGGCGTGGCAGCCGCTCTGCTGGTGACAGCGGTGATTCTCGTTAGGAGACGGGCCAGTGGCTAGAGAAGCAGTGATGCCAGCGAAGCCCTTGACTGCGGCAGGCCTCGGTCGGGGCCTTAGCGCGCCCGTCTGGTCGGGCATAACGCTCACTATCATCAGCCTGATCGGGCTTTCGGCGTTCCTGTACCCGCTGTTTCTCACCAACGCCCCTCGCGCCGAGTCGATGGCCAACCCTCATTCCGACGACGCGCCGCTGATCTTTGGCCTGGTGCTGGCCTTGACGCTATTGCTGTTCGTGCTTGAGCTGGCGAGGCAGGGGATGAACGCCAAGACCGCCTCAGCGCTGGCAACGCTGATGGTCATCGCGGCTGCTCTTCGCATCCCGACGCTGCCGGCGGGGGCGACGGCGTTCTTCTTCGCGATCATACTGGGTGGGTACGTCTTCGGGCCGCGTTTCGGGTTCCTCCTGGGGGCAGGATCCCTCTTTGTTTCGGCCTTCGCCATAGGAGGCTTTGGACCCTGGATGCCCTTCCAGATCTTCGTCGCCGGGTGGGTCGGGATGACCGCCGGCTGGATGGGAATGCTCCGGAAGAGGCTTTGCCAAAACCGCTCATTGGAGCTTGCTGCCCTGGCAGTTTTCGGGGTCGCCTGGGGGTTCTTCTTCGGAGCGATAATGAACCTCTGGTTCTGGCCGGTCATGGCCGCTGGCGAGGGGATATCCTGGCAACCGGGGTTGAGCCTGGGCGAGACTCTGCGACATTACTGGTCGTTCTACCTCCTGACATCGGCCGGCTGGGACATCTGGCGGGCCGTCGCCAACCTACTCCTGATTCTGGTGCTGGGACGGCCAATCCTCGACGTTCTCACGCGCTTCCGCGACCGCTTTCAGGTTGACCTGGGGTAACCACCCCGATAACCTCCACCACAAGTCGGGTGCCAGACTCGTGGAGATCAAACCCCTCAGAAACAGACGGCATGGTTGAGGGCATTTCGTACGCTGTGCTATAGTAAACCGACATGCGACGCCGACTCAGTGCAGCCCAGCGACGGGACAAGATTATTAAGGCTTGCCTTGCAGAAGCTAAGCGTACCGGCTCCTTCTCTCAGGTCTCGGCGCGCGCCGTAGCCCGCCGCGCCGGTTGCACGCACCCTATCCTTTATCACCACTTTAAGAACCGCTCTGAACTTATCCGCGAAACTGTGAACCATCTGCAAGACCGTGGCCTCAGGGCGATGATCGCCTGGGCAGGCAATGAGCGGCAGACCGTCGTCGAACGCATTCGCGGTCTCATGGACCTCTATCTGAGCCAACGTTCCAACCGAGAGATAGTATTATCGTTCGGGGTCCTCTCGGGGGAAGAATGGCGAAACGACCCCCTGGTTCGCGCCGCCTTCAATGACGCCGCCGAGCGCTATGCAGCGATCATCATGGGTCTGATCACCAAAGGCATCGAGCGGGGCGAACTGAGGAGGAGCACCCACCCCGAGTACGTCTCCTGGCGGCTGGTCGAACTAGGCATGTTCGTCGACCATGCACGCCTGTTGGGCCCACCCAACGCCCGCCTCAAGAGCTATATCTCGGCAGCCATCGAATCGCTGGTCCGCGAGATCACTCCCCCGGTCGCGGACAAACATCGCTAAGATATCCTCCCCAGCAGACCAAGTAGAGATCGTCGCGCCTCGCCGCCGCTCCGACAGCATCTCCCACCCATTTGCCCAGAGACGGAGGTGAATGGGGACTACCGCCGTACCTCTCGGAGAAGCCGCTCCTTCGCATACTGCGGCGGATGGCATATCGACAGATGGGAACCTTTCTCACCCCTGCGGCGTCTCCTATGACAGACAACCCGGGAGGTGAACTATGTTGAATCCAAAGAGACTGATGATTGTTTTCGCGATTCTGTTTGCGGTAACGGTATCCGCCTGCTTCGACCCAGCGTCGAAGGTGAACAGCTACGTCGCCCTGGTGCCCAACATCCTGCGGCCAGGCGAGCACGAGACCGTCTCCCTCACCCTGTTCCACGGTGACAAGCTGGCTACGGGGATGGTCGAGGTGGCGCTCCTGCAAGACGGCCGCGAGGTCCTGAAGCAAGCGGCGGAGATCGACGGCAAAGGCGCCATCGACTTCCAGGTGCCCCTACTGCCCCAAGGGGAGTACGAGATGGAAGTGCGAGGCGAAGGCTTCTTCGACAGGACGAAGGTGCGCGTCCAAGACGGCTCGCTCCTCTTCCTGGAGACGGACAAGCCGATCTACAAGCCGGGTCAGACCCTGCACACTAGAGTCATATCACTCAACTCGGAGCTGAAGCCGGTACAACTCGAGGCGACGTTGGAGATCCAGGACGCCAAGGGCATCAAGCTCTTTAAGCAGACCCTTCAGACCGACGAATACGGGATGGCCACGCTCGACGTTCCTATCTCGGAGGAGCCGAACCTCGGCGTCTGGAAGCTCACAGTCCAGGCGGGCGAACGCAGCGCCGAACTGGACGTGCGGGTCGAGGAGTATGTGCTCCCCAAGTACGAGGTCAAGGTCGATCTGGCCAAAGAGTGGTTCCTGGTCAACGAGCCGATCAAAGGCAAGATCGGCGCTGAGTACAGCTACGGCAAGCCCGTGCAGGGCGAGTTGAAGATCGTCGCCCTGCGCTACGTCGGCCAGTGGGAGGAATTCGCCAGCCTCACGACCGCCATCAACGGCGAGGGCGAGTTCGATCTGCCGGCAGCGGGATACGTCGCCGGCGTACCGGAGGCCCGCGGCATGGGCAACGTTACCCTGGAGATAACGGTGGTGGAGAAGGCCACCGGCTACGAGGAGAAGACGACGCGACTCCTCACTGTGTCGCAGTCGCCGCTCACCGTCCAGATCATTCCCGAGGGCAACGCCTTCAAGCCGGACCTGCCGTTCACGTTCCTCATCATCACTGAAACGCCGGACAACAAGCCGGTGGAGGGCAACGTTTCGGTTGAGATCACCTACCTGGGCAAGGAGTTCCAGACGGTCGAGACGGAGAACAAGAAGGTCAAGACGAAGAACGGGATGGCTCTCCTGGAGATCACACCCCCCAGCAAGGCCGTCTCTCTCATGGTGAATGTCTCTTCCCAGGACGCCTATTCCTACGTTGCCCTGGACGCCGCCTACTCCCCCTCGCGCAACTTCATCCACGTGGAGCAGGTCTCGGAGGGGACGCCGAAGGTCGGCGATGAGGTGAAGTTCAAAGTGAACTCCACGCGCGAGGCGGCCAACTTCTATTACGAGATCGTCTCCCGCGGCCGGGTGGTCTTCAGTGACTACTCCGACTCCAGTGAGATTTCCTTCGCGACGACGCCGCTGATGGCCCCCTCGGCCAAGCTGCTCGTCTACCAGATCCTGCCCAACAGCGAGGTCGCCGCCGACTACATACCCTTCGACGTGGAAGGCGACTACCCCCAGAGCGTCGAGGCGGCGTTTAGCCAGGACGAGGTTCAGCCAGGCGAGGGTCTGGACATCGTCGTTCAGACGGAGGGACAGGCCCGAGTAGGGCTGGTCGCCGTCGACCGCTCGGTCTTCATCCTCGCCGAGAACCGGCTGAACCTACAGCAGGTCTTCGACGAGTTGGAGCGGCTGTATATGGACCCCCAGGTCGAACTGCACGAGGCTTCTCCCTACGACGGGATCAAGACCCGCGGCGCCCAGGAGACCTTCGACGAGGCCGGGTTGGTCGTCCTCAGCAACAAGCGGGTTCCCAAAGGCAAGGAGTACGGCGCCGACTTCGGAGGCGTGATGCTGGACGGAGCGAGGGCGGAGAAGGGCATGGCGCAGGGCAACATGCTCCTGCCTGCCGCCGCTGAAGACGAAACCACGTCCGGCAGCGGCCTCGCCGAGGTGGAACGAATCCGCCAGTACTTCCCTGAGACGTGGATATGGGACACAGTGACGACCGACGCCGACGGCAAGATATCGCTGCCGGTGGAGGCGCCGGACAGCATCACCACCTGGGTGCTGCGCGCCGTCGCCATATCGCCCGACAAGGGGCTGGGCATCGCCGAGAGCGAGCTTAAGGTCTTCCAGCCCTTCTTCATCCAGGTCGACCTCCCCTACTCCGCCATTCGCGCCGAGGAGTTCCCGGTGAAGGTCGCCCTCTACAACTACCAGGACGACCCCCAGGAGTTCTTCGTCGAGATGGAGGGTGCGGACTGGTTCGATAGCATCGACAGCACCAGCAAGTCGCTGACGGTCGCCGGAAACGACATCGGCGGGGTCGAGTTCATGATCCGCCCCACCAAGCTGGGTGTGCAGGAGATCAAGGTCACCGCCCGCAGCGCCGAGTCGGCCGATGCCATCATCAAGAAGATCAGCATCGTGCCGGAGGGCGTGGAGCGGGAGTTCGTGGAGAACGCTGTGCTATCCGCCGGCAACGCCACCAGCTTCGACGCTCTCCTGCCGCCGCTGGTCGTCGAGGGGTCGGCACGGGCATATCTGAGTCTGACCGCCAGCTACCTGACGCAGACCATCGAGGGACTGGACCAGCTCCTGGCGATGCCCTACGGCTGCGGCGAGCAGAACATGCTCCTGCTGGCGCCGGACATATTCGTCGCCCGCTACCTCAAAGAGACGAACCAGCTCAAGCCGGAGATCATGGCCAAGGCGGAGAAACTGATGATCACCGGCTACCAGCGGGAGCTTACCTACCGGCGAAGCGACGGCAGCTTCTCGGCCTTCGGCGAGAGCGACGAGGTGGGCAGCCTCTGGCTCACCGCCTTCGTCCTGAAGACCTTCTCGCAGGCCAAGGGGCTCATCTTCGTCGATGACTCGGTGCTTGACGCGGCGAAGGAGTGGATCGTCGAGCAGCAGAAGGCCGACGGCTCCTTCGAGGCGGTGGGCTTCGTCCACCATGAGGACATGATGGGCGGCATCCAGGGCAAGACAGCCCTCACCGCCTACGTCGCCACCGCCCTACTCGAGGCGGGCGACAAGGGCAGCGCCGCCAAGGCGATCTCCTATCTGGAAGGGCAAATCGACGAAATCGACGACGCCTACACGATGGCTATCGTGAGCTACGCCCTGGAGCTGGCCGAGAGCCCGAGCCGCGACGCCGCCCATGACAAGCTGATGGAGATGGCGGAAGAGGACGAGAACGGCCTCCACTGGGGCAGCGAGATCGTCCCTCTGCTAGAGAATGAGAGCCCGCGGGAGATGCCACCGATGCCCGACGGTATCCAGCAGAGCACAGTGATCGAGGCGACGGCCTACGCGACCCTCGCCCTCACCAAGCACAGCGACCCCCTCAACGCCGGTCAGGCGGCGCGATGGCTGGTGAGCCAGCGCAACGCCTACGGGGGCTTCGGCTCCACGCAGGACACCGTCGTCGCCCTCCAGGCTCTCACCGAGCAGGCGGTCGGCGCGGCCAGCGACACCGACCTCACGGTCACGATCGACGCCGGCGGCGAGACGAAGACGGTCAAGATCAATTCGGCGAATTTCGACGTGCTCCAGGTCGTCGACCTCCCCGCCGGCGTCCCGATCAACGTTCAGGCCGAGGGCACGGGCGAGGTGGTGCTCCAGCAGGTCACCCGCTTCAACATCCCGGCCGCCGAGACGCAGGATAACGTCTTCAAGATGGACGTCGACTACGGCACCGAGCAGGTGGCAGTCAACGACACGATCACGATAAACACCAGCGTGCGCTTCAACCCGCCGGAGCCCCTGAAGGCGGGCATGGTGGTCATCGACGTGTCCGTGCCCACCGGCTTCGACCCCGTCGTCGAGTCCATCGAGGCGGCGGCCAACTCCAACCCGAAGATCAAGCGCTACGACGTGGCGGGCCGGAAGGTCATCTTCTACATCGAGGACATGGAGCCGGGGGAGAGCATCTCCTTCAGCTTCCAGGCGAAGGCGCTCTACCCGGTGCGGGCGAAGGGAGTGGTCTCCGACGCCTATTCCTACTACATGCCTGAATGGAGAGGCGAGACGCTGAGCGGGGATATGGCGGTGGCCGGCGGCGGGCAAGAGCAGTAGTCAGACTTCTTCAATCAGGACGGGCTTTGGCGTCCAGCGGGGCAACGAGAGAGTCATCCTGCTGGACGCCGAGCTTCGCGCAGTTCAGGCGGCGCTACCGCAGCCGGTGCCTCCGGGCGTACCAGCCACCAGCGGCGACGGCAGCTCCAGCTACGCCGCATGCCAGAACCGCGTTTATTGCCGCTGACCAGCCGGAATCCTCAGCCGGTGCACCGGCCTCAGCAGCAACAGCGGCGGGCGGTAGCAGTACAGCGCCGCCAACGCCTGGGGGCCGCGGAGTGCCGGGGGTTGGCGTCGGGGTTGGGGTTGGCGGTTGAGCGGTTAGCTCGATTATTGGGCTGCCAATCTGCCAATCGTATTGCAGAGCGAGAGTCTGGACGAGTCCGGCTTCAGTGGTGCCGTGAATAGTGGTGGATGCCGGATTCCCGGCCCAATCCGTGGCCGTAATGTCAATCTCGTAGTCCCCGCTCGCCGTACCGATCACCTGGATCGCGTATTGGCCGTCGATGGGATCGCTGACCTCGAAAAGCAGCACGGATGGTTGATCTGGTCCTAGTCCGTCCTCAGAGCCGATTTCGCCTGTGTGTGCGTAGCTACCCATGGGGATGTCGTCGAACGAAGTTCCAGAGGCCGGATCGAATCCGGTGACGTTGCCCCGCGGGTCGGTGATGATCATCTCGATTGGCGACCGCCCGACTATGGATAGCCAAGACTTGGCTGAGGGCCCCGGCCCGTACAAGACCATCGAATAGAAGTTGTCGTAGTAGGGATAGGCGGACAGGGTGTCCGTGGTGCCAGCGGGATCGTTGATCCAGTAAGTGCTGCCATTCTTCCCTGTGGCCACAAGCCAGTGACCGCCCCCCAACTGGTTGTGGACCTTTAAGATGACAGGGTGACCGGCGGCGAGTTCCTTGTCAAGTAAGGTGCGGTCGGGCCCAACTAGTTTGCCCCCGGTCATCGCGTTAGCCGACGCGGCAGCGCCGCGGCCCCAATAGATAGCGGCACTGTCTGGTGCGTAGCCATTTTTATCTGTGAGCCAGTGGTTGACCGTTCCGGGATTCGCCGGCCCATATCCGTCGCTCACTTGCGATCCATAATAGGCAATAAGGTCGGCAACGGAAGTAACGGCACAACCCGTATTCCACATCCATGCGGAAT
>Ga0315273_10009906_pt1 | contig 12121 bp, 12 predicted proteins | sample YL17G02_0_MG_FD_205753 | JGI IMG/M metagenome (GOLD analysis project Ga0315273, IMG submission 205753) | Sediment microbial communities from Yellowstone Lake, YNP, Wyoming, USA - YL17G02_0 | ecosystem: Environmental > Aquatic > Freshwater > Lake > Sediment | place: USA: Wyoming | collected... | reverse complement strand
CGGTGGGCGAAGCCGCCGGAGGGCGCCTCGGCGCGGCGCTCGACGGTCGTGGCAATGAGCCGGAGGCGCTCCTTGATGTTGGCGCAGGCGTCGGCGAAGACGGCGCGCGCCTCGGCGAGGTTGGCCGTCGTCGCCGGCAGCGTCGCCGTCAGCAGGTGGTGGCGCGGGTCGGCGAGGAGGCTCGAGACCTTGTAGCCGCTCCAGTCGGCGGCGGCGCCCTTCTCCTCGCGCATCTCCGCGTCGCTGTGCTGCTCGAGGTCGAGGTGGGTGTAGGCGCCGCGGCAGGCGACGATGTACACGCCGTTGTCGCGCCCGTAGCCCGTCGAGATGTGGACGCCCAGGATGACGAGGCGCTTCCCGGGCTGGAGGACGGCGAGCTTCGTCGTCGGGTTGAAGAGGGGCTCGGGCATCGCCCCCTCGGTGACCTCGAAGTCGCCGGCGTAGACGGCGAGGGGGGTGGCGCCCTTGTTCGAGACGTCGAGCTTCAGCCGGAGGTTGGCGACGATGTCGGCGGGGATCTGCGGGCGGAGGCGGAGGCAGGCGATGCGGCTGTTGACGAACTGCGGCAGCATGAAGGGGTCGGTGGTGAGCTCGGCGCTGAAGCCGTCGGCCGGCACCTTGAGGGCGTGGCCGGGCATCTCGTCGATGACGACGCGGCGGAAGGCGTTGACGGCGGCGGTCGGGATGCCCTTGAGCTCGATCTCGACGCGCGCCTGGGCGAGGGGGAGGCGCTCGAGGCGGAAGAGCTCGCGGAGCTCCGGCACGTCGGCGGCCGTGATTTCGTGGCGGGTGATCTTGACGCGGACGACTTCGGCGGTGGACATGGCTTCGGCAGGCACGCGGGCGGGCCTTCGTATGGGTGACGGGGAGGTTCGGTTCAAATTGCTGCTTTACCGCCGCCGCGCGGTAAAGCGCGCGGCCTGGATACTAGCCGTCCCGGCACGCCCGCACCAGAAGCGCGCTAGTCAGAGATGGCCGAAACACCACACGCTTTGTACCTCCCGCCGGCCGCCCACCGCGCGGCGGCGGCCCACACCCGGCGCGCGCTCGAGTGCGTCGAGGGCGCCGCGCCCGCGCTGCGGCGGCAGCTCGGCGTCACCGTCGAGGTGTACGCGCTCCGGCCGAAGGACGCCGCAAACGCGCGCGTCGCCGCCGCCTTCCGCCGCCGCGGGATCAGCAGCCTCCCCGCCCTCCTCGCCGGGGGGCACGCCTACGTTGGCTGCCGCGCGATCGAGGACTACTACGGCCGCCGGCTCAACCGCGGCGGCAACGGCGGGCCGCGCGGCCCCGCCGGCCGAGGCGCGGCGGCCCCAGGGCCCCCCGGGGGATACGACACCAGCGGCGACTCGGAAGACTTCGCGAACGACACGGCCGAAGAGGAGCTCGACGCCTACATGCGGCAAGAGATAGGCGGCGGCGGCCGGCTGGGCGGCGGCATCGACGTCAGCGAGCTGGGCTACGGGGGCGAGGACGACTAGGGCCGACCGGGCCGCCTCATTTTGGACAACCTTGCGGCGTGAGAATACCGCGGCCCGACGCTCGTTCACGGACACGATGGCCCAGCAGCAAGCACCCCCCTACGGGACCCCCGCCGGCGGCGGCCGGCGCGCGCCGATCGGCGTGCGCGGCGCCCCTACCGGCCCGCGCGCCGACCTCTCGCGCGCCGACACCAGCCAGGTCGCCCACAACCTCTACGTGAAGGTCGTCACGGGCGCCGACGCCGACCACAAGAGCCGCGACATCACGCTCGGCGTGCTGAAGTACGTCCACGCGCGGCTGCCGATGTTCGCCCGGATGGGGCTCGCGGTGAAGGTGAACAAGATCCGGAGCCAGGACCTCCAGAACCCGCGCCTCGTCGAGGCGATGCGCAAACGCGGCATCACGCGCCTGCCGGCGCTGACGACGCCGAACAACGTGTACATCGGCCTCAAGGAGATCAGCGACATCTACGAGAGGAACATCAAGGAGTTCGCGGCCGTCGCCACCCGCGGCGAGCGCCCCGTCGAGGGGATCCTCCCTGAGGACGACCTCGACAGCTTCTACCGCGACGAGATGACGTTCGAGCGCGCCGACGAGGACGCCCAGGAGACGGGCATCGGCGAGGGCGACGACATGATGGACTCCTACCGCCACATGATGGAGCGCCGCGAGAAGTCGGAGTCCAGCCGCCGGCCGCGCCAGGCCGCCGGCGGCCGCCCGACGGCGACGACGAGCGACGCCCGCGCCGCGCCGCCCCGCCCGGCCAGCAGCGCCCGGCCCGACAACGTCGCCCCGCCGGCCGTGCGCCGCGCCCCGGCGCACATGGACGCTGAGGACGCCGAGATCCAGGAGACGATCGACCGGCTCGCGCGCGACATCGACGACGGCATGCGCGACCGCGCCTTCGCGAGCGGCGGCGGCGACAGCCTCGACGACGACGGCGGCGCCGACCCCCAGGACGACCTGATGGAGCGCGCCTACTGGTCTAATCAAAACCCCTCGGACGCCCTCTAGGCAAAACGAGGGATCGTCCTTACTGGACGACCCGGCCCGATGACAGATACCCAAGATCTCTGAGCGGCCGCAAAAGACTTTTGGCCCGTGCGGCGCCTACTTCGCGCTGATCGCGGCGAGGTACTCGATGTAGTCGTCGAGCAGCGCGACGACGAGCACCTTGTACTCCTCCTTTTCGTTCGGCGGCAGGGTGCGGGCGCACTCCTTCGCCTTCGGGATGAGGTAGGAGACCATGTCGGCCTTCTCCTGGTTGACGCTGGCCTTGAGCTCGGTGTCGAAGTCGTTCTCGAGGAAGAAGGACTCGGCCTTCTCGTCGAGGTTGTAGATCTGCTCCCGGTAGTTGTAGAGGTAGGGGCCCACGGAGTCGATGACGAAGAGGGGGTCGACGGCGATGACGGTCATGACGCGCTTTTGCGCGCGGAAGACCATCGCGTCGGCGGGGTAGCGCTTCGCGAGGTCGCGCGCGAGGACCTTCAGGTTGTGGTTGAACGCCTCGACGTACTGGATGTAGGGGGCGGCGGTGCCGGCGGCGGCGGCCGCAGCGGCGGGTTGCTTGGAGTCCATGGCTGCGAGACGGGCGTGGAGTGTGGCGGCTTGCGGCGTATACGGCAACCACGAGAGTCTCCAATTCCCGTCCTGGGCCCGCCGCGGCGCCCCTCCCCGCGGGCCGCCGGCGGCCGCAGGAGGCGGGCCCAAATAGAGACGTCGGCCGGGGCTGATACCGCCCGCCCACAAGCGCCCCCACCCGAATCACTCGCGTAAAGCAGCAATGTCCGGCCGGGTAAAGATCAAGTCGAAGGTCGTCAAGGCGACCCTCGCGAACAAAGACGTGCTCGACATGTTCCAAGGGGTCCTCGGCACTTCGGAGGGAGCGGCGACCCTGTCGATCACCCACCCCAAGTACCTCCGCATCCAGGGCCACATCGACCGGTTCATCCGCCTCCTGACCGTGCTCCACGGCTCGAGCCTGATGACGCTCTTCCCGGGCCCCAAGGAGCACCTCGGCGGGTACGTGGAGGCCCTCAAGAAGCAGGTCGGCGCGAGCTTCAACGCGCCCGACTTCACCCAGTGGCTCTCGCCGCCCGCCGCCGCGGCGACGGGCGCCGGGCTCGCCGACTACATGACGACGGCCGAGGACTACGCGAAGATCCCGCCCGAGGTCGTGGCCCAGTTCGGCGAGATCTTCGCCGCGGCGAAGAAGTGTAGCATCGTCAACACCGTGATCGTCACCTGCAAGAACCTCGTCGCCCACAAGAAGTCGCTCGGGGACCAGAACGCGCTGAAGGACCGCTTCCTCACCAAGGGCGCCGGCATGACCTTCGCCCCCCTCCCCGACCTCCCCCAGGTCAACTTCAAGCAGGTCTACATCGACGACCGCCTCACCCCCGGCGACAAGGAGTTCGTCCTCGTCGTCCTCCACAAGATGTACACGATCGGCCACGACGTCTACGAGGCCGTGTCCGCCCCCGACGTCGACGTCGGCGAGTTCGTCGAGGTCATCATGAGCAGCATCGGCGAGGTGAAGAAGCACATCCCGCGCTGCGACCAGGCCTTCCAGAAGATCATCGAGAGCGTCGACCTCCTGAAGGGCAACTTCAACGGCTACTACAAGGACTACACGGCCAGCGGCAACCCGACGATCATCATGGAGAACTTCGTGCTCGACGTCTCGAAGAACACGAAGTCGACGCCCGCCGTCACGGCCCAGTTCCGCCGCATCATCACCCACTACCGCAAGCTCGCCTCCCAGCAGGCGTCCCACCCGAAGCTCCAGAGCCTCTTCGCCCAGGTCGACGCGAACTTCCAGGAGCTCGAGAAGAAGAGCAAGGCGGTCGACGAGGAGCCCGACGAGGAGTCCGACGACAGCGACGACAGCGACGACGACGACGGCTCTAAGAAGGCCGCCAAAAAGGCCGCGGCTGCAGCCGCAGCCGCCGCCACCACCGCCGCGGCTGCAGCCAAGGCCACCGCCGACGCCGACGCGGCCGCCGCATCCCTGATGGGGACTGCCGGCAAGGGCTCGACGAGCGCGCCCGGCGGCAAGGGCAAGGCGGCGGCCCGCCGCCGCAAGAAGGTCAACGCCCGGGCGAAGGTCAGCGCCGCGAAGGCCAACACCGCCGCCGCAAAGGCCGCGCCGCAGCCCGAGCAGTTCCCCGACGAAGACTGCATCGTCCAAGAGAAGCCGGCCGGCGACGGCGACGGCGGCCTCGCCGACGAGTTCGACCAGGAGCCCGACCCGGCGCCCGAGTCGGGCGCGGAGGAGGACGACGAGTAAACGCCGTTCGGGCGCCCTTCCCGTTTTGGCCCGCGTCCGCAGGCCGGCGGGCTCGGCGCGCCACACGCCCTCGGCGCGCAGAACTTGCCACGGCTGTATAGAAGCACCGCGCGCGGCTGCATACCCGAACGCGCCCACACCCGCACTCGCACACCAGATGGAAAAACAAGGAAGCTCACTCCTGCCAGGTTCGTTCCGACTCGCCGGGCAACAGGGCGCCCTGTTCCTGGCCCTGACCTTCGTGCTCGTCATCATCATCGTGCTGATGAGCCCCGACGCCATGACGGCCCTCGTGATCGTCGGCCTGCTGCTCGGGCTCGCCCTCGCCTACAACTCGATGGGCGGCCGCGGCGGCGGCCACGGCCACGACCACGGCGGGGACGACCCGCAACCCTCGAAAGAGGGGTTCTACCTCCCCGGGGCGCCGGCCCCGTACGCCGTCTCGGCGCCCCGCCTTCCGGCGCGCCCGCGCAGCTACCCCGGAGCGATCGACATCGACGAGTACGACACGGAGCCGGGCCGGGGCCACCGCGACCGCACCGAGGGGGACAACGACTTCGCGCCGGACGGGAACCCCTTCAACCTTAACCGCGTCGGCGCCTCCCACGCGGCCAGCGCCTGCGTCGACGACGAGGCCAACGACGACGAGCTCGACGGCGACGAGCGCATGACCTACCAGGCGCGCTCGCGCAACGACCCGGCCCGCGTGACCGCGGGGACGATGAACCGCCGCCGCGACCTCGACAAGTACCTTCGCGAGGAGGTCGACGAGGAGGACGACCGCGAGTGGTGGGGCCGCCACGAGGACTAAGCACCCCGATGTTGCAGGGGCAGGGCACCTCCCTTTTGCGGCGCGACAATTGAGGACGCCCCCCGGAGACATCCCAGATGGCTTTCCGCGTTACCCAGGCAGTTGTCGTCGAGCCCGAAGGCCCCTCGGCGGGGGCGGGCATCCTCGTCCTCGAGGTCGGCACCTACGCGACCCGCGACGAGGCGCAGGCCGTCGTCCGCGACCTCACGAAGACCTCCGGCGCGTTCTTCCGCGACGCGCAGTGGGTCGCCCCCGAGATGAGAGATGAGTTCCTCGTCGAGTTCCTCGACAACCGGAAGTATCTCGCGAACCGCCGCTACTTCATCGGCGATCCGCCCATTGACGAGCTCACGGCCGCGATCGCGCGCCAAAAGACGATTTAGGCTGGCGCCTATTTTTGGGCTCAGGGCGTGTAGTAGTACGGGTGGGGGCAGTGGATCTGCTTGTCGCCGTGGAGGCCGAGGTCGCTGACCTGGTCGCCGATGTTGACGACGATGCGGTGCGTCTCGTCGATGAGGGCGCGGCGCCCCTCCTTCCAGGGCCGGACCGTCACCCCCGGCGGCGGGTACTCGGCGTCGGGGCACATGACGAGGCGGCCGGCCTCGCGGCGGGTGATCGTGTCGAGGGGGAGGAGGGCGTCGGCCCCGCCGGCGAGGCCGACGAACACGAAGTTCTCGACGGTCTCGTCGCGGATCGACTCGAGGCGGCCGGTGATCAGGAAGAGCGCGATGCCGAGGCGGCGGATCTCCTCGAGGAGCTCGCGCGCCCCCTCGAGGAGGGGGTTGAGCCGCAGCTCCTCGCGGGGCCAGCGCTTGCCGTCGGGGCCGAGGAAGTAGTCGCCCGCGTGGAAGTCGACGGGCTCGGGCCCCTGCGCGCCGGCCGGCGCCTGGAAGGAGTTCATGTGGATGTTGCAGAGGATCACCTCGTCGATGTCGAGGACGGCGGCGAGGGGGCGGGGCGGGCGCCCGTCGGCGCGCTTTTCCTCGCTGGCGCGGGCGTCGGCGGCCCACGCGGAGAGGTGCGCGCGTATGGCGTCGAGGTGGCGGCGGTGGGCCTCGCAGTAGCCGTTGGCGAGGTAGTTGCGGAGGTAGGGGTTGGAGAAGTCGACGAAGACCATCTTGTGTTTACGGCCCGGGATCGTGGACCGGCGGGCTTGCAGCATTCTGTTGGCGGCCGGCCTTGAATTTGAGGGGGCGGGCTTATTACTATATCACAGATAGCCCCATGGGAAACTGCTGTGGCGTTCCCGCAGATGGAAAGACGCAGAGGGCCCCCCAGGCCACCCCCGACTCGGACGACCTGGTGCGGTCGCGCCCGGTCGACCTGGTGCGGTCGCCGCCGGTCCACGACATGAACGAGTACATCGACGGGCTCGTCGCCGCGGCGGTAGTTGTACCGCCCGCCGCGGCGGTAGTCGTACCGCCCGACGAGGAGAAGCTCGCCCACGCGACGTGCGGCAAGGACTTCTCGTTCGCCGGCCAGCGCTTCCTCGCGAAGATCGTCGACTACTACGACGGCGACACGGTGCGCGTCGCCTTCGAGTACGGCGGCCAGCTCATCCAGTACAAGGCGCGGATGGCGGGGTACGACAGCCCCGAGATGAAGCCGCTGAAGTCGAACCCGAATCGCGAGGCCGAGAAGGCCGCCGCCATCGCGGCGCGCGCCGCCCTGATCGGCAAGGTCGGCGGCGCCCTCGTGTACATCGAGTGCGACGAGTTCGACAAGTACGGCCGGCTCCTGGCGACGGTCTACCTGCGGGACGGCCACGAAAACGGAGAGAACGTCAATACCTGGATGGTCGCGAACGGCCACGGTACGCCGTACGATGGGGGGAAGAAGACGCCCTTCGCGGGCGCCGACTAGACCCACGCGGGCGCGGCTGCACGGGGCGGCGGGGCGGCGCGCGGGTGGGCGGTGCGCGCCTCGGGGCACTTTTTGGCGTCGTCGTTCGGCCAGTACTTCGAGGCCCAGGCGCTGCCGATGCAGTAGCCGAGGATGTCCATGACGATGTCCGACTCCTTGCCGTACCAGAAGGCGTCGTCCTTGCCGGTCGTGTTGCCGTCCTCGTCCTGGTCGCCGACCAGCTGGAGGCGCTTGCCGCTGAGCTCGATCTTGTTCTGGCCGAGGGCCGTCTCGACGACCTCCCAGCCGACGCCGATGAGGAGGAACTGGAGGTGGTGGCCGGGGAAGAGGACGCCGAGCAGGCCGAAGAACAGCAGGTGGCTGATGCTCCAGCCGTCGATCTCCTGGCAGATCGGGTGGTGGAAGAGCTGGCGGGCGAGGTGGTCTTGGGTCTTCGTCCGGCGGATGAAGTACCCGTAGGCCACGATGAGAAGCACGCAGACGATGTAGAATACGACGCAGGGCACGGTGATCCCGCGGATGACGCGGTTAGCAAACATCGGGGGGCGCTGTTGTTGCTGGGCGAACCGTGGGGGGCTATTGGCCACAGCCCCCTTTTTCGAACTGGAGGTTATTGCCCCGATCCATAGGCAGCCTACGCCGAAACACGGCTTCGATATTAACCATGCTCGCCAAAGCCAGCGCACAGCACGAAACCAAGGATGGTGGCGCCCGAGGCCCGAGGGCCACGCCGGGAGACGGCGGCGGGATCCGCGCTTACAGCGTGGGCCCGGCCCCGCCCAGCGGCGCGCTCCGCCTCCACCTGAACGAGTACCGCTACCCCCACCCGCCCGAGGTCGTCGCCGCCCTGCGGGACGCCGTCACGGCGATCCCGGCTGAGGACCTCCTCACGAACTACCAGTCGGGGCCCGACCCCGCCCTCGCCGAGGACCTCGCCCGCTACGTCGGCGCCCCCTCGGCGCGCAACGTCCTCATCACGCCCGGGAGCGACGAGGCCCTGCGGGCGATCATCGACACGAGCGGGCTCCGCGGCCACCGCTCCGTCGTCATGGGCGTGCCGGGCTACACCCACTTCGAGCACTACGCCCGGCTGAAGGCGCTCGAGATCGTGACCTACGCCGTCGGGCTCGCGACCGCCGCCGCCGACCACGAGGCCTCCCTGCGCTACCACGCCGACCGGCTCGCGGCCGGCTGCCTCGTCTACCTCTGCAGCCCGAACAACCCGACCGGCGACCTCTGGGCGGGGGACGTCGTCGCCGCGCTCGCGGCTGAGTACCCGAGGTCGCTCTTCCTCGTCGACGAGGCGTACGTCGAGTTCGCGTCGGTCGTCGCGCCCGAGGCCACCGAGATGCCCGACGCGCCCGCCCTCAACGCGCGCAGCCTCGTCCCCGTCGCGCTCGCGGCCGAGAACGTCGTCGTCACGCGGACGCTCTCGAAGGCCTTCGGCCTCGCCGCGATGCGCATCGGCTACGCCGTCGGCCTGCCGAAGATCATCGGCGAGCTCAACGTCGCCGTCAGCCCGAAGGCCTTCGGGCCGGTGGCCTCGCTCGTCGCCCGGGCCGCCCTGCGCCACCTCGGCCACTACCGCCGCACCGCGCTCGCCGCCCGCGCGGAGGCCGCCGCCCTCGTCGCGGCGCTGAAGGCCGCCGGCTGGTGGGCCCTCGACACGCCCGGCAACTTCTTCCTGGTGTACGTCGCCGCCGCCGCGCCCGCGTCGGCCGCGCTCGCCGCCCGCGGCATCCAGGTGCGCAACCGCGACGACCTCCCGGGCCTCGCGGGCTTCGTGCGCATCACGGCCGGCACCGCCGAGGACAGCGCCGCCGTGCTCGCGGCCTTCGCCGAGATGGCGCCGCCGGCCGAGGCCCCGCCCCAGACGCTGTACACCAGCAAGGGCCACGTGGCGGCCTGCAAGGCGCTCATGAAGCGGACCCTGCAGGTGCTGCGCGCGTCGGGCGTCGAGTTCTTCGCGACGGCCGGCACGATGCTCGGCATGCTCCGCCACGGCGGCATGATCCCCTGGGACGACGACGGCGACCTCGCCTACGTGCGCGACCCCGCCTGCGACCAGGGGCTCGGCCTCGTCGCGCAGTTCCGGGCCGCCGGCCTGACCTTCCAGCGGAACCGCACCGACGCCTACTGGCAGGTCGGCACGAACGAGCCCGGGGCCGTCATCTCGCCGGTCCACGTCGACTTCTTCTCGTTCCGGGAGGTCCGCGACACCGACGGCTCGGTCGCCTACGAGCTCGACGACGAGCGCTTCCGCCTCGAGAAGCCGGACTCGCCGCAGGCGTCGTGCGACACGCGCTACTCCGCCGCCGAGCTCTACCCGCTGCGCGCCGACTTCCGCTACTACGGCGAGATGATCCCGATGCCCGCGCAGACGGAAGCCGTCCTGCGCCGGGCGCTCGGCCCCGACTTTATGACGACCGCGCGGGTCCGGCGCAGCGACGGCCCCTTCGTGGCGTTCGCCCTGCGCGACCTCACGCCGGCGTAGGCCAGCACGCAGGGTCTACCCGACGGCGCGAGTCTTTTGAAGCGGCCGGCGAGCTGGCATACCATGATGGCCGACGTCGCCGCCACGCCAGCGAAGATCGTCACCGCCGCGCCAGCGAAGATCGTCTACGCCGACGGCGTCTTCGACATGTTCCACCCCGGGCACATCGCCTTCCTGAAGAAGGCGCGCGCCGAGGGCGGCCCCGGCGCCGAGCTCCTCGTCGGCGTCGTCGCCGACGAGGACGCCGGCTACAAGCGGAAGCCCATAATGACCTACGCCGAGCGGCTCACGATGGTGAGCCACTGTACGGAGGTGACGCGCATCGTCGACCGCGCGCCGCTCTACCTCACGGCCGAGTTCCTCGACGAGAACAAGATCGACCTCGTCATCCACGCCGACGACGACCGGCAGGAGGCCTTCTACCGGGTGCCGCTCGATCGCGGCATCATGCGCTACGTCCCCTACACGAAGGGGGTCTCGACGACGGGGCTCATCGAGCGAATCCGGGAGCGGGGGGATGCCCTCAAGCGCGCCGACGGCCTCGCCCGCGTCGACCTGTGACTTTGGGCCCTGCCTCGCGGCGCCGGGCCCGCGTTTTGCTCCCTATTCAAGCTTCTCCGCGGGGGGTATACCCGCGCGCCGCGACAAGATGTCCCAACGCCGACAGCCCCTAGATCTCCACGAACTGCAGCGCTCCCTCCTCGCGCAAGACCTGCGCGAGGAGCAGGCGCAGGCCGACGCAGCGGCCGACCGCCCCCCCGCGCGTGGCGCCCAGCGGGGCGCCCCCCAGCGCGGCGCCCCCCAGCGAAGCGGCCCTCCCCGCGGTGTCACGACCGGCCGCGCCGGCCCGCCCGCGCGCCAGGACAACCTCCGCGCGGACCGCTTCGACCCGCGGCCCAGCGGCGACTGGGACGACTACGCCGAAGACCCGATGGAGGGGGGCACGCCCCTGGACCGCGCGGAGACCGGCCGCCGCACGGAGCGCGGGCTCGGCATCGACATCCACGAGCTGCTGAAGCGCGAGGCGTTCGCCGCCCCCCAGCCGGCGTGCGACGACCACTTCGAGAAGAACCGCCCCTGCCCCTCGGGCGTCTACGGGATCAGCGACCAGTACATCGTCCTCGACACGTTCCTGAAGCTGCGCGAATCCGCAGTCGACCGCGGCGAGTTCCGCTGGAACTTCATGATCCAGGGCGTCACCGGCGACGAGGTGCTCGGCGTCAAGGACAAGATCGACACCGTCATCGAGATCCAGATCGGCTCCTTCGCCGTGCCCAATCTCCCCGAGGTGCCCTACATCCTCGCCCCGCCGCCCGCCGTGCCGACCGGCACCGACCAGCTCGTCCTCGTCCACAACAACGCCAACGTGCTGGCCCCGTTCTCGCCGACGCTCGTCCCCAACGGGCTCGGCACCGGCCAGTACCCGCCCGCGGTGCTCGTCCCGACCGCGGCAGTCCCGCTGCCGACCTTCCTGACCCCCTGGATCAACAACCCCTACTCGCAGGTGCCCTTCTTCGACCGCTTCACGATCCAGATCCGCGAGGCCGGCCTCCAGTCGTACAGCGACCGCAACGGCGCGCGGCACCACTACGAGTTCACGCTCTCGTCGACGGCGGCCGGCGGCACGAACCCGAACATGCTGCTCGCCCTCCCCCAGGCCGGCAGCCAGTGGGACACCTTCATCTTCACCGACCCGCTGAAGGACGTCCACGGCCTCACGCTCGTGTTCCGCAACCCCGACATCCCGATCCGCTTCCAGCCCGACTGCCTCTACGACGTCTCCGTCGAGAGCGACGCCAGCGCCTCGCCGCCCGGCCCCTTCCTCCGCGTCAACGCGCCGGGCCACGGCCTCAGCATGGGCGACCGCGTCTTCATCACCGGGTTCAAGTCGGGGAACTCCAAGCTCGACGCCTACATGAACCGGCCCGAGGGCCAGGTCGCCGCCGGCGACCCGACCCTGCCGCCGCTCTTCCCGGGCGCGCCGATCGTCGGCAACTTCTTCTGGACCGACCCCGCCGTGAGCATCTTCGACCTCACCATCCAGGTGCCGGTCCTGCCCCAGATCGTGACGGTCTGCATCGCGAAGCGCCGCATGCGCATCCCGATCCGCCTCCGCCGCGTCGTGGCCCGCCTGACGAACTACATCGCACCATAGTTCGGGCAATGGTGTTTGTACCCGCGTGCG
>Ga0315273_10009905_pt1 | contig 12121 bp, 15 predicted proteins | sample YL17G02_0_MG_FD_205753 | JGI IMG/M metagenome (GOLD analysis project Ga0315273, IMG submission 205753) | Sediment microbial communities from Yellowstone Lake, YNP, Wyoming, USA - YL17G02_0 | ecosystem: Environmental > Aquatic > Freshwater > Lake > Sediment | place: USA: Wyoming | collected... | reverse complement strand
TCGAACTGGTGGCGAGAGGATCTCGCCACCAGTGTGCATTTTCGACTCCGCAAGAGGAGAGGTGGTGACCCGGGCGCGATTCGAACGCGCGACCCCCAGCTTCGGAGAAAGCACGCGGAGTCGTTTAGAGGCTCTAGGATGCGTCTCCGTGCGTTAGACGGTGTCCGTCGGCTATCGTTGGAACCAAATCGCCCCGACCATCGCCCCGAGTTTTTCCGACACGACACAGTGTCAAACAAGGAGCCACGTGACACCGGGAGAGCAACCGAAGCGAGAGCGGCCCCGCCGAGCGCCGTCGACGAAGGCCGACCCCGGGCCTCACTCGAAGTACCCCACGGCTTTCAAGCGGAAGCTCGCCACGATGTCGCCTGAGACTCGCGAGTTAGCAGAGGGGTGGTTCCACGAAATGAAGCAGCACGACTGGGTTCGGGCAGAATGGTTCGAGCAAGCTGAGCGCATCGAAGCGGCCCGAGCAGCATGGAAAACGAATCGAAAGGACGCCTCGGGGATGGCGCGTGCCCTCGGGTTCACGCGCGGAGTGAAAGACCGTGGCCGCCAATACGACTGGAAAGCCATCGCCAAGTCGTATGTTTCTCTCACGACTCCTATGAAGCTGGAAAAGACCTCGCCGCTCTATGGCAAACACCCGATGAGCCCGGTGCAGGCGATCCGCCACCTGAAAACACACCACCGTGTCGCAAGCGATCAAGCGATGCGCGACGGTCTCAAGCGAGAACGCACGCGAAGGAAGGCGGCGAAAGAGCCGACCTACACCTTGCCGGGTCCCGCCAGCCTCAGGCGATCGACGACGCTGGGGGGCAAGTAAGCCCCCTTACTTCGCTCGCAAGCAAGTAAGCCCCCTTACTTCGCTCGCACAAATCTCTTCCGCGCGGTTGCGGCAGCAAGTCGGTCCCGTACGTTGGCGCTGCATGGAAAGCGCCTCTCAACACGCCGCCGCATCCCCGATCACACGAGAGTCGCACGCGACATTCCGGCAGCTTGAACGTGAGACCGGATTCGCCCGACGGACGCTGAAGGATGTGGTCGCTGCGTACAGCGTTCCGACGATTCGCGTCGGATTGCGCTGGTATCGCGTCAACCGCACCCAGCTCTTCGCCGCTCTCGCCACGTACGCCTGCCGCGTCGAGCCCTCGAAGCCGCGCCCGCCGACGGAGCGCGCCCTGGACCCCATCGTCGCGCGCGTCGCGGCCGTCCGTGCGAAGCGTGCTTCGAGGGCGGCGAAGATCGAGCCGGCGAAGGTGAAGCGCAGCACGCGAGGGACCGCGAGGCCGAAGCCGCCGACACGAACCGGGCCGCCGTAGGCCCAAAGACGCCGAAAGCCGCCCCCGGCAAGGAAAGCGGCTCCGGCAGAACGCAGAACAAGTGACGCAAAGTCTACCGACCGCCGACTCAATCGCCAGCGCCGCCGACCCGTACGACGCGCCGCCCGTGGACCGCGCCGCCGACCTTCTCGCGGCCGCCCTCGACTACGCCGGCCGCGGCTGGCACGTGATCCCGCTTCACAACCCGACCGACGCCGGCTGCTCGTGCGGCGGGTTTCGCTGCAAGGTGGGCAAGCACCCGCGCACGCAGCACGGTGTCACCGATGCCACGCGTGACGAGGCCGCGATCCGCGCGTGGTGGTCCACGTGGCCGCTCGCCAACATCGGTATAGCAACCGGGATCGCGTCGGGCCTCGTCGTGCTCGACGTGGACGCGCGCAACGGCGGGACCGAATCCTTTGCGCGACTCGTGCAAGAGTACGGCGAGATCGGGCGCACGCGACTCGTCTTCACGAGCGGTGGCGGGTTCCACGTCTACCTCGCGCATCCGCGCGACCGAGAGATCGCGTGCCGCGTGGGCCTCCCGGGCTATCCCGGACTCGACGTGAAAGGCGATGGCGGCTACGTGATTGCGCCGCCGAGCTTGCACGTGTCGGGCACGTTCTATCGCACCCGCCCCGGCGAAGAGGCCGCGCCGATCGCACCCGCGCCCGCGTGGCTCCTCGACCTCGCGGCCGCCGACGTGCGCGGCGCTCGGGTCGCGGTCGCCTGGACCGGAGCGGCGACGCTCTCGGAACGTGCGCGCCTCGTGATCGACACGAACCCGCGCGCGCGAGCGCGTTTCGATCGCAACGCAGAGGCGCTGCTCGACCCGTCACCTTCCGGCGTCGATCTTGCGCTCACCTCGACCATCTCGGGGCTCGGCATCGACGGCGACTCCGACCTCGCGGCCGCGATCAGTGAGAGCCGCGCGCGGGCGAATCTGCCGCCGCCGAGTGCGAGCTATCTGCGCGCCACGATCGGACGCGCGAAGACGAACGCGCCACGGGGCGATCGCGACGAGCCGGGCCGCCCCGACCCGACGGCTGCTCTCGGATGCGACGCGCAAGAGCCGGCGCAACCTAGGAGGGGCGCACCCCCTAAGTCTCGCAAAGCTCGACCCACGCTCTCGCGACTGACGAACGCCGACGAGCCCACGCCCGGAGGCTCGAAGATGCCTGACGCCCTCGACCTCGCGACCGACGCCACCGCGAAGCCGCTCGCGAAGGGCGGCGCGTTCGAGGACGACACCGACGACGGTCTTGCCGAGCGGTTCGTTCGACTCTACGGCGGGGACCTCGTGCGGGTTCCGAAGCGGAAACGCTGGTTCGTGTGGGACGGCCGCCGCTACCGGCTCGACGACGACGACGCGATGGCGCGCGCAAAGGTCCGCGAGAGCGTTCGCTCGCTCTTTCGTGAGGCGGCCGACGCGGACGCGGACGAAGCGAAGCGCCTCGGCCGGATGGCGGTCAAGGGGCGCTCCGTTAGCCGACTGCGCGCGGCGCTCTCGATCGCGGAGGCGGACGCGCGCGTAACGGCGGAGCCGTCGGACTTCGACACCGACCCTTGGGCGTTCAACGCGCTCAACGGGACGATCGACCTCCGCACCGGGGATCTGCGACCGCATCGCAAGGCGGACCGCCTCACGCTCTGCGCCCCCGTCGCGTACGACGCCAAGGCCAAGGCTCCGCTCTGGCACGCGTTCCTGGCACACGTGCAGCCCGACGCCGGGATGCGCCACTACCTACAACAGGCGGTCGGGTATTCCCTCACGGGATCTACCGTGGAGGAGTGCATGTGGATTCTCGTCGGCGGTGGACAGAATGGGAAGAGCACGTTCCTCGAAACCATCCGAGGGGCGTTCGGCAGGGACTACGCGGCCGAGCTGAACGCCGGGACGCTGATGATCCGGCGGGATAATGTGGATGAGGAGATGGAAGTGCTCCTCGCTCCGTTCGACGGACCACGGCTTCTCTCCAGCATCGAACTGCGCGACGGCCAGCGCCTCCACGAGCAGAACGTGAAGCGTGTCACCAGCGGCGAGCCCATCCGCGTTCGCCACCGCTACTCCGATTCCTACGAAATCGTGCCGACCGGGAAAGTGTGGATGGGCACGAACCACCGCCCGAGCGTAACCGGCGACGACGACGGGATCTGGCGGCGGCTGCGCCTGGTGCCGTTCGAGGTGCAGATCCCGGAGGCGGATCGCGACCTCCATCTACGGGAGAAACTGCGCGACGAGCTGCCCGGCGTCCTCGCGTGGGCCATCGCCGGCTGCCTCGACTGGCAGCGAAACGGCTTCACCGTGCCCGACGTGGTGCGGAACGCGACCCGCGACTACCGCAGCTCCGAGGACGTGGTCGGCGCGTTCCTGGACGAGTGCACCGAGCTGGGGCGCGCACTCTGGTGCTCGTCCAAAGACCTGCACGCGGCCCTCGTGAAGTGGTGCAAAGCGAACGGCGAGATCGCACCGACCCCGAAGGCGCTCGGCGACCGACTCGTGCGGCGCGGGTTCCCAAAGCGGAAAGTGGGCGACGTGCGCGGGTTCGAGGGGCTCCAGCTCCGCGAGCCGTTCCGCTCCACGAACCGCGACGACTGGGCGGACCGATGAGGGGCGCGCTTCGCAAACATCCGTCCAATCCGTCCACGAGGGGGGGGCTGGACAGATCAGACGGATAAAGGGCTCCTCCCAGGAGTTTTCAAAACTGAAATCTCACGAGGGGAGTTTCCGGGAAGTACGTCTAATCGGTCTGATCGGTCCACGGAGGGGTGCGTGTGAAGAGGTGCCGCGCTTCGCCCCCCTGCCCCGCTTCGATCCCGCTTCACCGTCACTTCACCGTGTTCCGCGACGCCTTCGTGCGCGATCACGTAGGCACACTGAGGGTCACACCTGCCTTTTCAGTGGTTTGCACTCGCGCTCGGGGCGATTCCGGGGCACGTTGCACGCGGAGGGGATGAACATGGCGACACCGTGGAGCGAGCGCGTGGACAAGCGACCCGGCTTGAAGCGGGGCAGCGACGAGTGGCGCGAACGTGTGCGCGTCGCCTCGATTCGCGGGCAAGCACTCAAGGCCGAGCGGCGGAAGGTGCGGCCGGGCGACCTTCACACCCTTCGCATGAGCGGCACCGTGCGCGCCGAGCTGCTCCCGTTTATCGGCCTAGCGGAGCGCGAGACCGCGGAGCTTGTGGGTGCGCTCGGCGGCATCGACGCCGTTTCGCCGCAAAGGCGCATCCTGATCGAAGACCTCGCGCGCATGGGTTTGTGCCTGCGCGGTGAGCTGGCGCGCTACATGCAAACCGCCGACGGTGAGGCGGCCGGGCGCGTCGCCACGATCGGGCGTGCTCGTGCTGCGACCCTCGCGCAGCTCGGCCTTGACCGCTTCGAGCGCGACGTGCCCGACCTGCGCACGTACACCGCCCAGCGTGCAGCCGACACCGCCAAGGATCGCTTGAGCGACGCGATCGCCACGCCCGCCGACATAGATGCCGACGACGCTGAAAGGGGCCTCGCATGAGCAACCTTGACGCCTTCCCGGTGTCGCGCGACGTGCTGGACGCCGACCGCGACCGCGACTGCAAGCCCGTGCCCTCGAAGCCCGCGCAGCTCGGCCAGGAGGGGCTGGCCGACCTCGCCTTGCCGTCCACGCGGGCGAGTCGCAAGGCGCCCGGACTATCGGGCGAGAGCTTGGCCCGGATGCATCGCGACTTTGCCATGCGCGGCGACCGCCGCCGCAGCGATCGCGCCCGGCAGCAGCGGCGATCGTTTCGGAGGCTCACATGACCGGGCATGGCCTTGCTCTCATCGCCCTTCGCGACTCGCTCCTAGCTTCAGTGATTGAAGAGCTGCCGCCCGCCCAGCGCCGTGCCGTGCTGCGGGGCCGCGTGCCAGCCGACGTCGCAGTCATGCTCGACGCCTGCTGCGATCCCGGCTGGCGAAAGCGCCTCGCCGACGCCCTGGCCCACTCACAACCTGGAGGACTACACGATGCCTGACGACCTGAACCTTGGCCCCGACCTGGCCGCAATCCAGACGCTCCTCGACCCGGCGGGCGATCGCCTCGACCCCGACCGGCACGCCGCAGTCTTCGCCGCCGATCGCGCCGTGCGCGAAAGCGACGCCTCGACCGAGACGCTCACGATGGGCGGCCCCGGCGCTGCTCGAATGGCCCGGGGCGCCGTGTCGGCGGGCATGAGGGCGATCGCTGCCGCGCAGGATGCGATGGCTCGAACACTTGCCGCGGTCGCCGCTGATCGCGACTTGAGCGACGAGGGCAAGGCGCGCAGGGCTGCCGAGATTCGCGAGGCGGCATCGAAGGCAATCGAGAGCCTGGCCGAGCAGCATCTCGGGACCGCTCTCGAAGCTCTCACGAAGCGAGAGGACCGTTTGACGGCGCTGCTCACGCCCTCGACGGAGCCGGCCCCTACTGGCCCTCTCGATCGTCTCGAAGAGGCCCTCGGGAGAGTGGCAACGCTGCTCTCGCTGCCCGCCGATCCCGTAGCTTTCGAGGCTTCCACTTCGGCCTTGATCGCATCGGCCGACCCGCGCGCCGTTCACGCTCTCGAAGCCGCTCGTCTCGGCCGCGTCCCCGAGCAGCGCGCAAAGATTCTTGCCGTGACCTTCGCTGCTGCGGCCGATGCTCGACGCGCTGCCGCTGCCGAAGCGTTCGTCTTCGGCGACCCTTCGCGGCTGCGGGTTGCCGTCGAAGCGCGATGGATTTCGGCGCTCAAGCGAGAGGTTGCGTTCTTGCGCGACGCCTCGCGCACGGCACCCGACAAGCCGCTGCGCGGTTTGCCGAGCTTCGAGTTGACGCAGTAGCCCGGCCGCTCTCGCGCATGGTGCGCGGGATCGAGCGGGCATGGAGGATCACATGGCTAAGTCACCGACACAGACCGACGAGTCAGAGGCCATCGTTCGCCAGTCCATTTCCGGCGCCGCCGGTAAGGCTGAGCCCGTAACGCCGCAGGCCGAAGACGAGTGGACTCCCGCCATTTCGGCGGCAAGGGCCCGCGAGCGCGAGATTGCTGCCGAGCGTGCCCGTCTGCTCGGCTCGAAGTCGTAGGGCGCGCGCGACCCTCGCGCCCGGGGCGTGACGGAGCTTGGAAGTCCCGTCACGCCCCACCACTTCGCAGGTTGCAGCATGAACATTCTCGACGCGATTCGTGATCGACGCTTGCTCGGCGCAAGCCCCGCGCTTGCAAACCTCGAATCGTGGGCGCCCTGGTTGACGTTCCTCGCGGCGGTCTACGGTTTGCCGCTCGACGCCGAGGGCCGCGCGCTCTTCAAGCGTTGCACCGGCCGCGACTACTGCCCGCCCGACGGTGGCTACCGCGAAGTCGTGTGCGTCGTCGGCCGACAGGCTGGGAAAAGTCGCATCGCCTCTTTGATCGTCGCGTTCGAGAGCGCGTTCGCGGAGCCCTGTCGCGACGGTGAGCTGTATTCCTTGCTCGTCGCACAAGATCAGCGGGCCGCCGTGCGCGCATCGTTCTCGTATATCTCGGCGCTTCTCGGTAGCTCGCCGATCATCTCCGGCGAGGTTGTGAAAGAGACGGCCGACACGCTCGACCTTCGCAACGGTCTACGCATCGCTGCGTACCCGTGCCGACCTGCTGCCGTGCGTGGCCTTCGAGCGCGCGTCGTGGCGCTCGACGAGATTGCCTACTACCGCTCGTCGGAAGGCTACCCGACCGACACTGAAATGTTACGAGCCGTGCGGCCGACGCTTGCGACCACGGGCGGGCGTCTCGTGATCCTGAGCAGCCCCTACGGGCAGAGCGGCGCACTTTGGGAGCTTCACAAGCGGCACTATGGCCGCGACGACTCTTCAACGCTCGTGTGGCAAGCGTCAGCGCCGACAATGAACCCGACGCTACCGCTCGACTACCTCGAACGCATAAAGTCCGACGACCCCGAGGCGTTTCGCTCCGAAGTGCTCGGCGAGTTTCGCCGAGGCTTGAGCACGCTGCTCGACGGTGCGGCGATCGAGACTTGCGTGGTACAGGACCGACGCGAGCTGCCGCCGTCGTCACGCTTCGCTTACCGCGCCTTCGCCGACCCGTCGGGCGGTCGCGGCGACAGTTTCACGGTCGCCATCGGTCACGTTGAAGGCCACGGCGACTCTGCACGGGCCGTGCTCGACGTGCTGCGTTCATGGAGTCCGCCGTTCGATCCTTCGCGCGTGATCGGTGAGGCTGGCGAGCTGCTGAAACGCTACCGCGTGGCCGACGTTACGGGCGACAGATACTCGGGCGAGTTCGTGGTGAGCGAGTTCAGGCGACACGGGATCTCGTATCTCACGGCCGAGAAGGATCGCAGCGCGCTCTACCTGGCGCTCTTGAGCACGATCAACAGCGGCCGCGTCGAGTTGCTCGACCTGGCCGAGGCGCTGCGCGAGTTGCGAACCTTGGAGCGTCGCACGGCTCCGGGCGGGCGTGATCGTGTCGACCATCCCCGAGGCGCTCACGACGACCTCGCAAACAGCGTCGCCGGCTGCTGCTCGCTGCTGCTCGGCGGACCGGCTCGCCAGCTCGTGCAACACGTCTTCCACAACGGCGCGCTGAGGGTGGCCGACGCCGTCAGCGGCCAGCTCGTCGACGAGAGCGCCTTCGGCCGTATGGCCGACCTCACGGGCTGGGCTTTCGACGACGACGACGACGAGCGCGAGCCCGTCTACCTCACGGAAAGCGAATGGTTGAAGCGTCGCGGCGCGCCCCCGGTGCGCCCGTGCTAGGCCGCGAGCCGTGACGGTTCCGCTCCACGCGCTGCCTCTCGCGCAGGCTCTCGAAGTGCGCCGGCAACGGGGCATCGACACGTACCGGGGCGGCGATGCCTCTCGGCCGTTCGTGGGCGATGCCGCGGCCGAAGCGTTCGAGGAAGCGCTCGACCTGGTTGTGTATTCCGCCGAGATGCTGCGGCAGGGCGAGGCGCGGGCCGAAGTGGAGCACGTCGCACGCCTCGCGCTGGAAGTGGTGGGCGTGCTCGGCGAGCTGCTGCGATCGAGGGCGTCGTGAGTGCGCCGGTGCGAGTCGGCCCCCTACGCGGCTGCCTGGGCCGGTGCCTTGAGCCGTGCGACCTCTCGGGCGACGGTGGACTTGCTGGCCCCGAGGATGGCCGCAATCTCTCGTGTGGAGCGCCCGGCTGCTGCAAGGCGCGCGAGTCGATCGCGAGCCTCGGGCGTGAGCGCATCGGGCCGGCCGAACCGCTGCCCGCGACGTCGTGCCGCTGCAATCCCCGTCAAGACGCGCTCGCGGATCAAGTCGCGTTCAAACTCAGCGATCGAGCCCAGCACGTTGAACAGCAACCGACCCGAGGGCGTGCCGGTGTCGATGCTCTGATCCAGAACGACGAGCCCAACGCCGAGCGCCTCCAGCTCGGCCGCGAGGGTCGTCAAGTGCCGGACGCTTCGGGCCAGCCGGTCGAGTTTCGTCACGGCGAGCACGTCGAAGCGCCGGCGCCGGGCGTCCGCTACCAGCCGATCGAGGGCCGGGCGGCGGTCACGAGCCCCGCTGACCCCCGCGTCCGCGTACTCCTCGACGACCTCGAAGCCCCGGGCGCTGGCGTATGCCCGAAGGGCGAAAAGCTGGGGCTCGACGGTCTGCTCGGACGTGGACACGCGGGCGTAAACGGCGATCGGCATGGGGTGGCCTCCTGTTAGGAGGAGCATGCCTCTTTGTCGATTCACTTGCAAGTTATTCAAGGGGGTGTACGGTGTCGGCTGTGAAGAAGGGAACACGAGGCGGCGCCCGCAAGGGAGCGGGCCGGAAGCCGGCGCAGCCTGGAGGGGCGCGGCGCAACCGCGTCGTGGTGCTGCTGACCGACGAGCAGCTCGAGGCGCTTCAGCGCTTGGCGGAGGAGGAGTTCCTCCCGACCGGCACGGTGGCGTACCAGTTACTCGCCCGCGTACTTATGCGGCGCAAGAAGTGACCGCAGCGCATGGCAACAGAGGAGGCGTAGGAATGAGCATCTCCCGCGACGAGCTGCGCGGCCGCTATCTCGGTTTTCACGCCATCCGTCGCTTCGCGAAGGAAATGAACGTGGGCCTCGACGCGCTGAAGGATGTCGGCGACATCGGCTGCATCGTCGGGCACGCGGTCGGGCGTGTGAGAGCCGCGGATCGCGAGCGAGCGTGGAAGGTCGCGGAGGCGATCCTGACGGAGCTGGACGCCCAGCACTTCGACGAGGGCGGCGAGGCGTGAGCAAGGAGCGCCCCTCACGCACTGAGGCCCTCGTCGCAGGCCGAATCTCCAAAATTGGGCCTATCAATGCACACCACGTCGGGTGGAGTTGGGTGGATACTGGGGCCTCGCGCCATACCGGGCTTGGGTAGAGCACGGGTTTCTGGCGCGTAGTCTGACGCGGGTTTTTGGAACGCCGATCGCCGCGTATCACCAAGAGGGAGAGCAGCGATGCGTTACTGGATTCGTAGTGCCTTGATCACGATCACCGCGGCGATGCTGCTGGGAAGCGGACCCGCGCTCGCCGCGAGCAACGCCTGCAAGGCGGACCTGAACAGCGATCTCGTCGTAAACTTCGGCGATCTCGCCGTGCTCAAGTCGGTGTTCTTCCAACGCTGCAACGATCCCGGTCCGACGTGCGGGGATGGAGTGGCGCAAGGCCCCACGGAACAGTGCGACGACGGGAACGTGCTGGACGGTGATGGCTGCTCCTCGACCTGCACCATCGAGGTGCCGCTCGCGATGGTGTGTGGGAACGGGATCGCGCAGGGGCCGACCGAAACCTGCGACGATGGAAACCTCGCGAATTGGGATGGCTGTTCCAGCACCTGCCAGATAGAGCGCCCGGGCACGACCAGCGGCCTCGAGGACCGCGGTCTTACGGTCTTCGACCACGGGACGGGGCTTGAGTGGGAGAAGAAGATCGACGACGGCGGTATCCACGACGTGAACAACTCCTTTTCTTGGAGCGCCGGGGCGAGCAAGTATCCGGACGGCACGGCCTTCACTGTGTTCCTGGCCGCTCTCAACGGGGGCGAGGCGTTGGGCATGAGCGCCAACGGGACCCCCCTCGGGCCGTGCTATGCGAACCACTGCGACTGGCGGCTGCCGACGATTGGCGAGCTGATGACGATCCGGGATTGCAGCTACATCGTGGAGTTAGGGTCTCCTTGTGTGGCCCCGATCTTCGGGCCGACACGGTCGGACTTCTATTGGTCTTCCTCGACTTTCGCCGGCTTCCAGCAGTCCGCCTGGTACGTGACCTTCTACGTCGGCTTCGACCGTTCGTTCAGCAAGGCGACCACCTTCTACGTTCGGGCGGTCCGTGGCGGTCCGTGATTGACGCTTTGATCATTTGATTTGTTGATCATTTTCCGGGGTTCCTTCCGCGTGGCGGGGGCGTACCACGAGGAGAGCGGCGATGCGTTACTGGATTGTTAGTGCCTTGATCACGATCGCGGCGGCGATGATGCTCGGGAGCGGTGCGGCGCTCGCCGCGAGCAACGCCTGCAAGGCCGACCTGAACGGGGATCTCGTCGTGAACTTCGGCGATCTCGCCGTGCTCAAGTCCGTCTTCTTCCAACGCTGCAACGATCCCGGTCCGACGTGCGGGGACGACGTGGCGCAAGGCCCCACGGAGGAGTGCGACGACGGGAACGTGCTGAGCGGGGACGGCTGCTCCAGCATCTGCATGCTGGAGCCCGCACGCCACTTCCCGGCGACGGGCCAGACGACGTGCTGGAACTCCGCCTTTCCTGCGAACATCATTCCCTGCGCGGGCACGGGGCAGGACGGCGAGATCCAGGCCGGCGCGACTCTCGCCTACGTGGACAACGGGAATGGGACGATCACCGACAGCAACACGGGTCTGATGTGGGAGAAGCTGTCGGACGACGGGACGATCCACGACTGGAACAATACGTACATATGGGCCAACGCCTTCGCGGTGAAGATCGCGGCGCTCAACGGGGGCAGCGGTTTCGCGGGGCACACGGACTGGCGGCTGCCGAACATCAACGAACTGGAATCGATCCGGAACCGCGGGACGTTCAACCCCGCCGTGAGCGCCGCATTCAACACGGGCTGCACGCCAGGCTGTACCGTCACGAGCTGTAGCTGCACGCAGTCGGACGGCTATTGGTCTTCCTCGAGTAGCGCGTACGGCCCGAGCCTCGCCTGGTACGTGGCCTTCTACTACGGCTACAGCAGCAGCGTCTTCAAGACGGACGGCAACTACGTTCGGGCAGTCCGTGGTGGCTTGTGATCGGTCCAGGAGCCGCGCGCGGGCGGGGCTGCGAAGTGAAGCAAGAGCCGGAGACGCGGCACTAGGAGCACATGAGGAGGCGCTCGCGGTGATCGAAGAGGCGCTCGAGAAGAGGGGGACGGCATGAAGTTCTACCACCGCACGACGCGGGAAGCCGCGGACGCGATCCTTGTGCATGGCTTCCAAGACGCGGAAGGCCCCTACATGACCGCGAACATCCACCGAGGAGTGTGGATCTCCGACATGCCGCTGGACGTGAACGAGGGCGCAAAGGGTGAGGTTCTGCTCGCGGTGGAAGTGGCTGTTGACGTGGCCGACGCGGATCAATGGGAGTGGATCGAGGAGGGCAAGCTGTACCGCGAATGGCTCGTGCCCGCGGCCTGGTTGAACGAGCGCGGCTGCGTGCGCGAACTGAGCGAGGAAGAGGAAGACGCCGCAGCCGAAGGTGGATGGAGAGACCGACTCGACCGTCTCGCTCGTGAAGGGACGTCACGATGAAGGCGAAGCCGAAGGGACCGAAGTACCGCAACCTGTACGCCGGCGGCGGCGCGATCTACTACCAGCGGTGGGTCGACGGCAAGCG
>Ga0315273_10009904_pt1 | contig 12122 bp, 12 predicted proteins | sample YL17G02_0_MG_FD_205753 | JGI IMG/M metagenome (GOLD analysis project Ga0315273, IMG submission 205753) | Sediment microbial communities from Yellowstone Lake, YNP, Wyoming, USA - YL17G02_0 | ecosystem: Environmental > Aquatic > Freshwater > Lake > Sediment | place: USA: Wyoming | collected... | reverse complement strand
GACGCCGTTCGAGTTCCCAAGGCGAATGTGATCGGAGCGATCGACGACGGCTGGACGGTGGCGAAGTACCTGCTGGAGTTCGAGCGCGGCGGCGGCGCGGCGGCGCCAGCCCTGCAGGTCATGGCGGAGTCGATCGCCAAGGCGGCCGCACATCAACCCGGGCCGGCCGGTGGGGCGCTTCTCGACGATCCCCCGTTCGCCGCCAAGCTCGCCGACGTGCGAATTCGCGCCGACGTGCTGGAGATCCTGGAGTACCGGGTGCTGGCGGTGGTGGCCGACGGCGGGAATCCGGGGGCGGACTCCTCAATGCTGAAGATCCTTGCCACCGAATTGAGCCAGGACATCACCGAACTGGCGATGGAAGCGGCCGGTCCACGGGCGCGGGTCTACCAGCCGCACGCCACCTTGCCGGGCGGGCCGGTGTCGGAGTTCGCCCCTCCCGCCGACGGTTATGTCAGCGGCGAGCCATGGCAGGCGGTGGCGACGCTGCGGTACCTCAACGACCGGGCGGGCTCGATCTACGCCGGCAGCAACGAGATTCAGCGCAACATCCTCGCCAAAGCAACCCTGGGGCTTTAGGGCCGAGAGGAGACACCGTGGACTTCACATTGAGTACCGAGCAGGAACTCCTGCGCGAGGGCCTGAGCAAGTTCCTCGCCGCACGTTACGACCTCGACGCCAGCCGTACCGCGGCCAAGACCGGACCGGGCTGGCAGCCGGAGATCTGGCGCGGTTTCGCTGAAGAACTCGGCATCCTGGGGGCCACGCTGCCCGAGTCCGTCGGCGGTAGCGGCGGGGGCGTTGCTGAGGCCATGGTGATCGCCGAGGAGTTGGGCCGCGCACTTGTCGTTGAACCGTTCATCGACACGGTGATCGTCGCCGGCGGTCTGCTATCCCGCGCCAGCGGCGTCCGCGCCGCAACGATCCTGGAAGGCATCGCCGTCGGATCGGCTGTCGTCGCCCTCGCCGCGACCGAAGCCGACTCGGGTGATGGCTGGGATACGTTGTCCACCAAAGCTGTTCGCGATGGGGACGGCTGGCTGATTTCCGGTTCCAAGGCCGTCGTCATCGCCGCGCCGCTGGCTACCCATCTTCTGATCACCGCACGCGTCGGCAGTGATATCGCGCTGTTCCTCACCGAATTCGACGCCACCAATCCCCCACGGGGCATGGCCGTGCACAGCTATCGCACGATCGATGATCGGCGCGCCGCCGATCTGGTCTTCGACGATGTGCGGCTACCCGCTGATGCGCTGCTCCAAGCAGACGCCGCGCCCTCGCTGGCCCGCGCCCGGGACGAAGGCGCGGCCGCGGTGTGTTCCGAGGCGGTCGGGGCGATGCGCAGGGTGCTCGCCGACACCGTGGACTACAGCAAGCAACGCCAGCAGTTCGGCCAGCCGATCGGGAATTTCCAGGTACTGGCGCACCGGATGGTGGATATGTACATGGAACTGCAGCAGGCGGTGTCCGCGGTCTACCTGGCGGTACTGAACCTCGATGCGGAACCGGATGTGCGAGCCCGCGCGGTCTCGGCGGCCAAGGCGACTATAGGGCGAGCGGCACGCTTCGTCGGCCAGAACGCAGTGCAGTTGCATGGCGGCATGGGCATGACCGAGGAGTTGGCCATCGGGCACTATTTCAAGCGGCTCACCGCGTTGCAGTACGAGTTCGGGTCCACCGACTTCCATCGGGCGCGCTACGCAACGTTGACGCGCCCGCGCGGCACTCAAGGCTGAAGTGACGCGCCCGCGCGGCACTCAAGGCTGAAGTGACGCGCGGCACTCCTAACGCGCAGCAAGATTTTCCGCCACGGCCTGCAGCGGAGCGGTGCTGACACCGATCCGGTGGGCGAACGGGAACGCCAAGGCAACCACGACGGTGATCGATAGCGCGGGGATGAGCGCCCACACGTACATCAGGACCGGCCGACGGGCCGTCACCGTCGTGAAACCGACGACCGCCGCGACCAGCACGCCAGCGACGACCAGCAGAATTCCCAGTACGCCCGGAAGTCTGCGTTGCGCCACTGCGGAGACCACGGCCGAATTGGTGCCGAGCGCGCCCGCCCGGGTGACCAGGCTGTTGACTTCCTGCACTGCAGCGGTCGATCCGAAGGCATAGGTGTGCAGGGCGTCCTCGAATCGGTCCAACGGCACGGCCGACGGCAGATTTGCGGTGTCGCCCCGGATGAGAAACGGGTCATCGGCAGTGGCCGCCGTCGTCGCGTACGTCCTCAGTTTCTCCATCAACGCGGCGGACTCAGTCCGGTTGGCGATGTTGTTGAGTCCCCAGGCCATCTGCTGAATGGAGGCCGCCTGCTGTTCGACCGCCGCCTGGCCGGTGGATACCGCTCCCCAGGTGACGGTGATGGCGAAGCCGACGAAGAAGGCGAAGGTGGCTGCCAGTCCGGTCGCCAGGCTATTGGCCTGCTCGGCGATCTCTTCGCAGGTGTCGTCAGCACACCGTCGGCGGACGATCCGGCGGGCGGTGAAAATCACGGCGCTGAACAGAAGCAGGAGTGCCGCCATGATCGCCCACAGCGGTACCGCGATAATGAGGTCTCTCATGCGCGGAAACTATCAGCCGGAACACCACGGCGCCCGAGCACGTTAGAAGACCGGGAATCACAGGCCCAAAGAGAGGACACATCATGCTGAAGAAGATCGTCGGGACGCTGGGCCAGGTGGCCGAAGCGGGTGGTTCGATCGTCGGAATCCGAACCGGCACCGCCGAACCGTCGTTCACAGTGCAACGGCAGGTGCGTGGCGTGGAGATTCGCCGCTACGGCCCGCGGATCGCCGCGGAGACCACGATCGACGCCGATGAGGAGAAAGCCCGAAGCGAGGGCTTCCGACGGCTGGCCGGTTACATCTTCGGCGGCAACACCACCAAGTCCAAGATCGCGATGACCGCACCGGTGGCTCAGCAGCAGAGTGAGAAGATCGCCATGACCGCGCCCGTCGCCGCTGCGCGCGACGACCGTGGGCAGTGGGTGATCCGCTTCTTCACTCCTGTCGAGTACACCATGGAGACCCTGCCGACGCCGAATGACGAACGAGTTCGCCTCGTCGATGTCCCCGCGGAGACGGTCGCGGTGCTCCGCTATTCCGGGATCGCCAGTCCGGCGGCGGTGGCCTCTCACACCGGCGAGTTGCTCACCACCCTGCGCGACAACGGTTTCGAGCCGAAGGGCGAACCGTTCTCCTGGTTCTACGATCCGCCGTGGACGATCCCGTTCCGGCGCCGCAACGAGGTGGTCGTCGGCCTGGAGAGCGCCGGCTAACCACCACCGGATGCGGTCAGGTGGAAGTGCGACAGATCGTCGAGCACCATGGCCGCTGCGGAGAAGTCCTGGCCTGTGGAGTAGAGGCTCGGAGTGACCACCACTCGCAGGCCCGCGCCGACCGCGGACTCCACGCCGTTGCGGGTGTCCTCGAAGGCCAGGCATCGCCCGGCTGGCAGAGCTAGCCGATCCAGCGCGGTCCGATAGACCTCGGGGTCAGGTTTGAGCGCGGTGACGTCCTCGCCGCACACCACGACATCGAAGCCGTCCAGATCAAGCTCGCCGGGAAAGCGCCGCGCGAGACCCTCGAGGTTGACCCGACTCGTCGTGGTGGCGATCGCAAGTTTCAGCGGTGTGGCCCGCGCCTGCCGCAACAGATCGGCGACGCCCGGCCGTAGCTCTATCGGGAAATCCGCCATCACCTCGGCATAGTGGCCGTTCTTCGCCCGGTGCAGGCGTGGCGCCAGTCCGGCGATCTGCGGCTCAGTCAGATCGGTGGACTGCACGAAAAAATGCTCGATACGCTGCCGCCCGCCGGTGACCAGCAGCAGGCTGCGATAGAGCATCTGATCCCATCGGTAGGGCAGGCCCTCGCCGGCGAAGGCGCGGTTGAAGGCCTCGCGGTGCAACTCCTCGGTTTCGGCCAGAGTGCCGTCTACGTCGAAGATCAGTGCTGCCAGGTCGGGATCACCCATGCCGCCGCCACGCCTCGACCGCCTCGGCGAAGCCGTACAGGCTGTCGATCACGACGTCGGGTTCCAGGTCCTCGAGAGGTCCGTTGCAATAGCCACCCCGCACTGCGACGGAGAACACCCCAGCGGCCCGCGCCGAGGCGATATCGGATTCGCTATCGCCAACCATGAGCGCCTCGGCCGGCTCGACACCGACGTGCGACAGGGCATGCAGCAGCATGTCAGGCTCCGGTTTCGGCGCCAGATCGGACAGCCCCTCCTGATCTCCGAGGATGATCGTGAAGCGGTCGGACAATCCGAAGTGGTCCAGCACGATGGTGGCGGCCGACTGCAATTTGTTGGTCACCAACGCCACAGCACAGTCGGCGGCGGCGAGCGTGTCCAGACAGTCGACGACGCCGGGCAGCAACGTCGTGCGCCCGGTCAGGTGGCGTGGATAGATCTCAAGCATGCGATCGATGATGGCCTCGAACTCCGCCGGCGCTGGCGTCCTTCCCCGGGCCGCCAGCGCTCTGCGCACCAGCACTCGTAAGCCGTGTCCGACCATCGCACGGACGTCGGCTTCTTCGAAGGGAGCCACGTCCTCGGTGGCCATCAACTCAGCCACCGCCAGGGTGATGTCGGGCACCGAGTCGATCAGTGTTCCGTCCAGGTCGAAAAGAGCTGCCCGGGGCCAGTCCGGATACACGGTCAGGCCGCGGGCGCGATGACGATCGCGCGGGTCACTGTGGGCGGCCCTTCTCGGAATCAAGGCCACCGGAGAACACCCGACTTCCCCGGAGGTCGCCACCGGTGATGGTGGAGAGTTCATCGACGCCGATCGGCGCCGGGGTGTCGCTGAACAATCGGTTGGCCTGGCGCATACGAGCCCTGTCGAGGGCGTTGCGGATCGACCGGGCGTTGGCGAAATGCGGTTGTGTGCGTCGCAGTGCGATGTATTCGGTCATCGTGGCGCGTGCGTCGGCGTCAAAGCGGTAGTTCTGTTCGGCCAGCATCGATTCCGCGATCGACAGCAATTCGGCGTCCTCGTAGTCGGGGAAGTCGATGTGGTGGGCGATCCGTGAGCGGAAACCGGGGTTGGACTGAAAAAATTTGTCCATCCGGTCGGCGTAACCGGCCAGGATCACCACCAGGTCGTCGCGTTGGTTCTCCATCACCTGCAGCAGGATCTCGATCGCCTCTTGGCCGTAATCGCGCTCGTTGTCCGGGCGGTAGAGGTAGTAGGCCTCATCGATGAACAGCACCCCGCCCATCGCCTTCTTGAGGATCTCCTTCGTCTTGGGCGCGGTGTGCCCGATGTACTGGCCGACCAGATCATCGCGGGTCACCGAGATCAGGTGCCCCTTGCGGACATAGCCGAGCCGGAACAAAATGTCGGCCATCCGCATGGCGACGGTGGTCTTCCCGGTACCGGGATTACCGGTGAAGCTCATATGCAGTGTCGGTGTGGTCTGCGACAAGCCGAGTCGCTGCCGCGCCCGGTCGACGATGAGCAGCGCCGCCGTCTCGCGGATGCGTTGTTTGACCGGCTTGAGCCCGATTAGTTCCCGGTCGAGTTGGTCGAGCACCTCAGCGACACCGGAGTCACGGAAATCCCCGGCGAGGTCGACGGCCGTCGACGGCGACGTTTCTGTCTCGCCTTCCGTCATCAGTATTCGGTGGTCATGGTGACATTCACCGTCCGACCGCGAACCTCGGTGCGAGTCATCTTGAAGGTCGGTTCCACGGCGGGACGGTTGACGATGAAGCTGAGCCGGACCGTTTCGAATCCGCGTGTCGAGTCGAACGCATTGATGCGGATGTAGGAATCCGGGAAGGCGTCCCGGCAAGCCTTGAGTTCCATCATCACCCCCGCCGCGTCCCGCAGGTCGAACATCGGATTGCCCCACATCTCCCAGTAGGTGTTGCGGGGGTGCGGGTCGTCGGTGTACTCGATGCCGACCGCCCACTCATTTCTCAGGCAGTATTCGACCTGGGCCGAGATCTGGACGTCGTCAAGATCGGGCAGGAATGAGAAGCAGCCCTGAGTTACTCGCATGTCTTGTGCTCCCTGACTTAGAAGGACGTCGAAACCTGCGGAGCGTAGTCCGAGGTGTCGGTGGATTCGTAGTTGAAGGAAATGTTGCCCCAGATGTCCAGCGCAGCTTCCACCGGCTTGCACCACTTGGCGACGGAACGGAGAATTTCCGGGCCTTCGTTAAGGATGTCGCGTCCCTCGTTTCGGGCCTGCACCATGGCTTCGAGTGCGACCCGGTTGGCCGTGGCGCCGGCCTGGATGCCCATCGGATGCCCGATCGTGCCGCCGCCGAATTGGAGGACGACGTCGTCGCCGAACAGGTCCAGCAGTTGGTGCATCTGGCCGGCGTGGATGCCGCCCGAGGCGACTGGCATGACCTTGCGCAGGTCCGCCCAGTCCTGCTCGAAGTAAATACCGCGTTGCAGGTCGACCTCATTCTTCAACTCACGGCAGACGTTGTAGTAGCCCTGCACGGTCATCGGGTCGCCCTCGAGTTTGCCGACTGCGGTGCCGGCATGGATGTGGTCGACGCCGGCGAGGCGCATCCACTTGGCGATCACCCGGAAGGAGATGCCGTGGTTCTTCTGCCGTGTGTAGGTGCCATGACCGGCGCGGTGCAGGTGCAGAATCATGTCGTTCTGCCGGGACCACTCTGACATCGACTGGATCGCGGTGTAGCCGATCACCAGATCGATCATGATGATGGCGGAACCGATCTCCTTGGCGAATTCGGCGCGACGGTACATCTCCTCCATCGTGCCGGCGGTGACGTTGAGGTAGTGACCCTTGACCTCACCGGACTCGGCCGAAGCCCTGCTCACCGCCTCCATGCAGTAGAGGAACCGGTCTCGCCAGTGCATGAACGGCTGGCTGTTGATGTTCTCGTCGTCCTTCATGAAGTCCAGGCCGCCCTTGAGGCCCTCGTAGACGACGCGACCGTAGTTCTTCGCCGACAACCCGAGCTTGGGCTTGGTGGTGGCGCCCAACAGTGGCCGGCCGAACTTGTCGAGTCGCTCACGCTCAATGACGATCCCGGTGGGCGGGCCCTTGTAGGTCTTGACGTAGGCCACCGGCAGCCGCATGTCCTCCAGGCGCGCGGCCTTGAGCGGCTTGAACCCGAACACGTTGCCAATGATGGAGGCGGTGAGGTTGGCGATCGAGCCCTCCTCGAACAGGATCAGGTCGTAGGCGATGTAGCAGAAGTACTGACCCGGGATGTTGGGCACCGGTTCGATCTTGTAGGCCTTGGCCCGGTATTGGTCAGCCGCGGTCAGCCGATCGGTCCACACCACCGTCCACGTGGCCGTCGAACTCTCCCCGGCCACTGCCGCGGCGGCTTCGATCGGATCGACGCCTTCCTGCGGAGTGATCCGGAACAGCGCCAGAATGTCGGTGTCTTTGGGCTCGTAGTCGCCGTCCCAGTAACCCATCTGGGAGTACTTCAGCACGCCGGCTTTATAGCGTTCCTTGCCCCTGATTTCGCTGGGCGTGGCATCCATCGTGGTGGTTCCTTTCGAAGCGACTGCGGCGAGCCTAGGCGGATCGCTGAGTGTAACCGTCTGGGTTGTGTGGTTTTGCATCTCTGAGCAGACCGTCAGGAATTGCGCCGCTTACGCTCGACCAGCTGCAGGATCAGCGGAGTCAATATCAATTGCATGGCGAGGTCAAGTTTGTTACCGGGCATGACGATGGTGTTTGCCCGCGACATGAAAGAGTCGCCGATCATCGACAACAGGTACGGGAAGTCGATACCTCGGGGGTCGGCGAACCGGATAACCAACATCGACTCGTCCGGCGTCGGAATCCAGCGCGCGACGAACGGATTCGACGTGTCGACGACCGGCACCCGCTGGAAGTTGATGTGCGTTTCGGAGAACTGCGGCGTGATGTATCGGACATAGTCGGGCATCCGCCGCAAAATAGTGTCCATCACCGCCTCGGTCGAATAACCCCGACTCGCACGGTCACGGTGGATCTTCTGAATCCACTCGAGGTTGATCACCGGTACCACTCCGATTTTCAGATCGGCGGGTTTGGACAAATTCGCGGTCTCGGTCACCGCGCAGCCGTGCAGCCCCTCGTAGAAGAGAAGGTCGCTGGGTTCGAATTCACGCCACGGGCTGAACGTCCCGGGAGGCTGACCGAACAACTCGGCTTCCTGATCGTCGTGCATGTAGGTGCGGGTCCGGCCGCGACCGGTGCGTCCGTATTCCTCGAAAACCTCGGCCAGGATGTCGAGTTCGTTTGCCTCCGGATTGAAGTGGCTGAATTCACCGTTGCCCTTGGCCTCCTCCTCGGCGATGCGCGCCTTCATCGCCGCGCGGTCGTAGCGATGAAAAGCGTCACCCTCGATGTAGGCCGCTACCACATTCTCGCGCCGGAAGATCAGCTCGAAAATGGCCTTGACCGACGTGGTGCCGGCACCGGAGGAGCCGGTGATGGAGATGATGGGGTGTTGAGCCGACATCGACGAACCCGCTTTCCTATTTCCTGAACAGTCCGCGAGAGCTGAACAACGGCGAGTGGATACCGGCGTGATCGATCCCCTCGTGGTACCGCAGGACCTGGTTGACCTCAGTGCTTGAACCGAACACCAGCGGGGTGCTCTGGTGCAACGATAGGGGCACCTGCGAAAGGATCGGGTTGACCCCGTCGGTGGCAAGGCCGCCGGCCTGCTGGATCAGCAATGCGATCGGGTTGGCCTGGTAAACCAACCGCAGTCGGCCGTGGGCGTAGCCCCTGCGGCTGTCACTCGGGTAGAGGAACACCCCGCCGCGCAGCAGGATCCGGTAGGCCTCGGCAACCAGCGATTCCGTCCAACGCATCGTGAAGTCGCGCCCGTGCGGCCCCTCACTGCCGTTGAGGCAGTCGTCAACGTAGTGCCGGATGGCACTTTCCCAATGCCGCTGATTGGAGATATCCACGGCGAATTCGTCTGTCTTACGCGGGATCTGGACTTCGACGTGCGACCGCAGGAATGCCCCGACCCGGGATCCGTAGACGAAGACATGAGTGCCCTGACCCAGGGTGATCGCCAACACCAGTCGCGGGCCGTAGCAGAAGAAGCCAGACGCGACCTGATTGGCGCCGGACTGCAGCAGGCTCGGCAGTCCGTCCCGACCGGCATCGCCCACCACCGGCAGGATGGCGAAGATGGTGCCGATAGGCATGTTGATGTCGATATTGACCGAACCGTCGAGGGAGTCGACGGCGACCGCCAGTGGCGCCGTGGCGTCGAGCAGGGTTGGTTGCTCGGTTTCTCCCGATGCGTAGAGCGCAACCGGGGCCGCGCGGACCTCGTCGAGAAAGCAGTCGTTGCCGTACCGTTCCAGGGTCTTCTGCTCAGCACGAACATCGGCGTGGGCGCCCTTTCGGTCCGAGGGCGCGACACCCTGGGCGGCAGAATGGATTTCACCGCTGACGCTGACCGCGGCGCGTGCCAGGGCCAGGACTGTCGAGCGCACGGCGGGACTGCCACCGGCTTCTTCAAGCCAGTCCTCGAGGGCCTTTCCAGGCATGGCCGCTCCTTCCCGGGATGCGCTGCCGTTCCTGCCTGCAGAACGAGCCCGAGACACCTGCGGAACAAACCCCGGACATCAGCGTGCCCAGGATAGGTGAGCCGTGGCCTTCCCGATCCCGATCCGCTATAACGGGCGAGCGCTTCGGGTGGCTACTGCCCCTCAGACACCGGCGCCGTGACCGGCGATGGTGCCGCCGGGGGCGCGGCGTTCATCGGCCGCTGAGCGATCAGCAACAACATGTCGCTCATCGTCACGTCTTCGGTGCGGACGGTGTTCCAGATGTCCCGCAGGTAGCCCAGCGTGCGCCGCTCCGGGGCGGTTTGCGTGGTGCCCGGCGGCAGATTCTCCGGACTCGGAAGGTGCGATACCGCCGCCGGAGCCGCCTCGACGGCCGCCGGCGATGATGGTGCCTCGACGGCCGCCGGCGATGATGGCTCAGCGGGATCGATGAGATCGGCGCCCGCGGCGGGAGCGGTGAGCAACGCCATCGCGATCAGCGCAACCAGGCCCGCCGGGGCACGTCGCGCGCTATCCATGTGGTTCCCCTGCCAGCCGGAGGTCTCTACAGGTCAATCCGGCGAGGCGACGATTTCGTTACACCCGGCACCCCGGGTTCTCCAACCGGCAAACCGGCGATGCCCGATAATCGGGGCATGCCCGTCAATCACAGGATGAATCTTCTGATCAGCGCAGCAGCCGTCGCCGGCGCCGTCAGTTCGGCGGCCCCGGTGAGCGCCGCCCCGGACGGCGGCGTGCCCCCGGTCAGCGCGGCGGCCAGTGCCGCCGGCTTCATCGATGTGCGAACCATCGTCCCGGACGCGATCATCGACCTGCGCTACGCCACAGCAAACAACTTCGTCGGCGTTCCGCTGTATCCGCCCGGCGCCCGCTGCCTGGTGCACGAGTCGCTGGGAGCCGGGCTGTCGGCGGCAGCAGCCGCCCTGCGACCGGCTGGCCTGACGCTGGTGTTCTGGGACTGCTACCGCCCTCACGAAGTTCAGGTGCGGTTATTCGAAGCTGTGCCGGACCCGAACTGGGTTGCCGAACCGGGCGACTACGCGCTCAGCCATGAGGCCGGGCGCTCGGTGGATGTGACGCTGGCCTCGGGCGGACAACTGCTGGACATGGGCACCGACTTCGATGACTTCTCGCCGATCGCAAACGCATACGCCACCGATGGCGTCACCACCCGGCAGCAGGCCAACCGTTCGGTGTTGCGCAACGCCATGGCTAAGGGGTGGCTGGCGCAATATGTGGGTGAGTGGTGGCACTTCGACGGCCCCGGCGCAAGCGTCGACCGCCCGATTCTCGACGTGCCGGTGAACTGAACCCAAAGATATCCATCGGGGCCAGAGATACTGTCCCCACTCAGAGATGGTTGTCGATGTTCATGCGCCGGTGCAGGACGCGGACGACGTCGATGCCGCCTCCGGAGATCACCCGATAAAACAGGACGTGCGACCCGGCGGCGAGTTTCCGATAGCCGCGGCGGATCTCATCACAAGGCCGACCAATGAGTGGATTCGTCGCAGCTCGCTCAAGGGCGCGTTGTAGTTCACGCAGGTACTCGTCGGCCTGATCGGAATCCCAACGGTGATAGGTGTAATCCCAGATCTGTTCGAGATCCGCTTGCGCGGCAGGGGAGAGGAGAAGAATGCTCACTAACCGTGCGCGGCCTCTGCCCGCTTACGAGCAAGGAAGGCATCGAAGTCGAACGGTGTCGAGGGACCGCTGCGCTCGCCCGCGTCGAGGGTTTCCCGAAGCGCCCGCAACTGAGTTTCGCGGTCCTCGAGCAGCCGCAATGCGGAGCGGACGACGTCGCTCGCCGACCGGTAGCGGCCCGCGGCTATCTCGCCTTCGATAAAAGCGGCGTAATGATCATCAAGGCTGAAGGAAGTGTTCTTGCCCACGATCCGATGTTACCAAACATTGGTATTGTGCCGCGTCACACCCTAATGTCCCGTACGTACGTCCGAAACACCTCGGCCGGAATCGCATTGCCGGAGAAAATTTCGCGGACCAGGCTGACGCTGGGCCGAGGCGTGCGCTCCAGAGTGATCGGGTCATAGGAGTACAACCCGTAGCGCGGCTGGTAGCCGAGCACCCATTCCAAGTTGTCGGTCAGCGACCAAGCGGTGTAGCCGCGGATGTCCATCCCGTCGGCGATCGCCTTGTTGATCACCGCCAGGTGCCGGACGATATAGGAGGGGCGCTTGGTGTCGGCCGCGTCGGCCAGGCCGTTCTCACTGATCCATAACGGGATTCCATAGGAGTCGGCAATGTCGAGAACCTCGCGCAGGCCCGCCGGATTGATGATCTGCGCGGTGTCGGTGCATTCAGTGGCCGGGCAACCGCCGGCAACGACGTTGATCAGCGGCGAGAACTCGGGGTATCCCTTGACGATGGGCAGGCCGGGAACCGACACACCGCCGTAGGAGATCACGATGCCCTGGCTGTAGTAGTTGACGCCGAAGTAGTCGGCCTTGCCGGCGAGTTCGGGATGGATCTCGTCGGCGGTGATCACGCCGTCGAAGTTCGCATCCACCTCGCCCCGCAGGACCGCGTCGGGGAACCACCGATTGTAGAAATGACTGAAGTCCACGGCCGCT
>Ga0315273_10009903_pt1 | contig 12123 bp, 11 predicted proteins | sample YL17G02_0_MG_FD_205753 | JGI IMG/M metagenome (GOLD analysis project Ga0315273, IMG submission 205753) | Sediment microbial communities from Yellowstone Lake, YNP, Wyoming, USA - YL17G02_0 | ecosystem: Environmental > Aquatic > Freshwater > Lake > Sediment | place: USA: Wyoming | collected... | reverse complement strand
GAATCCCAGCGCATCGGACTCAGCACGAAATCCGTGGGGTACTGCAGCGCCGTGCCGCCGAGGGCGAGGGTGGGCGCCGGCGTGAAGGAGATGAGCGGCACCTTGAAGAAGAAGCTGCCGCTGTCTCCCGCCGGCGTGAGGCCGAGGCGGATGTACTGGGCCGCAATGTACCGCGCGGCGAGGTCACCGCCGCGGGTGCCGGGACCCCGGCCCTCCAGGGCGTCGCTGGCCAGGAACTCGATGTGCGCGCGGATGACGTCGGCCGAGACCGCCTGGGCGGCCTTGTCCACGATGGTCTGCGCACGCGCCGTCGGCGCGGCAGCCAGGAGGGCGGAGGAGGCGAGGAGGGCGGTGAATCGTCGCATGGATTTCACTTTGGTGAGGGCCGGCCGCACTCGATCGAGTACAGGGTGCCGCGGCGGGTGGAACTCGATTCGCTGGTCAGCAGGAGGCGCTGATCATCGAGCCAGGTGACGCCCTCGCCTTGGGGCTCGAGCAGTCCGAAGAAGCATTCGCGGCCCTGGTCCGGGGTCAGGTGCCCGCCGGCCCCCACGCTGAAGAAGAAGACGGCGGAATAGGTGCGCACCGCCACACGGCGGCCGTCCGGCGACAGCGCCGCGTCGGACACCCATTGGCCGATGCTGATGTCCGCCTTGATGGGCAGGGAATCCACCCGCTCCAGCACGGCCAGCGATCCGCGCGTCCACGCGGTGGCGGGAAGCCGGAAAAGGACGATCCCCTTCGAGCGTCCCTTCGTCACGAAGTACATGTCGCCGGAGGCATCGGTGTAGATCGACTCGTTGTCATGCGGGCCGTCGGGGTACCGGATGCGCAGGGTGTCCGCCGCCGCGGTCGCCACAAGCTCACCGGCCGCGGCCGCAGGCACTGCCGGCTCGGGAATCCGGTAGAGCATGACGCTCGGCCGGGTTTCCGGGTTGTCGCCGGTGTCTCCGATGATCAGGCAGCTCCCCGCCGGGCAGGGAGAGAGGGTGAGCGATTCCCAGTCGAAGTTCCCGGCGCCGGTCACCCGGAAGACGCCGAGCGAGTGCCCCGCGGTGTCCACGGCGTACAGCCAAGGCGGGTTGCCGGAGTCGTTCAGGGTCCAGATCACGCCGGGCTGTCTCCGGCTGGCCACGGCGGCGGAGGCCTCGGACAGGGTCGTGTCGGCGAAAGTGCCCAAGGGCACGATGCGGGTGGGCGGGGCAAGAGTCCAGACCGACTGGGCGGCGGCCGGGTTCGCGGCGAGCGCGGCCAGCAGCAGGAGACGCAGAAGGCGCATGGCCCGAAGTGTAGCCGGGCGCCTTGGCTCCGCCAACAATCCTTGCTCCCGCCCTGCCGCCCGGGCATTTTCAGTCAACCAGGAGATCCCCGGCCCATGCTCGAGAGCCTCAGGTCCCGCCCGATTACCACGCTGCCCGAGGCCATCCGGTTCGACGGGCGCATCCTGTACCTCACCGTGGATCCGGACCTGATCCGGACCCAGCTGCAGGGACAGGACCTGGCTTGGACCCCGGCCATTCCGCTCCGCGACGACATTTCCACCGACGAGATCACTCCCGCCTACATCTGCTACTACTACGACCAGACGCTGGGCGACTTCCCCTACCTCGGCCTCAAGTGCGGCGAGGAATTCCCCATCACACGGGGCTCCGTGCGGAACGGCGGATTTGTCGCCTCGGTGAGCGGCAAGCGACGGGGCAAGGGCTCAAGCCGCGAGCAGTCGCCCTACGCCGAGCTCATGGCGGGGATCCGGCTGGTGGTGGCCGAGAACATCGAGCGGATCTACCGGGAAAATTGCCAGAACCTGGGGGTGTTCACGAGCACCGATTTTTCGGTGCTCGAGCGGGTCGGCCGCGGCGAGGCCATCCCGCTCTCGGTCTTCACCGACGGCGAGGGGGGCATCACCCGGGGGATCATCGAGCACGGCGGGCTCTTCCAGTACAACGTGGCGCGCATGCAGGGCAAGGTGCGGGTGCCCGCGGTCACCACGCCGAAACGGCCGATGACGCTGGCCGAGAAGGTCATCGCGCGGCGCTGGGTGACGGACCTGTCCGGCGACCGCGTCGGCGTGCCGTACGTCAAGCCGGGCGACGAGGGATTCGTCCGCACCGACATCCGCTTCAGCCACGAATATGTGACGCCGATGGCGGCCATTTTCTGGCGCGACTTCGTCGGGGCCGGCGAAAAGGTGGTGGACCCCGATTCCATCTTCTTCTTCCGCGATCACCTGACCTTCCTCGAGCTGGCCATGACCGACGCCCGCAAGGCAGAGGGGTTGCTCGACGTGGCGCTCGAGCTCAAGACCAAGCAGGAGGAGTTTGCCGCCGAGCAGGGGATCACCCTCTACGGCGAGCTGCCCCGGACCGCGCGGAACAGCATCGTCCAGGGCTCGGAGGCCATCTGTCACTCCAAGATGCTGGAGCGGCACGTCCTTCCGGGGCAGGTGGTCATCGGGAGCGACAGCCACACCCCGCACAGCGGGGCGGTGGGATGTGTGGCCTTCGGGGTCGGGACCACGGCCATCTTCAATTCCTGGCTGACCAAGGACGTGCGGCTCAAGGTGCCGCCCGGTGTGCTGATCCGCGTCAACGGGCCGAAGCCCGTCAACGTGACCGCCAAGGATTTCATGCTGCAGATCCTGCGGCACCCGTACGTGAAGAGCGGGCGGGCCATCGGGAAGATCGTGGAGTACGCCGGCGACGCGGTCCGGGCACTCTCGATCGACGAGCGCGCCACGATGACCAACATGGCGGCGGAGGTGGGGGCCTTTACCGGCATCGTCGCGCCGGACGCCGTGACGGTGGATTACCTCGTCGGCGAGCGCGGGCTGCCGCACACCGAGGTGGAGGCGATGCTCGACGGCCTCTTTTCCGATCCGGACGCGGAATACGAGGAGATCATCGATATCGATGCCGCCGCGCTCGAGCCGATGATCGCGCTGCCCGGCGACCCCGGCAACGGCCAGTTCATTCGCGAGCTGGGAGAGCGAGTCAAGGTGGACATCGCCTACGCGGGCAGTTGCACTGCGGGCAAGAAGGAGGACATGGACATGTACGCCGCGGTGCTCCGCGAGGCGGCCGAGGCCGGCGAACGAATCCATCCCGATGTGCGGTTCTACATCCAGTTCGGCAGCCAGGACGTGAAGCGATACGCGGAGGCGCGGGGCTACGTGGACATCTTCCGGGCGGTGGGGGCGGAAATCATCGAGCCGTCGTGCGGCGCCTGCATCAACGCGGGACCCGGGGTGAGCTACGATCGGAAGACCGTCACCGTCAGCGCCATCAACCGCAATTTCCCCGGGCGCTCCGGCCCCGGGCAGCTGTACCTGGCCAGTCCCTACACCACGGCCGCCAGTGCGCTGGCGGGTTACATCACCGGGTGGGAGCCCAGGGCCAGCCTGGTGGGCACCAGCCCCGCCTCGCGGTAATCACTGCGGGGGTTCCACAGCACCCAGCTGTCGATGCCGACGTCCGCCGCCGCCTGGATCTGGGCGCGGACGTGCGCCCCGGTGTAGCGCGGCACGCCGAGCGTGAAGGCCTGCAGGTAGGGACGGATGCTGGCCGGCCGCTCGAGCAGGGCGCTCCGCCGGAGTCCATCCTCCAGGGCCCGCCGCACCACCAGATACGGCTCGGCGTTGGGCGACGGCGCGCCATACATCCCGGCCGAATAGTGGCTGGGGTACACCATCGGCAGCACCACGTCGGATGAACTCACCAGATCCTCCCACACCTGCCCGATCCCCATGTCGCCCGTCATGACCGTCGTCATTCCGAAGACGTCGAGCGTCATGGGCACGTCGAGGGCACGCATCCGATTCCGGAGAAGGCGCAGGTTGCGCTGTACGCCCTGCCGGGTGGTCTCGCCCGGTCGGCGTGCGGGGAAGACCGCGCTCGCCATCCGCGCGCGCGGTTCGTCGGGAAACCGCACGTAGTCGAACTGCACCTCGGCAAACCCCATCCGTACCGCCTCGGCGGCGAGCTGGGCGGCGTACACCCACACCGAGTCATTGAACGCGTCCACCCACGCCGTGCCGCGGCGGTCCCGCCAGAGTCCTCCATCGCGGCTCTGGATGGCCCACCCCGGCTTCCGCTCGGCGAGGAGCGGGTCCTTGGCCACCACGATCCGCGCGATCGGATAGATGCCGTGGGCCAGCATCTCCCGGACGCGCGCCTCGGTGTCCCGCGCGCGGAGTTCCTTGGTGGCGCCGATGGCCAGGGCGGTCGGGACCCTGGAGGAATAGGTCAAGTATCCGGTGTCGTCCTTGAGGTCGATGACCAGCGCGTTGACCTCGGTCTCGTCGGCCAGACGGATGAGTTCGCGGAACCGGCTCCCCCCGAAGGCCCAGGCGTTGACGTACAGGGCCCGAACCTGGTCCGGCTGCCGGACGAGGGGCGGGCTCGGCCAGGCCGAGTGCAGATGGTCAGGGATGGGCGGCAGCGGGGCGAGAAAATCGATGCCGAAGGAGCCCGACAACTCGGGGTGCCACCCCGAGTCCTGCGCGAGGAGAGGGGTGGCGCACAGAGCCACGAGGGCCACGGGCAACCAGAGGTCTGAACCACGCACGGGTACGCTCCGGCCGGGAGGGCCATTGCAGGACGCGAGTTGTCGTGCAGGGGGTCAGGGCGGGCGGGGCTAGGGGCCGATGATCCTGATTTCGGTCCGGCGGTTCTGGGTGGATGCCCCGGTCGGGTCGGCCGGTCCGGCACCAGTCGCGCCTGCGCCGCTGGCCTGCAATTGGTCGGGGCGCACCCCGCTCCGCAGCAGGTAATTCCTGACGGCATCGGCGCGATCCGCCGACAGTTGGATGTTGGCGGCCTGCGTGGGGGCCTCGTCGGCATGACCGATGATTTCCATTGCCGTGCCGGGATAGGCGCGGAGGAGGGCCACCATAGAATCGAGCACTGGAAGCGCGGACGCGCCGATGGTGCTGCTCTGGGGGGCAAACGCCGTGCCGGGCACGATCCAGGGGCCGATCCCCCTTGCGGCGGCGCCGGGGGCCGCCGGGCAGCCGAGGGTATTGACGATCACCCCTGCTGGCGTGTTGGGGCACTGGTCCACGCCGTCCGGCACTTTGTCATTGTCAGCATCTCCCGGGCAGCCGAGGGCGTCCACCGTGGCGCCTGGCGGCGTGGCGGGGCATCGATCGAGGCCGTCGGGTACGCCGTCGGTGTCGGCATCCATGGGGCAACCGGTGGCGTCCACCTGGGCGCCCGCCGCGGTGTCGGAGCACTGGTCCACCCCATCGGCGACGCCGTCCTTATCGGTATCACTCGGGCATCCTGCGGCGCTCACGGTGGCGCCCGCGGGCGTGTCCGGGCACCGGTCGAGGCCGTCCTGCACGCCGTCGCCATCGGTGTCGGAGGGGCATCCCTGCTTGTTGACGATGGCGCCGACCGGAGTCGTGGGGCACTTGTCCTTCCGGTCGAAGACGCCGTCCTGGTCGGTGTCAATCAGCGGCCGGCTCGCGACCATGAACGCCAGGCCGAGGCTGCCGACAAGGTTGGCGAACGAGGGAGTGTAGCTATTGCGCTGGTAGTCGGCCTCGCCCCGGATCATGATGATCGGCGAGACCGCCGCCCGGAATCCGCCGCCGATCACGAAGGCGGAGGCGGTCCCGCAGGCGGGATCCAAATTCCCTCCTGACGTAGTCGGGCAGCTGTCGCTGTACCGAACCGAGCCCAGCCCACCCTTCAGGAAGAGCGAGCTCGATTCCCCGACCCGGATGTTGTAGAGCAGCGAGGCGGAACCGGAGAGCACGCTTGCGGAGGAGCCGGTGGGGGTCTTGGCGGACGACGTCAGTCCTTCCACCTCGATGCCCAGGTTCAGGGGCAGCCAGAATCCGAGCCGCGCCGCGCCGCCGAATCCGGCCTCGAGGTTGGTCACGGCGGCAAACGAGGTGACCGCCCCGGCGGCACCGAGTTCCAGCAGGTACTGCCTCCGCTGCGCCTGCAGCGGGGTGCTGAACGAAACGAGAAGGGCGAGGAGCGCGAAGCCGCGCGGGCGGAGGGTCGGCATCTCCCTCATAGATACGGGCGGACGGTGAGAGGGGCAAGCGCCGGCTGCTTGGAAAGCGTTCGCCCCGGCGCTACGATTGACGCACGGCCACCCACCCACGCCCACCCTCGTCGCGGGATCGTCCCATGAAGTTCACCATCCAGTTCTGCGTCGTCTGAAACTACCGTCCCCGGGCCGCCGGTCTGGCGGCCGAGCTGAAGGACGCATACCCCGAAGCCGAGGTCAAGCTCATCGAGTCCTCGGGCGGACTGTTTGAGGTGACAATGGACGGGCACCTGGTCTTCTCGAAGAAGTCGCTCAAGCGGCACGCCGAACCGGGAGAAGTGCTCCGCCTGGTGCGCGAGACGTTGGGCTGACCGGCATGCGCATCGCCATTTCCACCGGGGGCGGCGACGCGCCCGGGCTCAACGCGGTCATCCGGGCCGTGGTGCTCGCCGCCCACCAGCGCGGGTGGCAGTGCTACGGCATCCGGCGAGGCTTCGGTGGCCTGCTCGGCAACGACGGCATCATGACGCTGAACCCCGCGGCCGTCCGCGGCATCACGCACCTCGGTGGCACCATCCTCGGCACCACCAATCGTGGCAATCCCTTCCGCTGGGCCACCCCGCAGGCGGACGGCTCGACGGCGGAGGTGGATCGCTCCGACGACCTCATCGCCGCCTTCCGCGCCAGTGGGTTCGACGCGCTCGTGTCCATCGGTGGCGACGGCAGCCTGCGGATTGCACACGATCTCTGGACAAAGGGCCTGCCGGTGGTCGGGGTGCCGAAGACCATCGACAATGATGTGGTGGGTACGCTGGTCACCTTTGGATTCGACACGGCCGTCACCACCGCCACGGAGGCCATCGACAAGCTGCACACCACCGCCGAGAGTCACGATCGGGTCATGGTGGTTGAGCTGATGGGGCGGGACGCGGGGTGGATCGCGCTCCACAGCGCTGTCTCCGCCTCGGCCGACATCGTCCTGATCCCGGAGATCCCCTTCGACATCGAGCGGGTGTGCGAGGCCATCCGGCAGCGGGAGGCCACCGGCCGGCACTACAGCATCGTGGTGGTGGCGGAGGGGGCGCAGGCCAAGGGGGACAAATCCATGCTGATCGAGCGGCGCGCGGCGGGCACCGCGGACCGGCTCGGTGGCATCGGCAGCCGGGTGGCCGCCGCCATCGCGGAGCGGACCGGCAAGGAAACCCGGAGCCTGGTGCTGGGACACCTGCAGCGCGGCGGCAGTCCCACCACCTTCGATCGGCTCATCGCCCTCCGGTTCGGGACGGCGGCGGTGCGGGCCATCGCCGCCAGCGACTTCGGCACCATGGTGGCCTACACGCCGCCGACGATTTCCACCGTACCGCTCGCCGACGTGATCGGTCGGACCAAGACGGTGCCCCTCGACTCCGACACCCTCCAGACCGCGCGCGACCTCGGCATCAGCCTCGGCGACTGACGCCCGCGGCCCTTCCCGTTACCACCCGCCATCCAGAAACCGACCCACGATCGCGTGCCCGCCCTCGGTGAGCACCGACTCCGGATGGAATTGCGTGCCCACCACCGGGTGCGTCCGGTGCCGCACCGCCATGATCTCGCCGTCCTCGGCGGTGGCGATTACCAGGAGGTCGGTAGGGAGGGACCCGCGTTCGATGACGAGGGAGTGGTAGCGGGTGGCGCGGAATGGGGCCGGGAGGCCGGCAAAGAGTCCGGTACCGTCGTGGAAAATTTCGGAGGTCTTGCCGTGCATGGGACGCGTGGCGCGGACCACCCGTCCGCCGTAGGCGGCGCCGATGGCCTGGTGGCCGAGGCAGACCCCGAGTATCGGAATTGTCGGGCCGAACCGGCGGACCACGTCCACCGAGACGCCTGCTTCTGTCGGCGTGCATGGCCCCGGCGAGATGATGATGTGACTCGGAGCGAGCAACGCGACGTCGTCGAGCGTCACAGCGTCGTTCCGGCGAACCAATGGATCGCGGCCGAGCTCACGGACGTAGCGGGCCAGGTTCCAGACAAATGAGTCGTAGTTGTCGAGGACGAGAATCACGACCGGTCCTCGAAGGCGCGCCGGATGCCGGCGACCTTGTCCAGGGTTTCCTGGTACTCGAGGGCCGGAACGGAGTCGGATACAATTCCGCCGCCGGCGTGGAAGTACCCCTGTCCGTCCTTGAAGGTCACGGTGCGGATGGCGATGCTGGTGTCCATCGCGCCGGTCACGCTGAGCCACCCGATGGCGCCGCAGTACACGCCGCGGGCCTCGGGCTCCAGCTCGGCGAGGATTTCCATGGCCCGCACCTTCGGGGCACCCGTAATGGACCCGCCGGGGAAGGCGGCCCGCAGCAGGTCGGCCGCGGTGCGCCCCGCTTCCAACTGTCCCGTCACGGTCGACTCCAGGTGGTGCACCGTCGGGTGGCTCTCCAGCGCACAGAGCGCGGGCACCTCCACCGAGCCGGGTCGGCACACCTTCGAAATATCATTCCGCAGCAGGTCCACGATCATCACGTTTTCGGCACGGTCTTTCTCGCTTGCCAGCAGTTCCTCCGCCAGCCGCCGGTCTTCTTCCGCCGTCGTTCCCCGGGGGCGCGTGCCCTTGATCGGGCGGGTCTCCACGCGCCCGTCCGCGTCCACGCTCAGAAACCGTTCCGGTGAGGCACTCGTCAGGGCAAAGCCATCGCCTCGGAAGTAGGCGGCAAAGGGCGCCGGATTGACGGCGGTGAGCCGCCGGTAGAAGTCGAACGGGTCGCCCAAACACGGCGCCTCGAAGCGCTGAGACAGGTTGGCCTGGAAGATGTCGCCCGCCAGGATGAACTGCCGGACCCGCTCCACGGCTGTCAGGTACTCCTCACGCGTAAAGCCGGATCGGAACTCGGGAGTGCAGGTCGGCGTCCGCGTCGGCGACTTTTCGCGACTTGCGGCACCCGTCAACCGCCGTACAATGTCCCGAATCCTCCCGTCCGCAGACTGCCTCCCTGCCACCCTGCCACCCTGCCCAGCCGCTATCACCCAGGCCTTTCCCGCCACATGATCCCACGCCACCACCCACTCATACGCCCCGAGCCAGGCGTCGGGCAGCCCGAGATCGTCCGCGCGGGGAGCGGGGAGCCGCTCGAGTCGCCGGCCGAACTCGTAACCGAGGAACCCGGCCACACCGCACTGGAAGGGAGGCCGGCCCGGTAGCGGCTCGGCGTGGCGCGCGGCGAGGTAGTCCGCCGCCTGCTGGAGCACGTCACCGGTACCGGAGGGGTGAGTGGTCCAGATCTGCGCCGGGTCGGCGGTCAGGTAGGAGTAACGACCCATCGTGCCGCCGCGGGCCGCGCTCTCGAACAGCAGTGGGTAGGGGAGGTCGAGGACCCGTGCGCAGGCATCGGCCGGGGAGGGCGGATTGGCGAGTTCCTCGATCAGCACCGGCAGGGAAATGTCAGCACCCTCGGACGAACTTGCGGGTGGTGCCGCGAAGTGCCGACCCCTCGGCGGGGCGCCAGAGGACGAGCCGGTCGATTTCCCGCGCCAGCTCGAGGTCCTTGTCGGTCACGCCGCCGGCGGTGTGGGTATTGAGTCGGACGGAGAGCTTGCCCCAGCTCACGGTCAGGTCCGGGTGGTGGTCGCCCGCCTCACAGAGAAAGCCGATCGCGTTGACGGCCATGAGTGTCGTGGGCCAGCCGTCCGTTTCGTAGAAGCGGACGATGGAGTCCTGCTGGAACTCCCATCCTGGCGGCAGGCGGTCGCCGAGGGTGGTCGGATCCCAGGTCCGCTCTTTGGCGCTCACGCCTCACTCCTTGCCGTCGAATCGCACGCTGAACCCCGCCGACTGACCGGGGCTCTCCTCCACCTCGATGTCGAGCCTGGTCAGGTGGGTGTGCCCGGCGGCCAGCAGCGCCTTCCGCACCTCCACCGCGAAGTACTCGGCGAGCATTTCGACCGTGGTGTTCTTGACTGGCACCATCGCCACATCCGATTTCGGGAAGACGAAGCGTCCCTTCCCAAAGTAGTCCACGATGACGGCGTTGTTCTCCTCCCGGAGGCCGAGTTTCTCGTTCTGGGTGGGGAGGAGGACCTTGTGGTCCACCGCCTCCACCATCGGCTTGATGACCTGCTTGAGCACGGCGAAGTCGAGCACGAAGAGGCACTCGGCGTCGACGTCGCCCTCGACCACCACGGCCAGCCGGTAGTTGTGACCGTGCAGCGACTCGCACTTGTGGCCGCGGAAGGTGATGAAGTGGGCCGAAGAGAAGGAGAGGTAGTCCTTGGCGACCGAGACCCGATAGGAACGCACGTGCGGAAGTCCTCGTGGAAGGGAGCAGTCGGCCCAAAGGTAGGCCGCTGGCGTGCCCTAGTCGAGGGGAGTGTGGCGCCCGTCACATGAATTCTCCTCCGCCGACGTCCGGCGTCCTCATGTGCGGACACTCGGAGGCTGGGCGCCTGGGCGTAACTCGTGGCGTGACAACCCGTTCCACCTTTGGCACGCGCCTCGCTTTTCCGAGGAGCGACTCCAACAAGTGACTTCGGAGGTTCCATGTCCACCAATACTCGTCGGCCCCTTGCCGCGTTGCTCTTCGGTTCAGCTCTCGTTCTCACCAGCCTCATCACTCTCACCACTCCCGCCGCCGCGCAGGTCTCTGGCGCGGTCATCATCAACAGCGGTCCCGTCCGCGGCCAGATCGCCGTCGGCGAGCCGGTATTCGTGCCGCGTCCCATCGTCATTTACCAGCCGGTGCGTGGGCGTCGAGTCGAAGTGGCGCGCTACGCCCCGCAGGTCGTGTATATCGAGCGCGGCCATGGCCGCCACGGGAAGTCGGCCTCGTGGTACGGCCGGCACGGCTACCGGCCGGTAACGCTGTTCTATTCCGAGGGCCGGTACTTCACGCAGGTGTACGCGGTGCGCGGATATCGCTGGGGGCCGCAGTTCATGGCGGTGACGGTGTGGGAGCGAGGCGGGCGATTCTACCTGCCACGAGGTGACAGTCACGATCGGTACGGCTACACCAGCAGCTACGACCAGCATTCGTCCCACGGGTACGAGTACCAGGATGACCACCCGAACGGCGACGGCCGCGACTGGGACGATTAGCCGGGACCGGAAGGTCCCACTTACCGCCTCCAGAGAGGCGTCCAAATAGATGCAGGACCAGGGGGCGGGTTCCGGCCAGGTGCGCGGATACCCGCCCTTCTGGCGTCTGTGACCGAATGGTGACCAGCCGAGTTGCCATTTCGCGTGCCGCCGGGTAAGTCTCATGCCGTTCCACCGGTGCGCAGGGCGTCCAGCTGGCGGGCGTCGCGCGCACCTCAAACTCACCCCCTGGAGATTCGATCAGATGACAGGACAGATTCGCACCGTTCGCCTGGCTGCCGTGCTCCTGGCCGCCGTCGCATTCGCGCCGATGCATTCGGCCGTGGCGCAAGCCGGCGCCAAGAAGCCCAACATCGTCGTGATCATGGGCGACGACATCGGCATGTGGAACATCGGCGCCTACCACCGTGGCCTGATGGCCGCGCGGACCCCTGCACTCGACAAGCTCGCCGCCGAAGGCATGCTGTTCACCGACTACTACGCCGAGGCCAGCTGCACGGCAGGCCGCGCGAACTTCATCACCGGCGAATTGCCGATCCGTACCGGCATGACCACGGTCGGCCAGGCCGGCTCGCCCATCGGCATTCCCGCGCAGGCGGTCACTATCGCCACGGCGCTCAAGTCGATGGGGTACGCCACCGGCCAGTTCGGCAAGAACCACCTCGGCGACCTCAACGAATTCCTGCCCACCGTTCACGGCTTCGACGAGTTCTTTGGGTACCTCTACCACCTCGACGCCATGGAAGACCCGGCGCACCCCGGCTACCCGCAGGAGCTGCTGAACACGGTCGGCCCGCGCAACATGGTCCATTCCTGGGCCACCAACGTGGATGACCCGACGGTCATGCCGCGCTGGGGCAAGGTCGGCAAGCAGAAGGTCGAGGACGCCGGCACCCTCTATCCCAAGCGGATGGAGACGGTGGACGATGAGATCCAGGCCCTCGCCTTCAAGTTCCTGGACAAGGCCAAGGCGGACGGCAAGCCGTTCTTCCTCTGGCTCAACCCGACCCGGATGCACATCGTCACCCACCTCTCCCCCAAGTGGGAGGCGACGCGCA
>Ga0315273_10009902_pt1 | contig 12124 bp, 10 predicted proteins | sample YL17G02_0_MG_FD_205753 | JGI IMG/M metagenome (GOLD analysis project Ga0315273, IMG submission 205753) | Sediment microbial communities from Yellowstone Lake, YNP, Wyoming, USA - YL17G02_0 | ecosystem: Environmental > Aquatic > Freshwater > Lake > Sediment | place: USA: Wyoming | collected... | reverse complement strand
GCCATGTCGCGAAGCGTAGCAAATTCACCGCGAAAAGTCCCGTACCCTCTACATCGCGCTCATACGATGCGGGATATCACGACTTTGCCTTCGCCCTGCATGCGTCTTCGGACCCGGGCCGTTCGACTGCGGTAGGATCCCGCCAACCAGGGGGTACGCTCATGCGACGACTGCCGCTGTTCTCCCTCGCGCTCCTGCTTCTCTCACTGGCCGCGTGTGCGGCGCGCGGTCCCGCCGCCGTCAGGAGCGCGGCCGGCGTCACGGCCGGGCCCGAGTCGCCCGCCGCACTGGCCGCCGCGTGGGACGCCGAGCACGTGTCTCCTCCCCTCCCGCCGCTCGTGCGCCACGCGGACGTTGCGGCCTGGCTGTCCCGGTTGCCCACGCAGGTGCCCGGCCTCTTCGCGGTCGAGCCGATTGGCCGCTCGGTCGAAGGCCGTTCACTCTCGCACGTGACGGTCGGCCACGGCCCGTTCCACGTGCTCCTCTGGTCGCAGATGCACGGCGACGAGCCCACCGCCACCTGCGCGCTGTTCGATCTGTTCGAGTGGGTGCGGCGGCATCGAGACGAGCCGCGCGTCCGGCGGATCCTGGACGCCCTGACGTTGCACGTCGTCCCGATGCTCAACCCCGACGGCGCCGAGCGGTTCCAGCGGAGGAACGCGCAGGGTCTCGACGTGAACCGCGACGCGCTGCTGCTGCAATCACCCGAAGGGCGTGCGTTGAAGGCGCTGCGCGACCGCGTCAATCCGGCGCTCGGCTTCAACCTCCACAACCAGAACTGGCGTACGTCCGCGGGGAAGACCGGTCAGCCGGCCTCCATCTCGTTGCTCGCCGTGGCCTTCGATCAGGCCCGGAGCGACAATCCCGGCCGCATCCGCGCGAAGCAGGTGTGCGCCACCATCCGCGACGCGTTGGAGCCGCTGGCGCCCGGACGCCTCGCGCGCTACGACGACGAGTTCGAAGTGCGGGCGTTCGGCGACAACCTGGCGAAGTGGGGGACGAGCGTGGTGCTCATCGAGACGGGCGCCTGGCCGGGCGAGCAGCCGGATGCAGCGCTCGTTCGCCTGAACTTCGTCGCGTTGGTCGCGTCGCTCGACGCGCTCGCGACCGGCCGGGTGACAAGCGCCAATCCCGCCCGCTACGAGTCGTTGCCGATGAACGACTCGGCCGTCTTCTCCAGGCTGATCCGCCACGCGACGATCGTCACCGGCACCGGCGTCGCGCCGTTTACCGGCGATGTGGGCCTCATCGCGAGCCGCAGCCCGCGCCTCGCCGCCGGGCGGATCGAGGTCGCGACGCGCATCGACGACCTCGGCGACCTTCGCGTGTTCGACGCGCTCGAGACCATCGACGCCACGGGGCTGACGCTCGCCCCGCTGTTCGATCGCTCCCTTCGCGCGGGCGACGAAGTGACGCTGCCCGACTGGACGACGTGGAAGGGGCCTACCGTCAATGTCGGCCAGCCGGGCGACGTCGTGCTGCTGCGCCCGATCGACGGCGGCCGCTACCGGGTGGAGCGCCTGCTCCGGGACGATCGGGCGCGCTGACCGGCGGAGAAGAGGGGGGCGGAGAAAAGGGGTCGGGAGTAATTTCAGTTTCTGCCACGAATAGTGCAGGTTCTGAAATTACTCCCGACCCCGTTTCGCCTCAAAAAGGGGCGCGGCGGCCCAACTCTGGAATAACCTGTTCATCCAGGGTGTTCCTGATCAACGGTGACCTGTTGCAGGTCAGCAGTGAACTCATGAACAGACGACGTTGGATGGCGCTCGGGACTGTCGCGGTCGTGATCGCGGCCGTCTGGATCGTTGCCGGGCGACGCTCGGGCCGCGCGGTCGCGGTGGACGTGGACAAGGTGTCGCGACGCGAGGTGTTCCGGTCGTACGTGACCGCGTCGGGCGAGATCGTCGCCACGCGTTTTGCCGACATCGGCTCCAGCGTCATGGGGCGCGTCGTGGCGCTGAACGTCAGGGAAGGCGATCGGGTGAAGGCCGGCCAGATTCTCGCGCGTATCGATCCCGTCCAGGCGAGGAGCGACACCGAGGCGGCCACCGCGCAGGTGAAGGCGCTCGAGGCCGAGGCACTCGCGGCGCGCCAGCAGGTGCAGGCCGGCACGGCGGACCTGGCGCAGGCCGAAGCCCGGGCCCGCGAGGCCTCGCAGACGCTCGACCGCATCCGGCGCCTGCACCGCGACGGGCTGGTGACCAACGCGGATATGGACGGCGCGCAGGCCGCCTCGGACGCCGCTACCGCGCAGGCCGGGTCGGCCAGCGCCGGTCTCGGCCGCGTGCGCCAGTTGCTGGCCGCATCAGAGCGGCGCGTGGCGCAGGCGCAGGCCGGCGTCACGCGCACGTCCGACATCCTGTCGAAAACCGAGATCGCGGCGCCCATCGACGGCATCGTCAGCCGCCTGCAGGTGCGCCTCGGCGAGATGGTGGTCATCGGGATCCAGAACCAGCCTGGCACGACGCTGATGACCGTGTCGGATTTGAGCGCCATCAACGCCGAGATCAAGGTGGCCGAAGCGGACGTGCTGCGCGTGGCGATTGGCCAGCCTGCGGAGGTGACGCTCGAGGCCATCCCCGGGAAGCGGTTCCGAGGTCGCGTGGTGGAGGTGGGTGCCAGCGCGCTGCCCCAGACGAACGCCGGCGCGGCGGCCCGCGAGTTCCGGGTCGTGATTCGCCTCGAGACCCCCGATCCCGGCCTGCGCCCGGGCCTGACGTGCGATGCCGAGGTGCTGACCGCCCAGCGGCAGCACGTGCTGTCGGTGCCGCTCCAGTCCGTCGTGCTGCGCCCGGGGCGCGACGGCCGCGAGCGGAGCGGCATCTTCGCGTTTCGGGACGGCCGCGCGGTGTTCGTCCCGGTGACCACCGGGATCATCGGCGGCCTCGATATCGAGGTGAGCGGCGTCGACGAGCGCGAAACCGTCATCACCGGCCCGTTCCAGGTGCTGCGCGCCCTCCGGGACGGCGACGCGGTCCAGCGCAACCAGATGCGTTAGGACAACCCAGCCGTGACGCCTGCGCGACGCGTCTATCTCGATGCGATCCTCGAAGCGGCCCGCGCCTGCGTCGCCAACCCGCTGCGCAGCAGCCTGGGCGCGCTCGCGATTGCGGTCGCGGTCGGCACGATCGCGCTCGTCGTCACGGGCCTGGACGGGTTTGCCCGCTACGCGCAACGCGCCAGCGCGCGGGCGTTCGGGAGCGACACGTTCGTGCTCGCGCGCGTCACCACGGGAGAGGTGAGCCGCAAGGAACTGGCCGACAAACTGGCGCGCAACCCGAACGTCACGAGGAGCGACGTGCGGTTCCTCGAGAAGCACGCGGGCGGCGAGGCCGTCTACGCGCCCGTGGCGCAGCGGCGCGCGGATCTGACCGCCGGGGGCCGGACATTCGAGAACGCGTCGGTGAACGGCACCGCCGCCGCCCTGGTCGAGATCCGCGACCTGGCCATCGCGCGCGGCCGGTTCATCACGCGCGACGAGGAAGAACGCGCGGCGCAGGTCGCCGTGATCGGCGCGGACATGGCCGAAACGCTCTTCCCGTCGCAGGACCCGCTCGGCCGCCTGGTCCGCCTGGCCGGGCGCGGCTTCCAGGTGATCGGCGTCCAGGCGCGGCAAGGCACCACCGGGGGCGTCTCGCTGGACGCGTACGTCTACGTGCCGCTCCAGGCGTTCGAGCGTGCCTTCGGCGCCCGCGACAGCCTGCAGGTGTTCGGCCGCGCGCCCGAGCCGGAACGCACGGTGGCGGCCGAGGACCGGGCGCGCACCACCATGCGCGCGCGCCGGCAGTTGCGGCCCGGCAAGGCCGACACCTTCGACATCCTCACGCCGGAGGCGGCGCGCGGCTTTGTCGAGCGGTTGTCGGAACGCGTCGGGGCGGCCGCGGCGCCCATCTCGATCATGGCGCTGCTGGCGGCCATCGTGGTCGTCACCAACACCACGCTGGTCTCGGTCACACAGCGCACGCGCGAAATCGGGGTGCGGCGCGCGCTGGGCGCCGCGCGCCGCCACATCACCGTCGAGGTGCTCGCGGAGTCCACGCTGCTCGCGTTGGCCGGCGGGGTGGTCGGGCTCCTTGTCGCCGACGGCCTGCTGGCGGTGCTGTCCGTGCCACTGGGTCTCGACCTGCCGGTCCGCCTCTCGACGGTGGCGTGGAGCCTGGGCGCCGCCGGCGCCAGCGGGATCGTGGCCGGCTGGTACCCCGCGCGACGCGCGTCGCGCATCGACGTCATCACCGCCATCCGGCTGGAGTAGCGCAGGACGTGAAGCGGGCACGCCGCAGGCACTGGTCGGGCGCGCTGGTCGAATCCTCGACCCTCGCGGTGGACTCCGTCCGCACGCAGCCCGCCCGCTCCATCCTCGCGGTCATCGGCATCGTCATCGGCATCGTCACGGTGGTGCTGGTGGCGTCGGTCCTCGCCAATCTCCGCGACCAGGTGGCGCTGCTGTTCCGCGAACTGGGCACCGAGAACATCTTCGCGTTTCACCTGACCGGGGATCCCTACGCGCAGCCGTCCGAGCAGGAAGCCCGGCGGCGGCCGCTCGAGGCCGGGTTCGCCGCCGAGATCGCGCGCGACGGCACGGCGATTCGCGACGTCGGCGTGCAGATGATCGTGCCGACCATCGTGAACGGACGGCCCGTGACGGCGCGCGCCGGCGACCGGGAATCGGACAGCGTGCTGCTGGAGGGCGCCTCGTCGAACTTCTTCGAGATCGTCGGCGCGGAGTTCGCCGCCGGCCGGCCGTTCACGGACCTGGAGGACCGCGCGGGCGCCCAGGTCGCGGTCATCGGCGCGAGCCTGGCGCGCGCCCTGTTCGGGCCGGCGCGCGCGGTGGGCCGGTCGCTCACGCTCGCGGGGACCACCTATTTCGTCGTGGGGGAGATCGCGCCGCGCAAGGGCGGGTTCTTCGGCGAGAACCGGCAGGACACGGTGCTGGCGATTCCCATCGGGACCGTGAAGCGGCGCTACAGCGAGGCGGACCGCGTCGTGCTCTACGTGCGGTCGAAGCCGGGCCTGCGCGAGCAGGCGCGGGCACAGACCGAGGCCGCCCTGCGCCGCCTGCGGGCGCTGAAGCCGGGCGAGGCGAACGACTTCACGCTCTCCACCGCCGACTCGATCATCCGGACGCTGGACGGGGTGAGCGGGCAGATCGGGCTGGTCACCGTGGCGCTGGCGGCCGTCAGCCTGTTCATCGGCGGCATCGGGATCGCCAACGTGCAGATCATCAGCGTGCGGGAGCGGACGCGCGAGATCGGGATCCGGCTGGCCATCGGGGCGCCGCGCCGCGACGTGCTCAACCAGTTCCTGCTCGAGGCCGCGATCCTGTCAATCTCGGGCGGCGTGGCGGGGGTGATGCTGGCCGTGGCGATCGGCCTGCTGCTGGGCGTCTTCGTCTCCGGCTTCTCGGCTGTCCCCCCGATGTGGGCGGTCGGCGCCGGCCTGCTGGCCTCGCTGAGCGTGGGCATGATCGCCGGCTACTGGCCCGCGCGCCAGGCCGCGGCGCTCGATCCCGTCGAAGCGCTCCGCCACGAATAGCGCCCCGAAATGGGGTCTGGCACATTTTCTCACCCCAGTCTCAATTTCCGGGTCGGTTCGGGCGGTTGCCCAGGCTGTATACTAGGCTCGTGCGATCGGTAGCCGACGATCTTCGGGGCGGGCTGGCCGAACGCGTACGCGCGTGGACGCCGGACGAGCGCGTGGCGCTGACGGCACGCCTTGCCGGCGAGGACCTCGATCTGTTCGCCACCGCGCGGCAGCTGCCCCGCGACGTCGCGCGAGAGATGCTGCGACGACAGCGACAGGTCGGCCGGCGCCCGGGCCGGGTGATGGAGTGCGCGTCATGACCGGGCCACTGCTCGCGCTGGCGACGCGCGCGCTCGAGCAGGGCGGCGTGCGGTTGGGGCTCATCGGCGCCGCTGCCCTCGCGGTGCACGGCGTGGCCCGATCCACCTTCGACCTCGACCTGCTGACCACCGATCCGGCGGTCCTCGATCTTTCCACCTGAGCGGCGCTGTCCGCCGACGGCCGGATCCGCGTCACCGTTCACCGCGGCGAAACCGACGACCCGCTCGCCGGTGTCGCCCGCGTCGAGATGCCCGGCGAGCGCGACGTGGACGTCGTCGTCGGGCGCAGCGTGTGGCAGCTGGAGGCCATCGAACGCGCCGGGCACGTCGTCGTGAGCGGCGTCTCAGTGCCGGTCGTCACCGCCGCCGACCTCATCCTGCTGAAGCTGTACGCCGGAGGCGCCCAGGACCTCTGGGACATCGAGCAGTTGCTGGCGGGACCCGAGGGAGCGGCGCTGGAGGCCGGCGTGGCGTCACACCTGGCGCAGTTGCCGGCTGACGCACAACAGACGTGGGCGCGGATCGTGGAGCGGTAGCCGGTCGAGCCCGACCCCGACGCCCCGGCGCAGCTCCACCGCTTCGTGGAAGCAAACCGCTGGCCGAACGAGCCACGAGAGGAGTCCGATGATGCAAGTGGGACTATCCTCGCCAATGGCTACGGGTCTGCGCCGTACCCTCCTCCTCGTCGTGGGCATGGCGGCGCTCTGCCCGGCATGCGTAGGCCAGTGCGGTCTCCAGGTTGTCGAGCGGCCAATAGACATAAGCCAGGCGGAGGTTCGGGAGTGGAACCCGCCACTCGACGCAACCGACGTCAAAGCGGCCAGGCTGTGCGAGGCAGTTTCGCTCCGGGCGCCCGGCGCCTCGTCGGAGGAGACTGCCGTTACCTCACGGCCCCTGCCTCCGGGAGCCCTGCGCATCCTCATCAAAGGCCACGATCAGCCCGGGTTCCTTCGTCGCCGGGGTCTCCCCGCCTTCCTGGAGGCGTTGGACGTCGCGCAGTTGCAGTACGTGGCATGCGTCAGCGAGAGCCAGCTCGAGGTCGGTACCTACACCGATCAACAAGGACGGTCCGTCAAGTCGGCCCTCCGTGCCCGCTGGGACGTCTCGTTTGTGAAGTGGCCGGAGGGCAGCCTCCTCGGCGTCACCTCATTCCTGGGACCAATGCCGCCGCCGGAACTCCGCAGTTCGGGCGTCGGGTGGTCCCCTGTCACGCTAGGGCAGGGAGAGGATCTCGAGGGTCAGCTCAGGCGCTTCCTCCTCGCCGCACATCACGTCGGACGGGCCCTCGTCAGAGGGGCCGACGCCCCGGGTGCGCTCGACGAGACCCTGTACGAGTTCTCTCCTGACGGCAGCCGCATGGTGGTGGTTGAGAATCGGCTTGCGGACGGGCACCTCGCGGTGTCGGCAAAGGTGTTTGCGACTGCGGACGGGGCACTGTTGCAGGCCCTCCCGGTGCTTGGCGACCATAACGCCTATGATGTGGGACTGTCGGCAGACAACAGGTTCATGGCATTGCGCGTGGCCAGCCACGAATCCGACGGCGATTTTCAGCTCTGGGACCTCACGAGCGGCGCCAAAGCCTGGAGCGTTTCGGGCGTCTGGGCATGGGCCCTCACTGGAGATGGTCGCCGCGCCGCTCTCGCCCGATCGGGGGATGGGGAAGGAATCCAAGTCTGGGACCTATCTCGCCGGACCAAGGAGCAGACCCTGGGCGTAGGGCTTTTTTCCAACGCGCTTGCCTTCTCCCCTGACGGCTCGAAACTCGCCGTTCTCGAAGGGGGCTCGCCCCAGAGGAGCATCGTCTTCGATCTCTCGACAGGGAAGCGGATTGCCGAGCGCCTAGTCGAAGCGGCGCGTCGTCCGATCCGGTTCGCCGACGAGCGGCGCGTCGCGCAGGCGAGCGGAACATGCTTTGAGGTGTGGGACATCGCGGCACGTCGGGTCGAGAGGTTCAAGATCGCTGTCAACGATTGGTCGGCCGACGTCCGCTATGCGGTCTATGGCGAGTGGCTCTATGACCTGGCCGCAGGTCGCGCCATCGCACCCTTTCCGGTGAAGGAGATGCGCAGCCCCCTGCTCTTGGGAGGCCAACCGCCGTTTCTCCGGGTCTCGCCGACCGGCATGCAGGTAGCCACAGTCAACCGCGAGGGCGTGGTGACGCTGTACCCTGTTCCCGGCACCGACAGCAAGCGTCGCTGAGACGCAGGCGCGGATCGTCGAGCGGCAACCCCTCAGCCCGCGGCGCCGCCGTCGCTTGCCCCCGCCTGCCGGGCGTGCAGCAGCAACCGTCCCGCGATTGCCAGCGAGAGGCTGAGCAGCGCGCTCAGCAGGAACACCGCGCGCACCGAGAGCAACTGCGACGCGATCCCCGACACCAGCAGGCCGGTCAACTGCGCGAACACCACGACCGACATCACCGTGCTCGACACGCGGCCGAGTAGCACGTGCGGCGTCTCGCGCTGCAGCAGCGTCTGCGACGGCACCATCACGGCCGCGAACCCGAACCCCATGACGAAGGTGGCCGCCAGCGTGGCGGCGATGTGCGGGACGCCGCCGAGCAGCAGCAGCGAGGCGCCGATGCCTGCCAGGCCGCCGAGCACCATCGTGTCGTTCGCGGCGCAGCGGGCCAGGCGCCGCACCGCCAGGGTGCCCGCGAACAGGCCCACGCCGATCATGGCGCTCACCACGCCGAACACCGCCGATGTCTGGTGCAGCGACTCGCGCACGAAGATCGACACCAGCGGGCCGAAGCAGCCGATGGTGAAGAGCCCGGCCGCCATCGCCATCACCACGAAGAGCACGGCCGGATGGCGGAGGATGAACCGCATCCCCTCGGCCATCTCGTGCAGGATCTCATGGACGCGGCTGCCGGCCGACGGCCCCTCGCGGGGCGGTTGCGGTGGCCGCACGATCGCCACCGAGCCAATCAGGCACGCCGACGCCACGAAACTGAGCGCGTCGACGGCGTAGCAGATGTTGGGGCCGAGGGCCGCCACCAGCACGCCGGCGGCGAGCGGCCCGACGATGCGGATGCCCAGCATCGCCATCTGCATCAGGGCATTGGCCGCCATCAGACCGTGCGGTGGCACGTGCGACCGGATCGTGACCGCCTGCGCCGGCATGAAGAAGCTCGAGACGGCGCTGAGCGCCGCCATCACCGCGTAGATCTGCCAGAGCCGTGGAGAGAAGACGAGCAGCACGACCAGGCCGGCGCGGACGAGGTCGCTGGCCACCAGTGTCGGCTTGAGGCGCCAGCGGTCCACGAAGACGCCGGACAGCGGCCCGATAAACCCGATCGGCAGCATGTAGGCCATCTGCACGCCGCTCACCTGCGCCGGGCTGGCGTGCATCCGGAACGTCGCCACGCTGATGACGGCGAAGAGCGCCAGGAAGTCGCCGAGCAGGCTGACGACCTGCGCGTACCACACGCGGCGCATGACCGTCAGGCCGAGCACCTCGCGGAACGACATCGGTGCTGTCGGGGGAGCCGTCGTCCGGGTGTGTGCTGCGTCTTCCGCCAAGCCGGCCGCCTCGCTGGTGAGCTGTCGGGTGGCTTCCCGGGAACGGTTGCTGCCGAAGCATCCGATCCTACACGAGAAGGCCAGGGCATCCTCGGGATCCACGGGTCACGGTGCTATCCTCCTGGAGTCCGCGCCCGGCCGCGAATGGTCCGTCCGGGCGCGACGATTCCCGAGAGGCGCAGCATGGTCAAGCCGATCGCCGTCGGCGTCCTCCTCGTCGTCCTGGCCGTGGCGACGACGGGACGCGCGCAGAAGCCGGAGGCCCCCGTGTCACAGGCGAACCCGCTCCTGAAGGAATGGACCACCCCGTTCGGCGTCCCGCCCTTCCAGGACATCAAGCCGGGGCACTTCCTCCCGGCGTTCAACGTCGCCCTCGACGAGCAGCGCAAGGAGGTGGAGCGCATCGCGGCGAGCGTGGACGCGCCCACCTTTGCCAACACGCTCGAGCCGCTGGAGAACTCCGGCGTGCTGCTCGGCAAGGTGCGGGCGGTGTTCCAGAACCTGTCGTCGGCCGAGACGAACGAGGCGCTGCAGGCCATCAACCGCGAGGTGGCCCCGATGCTGTCGGCGATCGCCGACGACATCCGGATGAACCCGCATCTGTTCGCGCGGGTCAAGGGCGTGTGGGAGCAGCGCGAACGCCTGGGACTCACCGGGCCGCAGCGCAAGCTGCTCGACGACACCTACAAGGAGTTCGTGCGCAACGGCGCCCACCTCGACGCTGGGGGGCAATCGCGCCTGCGCGCCATCAACACCGAGCTGTCGTCGCTTGGCGTCGCGTTCGACGAGAACTACCTGCACGACACCAACGTCTACCGCCTGGTGATCGAACGGCGGCAGGACCTGGCCGGGCTTCCGCCGGGCATCGTCGAGGCGGCTGCCGACGCGGCGAAAGCGGCCAACCTCCCGGGCAAGTGGGTGTTCGGCCTGCAGTCGCCCAGCATCTGGCCGTTCCTCTCGTATGCCGACGGCCGTGATTGGCGGCGGCAGATCCTTGCGGCCTACACGAGCCGGTGCGACCACGGCGACCAGTGGGACAACAAGAAGAACGCCGCCCGGCAGGCCGCGCTGCGACTCGAGCGATCGCAGCTGCTCGGGTACAAGACGTTCGCCGACTTCACGCTCGAGGAAGTGATGGCGAAGACGCCGGCGGCGGTCTACGACCTGCTGAACCGGTTGTGGGCGCCCGCGCGCGAGATGGCGGTCCTGGAAGCGGCGGCTCTCCAGGAGATGGGCGCGAAGGACCACGCCGGCTTCAAGCTCGAACCGTCGGACTGGCGGTACTACACCGAGAAGGTCAGAAAGAGCCGATACAAGCTGGACGAGGAGGCGCTGCGGCCGTATTTCTCGCTCGACCGCGTGCGCGACGGGGCGTTCGCCGTGGCCAACAAGCTGTACGGCGTCACGCTCACGCGCCGAACCGACCTGCCTGTCTACCACCCGGAGGTGACGACTTTCGAGGTGAAGGACCGCGACGGCTCGCACCTGGGCGTGCTCTACGCCGACTTCTACCCGAGGCCTGGCAAGAACGCCGGCGCGTGGAGCGACATGTTCCGGCCGCAGTGGGTGATGGCCGGCCGCGACATCCGCCCCATCGCCACCATGGTCTGCAACTTCCCGCGCCCGGTCGGCGGCGCGCCCTCGCAGATCGGCCTCGAGGATGTCCGCACGCTCTTTCACGAGTTCGGCCACGCGCTGCACACCCTGCTGAGTCGCGTGCAGTATCGCAGCCTCAACAACGTGCCGACGGACTTCGTCGAGCTGCCGTCGCAAATCATGGAGGACTGGGCGCTCGAGCCCGAGGTGCTGAAACTGTACGCGACGCACTTCAAGACCGGCCAGCCCATTCCCGCGACGCTGGTCGAGAAGATCAGGAAGTCCGAGACGTTCAACCAGGGCTTCATCACCGTGGAGTACCTGGCCGCGGCGCTGCTGGACATGGACTGGCACACGCTGGCGACCGCCGGGGAACAGGATGCGGTGGCGTTCGACAAGGCGTCGATGGAGAAGATCCGCCTGCTGCCGGAAATCGTGGTCCGCTACCGCAGCCCGTACTTCAGCCACGTCTTCGGCGAGGGCGGGTCGTACGCGGCCGGCTACTACAGCTACATCTGGAGCGAGGTCCTCGACAAGGACGCCTTCGAAGCGTTCAAGGAGAAGGGGCTCTTCGACCAGCCGACGGCCCGCGCGTTTCGCGTGCTGCTCGAGAAGGGCGGTTCGGAAGAGGCGATGGCGCTCTACAAGGCATTCCGCGGGAAGGAGCCGAGCGTCGAGCCGTTGCTGAAGGCGCGCGGATTGAAGTAGCCGCCGTGCAGGGGAGGCGGGCCGTCCCGCCTCTCAGATCTCGATGATCTCCGACCCCCTGTGCACAGGCGCTGCGACCAGGGGGAACCGCCTCTTGGTTCCCTGCCGGTCGAACATCCGCGCCACCTGGTTGACGGCGAGCGCCCGGCGATTGGGCTCCTCGCTCAGGTGTTCCAGCATCGCCGTCTTCGCGGGAGGATCCATGCCTCGCCTGCTGCTTGCGCTGCTCCTGCTCGTCGCACCCGTGTTGCCCGCCCAGCCGCCGGCCCGCATCCGTGTGGCGCTGCCGACCCCGCAGCAGCGCGCGTGGCAGGAGATGGGCATGGGCCTGTTCATCCACTTCGCGCCGAACACCTGGCAGGATCGCGAGGGCGACGATCTCTCGACTCCCCTTTCCGCGATCAATCCCGGCGAGCTGGACACCGATCAATGGGTCGATGCCGCGGTGAAGATGGG
>Ga0315273_10009901_pt1 | contig 12124 bp, 8 predicted proteins | sample YL17G02_0_MG_FD_205753 | JGI IMG/M metagenome (GOLD analysis project Ga0315273, IMG submission 205753) | Sediment microbial communities from Yellowstone Lake, YNP, Wyoming, USA - YL17G02_0 | ecosystem: Environmental > Aquatic > Freshwater > Lake > Sediment | place: USA: Wyoming | collected... | reverse complement strand
CAGCCGCCTCAGCCTCAACCACCAATCCTTCGGCACTGCCCTTATCTCCACAAGGGGGATACGATGTTCCTTGGCTGGCCCAAAGACGGTTATTATTTTGGTTGACTCATTTCCCCCCCTTTCTATAATTCGCTTTAGTATCCAGCGCCACGGCAGGCATCGGGACAGGCAAGACGCCAACCGGCCGGGTTTCCGGTTGTGTGCCGTGGAGGGTGTTTGTCGGTGGTATTTCGTAACGTTTGCCGGGTGACCGGGTTATCCGGCTGTGGCGTGGGTCACGGTGGCCGCCCCGGCGGGCAAGGTGAAGGTAGTTGGATTCTCAGGCCTGGAGTCACAAGACGTGATTATGTGCCTGATTAGAGGCCAAGCTGGTGTTTCGGCTTAGGCCCAAGATAGCTCCGCCTCATGCCGAGGCTCGGGACGGACCTGGTCCCCCCGGAATCCGCGGCAGTGGCGCGCTGATCGCGCGCCATGGGCCGTTGGAAGGTTGTGTCGGTGGCAGGACGCCTTAGGCTGCCGCCGGTATAACGGCGCTGCGGCGTGAAAAGTGGGCGAAGCGACCCACTTTTTTTGTCGCCTGTTCGCCCGGAGCATGCCGAATGGCCAGGCAATGACAGCGTAAGGAGTGCCATGAACCAGGAACTGCTGAGACTCGTTGACGGACTGGCCAGGGACAAGAACATCGACAAGGAGACGGTGTTAGAGGACTTGGAAGCGGCCATGTTGTCAGCCATTCGCAAGGCCAACGCCGACACCGAGGATATCGTTGTCACCATCGACAGGGCCAGCGGGGAAATCGCCGCGACCATCAACGGCAAGCCATTGAATGTGCGTGACTTGGGACGAATCGCCGCCCAGACGGCCAAGCAAGTCATCATCCAGCGCATCCGGGAGGCCGAACGCGGTAGCATCTTTGATGAGTATCTGGAGCGCAGAGGCCAGATCGTCACCGGACGGGTGGCGCGGTGGGAAGGCGGATCGCTGATCGTCGATTTGGGCAGGACCGAGGCGATTCTGCCAAGAGGCGAACAAATACCGGGTGAATCCCATCTGCCGGAAGAACGGATACGGGCCATGATCCTGGATGTCCGCGAGCAGCCCAACCAGATCAAGATCATCCTCTCGCGGACACACCCGGACTTTATCGTGGCCCTCTTTGAACTGGAAGTGCCCGAAGTGGCGGAAAAGATCATCGTGGTCAAGGCTCTGGCCCGGGAGGCCGGATACAGGACCAAGGTGGCCGTGGCAAGCCTGGACCGCAAGGTCGACGCCGTGGGCGCCTGCGTGGGCATCCGCGGCAGCAGAATCAAGAGCATCGTCGAGGAGTTGGGCGGGGAGAAGATCGACATCGTACCTTGGAGCGATTCGTCCAAGACGCTGATCGCCAACGCCCTCAAGCCCGCCGAGGTGGCCGAGGTCGCCCTGTGCTTCGAGCTGAACTCAGCCACGGTGGTGGTCGCCGAAGACCAGCTTTCCCTGTCTATTGGCAAGCGCGGACAGAACGTGCGCTTGGCGGCCCAACTGACCGGTTGGGACATTACGATCCTGACGCCCAACGAGTTCAACGCCGGGCTGGACGCGCTGGAAAAAGCCCTGCGAAAGGTGCCGGGCGTGGACTCGGCGATTGTGGACAAGATCATCGCCCTGGGCATGGTCAGCGTGATGGACGTGGAGGAGGTCGGCCCCGATCCGCTGGTCAACGAGCTGAGCCTGGATCAAGAACTGGCCCAGAGCATCGTCGCCACCTGTGCCGCGGATGCCAAGCGGCTCGCCGAACAACAGGCCGCCGATCGCAAGGCGGCCGCCGCTGTCGCCCAGGCGGTAGCGGGTTCAAAAACCGCCACCGCAGCCCAACAACAGGCCCCCGAAGCCGAGCCGCAGGAAGCGCAGGCCCGCTCGGCCGAACCGCAAACGGTAGCGGAGACCAGCGCGACGGCCGAGCAACCCATTGGCCAGGACAACAACATTCAAGAAGGCCTGACGAACACCTAAGCGGTGCCACCGCGGCCTGGCGACCGGGCCGATTAACGTTATTGAGACATAACACCAGGGCTTGCCGCAAGAAGCCTGGAATTGCCGGGAGGTTTTCTTGGCAACGCGCGTATTTGAACTGGCCCAGGAACTGAGCGTGACCAGCAAGGTCATCCTTGCCAAGTGCCGCGCCGAGGGCCTGGACATCAAGAATCACATGACGGCCCTGTCGGCCGGGTTGGAGGCAACCATTCGCGAGTGGTTCAGCGAAGGCTCCACCGCGACGGCCGTCGAAACCGCCGAGCATGTGGACCTCCTAACTGCGCGCGAGGAGGCCCGCAAGAGCCGCCGACGCAGAAAGGCCGAACCGGTCCAGCCCACCCAAGACGAGGCCGGAACCGGCGCCGCGGAGGCCCAGGCCACGGCCAGCGCTATTGCCGAAAAGCCCGAAGAAAGCGTGCTGGTCGAACCGGAACCCCCCCCACCGGAAATCACCGTTCCTTCCGCCGCCACCCAGGAGCCATCCGAGGCGCCCCCCGCGGTCAGCCCGCCGGAACTGCCCTCGGTCGCCGAGCCTAAAACGGCTGCGGAGCGGGTTGCCCCGCCTCCGCCCCACAGGGAGGAGGCCAGGCCCGAAAAGCCACCGGAAGTCAGACCCGCCGGCCCGCAAGTAGTGCCTCGTCCGGCGTCGCTGAAAGGGCCTCGTGTCGTGCGGGTCGAAAGACCGGACGTCCTGCCGCGCCCCGTTCGCAGAGCGCCGCTGATTCCCACCGGGCCCCAAGTCGCGGAAGTGCGGACCCTGCCGGCAGGCAAGCGGGGAGTAAAAGTCCAAGGGCCCGCAGGGGAGGAGGACCAGACCGATAGCAAGAAGGGCAAGCGCCGCAGCACCCGCCGTCGCGGCGGTAGGACCGCCGACAGCGGCGAAGGCATTCGGCAATGGCGCGACCAGGACCTGGTGGAGCGTTCGCAGCGACTGGCTGCCGCCGCCGGGGGGCTGCGCCGACACCGGGCCACCGTCTCGCAGCAGAAACCCCTGGAGTTTCATCCGACCGTCAAGGCCGGACCGGTGGAAGTCGAGGAACCCATCAACGTCCGATCCCTCTCAGCCGCCACGGGAATCAAGACCACCGAGATCATCCGCAAGCTGATGGCGATAGGCACGATGGCGACGGCCAACCAGACGATCAGTTCCGAGGTGGCCGAGACTATCCTTTTGGATTATGGTATAGAACTGGCCATCCGGCACCCCAAGACGGCCGAGGAGGAATTGCGGGAACGGCTGGGGGCCAGGCCTGCGGGGCAGTTATCTCCCCGTGCCCCGGTGGTGACCTTCCTGGGCCACGTCGACCACGGCAAGACCTCGCTGCTGGACCGCATCCGCAACACCGTGGTCGCCAAGGGCGAGGCCGGCGGCATCACCCAGCACATCGGGGCCTACCGCTATGACGACGGCGACAAACACGTCGTGTTCCTGGACACCCCCGGCCACGAGGCCTTCACCGCCATGCGCGCGCGAGGGGCCAACATGACCGACGTGGTGGTGCTGGTGGTGGCCGCCGACGACGGTGTGATGCCCCAGACGGTGGAAGCCATCAGCCACGCCAAGGCCGCCGGTGTGCCGATCGTCGTGGCGATGAACAAGATCGACCTGCCTAACGCCAACCCCACCAAGGTCTTCGGACAACTGGCGGAGCACGGCCTCAACCCCCGCCAGTGGGAAGGCGGCGTCGAGGTGATCCCCACCAGCGCCGTCACGGGAGCGGGGATCGACAAGCTCGTGGAGACCCTTAGCCTGGAGGCGGAACTGCTGGAGCTGCGGGCGGAAAAGGACGCCCCCGCCAGCGGATTCGTCATCGAGGCCCACATGGACAGCGGTCTGGGCGCCGTCGCCCGGCTGCTGGTCCGAAACGGGACGATGCAAGTGGGCGACATGCTCCTGGCTGGCAGCGGTTATGGGCGGGTCAGGCAGATCAGCGACGACCGCGGCAGGACCATCACGGAGGCAGGCCCCTCGACACCGGTGGAGGTCTCCGGGCTGGACCAGCTCCCCCAGGCCGGCGACCGCTTCTATGTCGTGGAGGATCTGGATGAGGCACGAGTGGTGGCCGACGACCGTCGCCAAATGGTTCGTGCCCGTTCGTTGTCGGCGGGCCGGTCAGTGACGCTGGAGAATCTGCTCAGCAAGATTCAGGCTGGCGAGAGTAACGAACTGGCGATCATACTCAAGGCCGACGTCCAGGGCAGCCTGGAGGCGCTGACCGGCTCCCTGGGTAAGCTGGGGACCGAGGAAGTGCGGCTAAAGATCCTCCATGCAGCCGTGGGCGGCATCACTACCGGCGACGTGATGCTGGCGGAAGCCTCCGGGGCGATCATCCTGGGCTTCAACGTCGTGCCGGACTCCGCCGCCCGCATCTTGGCGGAAACCGAGGGCGTGGATATCCGCCTCTACCGCATCATCTACGACATGCTGGACGATGTCCGAAAGGCTTTGGCCGAGGGCCTGGCCCCCGAAATCCGCCAGGAGGTCCTGGGAAGGGCCGAAATCCGCCAAATCTTCAAGATATCCCGGGTCGGGACTATCGCCGGCTGCCTCGTCAGCGACGGCCTGGTCAACCGGAACGCCAAGGTCCGCATCATACGCAACAACGTCGTGCTGGAGGACGGCAGAGGCCTGGACAGTCTCAAACGGTTCAAGGACGACGTTCGCGAGGTCCGGACCGGAATGGAATGCGGACTGAAGATAACCGGCTATGACGACGTCAAGGAAGGCGACGTCCTGGAATTCTACCAACAGGTCGAAGTCGCGCGGAAGCTCTAGAACAGGCGGTTATGGCTACTATTGTGGGGCTGCTTCAGTTGAAGCTTCACATCCCCCTGGCGATGAGCCTCAAGGACAAGCGCCGGGCGGTGAAGGGCTTCAAGGACCGCCTGTCGGCGACGCACAACGTCTCGGTGGCCGAGGTGGACAGCTTGGACGATCGACGAATGGCCGTCTTGGCCGTGGCGATGGTGGGCAACGACAAGCGATATATCGAGGGCGCCTTGCAGACGATTGTCAACGCCGCCTCCAACCACCGCGAGATGATCCTGCTGGACCGCTGTGTGGAGTGGCTCTGACAAGATGGCCCCCCCGCGGACAGTTGGCCCGAAAGGGCCGCCGGGAGGTTAGATGAGTCGCAGAACCCAACGTGTGGCCAGCCTGATGCGCGACATCATCGGGCAGTTGCTGCTGTCCAAGGTTTCCGACCCCCGCATCGACCCGGCGCGGACGTCCATCACGCGCGTGGAGGTGCCCGATGACCTGTCCACAGCTAAGGTCTACGTGTCGGTGGTCGGCACAGAGACCAAGCAGCGGTTGGCCGTACAGGCGCTGTGCCATGCGGCCGGGTACATCCAGGAATTGATGATGCGGCAGATCTCGCTGCGAAACACGCCCCTCTTGGACTTCCTCATCGACCGGAAGTTCAAGAAGATGACTCAGACCCTGGCGCTCATCGACCAAGCCATGCAGGAGATCCGCCGCAAGGAAGCCCGCCTCGGCGATACGGCAGGCCAGGCAGGCAACGAGGTCGAGGAATAGGACGCCTGGAATGAAGAACGCCAAGACCTATGTCCGAAAGATCCGCAAACTTTTGGGCCAGTTGCGAAAGGTTTCTCCTTCGCCCGTCCCCCCCGGTCTGGAACGGGTTCGGGGGATGCTGCGAGGGATACTCCAGGCCGACACCACCCGCAAGGCGGCCGAGCGAGCCCTCGATGCGATCGGCGAGGAATACGTCGACCTCAATGAGTTGCGTGTCTCCCCCATCAAGGACATCACGGACTGCATGGGCAGGGACCTTCCCGGCGCCCGCGAGAAGGCCGAGACCATCTGCGCCGTCCTCAACAACGTCTTTACGCGGGCCAACGACATCTCCATCGACTTCCTGGAGTCCCTGCCCAGACGGGAGCTTCGCCGGCACCTTTCCGAACTGGGCCTGGGCCCCTATGCCGCCGCCTACACGGCCTTGACGGTCTTTGGACTGCCGACGATCCCCGTGGACCATACGTTGGCCGCATGTCTGGAAATAGACGCTTGCGTCGCGCCCGGCAGCAGCGTCGCGGAGGTCCGGGCGCTCCTGGAGCGGATCGTGGCCCCCAAGGACATCCCGGCCGCACACGAGGCGCTGAGGACCTACGCAGAGAAACAGGGCAAGGCCTACGCCAAGAAGATTCGTCCCGCGCCGGTCGTCCTTCCGGCTCCGCAGGCGCCGCGGTTCCCGCTGACGCCTCTAGCGCCTCCCCCATACCAGCCGACAGGTAAAACCCTTCCACACACCGACGCCGGCAAGAGCCAGGCGCCGACGGCCAAGGGCAAGACCGTCCCCCGGCCTGCCAAGCCGCAACGGAAGCCCTCCAATAGAAAACCCCCAGGCCGAGAATAGTCCAAGAAAGGCACGCCTATGTCACAATCACCCGCCGCCAGGAAGTTGGTCCTGGGAATACCCAAGGGTTCCCTTCAGGAAAGCACATTGGACCTGTTCGCCAGGGCCGGTTACTCCATCTCCGTCCCGTCGCGAAGCTATCTGCTCGGTTTCGACGATGACGAACTTACGGGCATGATGTTCCGCGCCCAGGAAATGAGCCGCTACGTCGAGGACGGCGTGTTGGACGCCGGGCTAACCGGCTACGACTGGATTATCGAGAACGATTCCGACGTGGTGGAGGTGGCGGAACTGGTCTACGCCAAGCAGCAGCTTCGGCCGGTAAAGTGGGTGCTGGCCGTCCCGGAGGAAAGCGCCGTGCGGAAGGTCGAAGACCTCGACGGTGGCATCGTCGCCACCGAACTGGTGAACTTCACGCGGAGCTTCTTCGCCAAGCGCGGGCTGAAGGTCAAGGTGGAGTTCAGCTATGGGGCCACCGAGGCAAAGGCCCGGCTGGTCAGCGGCATCGTGGACGTCACCGAGACAGGCAGCAGCCTTCGGGCCAACGGGCTGCGAATCATCGAGACGCTTCTGACGTCCTCCACCCGCTTCATCGCCAACAAGCAGACGATGGCCACCGACTGGAAACGGCGGAAGATCGAGAACATCGCGCTGCTGCTCAAGGGCGCCATCGAAGCCCGCGAGAAGGTCGGCCTGAAGATGAACGTGCCCCGCAAGAGCCTCGATGCCGTCACGCGCCTACTGCCGGCGGAGAAGTCGCCGACGGTGTCTTCCCTCGTCGATCCCGACTGGGTGGCGCTGGAGGTCATCATCGAGGACAAGGTGGAGCGCGACCTGGTTCCCAGGCTCAAGGAGGCCGGGGCCACGGGCATCATCACGTATCCGCTGAATAAGGTCATTCCATAGTGTCTCCCTCCAGGCGGTGGGCATATTGGGCGGCTTTGGGATGCTCCGGGATGCTGGCGCTGCTGCTGGCCGCTGCGCAGAGCGGCTGCGGACCGCAGAGGGGCAGACCCTCGCCGGCCAGCGGTCCGGCAACAAGACCGGCGCTGCCGCAGAAGGCCACTCTCGCTCTGGAGGCGCTGAGCCCAGCCATTACCCGACCGGTCAACCCCCCCGGCGCGGGTGACCTTCCCTCCATGGTCTATCTGGGCGTTCTGGAGGCCGAACGGTGCCTGGCGCGGAATGACTACCCAAAGGCCGTCGGGTTACTCGAAGATGCCGCCAAGAAGGCCCCCGACAACGCCCGCGTTCGCAAGTCCCTGGGCCTGGCATACCTGGGCATCGGCCAGCGGGCCAAGGCCCTGGACAACCTCCAGCAGGCCGCCAGGATAGCGCCCGATGACCTGATGCTTCAGATGCTCAGGGGCCACCTGCTGGCCTCCGCCAACCAGCCCGAGCAGGCCATCATCGCGCTGCGGACGGCTATGGCCTGTACCCAAGCCAAACCGGAAGAACCCCTGACCGCCGAGGCCGCCCTCAGCCTTGGCGAACTCCTCGCCCAACAGGGATACACAGCGGCCTCGCTGGAATGTTACACCAACCTCTATGATTGGATCGACCGCTACGGGCGGCGGTATTCCTCGCGCCCCCGCCTGCGGTCGGTCGTGCTGAGACCGGAGGTGCTGCTGCTACAGAGCGCCAAACTGCTGATGCAACTCCAACGCCGCGACCAGGCCGCCGGGCTGCTCCAGCAGGCCTTCTCGCGCGATCGGACCAACACCCGCACCGCCGAGCTGCTCCTCCGCAACTGCATCGCCACGAGAGACTACGGCGGCGCCGAGAAGCTCCTGGCGAACCTGGCCGGTGAACCCTCCCAGCGCGGGCAGCTTGCCGGCCTGGCCGAGGCGTTGTGCCAGTCTTCCCGCCAGCCTCTGATGCCAGGCCGGATATGGCGGGCATGTCAGAAGAACGATTGGGCGGGCGGAAAACTGGCAGTAACGTTGGCCCAGGCCGCCCGGCAACTGGGCGCGGCCCGCGAGGCCGCCGCCATCGTCGACTCCGCCCTCCGGAAGAATCCCGGCGATCCCGACGTGAACTGTTACCTCGCCGAATTGCGACTGGCCGAGGGCAAGACCCAAGAGGCGCTGGGGCAACTGGCCAGGTTGCTGGATGCCAATCCCCAGGCCACCCAGGCTGTCAAACATACCGTGGCGAAAATCGCCGCCGGAAGGTTGGCCGACGACTTCGAGCAGCGCCTCGCCCGGCGAGTCCGCGCCGAAGGCACCCATCCGCAACGGGCAATGTACTGCCTGTTAGGTCAACTGGCCTCAGCCAGGGCCAAGGGGCCACTGGCGGAGGAGATGTTCCGACAAGCCCTCGCCGACGACGACCGCTTCCTACCGGCCTACGAAGCCCTGGCCGAGCTGTACGCAACCGCCGGGCGGCTGGATGACCTCGATGCGTTGCAGAAGCAGACAGACCGGGTGGCGGGCAAGGCGAGGGACCTCCGCTTCTTCTCACAGTACCTGGCAGGCAGGTTGCAGTTGGCCCGCGGCCATGCGCGAGCGGCAATAGAAGCACTGGAAGGCTCCGCAGAACTCAACGAGCAGTATCTCACGACGCTGACACTGCTGGGCGAGGCCTACGCCTGCCTGGGGCAGGACTCCAAGTCCGCCGAGGCGTTCTTGGAGGCCTCCAGGCTCTCCCCCGACGATCCCGCCCTCTACCGCAAGGCGTTTGACCGGTACGCAGCCATGGGCCAATGGGACCCGGCCAGGGAGATCGCCACAAAGGTGCTGGAATCCCAGGGCGACAGCGTCCCGGGCCGGTGCATGATGGTGGAACTACTGGCTGCGACCGGCCAACGGGAGGAGGCCGCCCGGCTCCTGCGGCAGCTCCACCAGCAGGCCGCCGAGGACAGCCAGGTCCAGTTCCTGTCGATGCGAATGGAGATGGATTCCGCCCGCGGCTTACTGTCCCGCCGGCAGTTCGACTTGGCCTCCGCCAGACTCGGGGAGATCGTCGCCAAGGCCCCCGACCACACGCAGGCCGCCTTGGCGCTGGCTGATCTGTTCGCCCGGTCGGGAATAGACTTGCAGGCGGCGGAAGCGATGGGTCGGCTCCATACTCGGCAGCCCGCCCACTCCGGAATCACCCGTGCCTATGCCGAAGCGCTGTTCCGCGCAGGCCGGGACGAGCAGGCCGTGGAGGTTCTGGAGGCCCTCCTGACCGAAAACCCCGAGGACATCCAGGCCCGCCGGCTGACTCTGGAGGTCCTGGAGAAGCTCAAACGGATCGGCCCTGCCGCGACGCTGGCCGAAGAATGGCTGGGCGAAACCAAGGACGCCAATGCCCGCAACTGGTATCGCATGCGGTTGTTGGGCTTCCTTGAGCAGGCGGAGGATTACCCCGGGGCGCAGAGGCTTCTGGATGAGTGGCTGGCGGAAAACACCGACGCGGCGCTGCGGGTGAGCCTGCGGACCAGCAAGGTCCAGCTCTACGTCCGTGCCAGGCAGTATGAACAGGCCGTGGAGTATTGCCTCCAGTGGATTGCCCAGTCGCCCGCCGACAATCCGGTTCCCAGATATCGGCTGATCGCGGCGCTGGCGGAGGGAAAGCTCTACGACAAGGCCCAGGATTATCTGGCGAAATGGGTCGAAGGCGACGGAGGCAATGCCCAGGCGTTTCGCGAAACCGCAATCGATCTGTACGGCCAGGCCGGTCAGATCGAATCGGCCGAGTCCGCCGCGCAAAGCTGGTTGAAGCAGGCCCCGTGGGCTTTGCCGCCGCGAAGGGCGCTGATAGGCGTGCTGGTCCGCGCCGAACAATACGACAAGGCCCTGGCGCTCCTGGACGGCTGGCCTGTTGAACTCCAGGCGGTGCTCTCTTCCCTCGCACAGTCCGCCCCCGCGGCCCCACGGACCACCAGACCCGCCCCGAGACCGGCGACCCAACCGGCAACGGCATCGCAGCCCCAAACCTCACGTGTCCAGGCAACCGGGCCTGCGGCTGCGACCTCCTCTGCCCAGGCCGGCTCATCGGCGGCGACGAGCCGCTCCGCCACGAGCCGAACCGCCTCCACGACGACAAGCGGGCCTGCGGAATCCCTGCGGCGGATGGAAGCCCAGGGCACCATCGCCTGGTGCCGCCGCACCGCCCTGGAATTGCTGAGAAAGCAGCAAAAGTGCCAGCAGGCCCTGGACCTCGCTCGCCGCTACGCCGCCGCCGAACCCAACGAACCGGAATACCTCAATACTCAGGCGACCTGCCTGATGGAATTGGGCAGGACCGATGAGGCCATTGCGGTCCTGGAGGCCGCCGTCGCCGCGCTGCCCGCCGAGAGCGGCCTGAAGAACAACCTTGGATACAACTACGCCGAAAAGGGAATAAACCTGCCCAAGGCCGAACAATTGGTCCGCGAGGCCCTATCCTCTAGTCCCGAGGAGCCAGCCTACATGGACTCCCTGGGCTGGGTGTTCTACAAGCAGGGCAGGCTGTCGGAGACCGCGGCAGTCTTCGAGCAGATGCTTCAGTTAGGCCGGCGTGAGGGACCCGGATTTGCCCTGATGTATGACCACGCCGGCGACGCACTGTATCGGCTCGGCTGGACCGACAAGGCCCTGGCGAGGTGGACCAAGGCGCTGGACTTGGCCCAGGCCGAGAAGATCGCCAACCTGGAAACGCGGCAGATACTCCATCTAACCCCTCGCAAGATCGAGGCCGTCAAGGCCGGCGCCACCCCGGCGATCGCCCCGCTGGGCCAAGGCGTCACACCGCCAGGAGAGGAATGAGGCGGTGAATCGCACGGGGAGAAGTTGAAATGGCAGGACATTCGCACTGGGCAAAGGTCAAACGGGCTAAAGCCACAACCGACGCGCGGCGTGGCCGGGAGTGGAGCAAGCTGGCACGCAAGATCATCGTCGCCGCCAAGGGCGGCGGCGGAAACCCCGACGAGAACCTCTCGCTACGATACGCCATCGACGAGGCCCGCGCCGCCAACATGCCCAACGACACCATCGACAAGGCCATCAAGAAGGGCGCCGGCGAACTGGACGCCGAGAACTATGAACCCGTGACCTACGAAGGTTTCAGTCCCGGCGGCGTGGCGTTCCTGGTCGAGTGCCTCACGAACAACCGCAACCGAACCGCGCCGGAAATGCGCAACATCTTCGAGCGGGCCGGCGGACGGCTCGCCTCGGTCAACTCCGTGGCCTGGATGTTTCAGCAGAAAGGCATCTTCGTCATCCCCGCGGAGGCTGCCGGCGAAGACACGTTGATGGAGATCGCCCTGGAACTGGGCGCCGACGACGTGACGACCGAGGGGGACGCCTTCCAGATCACCTGCCAGCCGGCGCTGTTTGCCAAGGTCAAGGCCGCCCTGGTTGCTCGCAACGTCCCCGTTACCTCTTCACAGATCGCCAGGGTGCCCAACACCACCGTCCCCGTGGGCCCCGACAAGGCCGCGCAGGTCCTCTCGCTGGTCGAGACCCTCGAAGAACACGAGGACGTCCAGAACGTCTACGCCAATTTCGACATCCCCGAAGACGTCATCGCCAAGATCGCCAAGTAGGGCCACATGCCTGCCCCCCATTTTTCTGGCCTGTCCTTAAGCGGGCGGACGGCGATTCCGTTGGTGTGTCCCCCCGCCGGCTGAGAGCTGCCCGCCGGGTGCGGTTGGCTCCGTCGTCGGTCAACCGGGCATCGGCGAGGCATCGCCTCCTCCGCGGGCGTTGACAAGCACGGGCGCCGATGGCGACAATCCGTCCATGGCGGAAGCGGGCAAGCCGGCG
>Ga0315273_10009899_pt1 | contig 12125 bp, 16 predicted proteins | sample YL17G02_0_MG_FD_205753 | JGI IMG/M metagenome (GOLD analysis project Ga0315273, IMG submission 205753) | Sediment microbial communities from Yellowstone Lake, YNP, Wyoming, USA - YL17G02_0 | ecosystem: Environmental > Aquatic > Freshwater > Lake > Sediment | place: USA: Wyoming | collected... | reverse complement strand
TTCTTGGTCTGCGGCATGCCCGGAGTGCCGCCGTTCCAGCGCGACGCTTACCGTGGCCGGCTGAGGATCCACACAAAAGAAATCGAGGCGGCGCCATGAAGTGGTCCGACCTCACAATCCAGCAGAAGACGTTCATCGTCGCGACCTACCCGGCGCAGGTCGCGCAGTACAAGCCTGCACTCATGGCCGAGTATCGGCCGGAGTGGATGGCGCAGAATGCGCCAGGGTGGATGGCGGCTCATTGTCCGCACTGGATGTGCGGGAACGCTCCGGCGTGGATGGCGGCGAACCGGCCAGAACTCATGCGACGCCTGAATCCCACGTGGTCTGACGCGCATCCCGAAGCCTTTGTTGACGACGTACCGGCGGATGTGCCGGTGGGGGCGTAGACGATGGCAAAGACCGTCTACTTCTGCGGCCTGACGAACAGCAATTGGTCGAACGATGGCAACTGGTCTACTACATCGAGCGCTGGGCCTGCGAACACGACGAAGGCCGTGGCGACCGACACCGCGATATTTGATGCGGGATCTCCGAACTGCACGGTTGATGCCGCGAGCGCCTGCGCCACGTTGACCATGACGAATTACGCTGCAGCGCGCACTTTCACCATGAACAACACGCTGACGATAACGGCGTCGTCGGCGTTGCCGTCGGGTGCGGTCACATTCGCCGGTACTGGCGACCTGATCTGCACGACCTCATTGACGTTGACATTCAACGGAAGGACACTCTCGGGCGGTCTACAACTGAAGGGTTCTTCACAGACGTATACGTTGAGTGGCAATGCCGCAGTAGCGGGTACTCTTACGCTGAGTGGCGCCACGGCTATCACACTGAATTGGACGAGCAACGAGACAATAACCTGCGGATCGCTCGTGATGACCACGGCGACGAGCGGCACGGCGGGCATCATCGTGTCCGGCGGAACATGGTCAGGCGCGGGAGTGTTGAAGAACAATCTCACGCTGACCAGCGCGACCATCTCTGGTAGTGTGGCCTACAATACGGGAACACTGACTCTCGGATCGAATGTGACTGGCGCATCGACGCCATTGATCACGATTGCCTTGGCTACGACCATCGCCTCGGCCGGATACAATTTTGGATCGGTCTCCATCACGCTCTCTGGCGCTGTGACGTATACGCTGACTGCGGTTCTGGCAACGACCGGAACGCTGACACTTTCCGCGAACACGACATTCTCCGGGGCGTACAACATCACCTGCGGCCCGTTGACGACCTCGGCTGCAACTCAGTCACTTACGCTCACTGGCAATATCACGGCCTCCGGACTCTGGACGATCTCCTGCGCGACATCGTTCACATGGAGTGGCGCGTTTGACATCTCGGCCGACACCAGCCTCATCAATGGTGGCAGCACGGTTACACTCCCGCGCAATGTGGCGATCACAAATGGCACGACGGTAAACACGGGGAACAGCATCATCAATGGTGCCGGCAAGACATGGAGCACCGGCGGTTGGACAGCGACGACGGCCGTCTCTGGTACGGCCAAGATAGTATTGACCGCCGGAACGTGGTCGGGCACGGGAACGGTCGCGAACGATCTCGACTTCAACTGTTCGGGGTTCGGCTGAATCACAGTCTCGGGTACCGTGGCGTACCTGACCGGAACGCTGACAAGGGTTGATGGAGCGGCGGATACGAGTGGGTCTACGCTTAATCTCACGGGTAGTTGCACGTTGAACACAGCGGGAATCGAGTGGAACAACATCACGATCACCGTCGCCGCGACGATCACGAATAACTCCTTGCTGACAGTCACCGGAACGTTGACGCATCCCAACGCCAACGTCGTGTGGGCCGGGTCGGCCGGGTGGATCATCGGCACCATGGCAAGCGCGGCCCTCACAGCGACGAGAACGCGCACCTACGCGGCCGGGAACACGTACACCGTGACCACGGCCCTCACGATGGGAACGTCGGCGGCAATTCGCGTGACGCTGGTTTCGGGGACGCCGGGCAGTCACTACAACTTCGTTCTGCAGGCTGGCGCGTCACAGGATGTCGGCTACGTCGATGCGACCGATGCCGACTCAAGTACCGGCGTCACCATCTTCGACTTCAGGGGCGCTGCTCCGTCGAACTGTCACAACTGGACGACCACACTCGATATCCCGGCCGTCAACAAGGTCGCGCCGACCGATACGATCCTCGGCGTAACAGGGACGATGGATCTGCCCGCGCTGAACAAGGTGGCACCGAGCGATACCCTTGAGGGCGCGACGGGAACCATGGACATTCCGGCGATCGCCTCGGTTGATCCGCTCGATACGCTCGAGGGCGCGACGGGCACGATGGACGTTCCGGCGTTGAACAAAGTCGCGCCGACCGATACCCTGCGCGGAAGCGCCGGAACGATGGATCTCCCGGCCGTTGGCAACCTGCGCGATACCGATACCCTTGAAGGGGCGCCTGGCACCTTGTCCAGCGACAAGATCCTGAAGAGCAACGCGACCGGGAGCGGCGCAGGCAATTACAACGACGACAACCTTGCTGTCGGGAACGTGCGGCCCGTTGCGTTCGGAGTGGGCCTGACTGGCGACCTCTCGAATCTCGCCGCCGGCGATGCCGCATATGTCGCCCTGGAGAACGGCCGCAACAACGACAATGGAACCGTGGCTGCTGACATCGCGAGCGGGAAAAGCGTGAAGATTCGGAACTCGACAACCAACGGTGCCGCGACCCTTGAAACGCACACCGCGAACCAGGTGTTGAAGTCTGCCGGCGGCAACTACGATGACGACAACCTGTCTGCTGCCAATGTCCGGCCGGTGGCTTTCGGCCTCGCGCAGACCGGCGACCTCTCGGGCCTGCTGGCGACTGACGCGGCCTATGTCGCAATGGAGAACTCGCGAAACAACGACAATGGTACGGTCGCGGCAGACATCGCAAGCGGGGAGAGCGTCAAGATTCGCAACACCACAATCAACGGCGCGGCAACTATCGAAACGCACACGGCCAACCAGGTGCTCAAAAGTGCTGGCGGGAATTATGACGACGACAACCTGGCGGTAGGCAATGTCCGCCCTGTAGCCTTCGGACTTGCGCAGACGGGTACTCTCGCCAATCTCTCGGCAGCAGATGCAGCGTATGTCGCAATGGAGAATTCCAGGAACAACAGCAACGGAACCGTTGCGGCTGATATACGAAGTGGGAAGAGTGTGTTGATCCGAAATGCTACCACGAGTGGCGCGGCGGCCATCGAGGCGCACACCGCGGATCAGGTGATAAGCACCGCGGGCGGTAACTATCGTGTTGGGAATTTAAGCGTCGGGAACGTGCGGCCCGTGTCTTATGGCGTGGGGCTAATTGGCACCTTGGCAAACCTGAGTGGTTCCGACTATGTGTACTCGCTATTGGAGGCATCCCGAAATGACCTTCTTGGGACAGGTGTGAGTAAAATACTTGTAGGGAATTCAGTCAAGAGTCGGAATGTAACATTCGACGGCACTTTTGACGAGGCTGCCCGGAACACCGATCCGGGAGAGGCGAATGTCAAAGACGGGGTGGAGTATCTAATTCGGGATGGTGCATACGAGGGTTCATACGCGCCCGGGGGTGGAGGCGGTGGCGGGACGTGCATTGTCGGCAAGTGTGGGCCGATCATAAGGGCGGTGACGCTATGATTAGGATTGGAGACCAGCGGGAGAAGCTGTTCACGACGCATCAATTCTCGACTGGCGCCGCGATGGATGCTGATGCGCCGCCGACGGGCACCGCCTATCGCAACGGCGCTGCCAACGCCCTGACCGTCACTGTGGCGAACATCACCACGGGCCTGTACAAGGCGACCTTTCAGCCCGACGCGCTCGATGGTTTCGAGTCCAGCGATGACATTGACATTCGCATTTCGGCGACCGTGGACGGCGTTGCGGGCGAGGCGATCATCTTCTCGGACATTTGCCAGAACGCAGACACCGACGACATCACGACCAGCATCGGCAACCTCCAGGAGCTCGTTGATGACGTGACAGAAGCCGATGGCGTGATACTCTCCGCGACGCAGGCCAATTACGCTCCCGCGAAGGCCGGGGACAACATGGGCTCCGTAACGTCGATGTCCGACGCGGGGGCATCCCTGACCGCGATCGGTGACACGCGCATAGCATATCTCGACGCGCCGGTCTCAGGCGCGGGGTCCGGGCTCTCGCAGGCCGACGTACGGACCGCGGTGGGACTCGCGGCGGCAAACCTTGATGCGCAGTTCGCGGGGTTGCCGACCGATGCCGACGTGAACGTGGCGTGCGATACTGCCATCTCTGACGCCGCGCTCGCTACGGCCGCGGCGCTCGCTGCCGTGAAACTCAAGACCGACCTCATTCCGGCAAGCCCGGCCGCTGTGGGTTCGGCGATGACGCTCCACTCCGACTACGACGCGGCGAAGACTGCGGCATCGCAGACGACGGCGAACGCGATCAAGGCGAAGACCGACAACCTCCCGGCATCTCCTGCGGCCGTGGGCTCTGCCATGACGCTGACAGCAGCGTACGACGCCGCGAAGACCGCCGCGCAGGCGCTCGTATGCTCCGAGGCCAGACTCGCGGAACTCGATGCCGCGAACCTCCCGGCCGACGCTGCGGCGATCAGCGCGCTTGTCGCTGCGGTTCAGGCTGCCGTCGCCGCCCTGAACAACCTCTCGCAGGCGCAATCGCAGACGGCCGCGGCTGCTGCCATCGCCGCCGCAACACTGCCGACCGTCGCGCAAATGAACGCCCGATCGCTGCCGTCTGCGGAAATCGCCACGGCCGCCGCGCAGACGGCGGTGCAGGCCGATGTCACCCTGCTGAAGCGCGTTGCGAAGAACCGGCGCAAGCACAGCGGCGAGACGTTCACCATCTACGGCGACGACGGCGAGACACCATTGCTCGTCGGCGCCGTGAAGGACAAGGACGGCGCTGTCATCGACTCGACGCACTACTCACCCACGACGCCGGCCGAAGTTTCGGAGCTGGAGGATGCATGATCGCGGGCTCACCACCGATCGGCTACGACATCGGCGAAAGGATGGACGGCGTGATACTCTCCGGCAGCGCTGAGCACATCCTGATCTGCGAGGCGGTGAAGGACAAGATCAACGGCACCGTCTATTCTCAGGCGGCAACAGCGATCGTTCGCCTCTTGCCTATCTATAAGCTGTCAGACATGGGCGTTCTGCATGTCACCATCGTACCGTCGAATATCGACACCGCTGCGATCACCCGCGGACACAATCAGAGCGACTACGACGTTGATATCGCCATTCAGAAGCGACTCGACGATACCATCGAAACCGGCGGCAAGGCGCTGATGCTCCTCGTCCAGGAGATTGACGAGTCGTTCCGCCGCAAGCAATTGACCGAGTACCCGGCGGTTTGGACTGCGAGCCGGTACAAGACCATTTACGATCCCGAGCACCTCGAGACGATGAGGCAGTTCACCTGCATTCTTACGCTGACGTTCCGGAGGATCGCATGAGCAGCAGTGCACTACTCGGCGCCAATGTCCGCATGGAATGGAGCGGCAACCGCGTCGCGCGCGCGATGGAAGCGGCGAAGCGCTGGCCATTGCCCAGGGCGGGGGCGTACATCCGTGGCATCGCTCAGCGCATGATCGCGAGGAAAGTCGGGCCGTCAGCTCCCGGGAAGCCGCCGCACACCCACACCGGCGCGCTCAAGCAGGCGATCGTTTTCAACGTCGAGGGCGAGCGCGTCGTCATCGGGCCGACGGCGACGATGGTCGGCACCATCGGCAGGACTCACGAATGGGGCGGCGTCGAAGCCGAGGTCGTTTCTCGCCGCGATCGCCGGTACAAGGGCATGCGGCTGTACGTCGGCGGTATCGGGCCGATCGGCGAGGTCGGCGGAAGGGTGCGGTATGCGAAGCTCCGTACGCAGCGCCAGGCGGATCGCTCGCTCACTCTGGCAAAGCGCCTATGGCCATCGAAGTTTCAGGGCCGCAAGGATGGCGGCCGCATGACCAAGGCAAAGCCGGCGCGGCATTACCCGCCGCGGCCATTCATGGGCCCGGCCCTCAATATAGCTCTCGCAAGCAAAAAGCTTCCGCCCATGTGGGCTGGAAGCGTTAGAAACTGACAGGAGGTCACAATGTCAACTCCGCTCGGAATGGAAATGAAAGCCTACTACGATCCCTCGGGCGTGAATCAGTCCGCCTGGCACGAGATCCCGATCGCGAAAGAGGCACGCTTCCGCCTGACGAAGACTCTCGCGGAGATCACCTCTCGCGATTCGGAATGGCGGAAGAAGAAGGGCGCGCTGAAAGAACTGTCGATCGACATGACGATCCTCCGCGATGTCGCTGATGATGCCGTCTCCGATCTCTACTCTGCCTTCGTGAACGATACAACGATCGGCATAGCGCTCATGGACGGCGCGATCGCGACGAATGGATCGGAAGGCCTCACGGCTGACATGAAGGTCGCCTCTTACGAAGAGGGTGAGCCGCTTGAAGAGGGCGCGACCATCGCAGTGACATTCGAGCTCGCCTACGCAGGGACAGATCCGGCGTGGCTGGCAGTGGCGGTATCATGAGACGCTTCCGCGACAACACCGGACGGGCCTGGGACATCGAGGTCAACTGCAACACGATCCGCCGCGTGCGGGATGTGCTGAAGGTGGACCTCGTATCTCTTGAACCCGGTACGGAGTGGTATGCGAAGCTCGCCGACGTGGTCACGCTCTGCAATGTCCTCTTTGTCCTTGTCGAGACACAGGCAAAGGCCGATGGGATATCGGATAAGGACTTCGGCAGGGCGTTGACGGGCGATGCTATCGATGGCGCTACCGACGCGCTTACCGAGGAGATCGTCTCTTTTTTCCCAAGCCGCCAGCGGCAGGTACTGAGCCTGGCGCTGGCGACGGCAAGGGCCGAAGCGGCGAAGCTCAACAAGATCCTGTTGAAGTCTGCGAGAAGCTCGCGGGCATCGTCGGTGTTCTCCCGGGCGCGCTCACTCTTCGGCAGGTTGATGCCATGGCGGAAGCAAGAATGATGCATGAGTGGAACATAGCATCTCGGGGGATGGCGCTGTTCGCCAATGCGAACCGCGATCCATCCAAGTGCAGCGCATTCCATCCCCGCGACTTCAATCCGATGCTGCCGCAGAGAGGCCTCGGGGTTATTCGCACTCTCGGCGATCTAAAAATGCTCTTCGTGGCTCTGAAAGGGGCGAAGCATGGGCGCAGGTGATGTCCGTGCCGGCGGGGCCTTTGTTGAACTCTTCGCCAAGGACCAGGCCCTCGGGGTAGGCCTACATGCAGCACAGAGCAAGCTGAAAAGCTTCGCGTCAGGCATGGCCGTAAACATGGCGTTCGCCGCGCAAAGCATCGACGGCACAACGCAGTCATTCAAGGCGCTCGTTCAGGTAGCTTCGGCGTTCGCCGTGCAGAGCGCCTTTGCTAAGGGCAACGTAGCTGGCGTGGCTGTCGCTGCCGCCACGATGCTCGGCTCGCTATCGATGGGAAAGTGGGACGCATGGCAGGAGTCGATGCGTGCCGGAGCTGACTTGATGCAGGAAATGGAGGAGGTCGGCGATCGACAGTTGACACAGGCTGAGGAACTGGCTCGGCAGGAAGAAAAGATCCTGAAGCTCAGAAAAGAGCGCGCAGCGCTGACGCTCACGGGACAGCTCAACCCATTCGGCTCGCAGCGCTCGAGCATCAATGTCGACATGGACATCGTCAATGCCGAACGCAAGGCCATGGAGATGCGAAGGGCTCTCAACGCGAAGCAGGATCAGGAAGACAAGAAGGTAATCGACAATTTGAAGGGGTGGTACATAAAGCGAATCGATGCACTCCAGAAGGTAGATGTGATGGGCACGTTCAACGCCTCTGCGATGGACCGGCAGGGCTTCGGGAAATCGCTGGCCGATCGGGAGCAGGAGACGCAAGAGAGGTCACTCGACACCCTCATCAAGATCTATGACACACTGAAGAACGGCGATCTCGCCGCGAGGATGTGACCATGAGCGTAACCGCCGTAGAGATCGTCGAGAGTCGCGAGGCGACCTATGGCGTCGAGAATCCCGGGATCGTCCTGCGGTATATGGCCGAAGGCGCCATGGACGAGCAGGACATTCTTGCGGAGATCCAACTGGTGACTCCAGACGTGTGGAACTCCTGGCCGCGAAAGAGCATCCAGGTTTCCCACCAAGGCGGCGGTATCTGGAGCGTGACTGTTACGTACGCCGCTGAGGCTGCGAAGGAGACTGGCGAGTCGGAATACTCCTTCGACACGACCGGCGGAACGCAGCACATTACGCAGAGTCTGCAAACTATCTTGCGGCGGAAGCCCGGCGGAGGTACAGGGAACGACTTCGCTGGAGCGATCGGGTGGAACGGCAATAGCCTCGAAGGCTGCGACATCGTCGTTCCGGTGTACGAGTTTACCGAGAAGCATTTCATCGACAACGACTATGTCACGAAGGCCTACAAGGTCCAGCTTCGCGACCTCACCGGGAAGGTGAACAAGGCGAGCTTCCGCGGCTTTGAGGCTGGCGAGGTCCTTTTCTTCGGAGCGCAAGGGCAGAAGCGCGGACAGGGCGATTGGGAGATATCCTTCCGCTTCGCGGCGCAGCAAAACCAAACCGGCCTTGACATTGGTAACCCTGATGATGCCGCGCACTACATGTACGTCGACAAGAAGGGATGGGAATACCTCTGGGTCAACTACCAGGAATGTATCGACGGCTCGGGCGCAAACAAGATGCGGCTGAAGAAGCCCATCGGCGCCTATGTCGAGAAGGTCTACCGAGATGGAGACTTTTCGCTTCTAGGCCTTGGCGGAGACGAGGGCAGTAGTGGGGCGAGCTGATCTATTCCCGAAGGCCATGACCGGCGATCGCTTCCGCGTGACCGCGAGGAGCTGGAACGCCGTCATGGATGCTGCAAGAAAGGCGCGAGAGGCGACCGCGCAGGGCGCGGGCGCGGACCGCGTAATACCACCGGGCATCATTCGGGTATTGAATACCAGCGGCGGGGCTGTTGACAAATTTGCCGTGCTTGGCATCACAGGAATCGCCATCCTGCCGACGGAGTCAGAAGAAGAGTTTTCCTCCGCCACCGTATTCAACGGCGTCACGCCTGGCACAGGCACGCATGAGTGCATGTGGGTCATAACCACGGAGCCGATCCCGAACAATACGATCGGCCTCGCGGTCGCCGACGGCATCTCGCAGGCGCACATAAGCGTCACCAGCGCGGCGCATCAATTCGCAGATATCAAAAATGGCGACTTGACAATGCTGCTGTCAAAGGCAGCGGGTGGCGCCCGGATACTCTGGAAAGAATCCGGCACTGGAACGAAGTGGGCGATAGTGCGCATCGGAGATAGCGCTTCGGATCTCATCGAGAGCCTGAATTACACGGCGATCGATGTCGCGAGCAATACGTACTCGCTCGACTTTGCGGGCGGCTACCTCGACACCCGCATGTACGCTCCGGGCATGAACGGGTTCCATCAGTTCCTCGGCGACTACGGCGCTGCGGTGTATGACGGAGCATGGTTCTCTTCGATCAAGGTCGATACTGCGCTTGTCGTGCGCCGCCTCATCGGCTTCAACGCGACGGCGAACGCGATACTCGTCGGTGACGGCCAGTATGATACATGGTGGATGGGCCAGTATGGCGACGCTCCACGAATGAAGATCGCGGAGGCGTACCAGGCGTCTCCACGAAAGAGCGAAAGTGTTCTGCATGTACAGGGCTATGCGCCATCGAGCGGTGCAAACGAGCCGTCGAAGCTCCGGCTCTTCGAGCTCCGGCAGAGCAAATACCTCGATATCTACCTAGACCACGTGAGCGGTGAGAGCGGGAGCGATGCCGTTTTCGGGCATACCGGAACGGAGTTTCTCAGGTACGACTCAAGCGCCGATGCGCTCGTGGCGAACTACCAGAAGGCGAATATAGATTTCCGCGTAGCGAGCGACACCGACGACAACACCTTCGTCGTGGACGCGGGGAACAATAGGATCGGGCTCTTCACGGCGGCGCCGAGCTATCCGTTTCATCTCTCGCTCGCATATCAAGATCGCCTCACTGTCGGCCTGCACAACACCCACGAAACCGACGGGTCGATGGTTCTGGAAATGAAGGCTGTCGGCCGCGCTGACACCAATGGCGTTTGCGCGATCCATTTCCTCCGCTCTTCGGATCTCGACGGATACAATATTATTCAGACGCAGGCTGAAAACGATTTCGTGATTCAGGAGCTGGACAACGCGGCGTCATCGACAGAGATGTGCAGGTACGATCGGGATTCGGCGAATAGCTTCAAGTGGACGGGCTTGGGCTCATACATCCCGCGCTATGTTGACTATGCTGCCGTGGACTTCGCGGCACTCACCTGCGATGCCGCGTGGCACGATCTCGACCTGTCGGCGATAGTCCCGGTGGGAGCGAAGTCGGTATTTCTCCGCGTGCAGGTCACGGACGATGCGGCGGGTAGCTACATCGTCTTTCGCCGCAATGGGCGCTCCAACACAGTGTCGGAACTATCCTGCCTTTCGCAGGTGGCGAACATACAAAATCAGGCAAACGGCTTCGTTGACTGCGACGCAAACCGCATCGTCGAATACGCGGCAACCAACACCACGTTCACGACGTTGACTGTACTCGTGTTGGGATGGGCGATATGAGCTGGAAGGGCGAAAACACATTCCCGCACACTCTCGGGATTCGCGGGACAAAGTGCATATTGCGGATCATCTTCGATCAAGAAAACCGCATCCGCGCGCTTGAAGGTAAGCCGCCCATCACATGGGCGCAGGCAATGACGATTCTGGAAGCCAAGCTGGCTGAATTTGCGTCTGACGACGCGGGACAGGAGATCTCATGATAAGCATCAGGCTCAACGTCGCGCAGCGGCTCCTGCTCATGCGCATCATAGAAGCCGCCGTCGGCGGCAAGGGATCCATCGAGGACGGGCGCAGAGTCCGGGAGCTTTGGAAGGCCATCGACATCGGAGAGATCGAGGAGAAAGTGGTCTTCGCGGAAATCAAGGATGTCGAGTTGCCCGACGGCAGGACCGTGACGATGCGGCGGCCTGGGCCGGCAGCGCTCGAAATCAAAGAGATCCTCGTCGACGACAAAGCGGAAGCTTTCGCGGCCCGCTGCATCAATACGCTGAACGGTAAGGGCGAACTGCCGATCATGGAGCGGGAGTTTGAACCGCTGATGGACGCATGGGAGGCCCGACGTCCGAACGACTCATCGAAAGGGGGGAGCGCATGACTCCGCAGGCGCCCCACCAGCCTGATCGCCGACGCAAGGCCGATGCGCTGTGGCGCTGGGCGGCAGTCGGGATGTTCGGCTGTCTTGGTGGCGCGGTGGGCGTGGGCGCGACGGCGCAAGCTCTTCGAGGCAGGCTCGACGCGGCCGAGAAGGCCATCGAGGAACTGCAGACCGTCGATCAGAAGATCGCGGCGCTCGCGGAGAAGAACGCCGTCGACCATTCGGAGATCAAGGCGGCTGTCGCCCGCATCGAGGGGCGGCTGGGGGTGAAGCCATGAGCAAAAACGAGAAGCGGATCTACTGGACGATCATCATCGTCGCTGTCGGTCTCGGCGCCGCGGCTATGCTCATCGGCTGCGTGAACGGCCGCGTCGATCCTCTCGGCTGGCTCGACATCGAGGCCGAGGAGCACGCGCCGCCCGCGGCGGGGGGGCAAGGCGCTCCTGTGCTGCCGCCCGGGGCCGATGCGCTCATGGGCCTGCTGCCGTCGCCGTGGGATCTCGTCGCAGCGACGACTACCGGCACGGTAATCCCGGGCCTCGCTGCGCTCTGGCTCGCCATCCGCGGCAGGCGCCGCAAGCGCGCGTATGCCGTCATCGAGGACGTACTCGACGTGACTCGCGCCGCGATCGACGAGTCGGCGCCCGAGGTCAAGCGCGCCGTGACGAAGCGTATTGCGATCAAGCGCGCCGTGCCCGGGGGGGTCGCGCGGCACAGAGCTGCGATCGAAGCCTCCCGCGCGCGCGCTCGCAGATAGTCCCTCGCGCCTCACGGCGCAGGGCAGCCCGGGATGACCGGGCTTTTTTCATTCTCTCGCGCCTACTCTCACGGGCTATCGCGTCAAATATGTCGCGAAAAAGGGAAGAATTATTT
>Ga0315273_10009897_pt1 | contig 12126 bp, 10 predicted proteins | sample YL17G02_0_MG_FD_205753 | JGI IMG/M metagenome (GOLD analysis project Ga0315273, IMG submission 205753) | Sediment microbial communities from Yellowstone Lake, YNP, Wyoming, USA - YL17G02_0 | ecosystem: Environmental > Aquatic > Freshwater > Lake > Sediment | place: USA: Wyoming | collected... | reverse complement strand
CCGCGGCCGTCGCGGCCGTCGCGGCACCGGCCACCGCCGCACGGCCCTATCCGCCCGACGCCTATGCGGGCGGTCCCGCCGGAACGGCTCCGCCCGCCTCGCGGCCTGCCCCGCTGCCCGCGGCAGCTCCCCTCGAGGAGCTCGAGCCCGGGGAGCCCCGCGGCACCAGCCCCTGGATCTGGGTGGCCGGCGTGCTCGGCCTGGTGATCCTCGTCGTCGTCGGCTTTGGCCTCTTCCGCATCCTCACAGCCGACGGACCGGCGGCGACGCCCGGCCCCGGCACCGTCACGCTCCCCTCGTTCGTCGACCAGTCCTTCGACAATGCCACGGCTACGGCCCAGCAGCTCGGGGTCGAGCTCGAGCCGACGTACGTGAAGCGGAGCGACAGGGCCGAGGGCACCATCGTGAGCCAGGACCCGCCGGCCGGCACGGAAGTCCAGAAGGCGTCGGTCGTCAAGGTCGAGGTCATCTCCGGCAAGGAGATCGTGAGGGTTCCCCAGCTGACCGGCCTGCCGGAGGCCGACGCGATCCGGGCCATCACCGACGCGAAGCTGACACTCGGCATCCGGACCGCGTCGTTCGACCCGGCGATCGCGGCCGGCTCGGTCATCGGCACTGCGATCCCCGCCGGAACCGAGGTGCCGACGGGCACGCCGATCGACTACGAGGTCTCGAAGGGCCCCGAGCCGACGCCCAGCCCGACGCCCAGCCCGACGCCCAGCCCGACGCCCAGCCCGACACCCAGCCCCACACCGGAGCCGACGCCGGAGCCGACGCCGCCCCCCACGGCCGCCCCGACGCCGACGCCGGTGACGACGGTGACGGTGGGGAACTACGTGGGGCTCAGCGCGGCGGACGCCAAGGCCCTGGCGACCTCCGGGGCCCTCGTCATCCAGTGGCAGGGGGCGACCCCCGCCGACACCGATGTCGTCACCGCGCAGAACCCGGCGTCGGGGACCGACGTCGCGCCGGGATCGACCATCCTGCTTTCCGCGAGCGCCCCGCCCCCGGCCCCGTAGCGCCGCTCAGGCCTCGGGGTCGGCCCAGATCCCGCCCGGCACCGCGAACGCGGGTCCGAGCGGATCGACGACCGGGAGCGCGTCGGGACCCACGGATCGCCCGGCGGGGACGGGGCGCCAGCACCCGCGCAGCTCGTTGCCCCGGAGCGGAACGGCCGGCGGGTCGAGCCCGCAGGTTCCGCCGATCAGCGGTGCCACCGAGCGACGGTAGTGGACGCAGGTCGCGCAGCTGGTGCTCGACCGTCGGCAGACCCAGCAGCGCGCGGCTTCGCGCTGGGGCGTCCGGCAGTGCGGGCAGCGCCAGTTCGACATGGCCGGATCGTAGCTGCGCACGCACCGAATGTCGAGGGGTATTGCGAGCACGACGAACGGGCGTGCGATTCGAACAGACGATCGGTCCGGGCGAGGGTCGCTCCGCGCCTACTCGATGATGGTGATCGAGATCTGCGCGGACGCCTCGCCGAACTCCGCCGTGCTGACGAAGGCGGTCGCGAGGCCGCTGCCCGCGGTGGCCCCGGCCGGGATCGTCGTCCGGAACGTGGCCATTCCCGAGCCGTCGCTCGTGTCGTCGCCGGTGATGACGGGCACGCCGGGGATCGAGAGGGTGAAGGTGACCACCTGGCGGGAGAGGAGGCCGCCGTCCGGGTCGGTGACCCGGGCGCGGAGCTCGATGACGCGCGGCAGGCGAGCGGCGCTGATCCGGTAGGCAGAGGCGCCCAGGGCGAGGTCCAGGCTGCCCGATCCGCGCCGAACGGTGAGGATCGCGGTGCCGACGTTGCCGGCGGGATCCGTGGCGGTCAGGGCGATCCCGTTGGCGCCGGACCGAAGCGTCACCCTGAGAGCGAATGCCCCCTTCGCGTCGGCCGTGGCGGTGGCCGACGTCCCGCTCGCCTCGTTGCGAGCGACCACGACGGAGTTGCCCTGGGTCTTCCCGGTGACGGTGGCGGTCGCTCCGTTGACCGTGGCGCCGTCCTCCGGCGCGGTGACCGTGATCTTCGGCTTGGACGTGTCCAGGACGTAGGTGATGACGGATGACGTCTCGCTCTCGCCGCCCGGGCCCACGCACGTGGCGGTCACGTCGTTGCGGCCCGGCTCGAGCGGCAGGTTCTCCACCACGAACGAGGGCGTCTCGCCGACGGTCACGTCGCGCACCGCCACCGGCTCCTGGTCGGGCAGCGCGACGTAGATCCGGACCAGGAAGCCGCCCCGCCCGACCACCTCGAGGGGCACGGTCCCGAGGAGCGTTGCCGTCGGCTTGTTCGTGTAGGCCTTCTCCGGCGACACGAGCGTGGGCGGGGCGGGGATCGGCGCCAGGCTCGCGCTGGGGCTCGTGGTCGGCAGGACCGTGTCGGCGATTCCCCCGAGCGCCGTCCCGATCGCCGACACGACGCGCGGCAGGCCGCCGGTCACGGTGGAGACCACGACGGCCGCGAGCGCGACCACGGCAACCACCAGGGCGAGCCGTGCCGCCAGGGGCATCCCGCGGGCCGGCTCGAGGGCGCGCCGCCCGATCGAGCGCGCGACGACGGGGCGTCGAGGCGCCGGCGGCGGCTGGCGGGGCTTGCCGGAGGAGGGCGGGCGTGGACGCACCTGGCTCGGCCGGTCGCGGCGGGAGGTCATCGCGGGGCATTGTCGCACGGCCCGACCGGGGGGCGACTACCGCCCGCGGACGGTGCGGTCCGGTGTACGCTGAGGGTCCCGGCGCAGGAAGAGGGCCGCGCGGGTGAGGAGGCTGGGCAGTGACAGAGCGCGAACGGCCGCGGCGAGCCGCCATGCCGGCCGCGACCGCGCGGGCGGATGCGCTCGCGCCGCAGGCCGCGCGCAACCCCGATCCCGCGATGCTCGGCACCGCGCGCACGGTGCTCGGCGTCTGTCCCGGCACCCGGCCGACCGCCCGGTTCTCGCCCATCGCGACCGGCCCGGGACGGCCCGCTGCTCCGCGCGCCGTGCGGACCCAGCCGCCCCGCCCGATGCATCCTCCCATCGCCCGGGTGATGACCTCGCCGTGGGTTGCCGCGGCCGCGCTCCAGGCGAGTGCCGCCGCCGCCCGCTACGGCCTGGGAACGCCGGCGGCGCGGCGCGCCGCGCCCATGACGGCCGCGGGCCCGGCGGCCGCCCCCCGCGCGACGGCCGGCGCCCGGCTGGGTTTCGGGATGCCCAGCCTGCGCCGCAACGTGTGCCCGCACTTCTTCATGAGTGGCGCCCGCGGGGCGATCCCCATCCAGGCGCCGCATCTCCTCAAGGCGCTCGTGCGCCAGGAGACGAACATGTCGCGCTGCCAGCTCCGGGGCGGGGTCCACCTGGAGCAGGGCTTCGTCAACGACGTCTGTCTCTCGGCGCGCTTCAACCAGTGCGTCTTCTACGAGGACGAGCTGTCCCGGTGACCACGCCGGGGGCTCCCGGACCCCGGGACCTGCCCCCGCCGGCTCGCCCCGTGACGTACGCGGACGCCGTGGCCGCGCTGCAGGCGCGCGGCCGCTTCGGGATCCGCCTGGGGCTCGGTCGAACCCGCGCCCTCCTGCGCGAGCTGGGAAGCCCGGAGCTCGGGATCCGCGGCGCGCTCATCGGCGGCACGAACGGGAAGGGGAGCGTGGTGGCCCTCGTCTCTTCCTGCCTCGCGGCTGCGGGCCGCCGGGCCGGCGATGCGCCGAAACCCCACCTCGTCACGTACCGCGAGCGGCTCCGGGTCGGCGGGCGCCCCATCGACCCGGCGCCCTTCGCCGACCTCGTGCGCGACGCCCTGCCCGCGGCCGACCGCGTCGGCCGTCGCCACGGCCCGCCGACGGAGTTCGAGCTGATGACCGCCCTCGCGTTCAGCTGGTTCGCGGCCGAGGCGGTCGACCTCGCGATCGTCGAGGTGGGGCTCGGGGGCCGGCTCGACGCGACGCACGCCTGGGACGGCGGGGTCGTGGCGATCACGAACGTGGACCTCGACCACACCGAGTGGCTGGGCCCGACGGTGGCGGCGATCGCGCGCGAGAAGGCCGCCATCATCCTCGGCGGAGACCACGCGGTGAGCGGCGTCGCCGGCGAGGCGCTCGCCATCGTCCGGCGCCGGGCGCGCCGGGTCGGCGCGTCACTCGTCGAGGCGGCCCCGGCCCCCGTCCTGGCGATGGATCGCGACGGTCTCGTCGTCGACCTGCCGGGCCTCGCCGGGACGCGGGTCGGCCTGCTGGGCCGCCACCAGGCGGCGAACGTCGCCGTCGCGGACGCGCTGCTCGACGCCCTCGGCGCGGCGGGGATCGCCGTCGTGCCGCCCGCCGCCCGCCGGGCGGGCTACGCGGCGGCGCGCTGGCCGGGACGCCTGGAGCTGGTGGCGCTCCCCGGGGCGGGACCGGCCGGCGCCGAAGCGGAGCTGCTGCTCGACGGCGCCCACAACCCGGCGGGAGCAGCCGCCCTGGCGGCGGCGCTCGACGAGCTGCGCCCGCTCCTCCGCGGTGGGGGCGGAGCGCATCCGGCCCCGGCGACGCTGGTCCTCGCGATCATGGGCGACAAGGACGTCGAGGGCGTGCTGCGCGCGCTGGCGGCCGCGCCCTCTCTCGCCGGGGCGCGGGTCGTGGCCACCCAGGTCGAGGGGCCGCGGGCACTGCCGGCCGCCGGCCTCGCGGCGCGCTGGGCGGCGGTCGCGGGCGCCCGGTCCGGACCGGTCGTCGTGATCCCCGAGCCTGCCGCGGCCGTTGCGGAAGCCGTCGCCGGCGCCGAAGGACCGGTGGTGGTCGCCGGGTCGCTCTACCTCGTCGGGGCGGCCCGCGCGCTCGTGATCGACGATCCGGACCTCCGCGACCCGGCGTAGGATCGCGCCAATGAGCGAACCCCTCCGACCGCCCGACCGCGCCGTCCCCGCCGGGCGCGGTGTCATGGCCCCGGACCCGCGCCGCGGCGGTGGCGCCGCAACCCCCTCGTTCGCCGTGCCGGCGGACGCCGGTGCCGGCCTGCCCGGGACGCCGGCGCCGCTGGCCATCGGCCCCCGCACCTTCGCCTGGGGAACGCGCACGTTCGTCGTCGGGATCCTCAACGTGACCCCCGACTCCTTCTCCGGCGACGGCCTTCTCGGGGCCGGGGGCGACCCCGTGGCCGCGGCCCTCGTCCTGGCCCGCCGGATGGTCGACGAGGGCGCCGACCTCCTGGACGTCGGCGGCGAGTCGTCGCGGCCCGGCCACGCCGCGGTCGACGCCGCCGCGGAGGCCGGCCGCGTCGTCCCCGTGATCCGGGCACTGGGCGAGGCCCTGCCCGGCGTTCCGCTCTCGGTCGACACGACGAAGCCCTCCGTGGCGGACGCCGCCGTGGAGGCCGGCGCCCACCTCATCAACGACGTCTGGGGCGTCGCCGAGGACGACGGTCTCGCCCGCGTCGCAGCCGAGCGAGGGGTGCCCCTCGTGGTCATGCACAACCGCGCCGAGGCCCGTTACACGGCGCTCATGGCCGAGATCATGGCCGACCTCCAGCGCGCCCTCGAGCGCGCCGTCCGGGCGGGCGTCCCGTGGGAGCACCTCATCGTCGATCCCGGGTTCGGGTTCGGCAAGGCGCCCGCGCACAACCTGGCGCTCCTCCGCGAGCTGGCGGCCCTCCGCCTGCTGGGCCGCCCGGTCCTCCTCGGGACGTCGCGCAAATCGACCCTCGGCAGGGTGCTCGACCTGCCGCCGGACGAGCGGGTGGAGGCGACGATCGCCACCACCGTCCTGGGGGTCGCGGCCGGCGTCGATCTGGTGCGTGTCCACGACGTCCGGTCCAACGTGCGGGCCGCCCGGATGGCCGACGCGGTGGTGCGCGGCTGGCGGCCCCCGGGCTGGGAGGGCGACCGGTGACCGATCGGATCGAGCTGCGGGCCATGCGCTTCGCCGGCCGCCACGGCGTCCTCCCGTTCGAGGCCGAGCGGCCCCAGCCCTTCGAGGTCGACGTGGTCCTCGAGCTGGATCTCGCGCCGGCCGGCACGACCGACGACCTGGCGCGCAGCGTCGACTACGGGGCCGTCTACGCCGCGGCCCGGGCGGTCGTGGAGGGCCCCCACGCCGCCCTTCTCGAGACGCTTGCCGAGCGGATCGCCGCCGCGCTGCTGGCGGGCAGCTCACCCGCCAGCAGCGTCACGGTCAGGGTGCGCAAGCCGGAGGCGCCACTCCCCGGCGAGCTGGCCTGGGCCGGCGTGGAGATTCGGCGGTCGCGCTGACTACTGGACCGCGGCGGGGCGCGTCCCGAGGGTGAGCATGAGGGTGAGCTTCTGCCCGCCCCGGAGGACGTCGAGGGCGACTGTCCGCCCGGGCGCGTACTGGGTCAGGATGTCGTCGAGCGGGCTGTCCGCGTCGATTGCCGTCCCGTCCACCGCCGTGATGATGTCCCCGTCACGGAGGCCGGCCGCCGCGGCCGGGCTGCCCGCCACGATCGGGTCCTTCTGCTGGCCGCCGGCGTCCTGCGCGCTCAGCCAGGCGCCCTTCTCGACCGCCAGCCTGTTGGTCTCCGCGACCGCGGGCGTGATCGCGACGTAGAAGACGCCGATCCACGGGCGGGCCAGCTTCTGGCCGGCGAGGGCCTGCTGCATGATCGGGCGGGCGATGTTGATCGGGATCGCGAAGCCGATCCCCTCGGCCGTCTGGGCCACCGCGGTGTTGATGCCGATGACGTTGCCGCCGGAGTCGAGGAGCGCCCCCCCGGAGTTGCCGGGGTTGATCGCGGCGTCGGTCTGGATCAGGTTTCGGATGATCGTCCCGTCCTGGACCGTGATGGTGCGTCCGAAGGCGGACACGATCCCCGAGGTGACCGAGTTCGTGTACGTCCCCAGCGGGCTCCCGATGGCGATCGCCAGCTGGCCGACCTTGGTCGTGGACGAGTCGCCGACCGGCGCGGTGGGCAGGCCGGTCGCCTCGACCTTGACGATCGCGAGATCGGTCAGCGTGTCGATTCCGTAGACCGTGCCTTCGAAGGTCCGTCCGTCCTCCAGGGTGACGGTCAGCGTGCTGGCGCCCTCGGCGACGTGCTTGTTGGTGATGATCCAGCCGTTCGAGTCGAAGATGACGCCCGACCCGACGCCCGACTGGGGAATGCCGGAGAACGGGTCGCTCGGGTCGGCCGCCGCACCGCTGACCGCGATCGTCACGATGGCCGGCGAGACCTTCTCGGCCGCCCGGGTGATCGCCGAGCTCTCGTCGATCGATACCGGTACGGCCTGGGTGACCTGCTGACCCTGGCCGATCGGGGCGGCGGTGGCAACCTCGCGGTCGAGGGCGCCGGTGGCCGAGAGGAGGCCGTACGTGCCCAGCGAGCCGACGAAGGCCGCCGCCAGGGAAGCCGCGACGACCACGCCGACGGCGCCGCCGCGGCGGGGGGCGGGCGTCCTGGTGGCCGTGGTCTGGCCGCCGCCCGCGCCGGGCTCGGGCTCGTACCAGGCCTGGGGCGTCGGCGGGGCGACGTTCTCGGCGTCGCTCTCGGCCGCGACGTCGGTCCAGGCCGGACGCCGCTCGGCGGCCGGCGAGTAGGAGACCGGCTGCGTCGGCCCGTCGGGAGCAGGGGTCGGGGCGGCCGGCTCGAAGGGATCGGGGGTCGGGGCGGCCGGCTCGAAGGGATCAGTCATCGGTGGTCGTGCTCCATGGTGGATCGCTGGGTGCCGGCAGGGGAAACCGGCGCATCGCTGTCGGTTCCTAGGATCGCGGCGCGGGATTGCGGCTCGGGCGCGGCCGCGATGAAGAAACCGTCACATCGGGGCATCGCGGGGCGGCGGGAGCTCGCCCGGGTGGCGCACCACGGCCGGCGCCGAGATCTCCTCGCCGAGCTTCGGATCGCGCGGCAGGATCACCGTGAACGTGGTCCCGGCGCCCACCCGGCTCTCCACCGCGATGCGGCCGCCGTGCATGTCCACGATCGACTTCACGATCGCCAGCCCCAGGCCGCTTCCCGACCCGCGCGCCTCGTTCGCCCGCGAGCCGCGGTAGAAGCGCTCGAAGACGTGGGGGATCTCGCTGGCGTCGATTCCCACCCCCGTGTCGCGCACCTCCAGCCGGGCGCCTTCACGGTGGGGCTCGACGGTCAGGACGACGGAGCCGCCCGGCGGCGTGAACTTGATGGCGTTCCCCAGCAGGTTTGCCGCGACCTGGCCGATCCGCTGCGGGTCGTGCCGGACGCGCACGGGATCCGACGGGAGCTGCAGCTCCATCGAGACGCCACGGCGCCGCGCGGCCGGCTCCGCCTGCTCGAACGCCGACTCCGCCGTCGAGCGGAGGTCGTCCGGCCGCAGGTCCAGCCGGAGGAGGCCCGATTCGAGCTTCGAGAGCTCCAGCAGGTTCTGGGCCAGCCAGTCGAGGCGATCCAGCTGCTGGCGGTTCGTCTCGAGGAACTCGGCCCGGGTCGTCGGGTCGCTCCCCGCCTGACCCTGCAGCAGCTCCGTGTTCATGCGCACGGCCGCCAGGGGCGTCCGCAACTCGTGGGAGACGTCGGCCAGGAAGTCGCGGCTCCGGTCCCGGTCGCGCCGGATCAGGTCCACGGACTCCTCGAGCCGCTCGGCCATCACGTTGAACTGGCGGGCCAGGTCCGCGACCTCGGCGTAGGACGATTCCACCTCCGCGGCCGGCACGCGCCCCGCCAGGTCGCCCGCCGCCAGGCGCCTGGTCGCCTCCCCGAGCCGGCGAAGGGGGCGCGTGAACCGCGCCGCCAGGTACGTGGAGATGAGCAGCGTGGCGAAGAGCGCCCCGAGCGCGGCGATGGCGATGAGGCCCGTGATCGTGCTCAGGATCGAGGCCCGCGTGGTGTAGGGGTTGGCGAGCACGGCCTCGACCCCCCAGGGCTCGCCGAGCGTCCCGCCCTGCAGCGGTCCGAACCGGTTGGTCGCGGAGAGGGGCTCGCGCGCCTGGCCCGGCTCGGCACCGGCCGCCAGCGAACGGCCGTAGGATCCGCCGGCCGTGGGGGTGACGATGACCTCCCCCGCGCTGGCGGCAGTCGCCCCGCCGACCCGGATCTCGACGTCGGCCAGCGCGACCTGGTCGGTCAGGAAGGCCAGGAAGACGTCGCTGCCGAGGGCTCGCGCCACGTCGGGGTTGAGCGTGTTGCCGGCCCCCACGACCGGGGCGTTACCGGCCGCCGCCCCCGCGAAGAGGCCCACGATGCGACCGACGACCGACGCCCGGGCGTCCAGGGCGTCCTGCTCCTGGGCCCGAAAGTAGGCGTCGAGCCGGTTCACGACGATCGCCGAGACGGCGAGCAGCGAGAGGGCGACCACGGCCACGAAGGCGAGCGTCAGGCGGGCCTGGAAGGTCCGGCCGGTCGGCGGGGCGGCCACCATCGACGATGGGCGGGAGCCGGGCCCCGGGATCCGGGCGGCGTCCGGGTCAGCGGTCGGCGAACGCGTAGCCGGCTCCCCGGACGGTCAGGACGAAGACCGGCTGCGACGGGTCGTCCTCGATCTTCTCGCGTAGGTGGCTCACGTGCACGTTGATCGTCTTCTCGTCCTGGTCCAGGGCATCGTAGTCGCGGAGCAGCTCCAGGAGCTCGCCGCGGCTGTAGACGCGGCCCGGCCGGCTGGCGAGGTGACGGAGGATCTCGAACTCCGTCGGGGTGAGGCCCAGGCGCCTGCCGCCCCGCTGCACTCGCCGCCGCTCGAGGTCGATGACCAGGTCGCGATGCCGGATCACCCGCCCGCCGGCCGCGTTCGCCAGGTCGCCGTACGAACGCCGCAGCAGGGCCCGGATCCGGCTCATCAGCTCGCGCAGCCCGAACGGCTTCGTCAGGTAGTCGTCGGCGCCCAGCTCCAGGCCGATGACCTTGTCCACCTCGTCGTCGCGGGCGGTCAGGACCAGGACGGGCATCTTCGCACCCGACCCGCGAAGCCGACGGAGGACCTCGAAGCCGTCCATCCCCGGCAGGCGGACGTCGAGCACCACGAGGTCGGGAGCCTGGTGGACGGCGAACTCGAGCCCCTCTTCGCCGGAGCGGGCCACCGTGACGGAGTACCCTTCCTGGGCCAGCGCGTACTCGATCCCCCGGGCGACGGCGAACTCGTCTTCGACGATCAGGATCGTGGCGGCCATGGCGGCAGGATCGTACACCCGGCGCGCGGCGGCGCCGTGCTACCCTGCGGGGGATCGGGCGCCCGGCTGCCCGGACGGCCGTGCGGTCGCCCCGGAGCGCGCCGTCCCGTCCTCGCCTCCGACACAGACCAGCCAGCACCAGAGGACCACGCATGAGCCCCACCCGCCCCGCGCTCGCCGCCGAGCGCCGCACCGCCCTCGGGAAGGCCAATGCCGGCCTCCGCCGCGACGGGCGCCTCCCCGCCGTCGTCTACGGCCACGGCTTCGAGTCGGCCGCAGTCTCGCTCGATGCCCACGAGTTCGACCTCCTCCGCCGTCACGTCGGCCCCAACGCCCTCATCGACCTGTCGATCGACGGCGCCAAGGCCAAGCCGGTCCTCGTCCACGGCGTCCAGCGCCACAAGGTCAACCGGCGGCTGCTCCACGTCGACCTGTTCGCGGTCAGGATGTCGGAGGAGCTCACGGTCGACGTTCCGGTGCACGGCACCGGCGAGTCCGAGGCGGTCGCCAAGCACGGCGGGACGCTCCTCAACGCCAGCGGCAGCGTGAAGGTCCGGGCGCGGCCCGACCACCTGCCGCAGGTGATCGAGGTCGACCTCGCCGCCCTCGTCGACTTCGACGCGGCGATCCACGCCCGCGACCTCCCGATCCCCGATGGCGTCACCCTGCTGACCGATCCCGACGAGATCGTCTTCAAGGTTTCCCCGCCGCGTGTCCAGGAAGTCGAGGCAGCGGCGCCCGCTGCCGTCGAGGTTGCACCGGAGGGCGAGGCAGCCGCGGAGAGCACCGAGAGCTGAGCCGCGCCGGCTGCGAGCATCGGCTTGCGCCGGCACCCGTACCCGAGCACGAGCCCGGCCCGAGCGGCCGGGCTCGTTCCGGTCAGGCGCGCGGCTCGGCCCCGCCGAGATCCCCGGTGAGATAGCGCTGCAGGGTCGGGCCGATCGCGCACACGAGGATCTCGCGGTCGGCCGACGCGATCGGGTCGACCTTCACGATGTAGCGGGCCATGGCGAGACCCACCAGCTGGGAGCCCACGAGGGTCGCGCGCAGGTCGGCATCGGGCCGGTCCGTCGCCCGCGCCATCGCCAGGAACGGGCCCTCGGCAAGGACCTGGCGGAACATGCCGGCCGCGACGGGATCCGTTGCCGCCGACCGGACGATTCCGAGCATGAGCGGATGCATCTCGGGCGAGTCCCAGAGTTCCAGGACGAACCGCGCGATGCGCAGGCCGAGCTCCTCGGGGGGGCCGTCCAGGGCCCGCGGGATGACCGCCGCGACGTCGTGCGGGATCTCCATCGCCGCGACGAAGAGCCGCTGCTTGGTCCCGAAGTAGTGGTGAACGAGGGCGGGGTCGACGCCCGCCCGCGCCGCCACCCCGCGGATCGTCGCGGCCTCGAAGCCGAGCTCACCGAACGCGGCCCGGGCGGCGGCCAGGATTCGATCGCGCGTGTCGCTGGAGCCCGGCCTCCGCCCCGTGCGCGCCGGGCTCCCGCCGGCCGCTCCCTTCATGCGACCTCGCGGCGAATCGTGAGCGACGCGATCGTGGCGAAGAAGACGGCGACCGCCGTCAGGACGGCCAGGTCGGTCTGCAGCGCCGCCGCGCCGAGGTCCGCGCCGGCGATGAGGACCTGGCGCATGCCGTCGACGGCGTACGTCAGGGGCATCAGCCCGACGAGGGGCTGGAGGATCTCCGGCAGCGAGCTGATCGGGAAGAGGACGCCGCACAGGAGGAACTGGGGCACGATGACGATCGGGATGAACTGGACGACCTGGAGCTCGGTGCGGGCGAATGTCGACAGGAAGATGCCGAGGCTGACGGCGCCGAGGGCGGCGACGACGACCACGATGAAGGCGAGGAGAGGGCTCCCGGCGATCGGCAGCCCGAGGCCGACCGAGAACGACGGGAGGGGACCGAGAGCGGGTATCTCGACGCTCCCGAAACCCCATGCGAGAAGGATGGCGACCTGAAGCGTGGCGAAGAGCCCGAAGCCGAGCAGGTAGCCGCCGACAACCTCGCCGCGGGCCACCGGGGTCGCCATGAGTCGCTCGAGGGTGCCGCCCGTCCGCTCGCGCAGGAAGCTGATGCCGGTCAGGATGTA
>Ga0315273_10009896_pt1 | contig 12126 bp, 15 predicted proteins | sample YL17G02_0_MG_FD_205753 | JGI IMG/M metagenome (GOLD analysis project Ga0315273, IMG submission 205753) | Sediment microbial communities from Yellowstone Lake, YNP, Wyoming, USA - YL17G02_0 | ecosystem: Environmental > Aquatic > Freshwater > Lake > Sediment | place: USA: Wyoming | collected... | reverse complement strand
AGGTGAAACTATGGAAGAAGAATACGAAGAACAAGAGTTCATAACAAAGGCAATGGTTCCGATTGAAGAGATTGACACCATTGTAAAGGCACGGACTGAAGAAATCAGTAAAGCCTACATTGCACAGTTTGATGAAATCAAGAAAGCCTATGATGCCAAGTTCCTTGAACTTACGTCAAAGGTTGAGAAGATGGAGAATGAAACCATCCGCAAGGGTGGTCAAATCGTAGTCATCCCACAACTGATGGGTATGGATGGTTCATCTTCAATGTCAAATGCCGATGCACTCGCAAAGATGCAGGCAGGACGGTAAAGAATGATCGACAGAGGTATAGTTTCAAATCTGCGTTTCGGGGGATTCCCGGCGCACCACATGAACGATGCCGAGATTCTCGGTGAAATCATGTGGAGTGGCAAACCACAGGGTGCGCTTGTCACAACGGCAGACCTGATGAAAGCAAGGGATCGTTTCCTCTCTGCACCCGCAGCCGGGATGTTCCCGATGGTTCCTCCAATCCCCGATGAGTTTATCCAGAAAGCGATCTTTGAAGGGAATGGCAGCACTCCGCAGAACCTCGCTACGTCTCAGGATGAGTACAACCAGAAGATGCAGCCTGTAATGAAGGCAATCCTCCAGAATGAGGAACGGTACAAAGACGACCTTTGCAAATCCATCATTGCAGAACTTCCAGAGACCAGTGAAATCCGCAAAGCACTCACCGCAGCCACATCAAACCTCATGCACGTAATCGCCGACAAAGATGTGACCTACCTGTACAAGCGTCCTTTTCCTGTTCAGGCACTCATTCCAACTGAGTCCAACAAAGGTAAGACCGCGAACTTTGACATTGTGGGACCGTATGACTTCGGTTCCGCAGCCTTCGGAACAGAAGATCAGAGTTTCATTGAGTCCGACATAACGACCTACAACCGTTCACAGGTCATCAAGTACATGTTCGCAGTCGGGCGTGTGACCAAGGCAGCACAACTCGCTGGTCTTGCTCAGATACCTGCCCGTGACGTTCTTGCAATCCGTCTGGATGCAGCACAGGATGCACTACGATCACTCAGAGAGAGGGCATTGCTCGGTGTAACACTCGATGTATCAAGCACCACAAACCTGTTCCGGACAACCGCCGGTTCAACCGATAACTGGTACAATGGTCTGTATCAGGGAATCACCGCAAACACAGGGGCTTCCCAGTCGTGGGTTACTTCCACTGGTAACACTTATGACGGGATCATGACCGACCTTGACACCTCGTACCGCACGATGGTCAAGTACGCCATGCAGCCAAACCTTGCAATCTGTGATTACCGCACTTTCGGTATCATCCGCAGAGGTCTGATGGAGTACTTCCGTACCGAACCGACCATGCACTTCACGCAGGGTATCTCAAAGATTAACCTTGTATTCCCCAATGCAGACGGGCTTCCGCTTGTGCCACATCCGTTCATGCCGATGGGTGCAGGATATGGGGCTATCATGCTTCTGGATACCCGGTTATGGGCAAGGCGTTCTCTGTGGCAGGATATGTATGAAGAACTTGCGAAGATCAACCTCTCGCAGAAATTCGTAATCTCTGCTGCTGAAACCCTTGTGGACAAGAGCGATGTGAACGCCTCAACTTCGCTGCACGGTGGCGTGTTCAGCATCGCATAAGGAGGAAAGAAAATGGCAGCATCAAAAACAACTTTCAGCAAATTCCCCCTGACTGCATATTCAGAGGCAGTATTCTCCTTTGTCAGTGATGACAGTGGAGATTGGGTCGTCCTTTCAGAACCGGGCGTAATTGCACCACTCCTTGTTGGTGACACCGGGGCTGTAATGGTACAGACTTACGGAACGCTCAATGTCCACAACAACGGTACTGCGTACACCGCAACCTCAACCTCAATTGTGTACAACGAGGCAAGCCCGGCAAGCACGATAAGACTCGCAAACGGGTTCTATGTCCAGCACGCAACTACTGGGGAAATCATGTGGGTGTTCAACGACTCCGGTTATACCGCCGACACGGGAACTCTCACTGTCTATCGTGGTGCTCTTGGAACAACCGCCGCCCTTTGTGCCAACGATGCAGTACTGAACGTACTCAACGTCATTGTCACCGGGACTGACATTGATGGTCGTGGTATCCTCAGGTGCATCATACTCCCAACCGAGTACAGGGCAGCATTGTTTACGGAGTGATTATCATGAAGTGGTACAGATTCTTCAAGAGTTCGGATGATGGTAAAACCGTTACTGTCCAGCCGGAAGTAAAGTTCAAAGTGGGGGGTGGTGGGATTGGTGACGCAAATACCGTCACCACCACTGGCACGTTTGTTCCCCTTCAGCAGTATAACATCATCACAAGTGATGGTGGTTCTACTGTTGGTTCTGCGTACTTCAAGACACAGACTGGCGGTGCATTAACCGGGCAGATCGCAACGCTAATGGTCAGGACAAGTGTGTTCCACAACGTCTTTGATGCGTATGGACTTCAGACTCACCTTACCTTTGATTCGGCAACAGTTCAAACCACAGATGCAAATGCTCACCTGACAGCACTATCGGCTAAGGTAACTTTCGATAGTGGTACTGTTCATCACGGGTGGGTAACTGCCGGTCTATTCATCATCGAAGGAGCCGGTACGTGCTCGCAGATGTGTCATGGCGTAAGCATTGTCAATGAGGCGGGGAGTACTGGCGCACAGTCAATGCTTCACCTGAATGATGATGTAGGTACGGTTCCGTACTTCTCCTTTGCAGGTGCAGATGGTGATGGAAAGGGACTCTACACTGGTGCGACCCCGGCGACGCTTGAGGGAAGTATATTGTGTCTAATCAATGGTGTGGCACATTACATACCTGTGTACACCTCACAACATGCGTAAGGTGGTTGTCGTGGCAAGATTTTTTGAACCACTAAAGGAAACCCCTGAAAAGAAAAAGGCTGCAAAGAAGGAAGGAAAACCAGTCAAGCCAAAAAGAATTGACTTGGACTGATTAATTTTTAAGAGGCGTAAAATGAAAATTGGAATGAATGTCGGAGACAGGCTGATAACAATGAGCATCTTACCAAAGGAGGGCAGTTTTGTCACCCTTAAAGTAATTCGCTCATTGATGTCCCGTCTTGGAGTCACATCACAGGAGATAGCAGACTACGAGATTGTTGAGCAGGACGGGCAAGTGCGCTGGAATCTTGAAGGCACTAAACCGCTTGACTTTGAATTTGACTCTGTTGAACTTGAACTAATCAGGAATCAACTGATGAAAATGGATAGGGAGAACAGGCTGAACATCGAAGTGGTGCCGATATATGAGAAGTTCTGCGGGTGAGTTATGAAATCCGTTTGTATAACCCCGGAGATGAGTGGAAAGATAATTGACGAATCTCATCTCAACTTTCATGTAACCTGTAAAGCGAAGATGATTAATGCCATTAACAAGGTAAAACAGGGGAAGGGACTTCTCACTTCCCTTTCAAGTTTGAACTTCAGGACTGATCCCCGGTGGCTGAAAAACTCCTGTAATGATCCTTCAGTGGAGGCGTTGAAGGATATTCTTGAAGAGTACAAGAGGGTAGAGCACAGACCAAGCCGGGCAAAAGTTCTCGTCCCCCTGATAGAGTATGCAATAGGTCTGTACGCCTCTGACCTATTCTTCCGGGAAAGGGGCGCATGGTTCATAAACGAAATCATCAAAAAACGGGACAAGTTTGTTGTCTGCACCATCCCCATGTTTGCCGATCCTAACAACTGGTATCCACTAAAACGCAACAATGTTGGTGAAGGGGAATATGGCAACTTGTACAAAATGGAGAACGCGCCGGATGCACCGAGCATCGAAGAAGAGTACTTGGACTGGTATGGAGTTGATGTAACAAAAGACAACATGGAACTACCACTGGAAGCCAAAGAGAAGATGATAAACGAGGCGTTAGAGTGGGTAAAACAGAACCAGCATAAGGAGGTTGCCAAACTGGTAGCAGAGAAAATATGAGCGCAACACCGTACTTTACAATTCAGGAGATGAAAGACCTCATTGGTTTTAGTGCAAGGGACATGAAAACCAATGGTGTCCAGATGAGCGATACGCAATTCTCCGAACTGGTAGATTCGTTTGAGCCTAAAATTGCACAGATGGTACACAGGTATTGCAACGTTGTTGACTTCCGACCAACTCTTTTAACAGAGTATAAAAATGGCAGGGGGGCTTCCGATGACGATACTCCAACGTCGGGTTACCTTACATCCGATATTGAGTTTTATCTGAGGAACCTGTACTTCACTGACAGTACCCGCACTCCTATTGTCGTTGAAGAAGATACCGCCGGTGTGAGCGCATCCCCAAACTGGGTGTTACGTACTTCCCGCAGCGCAGCCACCGCCGGTGATTACAGGCTGTTGACCGACCAAGAACTTTCCCATGTGAGATTCCACAACAACGTCCCGGTACAAGGCGTTGCAAATGTCAGGTTCACATACTACACAGGTTACAACGAAACCTCCTACGAATTTGGCGACATAAAATTACAGGTTATGAGAGCCTTCAAGAACCTTTTGATGGTGAAGAAGAAGATTCAGGAAGCCACTACTGCACGTAACTATGGGGTTCGGGACTACTCAACAATGTTTGAACCATTTGATGAAAGTTCAATACTGTCCGAATCCGAGAAGGCGGCTCTTAGCAGGTACAGACGCTATCCATTCGCCGGAGCTATGTTTGATTAGGAGGAGAAAATGCCCCTTTTTATTGACAACGAACACCTGACAAACGAGATTGAAACGGTGTATGTTGGTCATAAGAAAGTACTCACCGGAGTAAGATTTACTTCACAAGTACTGGAGGGGGCATGTCCTCTTATCGAAGAAAGGTTATCCGATCCCCGTTATCTTGACCAGTTCCAATGGAATAACAAGCAGGCATTTTACAACGATGAACCGGGCGGCATCAAGGAAACCACTAAGACGAGGGGAGATCACATGGTTGACCATTTCTTTGCAGTACCGGAAGTAGCCGCCGGGGGATGGGGTGCAATCCATCTTGGGAATACAAAAGAAGTCCACAGTTCAAGAGGGACATGGAACCTATTTGACGAACTATTATTCCCCGGTTTTGGTGCTTACGCGATACCAACCCAAAGTGTGAGGATGGAAAAAGGGGCAAACAAGAAAGAAAATTACATGAAAAATATTGTAGTAAATGTACGACCAATGAACTTCTATTACAGGTACAAAGGACAGTTCTTTTACAATGCCAGTAAGAGAGGCGGGTTCACAGATTCCCTACACTCAAAGTTCAAGGAGTACATATATGGTGCAATACTTTATGGCATCGAGAACTCATTACAGAACATAATAGAAAGCGGAGGGGGAACTGAAAGAATGAAAGGAGTACTTGAAGATGCGGAGGACTGATGGTTAGTTACACGCTCATTGACGGCATGTGTTCTGCGATTAGGGCAAGACTCGCAGCCGCATCGGTGCTGGCTATAACGGATGAAAAGGGGAATGATGTTCATCCTGTTATACTTGACCGGGACGAAGATCCAAGAATCATAGCAGACTCCCCCATGGGTCTTCCTGCAATATGTGTAATCCCATTAGGAGATAAAGCCGACATGGTGCGGTACTCAATGGGTAGTGCCGACAAGGAGCATAACTTTTCGGTGATGATTGCCGGGTACTACCGGGCGACCAATAATGAACTGAGAGGAGAGAACGTATATGATGACTACCCCGTATTGCGCAAAATCGCCTATGATTGTGCCGATTTGTTCGCCGGTGCAGGAGCGTTTTTTACACCGGGTGTAATCCACCAGAGCAAAGTTGAACTGGGCGTGTTTGAGATCGTTGATTATATAATTTTCAGGTTCGTAGTAACTCTTTCGTGTAAAGGGTATGAGGTATAGAAATGGCAACATCAGTAGCATTTGCAAATCGTGGAACGATTACGATAACCGGGGAAACAACCCCGGAAGTGATTAAGGATGTCGAGATCACTATAAGTGCAGAGCATGTACCCCTCTATGGGTGGGGTAGTATTCTGCGTCAGGGCGTGGCAAAACATTCCCTGAAGGTATCGGTAAAGATTGGGTATGTCAAGTTCAGTCCGGTAAAAACGGGATTCCCGTACAATATCTATTGTTCTTCCGGGACACTTACAGATTCAAATGCTGTACCGGAATACACGGTTGTAGGAGTGTTCACTTTCGAGGATGCACAGATTCTCAGGTGTACCATAACAGGCGTGTACTTCCCGGATATGCCGTTCAAGGCATCAGAGGGGCAATGGATTCGGCTTGACCTTACGGGTGAAGGTTCGGGTATATTATTCGCAAATACGTGAGGAACTATGGCAACATCTACTGCATTTGCAAACAGGGGAACAATCACTGTTGGCGGTCCCAGTAACCTTGTACCGACAGTCGAAACTCTTGCTGTTATAAAGGATGTGGAACTTACTATCTCGGCAGAGCATGTGCCTCTATATGGGTGGGGTTCAATCCTCAGGCAAGGAGTAGCAAAGCACTCTCTCAAAGTCTCCGTGAAGGTCGGGTGGGTGAAGTTCAATCCATTTGTTGGTGCAACTGGCGGCTGGATATTCTCAATCGGTGCATCGCCGGGACAGGTAGCAACAGGAGCGTGGACTAACACCAACGCCGTCCATTTGTTTGATGTGAACGCATTGTTTACGTTTGAAGATGGACAGACGCTCAACGCAAAGATTACCAACGTCTATTTCCCCGACCTTCCGCTTAAAGCATCTGAAGGTCAATGGGTAAGACTCGATATGGCAGGAGAAGGAGAAACAATCTTATTCACAAACCCGTAGGTATTACTATGAACCCGGAAGAAGATTTTGTCAAAGAGGCGTATGCAGAAATTACCGAGATGGAGAAGAAAGCCATTGAAGGTAATGCAAAGATACAGCAGTTGCTCTCAGGAAAGGAAGAGAAGAAGTACGCTTTAATACATTATGGTGGAGTTGAGATCAGGTTCAAACCTTTTGTCGGGCGGCAACTCCGTCATAAAATGATGAAAGCCAAAAAGGAACTTGTAGGAGTTGAACCCGAAGATAGCCTGATAAAAACCGAACATCTGCTTTACACGATACTTGGAGAGTTGTGCGTTGATGAACCTTTCAATGACTGGAAAACGTGGTCAATAATTGATGAGAAGGGTGACAGTATAGGTGGAGTACAGAGAATCTTCATGCTGATAATGGCAGAGATTGGAAGATATAACGAGGACGTGAAGAACTTTCGCTGAATCCAACGAAGGGCAACTCCTTCTGGAAAAGTGCAAGATGACAGGACTGAGACCGAGGGATGTAATAAATCTGGACGACGTTGAAGATTATTTCCTGACGTACTCAATAATCAAAAGGGGGAAGGACATTGGCAACACCCATTGAAATTAAATCGGAACTTATCATCGAACAGATACGGCTCGATGCAAGGGCAAAGGCAGAGTTAGAGAGAATTAAAATAAGTGCCGGTATTGTTCCCGGTTCTGGCACACCCGACGAGAAAGCGATGGATGCTGCCGCAAAGAGGCAGGGGTTTGGGAGGGGGGAGAAAGCAAAACCCGATCTTGGTCAGCGCATCGGGTCGGCTCTTGCTGATCCAATGCCCCTTGCAATTAACAGTCTTGTGAAAGTCCTTGAAATCGGTTTGCAAAATTCAAAGATTGCCAATATGTTACAGAAGAAAGTAAACGAAGCCCTTGGTTTACTGGTAGATTTAATCCTGTTGCCATTCCTTCCCATTCTTATATGGGTTTTAATCAACCTGTTCAAAGCCGTTCTCTGGCTTGGTGATATGTGGAAGAAGTTTGTTGCTGAGGCCGGTCTTGGGAAGGTTGGGTCAGCAGTTCAGAAGGCTACAAGTGGTACTACTCCTGAAGGAAAGCCCAAAACAGCCCTTGATTATGTTGTTGATTGGCTAATTGTCCTTAACAGTCTGTCTAAAGCATGGTTTGATATAATGGGACTCATACTCAAAACAATCCTTTACGGCGCTGCACAGTTAATTATTGCCTTCTTAAAATTTTGGTGGGATGTCGGATGGGAAATTGGGAAAATTATTGGAATATGGATACATGATAATTTGTGGCATCCAATAGAGAAGGCGTTTCAGGATGCGGCTATCATCCTTAAACCACTTAACGACATTATGCTTACACTGAATGAAACTATAATGGGGTTCTTCACATTTGCATGGGTTCAGGAATACCTTGATTTATTTAAAGCAAAGGTTGGTGCAATGATTACAGAGATGGGGGGATTCTTAACATTCTTGGGAGAGTTGAAAACGAAATTTGATGAAATTATAAATGCCATTGGAGGGGCAATAGACAAACTCTACAAAAAGGTTGTTGGTGATGTTACGGGAGCCGTTTCCGATCCCGCCGGATGGATAAAAGGAGTGATGAGTGGCGGGTGGATGACACAGGCTGCCGAAGGTGGTACTGTTTCAAAAACAGGAATGGCTGTTATCCATTCGGGAGAAACCATTATACCCGCCGGTAAAGGAGGTAATGTGACCTTCAACTTCTATGGTTATCAGGACGATGCTTTTATCCGTAAGGTTCGTGACGTTATGAGAGGCGATGCAACGAGGTACTCTCAATGACGGCTGCTCAGGTTGCACTATCTATTGAGGGGTATCCAAGTGCCACTGTTAATTTTACATCATTGGGTGTAAAAGTAACTCACCGTATTTCAAATCCAATTATCGTAATTGATACTCCAAGAGATAATCTGCTCGAATCAAATTCTGTTGGAATCAATATCGGTTTTGTGACAGAGGCGTTTGACCTTTCTTTTACTTTAACAGATGGTCTTGGTGCTCTTGATTGGGCTAACCCCACAACCAATTATGAGAAGTTATTTTTTATGGCATACAAGATTAATCCAAAACAACTTGTAATAGATGGTCGTGGAATTTACGGGCATATAGAGAACCTGACATTACCTTGGGAGGCGGGTAAGGCAGACCTTTCAGTAAATGGTTCTTTGTCGTTCCGTGTAACTAAGAACATTGAGATGGAACCAATGGATTTAGGTACTGGATATACTGTTACTTTCAACAACGGCTCTGTATATATCGCCCTCAATAACGCCTCAAACATATTCGGAGTTGGTGCAAAGGTAGAGTTCACTACCACGGGAGGTTTACCAACAAATTTCTCTACCGGCGTTGAATATTGGATTGTTGCAACATCTCCCACTTATTTTTGGGTGTCTGCAACTCAAACGGGTCAGCCCATCTCTGCCGGTAGTGCTGGCTCTGGCGTTCAAAAGGTGAAACTGGCGTGACATTTGCTTGTACCTTCGATGCGATACCGAGAACCATTACCTCCGGCGGTAGTGTCCGGTTCTTTCCTACTGTGTCCGGTACAACCAATGAGATAGTGGCTGTCGGTGCGACACCGGCTTATTATTGGGAGTTCGGAGATGGTGCGACTTCTGACTGGGCTACACCGATATACGAGTATCCGGCAACTTCCACTCCTGAAACATGGGATGTTACTTTAACCGTCTGTGATGCGTCCGGTGCCACCTGTACTTTCACTATAACTGACTTCATCACTTCCGAGAGCGCAGATAATATCAACAGTTATTATACCGGTGGTTCGTTCCTTAAAATTGCTATCATACTCAGGAATCCGTTAGAGTCTGGTTCAATTCCAGACCTTACAATACTTACAAGAACGGGTAACCTTGAAAATCCGATGAGGTTACTCAATGTCGTTTCTATTGATGACATGGATAGGATTGGCACTCTCAAATTTACTGTCCTTGATACCGGGGATGCAACACAGGCACAGATTAATTACTTACAGGCGGGCGTTTGTGTTACCTTAGTAATGGGTACTGAGGTTACGTTTGACGGTATTATCAGAAGAGTTACTAAGAACGCTCAGTGTGGGTACAACTCTACTAACCGTGTCAATATGTGGGATATTGAATGTGACAGCAGTATTGCTAAGTTGAAGTTGGCTGATGTTGATATTACTGCTTTGTCAGTAGAGGGCGTAATGCTTAAAGAGACACCCGGATATTTATTGCGGAGAGTATTAACTCCCAATTCAAGTGCTGTCTGGTCTCCGAGTTATGGAGATAATAGGGGAGTTATATGCAATGTGGACTGCAAGCAATCGTTTCAATTAAATTCTTCAACAAAGGCTGAATCTGTTGGTTCGAGATACGACCAAGTAACAAAGTTGCAAGAAATCACGAATTATGATTTGCGGGTGAGACCAGTTTACAAAGTATATCGGTATGTGTGTTTGAATGAGGCGAGTCCATGACGTATCTTAATAAGGTGTATAAACCATCACCTGCTAACTGGACATTGGATGTTGGTGTGGATACTGCCAATGCCGGGAATGTAATTATCATCCCGGATTATATCTTTAGTGGAGCCACAGAAATAAAAAATAATGTAGGGGTTGCTGCTGTTGGTACTACGGACTCTGGTGCAACGACAGATTGGGATTGTTATTATCCTATACGTACAATTACTTTTCCTTTAACTGGTGCTACACCATCGGGTACTATTATCGTACAGGATGGGTGGAAGATAGACTTTGCACAGGACTTGACTCAACCATCTGTTGTTGCTACTTACGGTGTTAATAAAGATGTGTTTAACTTCAATGACAACGACGATAAAAGGAAACTCAGTACCAAAGTAATTGTTAAGGGAAAAGATTTTTGGGGAAAATCCATATCAGTTTCTTTATCCGGTGTCCATGCCTACGATAACGACAGGCAGTTTTACAACGATGCCACGTATATCACTCAGAAAACAGAGGGGTATATTCTAAAGAACAGTTACGTTAAACAGATACCGGGTTTCTGGACTATTGGTAGTGGGGATATTGCTGCAAAGACCATCTCTGGTTGGTCACGGTCAGAAGTACCCTATAACTCAGAGATTCTTTTTGGCTTTGACCAATCTTTGGTTCCTGTTGGTACTGAGGTTACATTTGGTACTATAAGTACATCTTTACCACCAGAACTGACGGCGGGAACTAAATACTATTGCGTAGAGCAGGGTAATCCAGTATATTGTAAAGTTTCTGGTTCTTTGGGGGGAACCCCCATTTATTTAACAGGGACAAGTTATAGTTCTGATTGGAGGATGTATATCCCAATCATACCGGGACCACCTACATACTTTACAACAGCAGAACTTCCAATTACTGAGGGGGATTATATACGGTTCTCTGCTGATACATTCCCGACTGGTATTTCAAGTGGTGTTGATTACATTACCAATACGGTTGTCAAGTCCGGGTATGGCGGTACGTTTAAAGTCAATGTAACTCCTACAACTGCCGGTGCAACGGTATCTTTCTTTGTTAAGAGAGATGTGAAAAACTCTTTTGATGGGTTTGAATCAACACCTTTTATTTATCTCTATGGTTGGAATTACAAAATATTCTATGGACACGCAATAACAATTTGCTATGGGGATGGTGTTTACTCAGATGTGGTATTCTGGTCGGGTGAGTATCTTACTGAGGATAATATTAAAGTAACTTGGGTGTGGTTATCTGGTGGCAAACAATTTGATTCGACACAGGTATTCGCTAACGGTGCGTATATGCTCAACTCCACCCAATATATTGATGACATTAATCCCGTTGCTTATACAAACGATGTTCTTATTGGAGAGGAAAGAGTTAATTTTTATTCTTACGGTACTGATATTTATGGATACTACGTTAATCTTGATTCTGACCTGAGGATTAACAGCGATACTAATAAAGCATATCCTCATGGCGTCGGTGCATTGGTGGCTATGGACTGGTACACCGAAGCAGACCCGGAACCACTATCAACCCTTGCTGAAAATGGGTTATTGATTAACACATTTATTGTCGATACCAATATTGATTACGGCTATCTGGATGCGTATGCTACCGCTTTACTCTTGGGAAATGGAACTCTGTATAAGAAAGCAACCTGCAAAAGCCCAATGACAAAGTGCTTCGTTAAAAGAGTGGGCGAATTACAAACTATAAATTATGGAGTGTTTGAAGAGAGAATAATTGCTGATACCGACGATGCGTATTTGTTTGTACCGGAGTCCAATTTAAATGTTGGTCCCGGATTATTGGTGA
>Ga0315273_10009895_pt1 | contig 12126 bp, 11 predicted proteins | sample YL17G02_0_MG_FD_205753 | JGI IMG/M metagenome (GOLD analysis project Ga0315273, IMG submission 205753) | Sediment microbial communities from Yellowstone Lake, YNP, Wyoming, USA - YL17G02_0 | ecosystem: Environmental > Aquatic > Freshwater > Lake > Sediment | place: USA: Wyoming | collected... | reverse complement strand
TGGCCATTAACCCGGACCTCACTCTGCCTTTTTGAACCCGGTCTTCGTCCCCTATCTTGGTGGTGCTGGTGCGGGGAATGCTTTGTTACCGGTATTTTCGTATACTAACCCAACAGTAATCTTTCGCCGCCGGAGAATGGTGAATCAGGAATATGTACACCTGAAGGAGCATGAAAATGAAACTGAAACTGAAACTGAAACTGAAACTGATGAAATACGCCCTGCTGACCCTGTTGGTGCTGCCACTGGTCATTCAGGCCGAAGATGCCAGGCAGGCGAAGATAATTACCAGCTCTAACCAGGCGGCAAAATGCATTTCTGCCGTCGAGGTAAACCAGATTGACGGCAAGGAAGTCAAAGTGCAGAAACTCGGTTTCAGCATCGATGCTGGCAAACACGCCATCAATGCGCGCGTCGTGATCAATGATTCATTCTGCAAGGTTACCGGCCTGGACACCGGCAATAACCCCATCACACCCATTGAATACGATTTCGAGGCAGGCAAGACCTACTATCTCGGCTACGACCACAGTGCCAATTTGCGCCAGGACTGGAAACTGGTGGTGTGGAAGGTCAAGGACTGAAGTCAGTAGGCAAATTCACTGAATACCGGGTCTACTGACCCGGCCCAGGCCTGGTGGAATCGCTCCAGCTTTATTTCGGCCGGCGTTTTTCCGCTCTCTGCGGTTTTCTGCAGGGGCGCAAGGAAACCGGTTTCGTTTTCCCCTGATGAATTGAGGCGTTTGCGTGCACGCAAACCCGCGTCTGATAACGTGAGTAGTTCCAGTGCCATGGACTGCACACTGCGTCCGCGCACGGTGGCCTTCAAGCCCAGTCGCGGCACGTCCCGCCGTAACTGCAGGCGTTCTTCCATGGTCCAGTCGCGGGCCATCTCCCAGGCCGCATCCAGCGCAGGCTGGTGATACAGCAGGCCGACCCAGAAGGCGGGCAGCGCACACAATTGATCCCACGGGCCGCCATCTGCGCCACGCATTTCCAGGAATCGCTTTAACCGTACCTCCGGAAACGCCGTGGTCAAATGGTCTTCCCAGTCCTTGATGCTTGGTTTTTCACCCGGGAACGCGGGTAACTTGCCAGCCAGGAAATCCCGGAATGACTGCCCCGACGCGTCGATGTAGTTGCCGTCCCGGTACACGAAGTACATCGGCACATCCAGCATGTAGTCGACATAGCGTTCAAATCCCATGCCGTCTTCGAAAACAAACGGCAGCATGCCCGTCCGGTCCGGGTCGGTGTCTTCCCAGATACGCGAGCGGTAGCTGAGGTAGCCATTGGGTTGGCCTTCGGTGAACGGCGAATTGGCGAACAGGGCCGTGGCTACGGGCTGCAAGGCCAGCGCCGTGCGAAATTTGTTCACCATGTCTGCTTCTGAACCGAAATCCAGGTTGACCTGTACGGTGCAGGTGCGGCTCATCATGTCCTGCCCGAGGGTGCCAACCTTGGCCATATAGTCGCGCATGATGCGGTAGCGCGCCTTGGGCACCCAGTGCATGTCCGCCCGGCGCCACTTCGGGTTGAATCCCATGCCCAGGAAGCCTATGCCCAGGGGTGCGCAAATGGATTTGACCTGCTTCAGGTGCGTGTTCACTTCCCGGCAGGTCTCATGCAGGGTATCGAGCAGCGCGCCGGACAGCTCCAGTTGACCACCGGGTTCCAGGGTGATGGACGCTCCCGTGTCATCCAGCAGGGCAATGGGCAGGCCCTGCTCAAGCACCGGCTTCCAATTAAAGCGTTCACACATTGCAACCAGGATGGCATGGATGCCGCGGTCTCCCTCATAAGGCAATGGACGCAAATCAGCGGTGGTGAAGCCAAACTTCTCATGTTCCGTACCGAGCCGCCACTGCTCAGGCGGACGGCTGCCGCTGGCCATGTAGTCGAGGATGTCACTGACCTGCTCAATGGTCGCGGATGGCTGGTTGTCAGGTGGTTTGGACATACGGCTTATTCCTGGCTTGCAAGGGCGGGTGACCCGCCTGGAGAAAAAAAACCCGGAATCCTCATTGCTTAGCTGGCCGGTGGTTCATAGGATACACGTTGGTCATGCCGCGAAACAGGTTGGATGTTCACATGCCGTTGGGTTTCAGAAATCTGATTTTTCTGCTGGTCTGCGGCTGGCTGTGTAACGTCCAGCCAAGTTTTGCAGCCGATACCCTGCGCCGTGGCCTCGGTCCTGAACCGGACTCCTTGCATATCCACCGCGCACAGGGCCTTGCATCCATGAACCTGTTACGCGACTTGCGCGAAGGCCTGGTCACCTTTGATACCGCGGGGGAACTCGTGCCGGGGGTTGCAGCCTCCTGGCAGATTGAAGACAGTGGCCGGCGCTATGTATTCACCTTGCGGCCGGATGCACGCTGGTCCAACGGCGATACCGTCACAGCGGAGGACTTTGTGCGGGCCATGCGCCGCGCGGTTTCGCCTGAAAGCCTGGCGGTTACCGCTGGTTTGCTGACCGACATCAAGAATGCGCAAGCCATTATGCGGGGGGAACAGCCGGCCACGGAGTTGGGTGTAACAGCCCTTGCGCCGGGGCAGTTACGCATCACGCTGGAAAGACCGGCACCCTGGATGCTGGAAATCCTGGCCCATCCGGTCAGCTTCCCCCTGCATGCTTCCATGGGCAGTGATCTCCAATCCGACCCCGTCAACGGGCCGTACGTGCTGTCCGGATGGACGCCGCGATCAGTCATTCGCCTCAGCCGCAATCCGGCGTTCCATGCCAATGCCGAAACGGCGCTGGACAGTGTCGAGTATTTTCCCATTGAAGAACCAGCGACGGAGTTGGCCCGCTTTCGTGCAGGTGAAATGGACATCACCGAGACCATTCCGGCCGGCCGTTTTAAATGGCTGCAGGAAAACTACGCCGCGGAATTACGGGTCAGCCCGTACCTCGGCAGTTTCTGGTTGGGCCTGAACATGCACCAGGCTGATCTGGGGCGTTCGCAGGAATTACGCCAGGCGCTGTCCCTGGCAGTAAACCGCGAAACGCTGGTGCGCGTTGTCCTGGGTGCAGGAGAAATACCCGGTTGGGGAGTGGTTCCTCCAGGAATAGCTGGCTATCAACCGCAACATCTCCGCATGGCGGACGCCAGCCAGGCGGAACGCGAGGCAGAAGCACAGCGCCTTTACGCTGCGGCGGGCTTCAGCCGCGAGCAACCGCTGTTGTTACAGTTGAGGTACAACACGTCCAGTTTGCACCGGCGAACAGCCATCGCCGTTGCGGCCATGTGGAAGCAGGTGCTGGGCGTGAATACGGAGCTGGTCAGTGAAGAGTGGAAAGTGTTTGTGAACAACCGGCGGCTGGGTGTGGTCACAGAAGTGTTCCGTGGCGGCTGGATAGCAGATTTCGCCGACCCCACCAGCTTTCTTGACCTGTTTACGACGGACAGCGAGCTCAATACGACATTTTACTCGGACGTGGAGTTTGACAGCCTGATGGAGGTAGCCAGTGGCGCAAGCGGCAGCAGGCGGATGGAGTTTTTGCAGCAGGCGGAAGCACACCTGCTCGAGAGCATGCCTCTCATACCCCTGTATTATTATGTCTCACGCCACCTGGTGAAATCGGATGTGCAGGGGTTCAAGGACAATATCCGCGACATTCACCTGTCCCGTTACCTGAGCAAGGACGCGCATTGATGTTTTCATACCGTCCCTGGCTGCTGCCCGGAATGTGTTTGGCCATATTCTGCGCATGCCTGTTGTGTGCCTGCGGCGAAAAAGGGCAAGCCCCCGATACCCTGCGGGAGACTCGCGCGCAGCCGGTAGAGCTGGTTTTGCTGGACGGGCGCCCTGATCCGTCGGTTTTGGCCGAACAGCAAGTGCTTTATCGTGGCAACGGGGAAGAGCCGCAAACGCTGGACCCGCACCGCGCCGAAGGCGCTCCGTCCGCAAACATTCTGCGCGATTTGTTCGAGGGCTTAACCACCGAGGCGCCGGATGGCACCATCGTCCCGGGCGCCGCCATCCGCTGGAACATATCGCGCGATGCCAAGACCTACACACTGTACCTGAACCGTGATGCCACCTGGTCCAACGGCGACCCTTTGACTGCTGAAGATTTTGTTTTCAGCCTGCGGCGCAGTGCTGATCCGAAAACGGCTTCAAATTCTGCCGCTATGTTGCTGCCGATACTCAACGCCCGTGAAGTCATCAGCGGAGAAAAGCCGCCATCCGAACTCGGTGTGACCTCGCTGGATGAACACACCCTGCAAATTACCCTGGTCGCGCCGACTCCGTATTTCCTCAGCTTGCTGGCACACCCTTCGACTTTCCCGGTGCACAGGGCCAGCCTGGAAGAATACGGGGAACGCTTTTCCCGCCCGGGCAACCTGGTTTCCAACGGGGCCTATGTCCTGAAGAGCTGGGAAATGCGATCGTCTATCGAGCTGGAGAAAAATCCGTTCTACCATGCCGCTGACCAGACATTGATTGAGCGGGTTATCTACCTTCCAACTGAAGACCCGTCCAATGAGGTCAAGCAGTTCCGCGTTGGCGAGCTGGACTGGACCTACCAGGTCCCCAACAACCAATTTGCCTGGTTGCAGAAATACTACGCGCCGGAACTCATCATCAGCCCGTGGCTGGGGTCCTATTTTTTTGGTTTCAACCTCGGCCAGGAGCCGTTTATCGAAAACCCGCGCTTGCGCAAGGCCCTGGTGCTCGCTATCGATCGCGACGTGTTGACGCAAAAAGTCACGCAATACGGGGAAAAACCTTCTTTTGGCCTGGTGCCTCCCGGCATCGGGGACTACGCACCGGCAATTCCGGACTACGCCAAATGGACCCAGGATGAACGCGTGGCTGAAGCCAAAAGACTCTACGAGGAAGCCGGGTATTCAGCAGAGCAGCCGCTGTCGCTCGAAATACGCTACAGCACCAACGAGAACAACAATAAACTAGCCCTGGCAGTGGCTTCCATGTGGAAGCAGGTGCTGGGAATCAATACCACGCTGGTGAACGAGGAATCGAAAGTGTTCCTGCAGAGCCGCGCCCAGAAGGCGGTCACGGAAGTTTTCCAGGCGGGCTGGATCAGCGACTACAATGACCCCTTCAGTTTCCTCGGGCAATTCCGCACCGGTGATGAGCGCAATGACTATAACTATTCCAACAACGGCTTTGACGTGCTGCTGGAACAGATTGCCCAGGAACGCATACCGGCGCGCCGCGATCGCATGATGGTCGAGGCGGAACGCATGCTGTTACAGGACAACCCCATCGTGCCGGTCTACACCTACGTGACCAGGCGCCTGGTAGACCAGCATGTGAAGGGCTGGCAGAGCAACGTCATGGATCACCATCTCACGCGTCACATGTACAAGCTCAAGTCCGCTGAGCCTGGTGGTCCGGCGCCAGAGGACCTGACAGTACAGCCAGAGGAGACACCGGCGGAATGAAACAGACGGGCCTGGGCCATCACTTTGCATCGCGGCTGCTTGGCCTCGTGCCGACCCTGTTGATGCTGATCACCATTGCTTTTTTCCTGATCCGGGTAGCGCCGGGCGGCCCGTTTGATACCGAGAAACCGCTGCCGCAGGAAATTCGTGCAAACCTCGATGCCAAGTACCATCTTGATGAGCCCTTGTTGCAGCAGTACTTCCGTTACATGGGCCAGATCGTCACGCTCGACTTCGGGCCTTCGTATCAATACAAGGACTGGACCGTCAACGAGCTGATTGCCCGCGGGTTTCCGGTTTCACTCGCCATTGGCGGCACGGCCATGCTGCTGGCCTTCATAGTGGGCACCCTGATCGGGGTAATCGCTGCGCTGCGACAAAACACGGCAGTCGATTACTCGATCATGGGCATGGCCATGATGGGCATTTCCATTCCCAATTTTGTCGTTGCACCACTGCTGATCCTGGTCCTTGCCGTGTATGCCGGTTGGCTGCCGGCCGGTGGTTGGGAATGGTCTTTCCGGCACATGTTGCTGCCGGTCATAACCCTGGCCCTGCCGGTTATTGCCTACATTGCCCGCTTGACCAGGGGCAGCATGATCGAGGTGCTGCACAGTAACTACATCCGCACGGCCCGTGCCAAGGGCTTGCCGGAACGCATCGTGCTCGGCCGTCACGCGGTGAAGCCGGCCTTGCTGCCGGTGATTTCGTACATGGGACCGGCGACTGCCGGCCTGATTACGGGATCGGTCGTGATCGAGCGTATCTACTCCATTCCCGGCCTGGGCAGTTATTTTGTCCAGGGCGCATTGAATCGGGACTACACACTGGTAATGGGCGTGGTTATTTTTTATGGCGTGATCATCATCCTGATGAACTTTATCGTCGATATGCTCTATGCCTGGCTTAATCCGAAAATACGCTTTGATGAGGGTTAAGCCATGGCGCGCATGAAGATGGCAGGCGACGCCCTGGCCAATGACCCGTTTGCCGCGGCATTTGCCGCCCAGGACGTACAGGGACGCTCGCTGTGGATTGATGCGTGGCATCGCCTGCTGAAAAATCGCGCCGCCGTGGCCAGCGGCATCACCATGTTCCTGATGATACTGGCGGTAGTGTTTGGTCCGATGCTCTCGCCCTGGGCGCCCGACTTCACGGATTGGGACCACACGGCATCCCCTCCCAGCCTGGTCAATGGCCACTGGTTTGGAACCGATGCCGTGGGGCGCGACATCCTGGTGCGCACACTGGAAGGCGGCAGGATTTCCCTGCTGGTGGGGCTGGTAGCCACGCTGGTCAGCCTGGTGATCGGCGTGAGTTACGGGTCCGTAGCCGGGTATTACGGTGGTGTCACGGACCGCATGATGATGCGCATAGTCGATATCATTTATGCCTTGCCATTCATGTTTTTCGTTATCCTGCTGATGGTCGTGTTTGGCCGCCACATCATCCTGATTTTTGTGGCGATCGGCGCAGTGAATTGGCTGGACATGGCACGCATCGTGCGCGGCCAGACCCTCGGCTTGAAGAACACCGAGTTCGTTGAGGCTGCGCAAGCCTGTGGCGTGAGCGACAAGGCCATCATCGTGCGGCACATCGTGCCCAACCTGCTCGGCGTGGTGATGGTGTACGTAACACTGACCATCCCGCACGTGATCCTGGTCGAGTCGTTCCTAAGTTTCCTGGGCCTTGGCGTGCAGGAACCCATGAGCTCCTGGGGCGCGCTGGTCAATGATGGCGCACAGGACATGGAGTCATCACCCTGGACCCTGATCTTCCCGGCTACGTTCCTGGCTGCAACCCTTTACTGCTTCAATTACATCGGCGACGGCATGCGCGATGCGCTGGACCCCAAGGATCGGGTGTAAATGTTTTTGCTGGAAGTGAAAAACCTGCAAGTCAGCTTTGCTACGCCCGAGGGAGAAGTGCACGCGGTCAACGGCATCGACTTCGCGGTCAGCGCAGGCGAAACCCTTGCCATTGTGGGTGAATCCGGTTCAGGCAAAAGCCAGTTGGTCATGGCCATCATGGGTCTTTTGGCACAGAATGGCCGCGCCAGCGGGCAAGCCCTGTTCAAGGGCGAGGATCTCCTGCAGAAAACCCCGCGCGAACTGAACAAGGTGCGGGGCAGCCAGATCGCCATGATTTTCCAGGACCCGATGACATCCCTCAATCCCTACCTCACGGTCGAACAGCAGATGACCGAAGTGGTGATGTACCACCAGAAGCTGGGTCGCCGCGAAGCGCTGGAACACGCGGTAGAGATGTTGCGCGCAGTGCGCATTCCGGACGCAGAAGAACGCATTCACCAGTATCCCCACGAGTACTCCGGTGGCATGCGCCAGCGCGTCATGATTGCCATGAGCCTGTTATGTGAACCGGATTTGCTCATTGCCGATGAACCCACCACGGCGCTGGATGTGACCGTGCAGGCCCAAATTACCAATCTCATCGGCGAATTGCGCAAGAAAACCCGCATGGCCATGATCCTCATCACCCACGACCTGGCCGTCGTGGCGGGCATCAGTGATCGCATTCTCGTCATGTATGCAGGGCAGATGGTAGAAAGTGGCACGGTTGAGGACATTTTCTACCGTGCCCACCATCCGTATACGCGCGGCCTGCTGGCTTCGGTGCCGAGACTGGACCGTGATGCCAGCGATGATCTGCAAACGATCCCCGGCAACCCGCCCAATCTCCTTGCTTTGCCCGGGGGGTGCTGCTTTCGCGACCGCTGTGCGCAGGCGCAGGAAATCTGTTCCCAGCCACCACCCATGTGGCGCGATGAGAGGGGTCATCGAAGCCGCTGTGTGCTCGAAATGCCGGATGGCCGGGTGGAAAATGATCCCGCCGGGGAAGCCGGGTCAGCTGCAGAGGAAAGCGCGCCATGACCGAGCCCGTGTTGCGCGTACAGGACCTCGCGGTCTACTTCAGCAGCCGGACAGGCAGCCTGTTCCGGCGCGAACAGCGCGTATTGCGTGCAGTAGATGGAATCAGTTTCGACCTGAACCCGGGTGAAACCCTGGGCATAGTGGGCGAATCCGGTTCCGGCAAGTCGACCCTGGCACGGGCCATCCTGGGCCTGCTCAGCCCGAACCGCGGGCGGGTGCTGTGGATGGGCGAGGACCTCACCCGCCTGGAAGCCGAACCCATGCGGCAGAAGCGTAAGGAACTGCAGATCGTGTTCCAGGACCCTGTTGCCTCGCTCAACCCGCGCATGACAGCAGGGACCATCATTGCCGAACCCCTGTGGACGTTTTACCCGCAGATGGAGAGCCTGCAGGTCGAGGAACGCACGCGGGGCATGATGAAAATGGTGGGCTTGTTGCCCAACCAGATCAATCGCTATCCCCACGAATTTTCAGGCGGGCAGTGCCAGCGCATCGGCATTGCACGGTCTCTGGTGCTCAATCCCAAGCTGTTGATCTGCGATGAACCGGTCAGCGCGCTGGACGTCTCCATCCAGGCCCAAATCATCAACCTGCTGCGTGACTTGCAGAAAAAGCTTGGCCTGGCGTTGATTTTTGTTGCCCATGATCTGTCCATAGTGCGGCACATCAGTGATCGCGTCATGGTCATGTACATGGGGCGCAGCATGGAAGTGGCAGAGAAGACGGCACTGTACCGGCGTCCCTTGCACCCATACTCCCGAGCACTGATGAAGTCGGTACTCATTCCTGACCCCGTGCGGGCGCGTGAAGTGAAGCAGGAGGTGTGGCTGAAAGGTGACATGCCATCTCCTTTCAGCCCGCCGCGGGGGTGCATATTTCACAGCCGTTGCCCTTATCAGGTGCCGCGCTGCCAGGCCGATGTGCCAGCATTGCGACGCATGGAGAACGGCAACTGGGTTGCGTGCCACCGCGCCGAAGAACTGGACCTTTCGATCTGAACGTCTACCGGAATCCGTGTTGGGTTAATATAGCCGTCCGCCAAAGCGAGAAAAGTTCATGAACTACGGCATTAATTGCAAACCTGTCAAGCGTAAAATTTTCAGTGTCACCCTGTTTGCCCTGGTGGCGCTGCTGGTGGCATCGGCTGGTGAAGCCCGCACCAAGCAATTAGACAAGTGGGTCAATAAAGACGCGCCCAAGAGTGACCCGGCAAAAATCGCGGTAATCGCTGTCCTGCCCGATGGCTTGATGCGCGAAGCGGTAGAAATAGCGATTGTGGAGGTTCTGCAAAAGAAAAACCGGGAAGTTGTCGCCGGCAGCAAAATCCCCGGCATGTTTGGCGGCATCCGCGGCAAGATCAACTCGGATAAAGCGGCCAAGGCATTGATTGAAGCCGGCATGGACGGGGTAATCGTGTTGTTTTATACCGGCGGCGGGGTCAGTGGCGAGTACCAGAGGTCAGACTACTGGCTGCAATACGAAGGAACCGCGACCGGTTGGGCCGGCTACGCCTTTGGCACACCCTATTTCACCAACGTATACTCCGTCCAGCAAGGGCCCGGCTATTCCGATTTCGAGAGATCCGCTATCGTCGAGTCAACCTATTACGACCTCAAAGCCCGGCAGCCGGTGTGGCGCATCGTGACTGAAACCAAAGACACCGAGCATTCCGATGCAGCCAAGCAAATTGCCAAGAAGATCAAGTCGCAGATGGGTTCGACCGGCTTCTGAGCACGCCAGGGTGCATGGTTGACGCAGTTCATGGCTGACCCCGTGCATGGCTGAATCAGGTAGGGCGGAAGAATTACTGGCCGGCTACCGCGTCATGCTGGGGGAAGAACTTGCAGCTGAATCTTGCAAGCTGCTACTGGCCTACCTCGATCTGCTGGTTCACTGGAACCGGTCCTATAACCTGACCGCCGTGCGCGATCCGGCCGGGATGGTTTCCCGCCATCTGCTCGATTCCCTGTCGGTTTTACCCTGGATTGAGACGGCAACGCCCGCACATTTAATAGATGCCGGCACCGGTGCCGGCCTGCCCGGCGTACCGTTGGCCATCATGCGACCCGGGATGCACGTGACCCTGCTGGATAGTGCGGGCAAGAAAATCCGCTTCCTGCGCCACGTCAAGCGTGAACTTGGACTGGACAATATCGTTCCGGTGCAAGAGCGCCTTGAAGTGTATTCGCCCCCTCATCTTCCATCGGTTCTCCCGGAGTTTCCTTCGGTCCCACCGGGTTTTCCATCGGCCCCCCCGGGCCTTCCATCAGCAATAATCAGCCGTGCTCTTTCTGAACTGGCACAGTTTGCTGCCGCTGCACGTCATCTGCTGGGGCCGGACACAAAGCTGCTGGCCATGAAGGGACGCCGCCCGGATGCCGAAATGGCCCGGTTACCGGCCTGGATCCGGGTGGACCGCGTAGAAAAACTTTCTCCGCCGGGATTGCATGAGGAACGCCACCTCGTCATTATGTCCCTCACTGCATGACCCTGGTTGATTGATTAGAATGTCTTTTCCCCACGATTCGCAACGGCCGCACACCGCCAGCCCTCCCGCTTTTCCAAGGTTGGGCTGACATGCGTTGCATTGCTGTGGCGAACCAAAAAGGCGGCGTGGGCAAAACCACCACCTGCGTGAATCTCGCCGCTGCCCTGGCTGCAACCCGGTGCCGCGTGTTGTTGATAGACCTGGATCCGCAGGCCAACGCAACGGTGGGCTGTGGGGTAAAACCGCGAGGACTGCTGGCTACCACCTGCGAAGTCCTGCTGGGTGAGCGCAGCCTGGAGCAGGCGCGGTTCCAGTTGAGTGAACTGGGTTTTGATCTTCTGCCCGCCAACGCGGACCTCACTGCGGCAGAGGTTACCTTGCTGGGCCGGGAAGGACGGGAATATGCGCTGAAGCGGGCGCTGGCGACCACGGCCGCTGAGTACGACTGGGTCATCATTGATTGTCCGCCCTCGCTCAACATTCTCACACTCAATGCGCTGGCAGCCGCAGACAGCGTGTTGATACCCATGCAGTGCGAGTACTACGCGCTCGAAGGATTGACGGGTCTGGTCAACACCATAGAGCAGGTGCAGGCCAGCATTAACCCGGATTTGCAGATTGAAGGCCTGTTGCGCACCATGTTCGATGGACGCAACAACCTCTCTGAGGCAGTCTCGGAACAACTGCTGGAAAATTTTGGCGACAAGGTGTATCGCACCCTCATTCCACGCAATGTGCGCATTGCCGAAGCGCCGAGCTATGGCCTGCCGGTGCTGCTGTATGACCCCGAATCCAAAGGTGCGCTGGCTTACATTGGCCTGGCCGGTGAATTGCTGCGACGAAATACCGCCAACGAAGCCGCGACTCCATGACGGCCCCGTCCTCACTGAAGAACATGTCCACACTGAAGAACATGCATTATGACAACACGTAAAAAGACTCCGTTGGGGCGCAACCTGAGCGCCATGCTCAGCCAGAATACGGTGCAGAAAGGTGGCGGGACAGCATCCCGTGATGAGCTGCGTCACCTGCCGCTGGATGTCATCCGACCCGGCCGGTTCCAGCCACGCTCGGTATTTGACGAGGACAAACTGGAGGAACTGGCCAGCTCCATTCGCGCCCAGGGTGTGGTACAGCCGGTGGTGGTGCGTGAAACGGCGCCTGGCGAATTTGAACTGATCGCCGGCGAGCGCCGCTGGCGTGCCGCGCAGAAGGCCGGGCTGGAGTCAATTCCTGCCGTGGTGCGCAATGTCGCGGATGAAGCCACCGTGGCCATGTCGCTGATCGAAAACATCCAGCGCGAAGACTTGAACCCGCTGGAAGAAGCAAC
>Ga0315273_10009894_pt1 | contig 12127 bp, 7 predicted proteins | sample YL17G02_0_MG_FD_205753 | JGI IMG/M metagenome (GOLD analysis project Ga0315273, IMG submission 205753) | Sediment microbial communities from Yellowstone Lake, YNP, Wyoming, USA - YL17G02_0 | ecosystem: Environmental > Aquatic > Freshwater > Lake > Sediment | place: USA: Wyoming | collected... | reverse complement strand
ATTCAGGGATACTAAAAAAATGATAATAATAAAATAATTATTTTTTTTTGCTAATATATTCCATAATGAATGCAAAGAAAAAAATTAGAGTTTAGTTAATAAAAATACTGATTCAAAAAATAATTTGAAAAGGGTTATATATGAAAAAGTTAAAAGTGTTATTTAGTTTCATAATGCTTTTTATAATAGTGCTGCCGGCCAGTGCCGACTGGATACAATGTAACGGTATTTATGGAGGAAAAATCAACGCAATTGCTTCAAATGGCAGTACTGTTTATGCAGGTACAACTATCGGGATATTCGTTTCCACAAATAACGGTGCTAACTGGACATCAATAATGCTGTATGATAAAATTATCTGTTCTATTGCTATAAACGGAACTTATCTATTTGCAGGAACCTCAGGAGAAGGTTTATTCCGTTCAACTAATAATGGCAGCAATTGGATCAATAATGGAATATTTAACATTGATGTTAATGCTGTTGTGACAAGCGGCAATAATGTTTATATAGGTACGTATTATAACGGTGTATACCGGTCAACAAATAATGGCGATAACTGGATTCATACACATTTAGACAGCATAACAGTGAACGCTTTAACAATAAAAGGAAGCTATATTTTAGCCGGGACTTTTGCTCACGGCATTTACCGCTCGTCAAATAACGGAGCTAACTGGATACAAACATCTCTTGATAACCGCAGTATAAATTCCCTCGATGCGGGAAGTACTTATATCTTTGCGGCTGCAACAAGCAATGGCATTTATTATTCGACCAATAACGGAAGTAACTGGCTGCAAACAAGCTTAAACAATCAGAACACATGGGCTGTGCTGGTAGACGGGAATAATGTTTATGCCGGAGCATATACTAACGGGGTTTATCACTCTCCGGATAATGGTACAACCTGGACTCAAACAGCTTTAAATAATCAGGATGTTATTTCGCTGGGTATGGCATCAAGTTATTTAATTGCAGGCTCGATTTACTATGGTGCTTTCCGTACTACAAATAATGGCACTAACTGGACTCAAAGTGCATTTATGAATCAGAATGTTCAATCGCTGGCTGCAGCCTCAGGTAATATCTTTGCGGGCACTTATTCTAACGGCATTTACCGTTCTACAAATAACGGCACCAGCTGGAATCAAACATCTTTAAATGATGATAACATTCTAAGTCTTGCAGTGAGCGGAAGCAATGTTTGTGCAGGTACCGGCGGTTCAGGAGTATTTTATTCTGCAAATAACGGAAATAACTGGGTGCAATCAGGTCTTGATGATAAGCCAATTAATTGTCTTGCTGCAAACGGAAACAGTGTCTTTGCAGGCACAAATAATTATGGCGTTTATCTTTCAGCTAATAATGGAGTTAACTGGACACAAACTTCATTAAATACAGGAACCGTCAAAGCAATTGCAACCAGTGGAAATTATGTTTTTGCCGGAATGTTATTGACCGGTGTTTACCGCTCTACAAATAACGGTACTAACTGGATACAAACTTCATTGAATGACAAAACGTTACTATCTCTTGCAATTAACGGAAGCAATGTTTTTGCAGGAACCTCAGGTTTTGGTGTATACCGCTCAACCAATAATGGCAACACCTGGGTACAAACCTCTTTTAACAATAAGCTTATATTGGCTCTAATTGTATACGGAAACTATATTGTAGCCGGGGCAAACGATGGAATATATCTTTCAACTAATAACGGAGATACCTGGACTCAAAAAAATGATGGATTCGGAATCACACCCTCGGTAAATTCATTACTGTTAACTTCTGATAATATTTTTGCCGGATTAAGAGGAATGTCCGCCTGGAGACGAACGAGCGCGGAATTAATAGGAATAAAAATGATATCGCAGCAAGTGCCTGTATCATTTTCTCTGGAACAGAATTATCCGAATCCATTTAATCCGGTTACAAATATTAATTTCAGTATTCCTGAAAAATGTTATGTGACAATTAAGGTATTTGATATTTCAGGCAGGGAACTGGAAGTTTTGGTGGATGGTGAATTGGCTCCAGGAAGTTATAATATTGATTATAATGCCTCAAAATTATCATCAGGAGTTTATGTTTATCAAATCATTACCGATAAATTTATCAGTGCAAGAAAGATGGTTCTCATAAAATAAAATTTAAGTTTGCGTCAAAGGAAACAAAACCAACAAAATAAATCTTTTTCTTTTAACCGGAGGAAAATTCTTCCGGTTTTTTTAATTTGCTATTTCATTGTTAATCAAACCCGTTATGAGTAATTTTGCTCTCAATCTAAGGAAATTATGGGATTTTTTGATAAATTAAAGCAGGGTTTGGCTAAAACCCATGAGAATATATTCTCTAAGCTTGATAAGCTGATCAATGCGAAAGCTGAAGTTGATGATGATTTTCTTGAAAAACTTGAGGAAATACTTATCAGTTCTGATGTTGGTGTATTAACAAGCGAAAAAATTATAGAAAGCCTTAAAAAACGTGTTAAGGAAGAAAAATTTGAGCGCAAAGACCAGCTAAATGCAATGCTGCGTGAGGAAATACAGAAAGTAATTGCAGGAAGTAACGGAGCAGTTACGGAACCGTTTAAAATATCAAATAAACCGCACGTAATTGTTGTTGTAGGTGTAAACGGAGTAGGCAAAACAACATCTATAGGAAAGCTGGCATATAATTATAAAAATGCAGGCTACAATGTTTTAATAGGCGCTGCCGATACTTTCCGAGCTGCGGCAAATGAGCAGCTTGAAACATGGGCAAAACGATCCGGAACAGAAATAATACAATTAGCACAGGGAAGTGACCCCAGTGCAGTAGTTTATAATACTATTCAATCGGGAGTTTCAAAGAATTATGATGTTGTAATAATTGATACTGCAGGAAGGCTTCATACCAAAACCAATTTAATGGAAGAGCTTAGCAAGATTAAACGTGTAATTCAGAAACAGCTTCCCGATGCACCTCATGAAGTACTCCTTGTTATAGATGCAACGACAGGGCAAAACGGGCTGGTTCAGGCAAAGGAATTCGGTGCTGCTATTGGTGTTACAGGACTGATTTTAACCAAGCTTGATGGCACTGCAAAAGGCGGAATAGTGTTAAGAATATCAAACGAATTGAATATTCCGGTCCGGTTCATTGGTGTTGGTGAACAGATTGATGACCTCCAGGTATTCGATAAAGAAAGCTTTATTAAAGCATTATTAGAGGATTAATACCCCTTCCCGAAGGAGAGGGGATATTTATATTGAAATTAGAACTTGCTTAGCTTAAATTTTTTAAATAAACATTTTTATTATACCCTGAAGGGAAGGGTGGGGTCTTGATTAAAATATTACCCCAGCACATAGCCAACAGGATAGCTGCAGGCGAAGTTATAGGCAGGCCTGAAGCTGTAGTTAAAGAGCTGATAGAAAACTCTCTTGATGCCGGAGCATCAAAAATTGAGGTAATAATCCGTGATGCCGGCAAGGCATTGATACAGGTAATTGATGACGGTTCGGGTATGGACGAAGATGATGCTGTGATGAGTTTCCAGCGGCATGCAACAAGCAAGATAATTAATGCCGAAGATCTTGAAAACATCAATACTTTCGGGTTCAGGGGTGAAGCGCTGGCTTCGGTAGCTGCTGTTGCCCAGGTTGAATTAAAAACAAGGCGAGAAGAAGATGAGCTTGGCATCCTGTTAAAAAATCACGGAAATGAAATTGTTGAGCATTCTAAAACCAAGTCTGAAAAAGGAACCTCGGTATCAGTAAAAAATCTATTTTATAACACCCCTGCCAGAAGGAATTTTCTTAAATCAAACCAAACTGAATTTAAACATATTTATGAAACATTTGTAAGGCAGGCAATAGCTAATTATAATGTTTCATTTACGCTGATTAACGAAGATGAGGAAATTTTCAATCTCCCTTCAGCGGATCTGCAAAACAGGCTTATCCAGATCTTTGGAATAGAAAACGCAGAAAACCTGCTTGAAGTTGACCATGCAAATGAACTGATCTCATTAAAAGGTTTTATTGCCAAACCAAGTTTTACTAAAAAAACGAAACAGGACCAGATGCTGTTTCTTAACAACCGGTATGTTATAAGCAAATCGCTGTCTTTTGCGGTTCACCATGCATATGAGGACCTGGTTGATAAGGGAGATTACCCGAATTTCTACCTGTTCCTTAACATGAACCCGATACATTTTGATATTAATGTGCATCCTTCGAAACTGGAAGTAAAGTTTGATGATGATAAAGCGCTTTTCAGCTTTGTACGCAAAGGTGTTTGGAGTACACTTGAAAAGAATGATCTTGTGTTCAAAGTAAAAACGGATTCAGCCTTTGGGGAAACATTTGAATCTCCAAACATTTTGTCATCGGAATCATTTACTAAAAAATTAGATACTGAAACACCTTTTTCTTTCAGGAAGCATCCGGCATTCAATACACCATCTTCAATACGGAACAACGTACATGAAATGTTCAGTTCTGAAAATGAACAGGCGAAAGAAACCAATGAAAATACTGATGAAGGTTTATTGGTGAACGATATCCCTATAGCGGAAGATGAAAACATAGATATGCTGCTCAGCAAAAGCGAAATATGGCAGTTTAGAAAAAAATATATATTATACCAGCTTGAAAGCACATTGATGATTATCGATCAGCATGCGGCTCACGAGCGGATACTTTATGAACAGACTATTGACAGGCTGAACTCAAACGCGAATCTTTCACAGCAGCTATTGTTTCCGTTATATTCAGAGCTTACCGCTGTAGACTACGAAATTGTAAAATCACTTGAAGCGGAGTTTAAAGCCCTTGGGTTTGATATAGAAATTCAGGCTAAGCGAAAAGTAAAAATAGCAGGAATACCTTCAGATGTCAGAATTGGCGATGAAGGCAAAATACTTCAGGAACTTGTAGACCAGTATAAAGAATATGACGTAAAATTAAATCTGGAAAAACGTGATAACCTTGCAAAGTCATATGCATGTAAACACGCAATAAAGGCAGGGGATTATTTAACAGAAAGCGAGATGCTTAACCTGATAGATAAGCTGTTTTCATCAAAAATGCCGTATGTATGTCCGCATGGAAGGCCTACAATTGTCAGGCTTACTATGGATGAGCTTGATAAAATGTTTTACAGGGTCTTATGAATTATCATAATGTATAATTCCCGCGAAAGCGGGAATCCATTCATTTTAACATTATTATTTTATGTTTTAATAAAAAAAAATATTTTAAGAAATATAAATTTTTAATATTTATTAATTTATAGTAAACTCTGAACATAGAAACAAGTTTTATTTAACCATAAGGTATTTTGCTTTCCTGATGAGGGATTGCTCAATCAGCTTAAGCTGGTCTCGCAATTAGATCGGGCAACTCATCAATTGAATCGACCATAAACGCTATTCCTTTCAATTCATCGCTTCCAAGATAATCTTTTACCCAGCCGGGAGTGTGGGGCTGAACTTTTTGTATTATTTTCAGACCGGTAAAACGTTTATCGCTTAATCTTAAATAAACAGGCAAAGCCAGGTCTAATGAAAATACATCACCAATAACGTAATCCGGTTTTTCAGTTTCAAATATCTTTAAATAATTTTTTCTTCTTAATGCAGGATGAAATTTTTTGGAAACATTCAGTTTAGCCGGTAATTTATCAAAGCCGGGGTCAATTTCGAACTTTCTTGCATCGCCAATAGCATGAAGCCTTCCGCGTACTATCGATTTTTCGTTTGTAACATTCTGCCCGGCCTTCCTGAAAAGGTGTTCGATTTTTTCAGTCTTTGAGTTAGAGGCAATAATTATCTCAACCCCTTTTTTGTTAAGCTCTTTTACAACTGCACCTGCTGTTGGAGCAGGCTTTAGCTTGCCTTCCATTTTGTACTGTGTTGTAGATTTTATGAAACACTCGTTTGAAAACTCAGCAAGGGTTTTATTTTCTGTTTTTTTCAATACAACTTCTTTGATCAATGCAAGATTTTGTTTGTATTTTGAATATGAGGCTTTGCTTGCATTTTTATCTATATAATCAAATATTGCATTATTGTCTCCGAAAGGATCTTCCTGGTAATAACATGCCATTTGGCCATTGTTTACCCACCCGTAATAATTCGGTGTTTTATCCATGTCATGTTTGCATTCCCTGATAATATCATCAACTTCCTTTACAGGAAATCCGCTGAGGCCGGAAATTCTCTTAATTATATAATTCCTTACATAAACGGCTTCAGAATCCTGGTCTGTCCACACACCGTCAAAATCGGATAATAATTTAATTATTGACATGATTACTTTTTATAAATTAATAATAATATTATATTTGAAATTGTAATTTACAAATTTACCAATTTAGCTTAGTTATTATAATGCAAGAATCCGGTTACGGAATCAATTCTACCAGCAAAAAACATGTATCTATAATTGTAATAGTTGCTGCATTAGGCTATTTTGTCGATATTTATGACCTGATACTATTCAGTATTGTAAGGGTTACCTCTCTTAAATCCCTTGGATATACAGGTGATGATTTACTTTCAAACGGAGTATTATTGCTTAACATGCAAATGGCGGAAATGCTAATTGGAGGTATTTTATGGGGTATCATTGGGGATAAGAAAGGAAGGATATCGGTATTATTCGGCTCAATTATTTTATATTCAATTGCTAATTTTTTTAACGGGATGGTAACCGATCTGACCCAATATGCTGTATTAAGATTTATAGCCGGTGTGGGGCTTGCAGGTGAACTTGGTGCCGGCATTACGCTGGTAAGCGAGGTTATGTCAAAAGAATCGCGGGGATATGGAACAACTATTGTTGCTACTATCGGTATACTTGGAGCTGTAGTTGCCGCGCTGATAGGGGATATGTTTGAATGGCGAATTGCGTTTTACGTAGGCGGGGGTCTTGGGATGCTTCTGCTATTCCTCCGGATGGGTGTTTATGAATCAGGTATGTATAAAACAATATTAACTGAAAATATTAAACGGGGAGCATTTCACGTGCTGTTTACCGATAAGCAGAGATTCCTCAAATATATTTACTGCATTTTTATCGGTGTCCCTATCTGGTTCGTTGTTGGTATACTGATAACTTTCTCACCTGAATTTGCGATAAAGCTGAATGTGGGTGACCCGATTGCTGCGGGAAAAGCGGTTATGTTTTGTTATATCGGGCTGGCAATTGGCGATCTTACAAGCGGATATTTAAGCCAGATCTTTAAAACCCGTAAAAAAATTATATTCTTATTTATTATATTGAATGCGCTTTTTATCTTTGTCTATTTATTCTTAAACAGATTCGGTTCGTTATATTTTTATACCCTTTGCGTGCTTCTTGGATTTGCCGGGGGTTATTGGGCGGTATTTGTAACAAATGCATCTGAGCAGTTTGGAACTAACATGCGTGCAACTGTCACCACTTCTGTTCCCAATTTTGTCCGTGGTGCAGTTGTGCTTTTAACTTTATTGTTCCAGGCACTAAAACCGGCATATGATATTATTTATGCTGCGGCAATGATTGGAGGATTTACATTAGTAATTGCATTCTTTTCTATACGCAAGTTAAAAGATACATATGGAAAAGATCTTGATTACGTAGAAATGCTTTAACACAGATTAAAGTTAGTAAAGTAAAAAAGTACATTAATTTTGTAAGTCTTTGTTACCGCGAATTGTATTTTTCTTAAAAATATTATAGATTAATTTTCTTTAATAATATTATTTAAATATGAAGTTATTTACAATTATTTCTGCGTTTTTAATTTGCCTTAGTTCTTTGGCCAATTATTCAACACCCGGAACAGGTAAAAGCTGGAATCTTGATAGCCTTGTGGCAAATTCAGGCGGTGAAGTTACTTTTTCATCGGGCACTTATTTCTTTACCGATACGCTTAATATTTCACAATCGGATACATTGAAGATTCGGATTAATACAACAATTAAAATATCCCCGTTAGTAGTATTTAATATTTTGGGAACGCTGATTGTTAATCCGCCCGATTCGGTTAAGATAACTTCGCTTGATACTAACCAAAAGTTTTATGAGATGCGGCTGGATTCTACCAGTGATGCAAGTATCATGAAAAAAATGATATTTGAATACAGCTTTAATGGCATCAGGCTTCTTGATACCAGCCCATTAATTGATAGCTGTACGATACAATATAATTGCAATGGTAATTCTTCAACTACTGTTCCTGCAATAAATTTATTCAGGGCAAACCCTGTCATTTCAAACTGTAAGATCATCCGGAATTATAAGGTTGCAATAGGCGGAGGAGCAAACATTGCAAATTCACCCCAGATACTTAATAACCTGATATCTGAAAACAATATTGCTAACGGGAATGTTCCCCAGATAAACCTTGGCCAATCAGGCAGCGGAACTACCCTGATTCAAGGCAATACTATAAAGGGACTTTATACCAATGCCGGAGGTATTGCAACTCTTCCTATAGGGCAGCTTACAATTCGCATTGAAGATAATATAATTAAATTCAACAGGTACGGAATTGCAATTGCAAATGCCAATACTAATGCTGTAATAAAAAGGAATATTATTGATAGCAATAATATCCAGGGTAACCCGTTACTGGGTGGCAGCGGAATTAATTTCAACGGCACTTCAAGTATCATAGCGGCAGTTTCTCACAATAAAATCAGGGGGAATCTTTGGGGCATTACAATACAGGGAACTGCAAAACCAAACATGGGAGAACTTTCAAATCCGGATACTAACTATGCCGGCTTTAACATGATATTAAACAACGGAAACAGTAACAGGTATTATGATCTTTACAATAACACACCCGACTCCATAAAAGCGGAAAATAATTTTTGGGGAACAAATAATCTTGATAGCGTTGAAGCCAGAATTTTTCATAAACCCGATAGCTCGGCTTTAGGATTTGTGGATTACGTACCGATCTGGATACCGGTTCCGGTTGTTAATATCAGCACTGAAATTCCCGGTAATTACAAGTTATATGATGCATATCCTAATCCGTTCAATCCATCAACAAAAATAAAATTTGATGTTGGAATTTCTAAAAATATGAGGGTTAATAACCAATTTGTAAGTTTGATTGTTTATGATATTTTAGGTCAAGTGGTTAAAACATTGATAAATATGGAGTTAAAACCTGGTACATACGAAGTGGATTTTTCCGGCTCGGATATTTCTTCGGGAGTTTATTTTTATGCGTTAAAATCAGGCAATTTTTATGATTCAAAAAGGATGATTATAGTTAAATAATGTAATTATGCCGGTTTAATTAGATAAAATATTAACATAAATCAATAATTTTAACCACATATAATACTAACCAAAACCACTAAAAAAGTTAAAGTTTAAACGATTGATTTCTCTGAATAAATATATTAAATTATTAAATATATTAAAAATTCTCAATAAATTATTAAAAATATGAAAAGTTACAGACGTACAATTTTTTCAGTTCTTTCTTTATTATTGTTAAGTGTAGCCGGATATTTCACATTTAACGCATATAATTTTGAAAGTAAAAGCGTTATCGAAGCTCAGCCAAAATATTCGCAGGTTAGAATATTTGCAACCAATGAAACCGATATTCAAAAAATGACAAACTTTGGCCTGATAATTGACCATGCAAATACAAAACTGGGCCAATTCATGGATACATGGCTTTCTGAATATGAAATGGATTTATTAAATAAATCAGGCGTACCATACCAGGTACTTGTTGATGACTGGATGGCATATTATAATGCCCAGCCAAAAATGACTGAAGGTGAAATTGCCGCACAGATGCACGAAGCTTACGAAAAAGATGCCATTACTCATTCCATTTATGGTACAATGGGCGGTTATATGACATTTGATGAAGCAATATCAAAGCTGGATTCGATGAGAATGTGGTATCCGCAGTTTATTTCAGCTAAGTTTTCAGTTGGTACTACATTTGAAAACAGGACAATGTGGTGTGTAAGAGTAACAAACGGACCTAATGCGCCGACAGGCAGGCCCGAAGTTATGCTTCATGCTTTGATACATGCACGTGAGCCCGAAAGCATGGAAACACAGTTCTATTATATGTTCTGGCTGTTTGAAAATTACAACACAGACCCCCTTGCCAGATATATTTTGAATAACAGGGAAATATACTGGATACCGGTATTGAATGCAGATGGATATGTTTATAACCAGACGACTAATCCTTCAGGCGGCGGTATGTGGAGAACTAACAGACACGTCACAACTCCGGGGTGTGGTTATACTGATATTAACAGGAATTATGGAATTTATCAATTCTGGAATTCGCCAAACGGGGGTTCAAGTACTAACGCATGCAGCGGCGGACAGGGCACTTACAGGGGACCACTTCCGTTTTCTGAGATAGAAACAAATAACATGAAAACTTTTGTAAATTCCCGTCAATTTAAGACTGCATTCAGCGCGCACACATATGGTAATTATCTGATAAAGCCATGGTGCTGGCAGGATCCTATTGGAACACCCGACGATGCTATTTTTAATGAATTTCTTAACGATATGAAGGTTACTAATGGTTATACTGCCGGTTTCCCGTCTCAAACAGTTGGGTATTATGTACGGGGAGGCACAGATGATTGGTATTATAATGATTCGGGTCATACAAAAATATTTTCAATTACACCTGAAACCGGAACAAGTTTTTGGCCTCCTCAAAACCAGATATTACCGCTGGCTCAGGGATTGCTGTTTTCTAATCAGTATATTACATTAGTTGCTGGGCCATACGTAAAATATGTAAGCTCAAATTTCAGTGCATCTACTTATCCTCCGGGCGGAGCCGGAACCTATAAAGTTAGGTTCAGAAATAAAGGCGTTATGATTGCTAATAATACAAAGATTATACTTACCCCCGGTAATGCAAACGTTACAATTCCAACTCAGCAGTATACATTTAATGTAGGTATATTTGCAATGGATAGCGCTACTTTTAATTTTACAGTATCAGGTGCAGCCCCCAATAATTGTTACATTCCTGCAACTTTGACAATTAAACAGGATACTGCTACAATTTACACACAGGGTGTTTATATTCCCGTTGGAACACCTTCGCCTACGGTTGTATTAAATGATAATGCAAATTCATTTGCTAACTGGACAGCAGGCGGAACTGCTGCTACATGGAATATTACTACAGCACAGTCTTATTCGCCTCCTTCTTCATTTACCGAAAGTCCTTCAGGAAATTATCCAAACAATGCTGATCTCCAAATGACATTAACGACCGGATTAAATGTAAATACAAACCCGGTTGTAACGTTAAGCTTTTGGCATAGATATGCAACTGAAGCGGGTTATGATTATTGTTATGTTGAAGTATCCAACGATGGAGGTTTAAACTGGCAAACTGTTGCTACTTATAACGGCACTTTAACTACATGGACACAGCAAACTTTTGATATTTCACCATATGCAAATGCATCAACCAATATGAAAGTGCGTTTCAAATTAACATCTGATGCTAACACTGTAGCTGACGGTTGGTATGTTGATGATATAGTGATTACTAAATACTGTGTAGGCACTCCGCTTGCAATTGGGAACAATAATACTATTCCCGAAAGATTTTCTCTTGAACAGAATTATCCGAATCCTTTCAATCCCAATACACAGATCAAATATGCTCTGGCAAACGCAAGTTTTGTTAAACTGACTGTTTATGATATATTAGGAAAAGAAGTTGCAAACCTGGTTAATACAAATCAGCCTGCAGGAAAATATGCAGTAGATTTTGACGGCAGCAATTTTGCAACAGGGATGTATATTTACAAGATCGAAGCCGGCAGCTTTACAGATGTGAAAAAAATGATGTTGGTTAAGTAATCAGTGTAAATCTATCCGGTTTACTGATTTTATGTATTAAAGAATTTTCAATTATTTGAACAATTAAAGCCCCGAGTCCGGCAAATGCCGGACTCGGTTTTTTAAAATTAATCTCTCCGAAATGTATAACATTTTCAAGCCTTTTTTAATTATTATTGCTGCTGTTGTTGCAGCTATTGTGTTTGCATTTGCATTAAAAGAAGATTCCAAAGGGGATGTTACATATGGCAAAGAATTAGTGATCGAAATGAAGCGGAATTGCG
>Ga0315273_10009892_pt1 | contig 12127 bp, 11 predicted proteins | sample YL17G02_0_MG_FD_205753 | JGI IMG/M metagenome (GOLD analysis project Ga0315273, IMG submission 205753) | Sediment microbial communities from Yellowstone Lake, YNP, Wyoming, USA - YL17G02_0 | ecosystem: Environmental > Aquatic > Freshwater > Lake > Sediment | place: USA: Wyoming | collected... | reverse complement strand
CGGCCCGCCCCCGGCACCCACGCCGGCCCGCCCCCGGCACCCACGCCGGCCCACCCCCGCGCCCGCGCCGGCCCGCCCTCCGCGGTGCCAGCCCGCGGCGCTTCGCCTACTCCGTGTCGGGCCGGGCCGGCAGGAACAGCGAATCGACGCGCTCGGGCGGCACGGCCATCACCGGCCGCGTTCGCTGTGAATCGGGCCGGGCCGGCACCGCGCGGATCTGCGGTTGCGGCGGCGGGCGCCGCGCCTGCTGCTTCGCCAGAGCCACGCTGTCCGCCTCGAACAGCGCGCGCAGCGAGTCGGGCGCCGCCATGCTGAGCGTGCCGATGAGCCGGCGGGCGCGCTCGCGGCCCTCGCGGGTGCGGGTCAGGGACTCGGCGCGCCGCAGTTCCAGCGCGGCCTCGCGCAGCCGCCCCTGCGCTTCGAGCGCCATTCCCAGGATGAGCCGCGCCTCACCGGAGCCGCGGTCATGGCGCACGCCGTCGCGCGCCACCTCCAGCGCGATGTCGTCGCGGTCGAGTGCCTCGTAAAGCCGGACGGCCGCGAACCTCGCATCGAGGTCGCCGGGGACACGCTCCAGCAGCCGGCGGTAGGTCGTGCCGGCCTCATCGAACCGCTTCAACTCCCCGAGCAACTGGGCCTGCCCCTTCACCGCCAGCGCCAGGGCGCTGTCGCGCTTCTCGGCCTCGCGAAAGTCCGCGAGCGCCTGCTCGAGGTCGCCAATCGAGCGGTCGAGGTTGGCGAGGTTCACCCAGGCGCCCGTCTCCTTCGGATCGAGCGCGATGGCGCGCCCGTACTCCGCGCGGGCTTCGCTCTCGCGCCCCGTGGCGGCGAGCACGAAGCCGAGATCGCGATGCTCGAGCGCGCTCTGCGGAGGCAGGGTGATGGCGCGGCGCAGAGCCGTCTCGGCGTCGCGCGGGCGGCCGGCCCGCATGTAGGCGTAGCCCAGCGCGCGCCAGTTCGCGCCGTCGTCCGGGATCCGTCGTGTCAGCAACTCGAGCTGCGCGATGGCACGCGCAGGTTCGTTCAGTTGCGCCAGACCCAGACCCAGCTCACGGGCGGACGGCACGTCGCCCGGGTGCTTCTCGACCTCGGCCGCGAAGGCCTTGACCGCCTCTTCGACCTGGCCCACGCGCTGGAACAGCATCCCCATGCGGTAGTTCGGGCCGGCCAGCGCCGGGTCGAGTGCGACGGCCCGCCGGTAGCAGATGATGGCGGCAGCGAACGCATCGATGCGCTCCAGGCCAAGGCCCTTCTCGTACTGCTGCCGGGCCAGCGCCTCACGGCTCCGGCCCGCCGTGTCGGCAAGGCTCACCCGGCCCGGCACGAGCAGCGGCGCGGGTGGCGATTCGCGCACCGTGTCCGCGGGCGCCGTGACAGCGAGCGTGGCGAGAACGATGAGGAGCTGCAGGGCTGCGTTCAGTCGAGGACTCCCGGGAAGACGCGCCTGGCGGCGAGAGGTGACCGCGACATCATAGCCGACCCGCGGGGGCCGACGCCCGCGGGCCCGCGCCCCCGCGGCCCGGCAGGCTCGCCGCGCGCCCGGGAGCGGCCGCTACCTCCCCCGGAACTCCGGCTTGCGCTTGCCGAGGTAGGCGCCCAGGCCTTCCTTCGCGTCCTCGCTCTGGAAGAGCGACTGCTCCAGCTCGCGCTCGAGCGCCTGAGCAGCCTCGACGGGCAAATCGTTTCCGGTCTGCACCGCCCGCTTGATGTGACCGATGGCCTTCGCCGCGCGGCGCGGAGGACCGAAGCCACGGGCGTACTGCAGGACCTTCTCCATGAACTCCTCCGTGCTCGGGGCCTCCCAGATGTCGTTCACGAGACCGAGCCGCTGCGCCTCCTCGAAGCTCATCAACTCGCCGGTCACCATCAACTCGATGGCCCGGCTGGGGTTGACGAGCCGCGCCAGGCGCTTCGTGCCACCGATGCCCGGCATCAACCCGAGCTTCACCTCGGGCAGACCGATCCTCCCCGCGCCCTTGCGCGCGATGCGCAGGTCCGCGGCAAGCGCGATCTCCAGCCCGCCACCCACGGTGTGCCCGTTGAGCGCCGCGATCACCAGCTTGGGCGTGTGCTCGAGGCGGTCCAGCGTCTCGCTGGCGTGGAGCAGGAAGGCGTAGCGGAAGCCCGGCGCCACGGCGTGGAGCATGCGGACGTCGCCCCCCGCGCAGAACACCTTCTCCCCCGCCCCGCACAGCACGATGGCGTGGACCTCGTCGTCGAAGCGCGCCTTGAGGATCGCCTCGTCGAGTTCGTGCATCATCTCGAAGGTGAAGCAGTTCATGGGCGGATTGCGCAGCTCGATCACCGCCACGCCTTCCTTCGCGCGGTAGTCCACGAGCCGGGCGTTGCTGATCTCCATGGCGGGTCTCCGATGCCGGGGTGCGGTGCGGCCGACGTCCTGCGAACATCCCCAACGCCCCCGGCGCACGTCAAGCACGCCGTCCGGGCGCACTCGCTGCCCGGCAGATCGATGTCCCACCCCCGAAGAATCCTTTTGCGTTCCGCCGCCGCCTCTGTTATCGTCAATCTACGATTAACGATTGGAGGTGCTCATGAGCGAGGCCGGGTCCACCCGCACGAAATCGCCGCACCCCGCGGCCGACGTGGAGCTGGCGCGGCTCGCCCGCGCGCTGGCGCACCCGGCGCGCGTGCGCATCGTGCGGCTGCTGGCCCGGCGCGGCGAGTGCGTGTGCGGACAGATCGTGCTCGATCTGCCGCTGGCGCAGGCCACGGTCTCGCAGCACCTCAAGGTGCTCAAGGAGGCCGGGATCATCCGCGGCCAGGTGGACGGACCACGGGTCTGCTACTGCCTCGATCCGAAGGTGCTGAAGCGCGTGAAGGAACTCATCGGGGGGCTCTGAGCCCGCGCGGGAGCGCCGGCCCGGAGAACCCCCCGGACCCTGGAGGAGAGTGCGATGAGCGAGAGCGGGGACATCCGCACCGTGGTGCGGGAGAAGTACGGCGAGATCGCCGAGGGCAAGCGCAGCGGCTGCGGCTGCTCTTCCGACTGTTGCGGCGACGTGCTGCTCACGCTCGGCTACACCGAGGAGCAGAAGGCCGCCCTCCCCGAAGGCGCCGACCTGGGCCTCGGTTGCGGCAACCCGCTCGCGCACGCAGCCCTCCAGCCCGGCGAGACCGTGCTCGATCTCGGCTCGGGCGCGGGCGTGGACTGCTTCCTCGCCGCGCGCGAGACCGGGCCCGCCGGCCGCGTCATCGGCGTGGACATGACGCCCGCGATGATCGAGAAGGCGCGCGCCAACGCCGCGAAGGCCGGCACCGTGAACGTCGAGTTCCGCCTCGGCGAGATCGAGCACCTGCCGGTGGCCGACGCGACCGTGGACTGCATCATCTCGAACTGCGTCGTGAACCTCTCCCCCGACAAGCCGCAGGTCTTCCGCGAAGCGCTCCGCGCGCTGAAACCCGGCGGCCGGATGCTGCTGAGCGATCTCGTGCTCACGCGGCCGCTCTCGCCCGAGCTGCAGCAGGACGTCGCGCTCTACGTGGGCTGCATCGCCGGCGCCGCGATGAAGGACGACTACCTGGAGATGATCCGCCGGGCCGGCTTCGCCGAGGTCACCGTGGTCGAGGAGCGCAGCTACACCGTCGGCCTGGACGCGCTGCCCGCGGGCAGTCCCGAGCGCGAGGCGTTCGCCTCGGTGGTGTCGGTGAAGGTGAGGGCGCGAAGGGCGTCATGAAGCTGGCGCGCATGAAGTTCCGCAGGCAGCGCCTCGCGGCGACCGCCAGACGGCTTCAGTCCACCTCTGAGGAGGCCTCCGTCCCCTCCAGCGCCGGCTCCGTCACGATGTCCGCCCGGATGATGCCCAGACGCCGCATGAGCCGGATGTAGTTCGCGCGCGAGCAGCCCTCGAGCCGCGAGGCGGAGCTCACGTTGTGCGCCATGCGCAGCTGGCGCAACACGCAGTCGCGCTGCCCCTCGTCCTTCGCGTACTGCGAAGGCCGCCAGGCCGGCTGCTTGTCCTGCGGCAGGTCCTCCACCTCGATCACCAGCCGCGACCCAGCGCGTTGCAGGGCACGTATCATCACCGCGGCGAGCTCGATGATGTTCCCATACCAATCGCGACCGAGGAGTTCCTCGATCGCGCGGGGGGAGAGCCGGCGCAGCGGCTCGCCGCTCTGCCGCGAGTTCTCGATCAGGCAGCGCGCCGCCAGTAGCGGCAGGTCCTGCGGCCGCTCCCGCAGCGCGGGCACCCGCAGGATGGGCACCGGCGAGCCGGGGTCCATACTCGCGGGCGAACCGCGCGCCTTCCACTCGCGGCGCCACTGGCGCAGCGTGATCCCCGAACGCGTCACGCCCGAGCCCGGCTCGCCGTAGATGTAGACGGGCGCGTTCTGCTCGGCAGCCCCTCGCAGCCCGCGCAGGAACTCGCGGGTCAGCGGCGCCCGGACCGTCCAGACATCCATGAGGATCGGCGGGAGATTCGGCGGAATCTCCAATGAGGGCGGATCGAGCAGGGCCTCGAGCGCGCATTCGAGGCCACCGATGAAGTCCGGCTCGGCCGTGTCGGTCGTGAAGTGCGGTTGCGCGGTCCGCTGCGCGTCGCGCCGGAAACACGGCGAGCGGACTTCGCTGTAGATGAGCCGAAAGGCACGCGGCAGGGTCTCGCGCACGATCTGCAGCACCTCGATCCCGCTGCCGTCCCCGTCCAGGCCGTACTTCGCCACCACCGCCCCCCAGGGGCCTTGGGGCAGGAGGGCCATCACCTCTTCGATGGTGGAGACCTGCCGGCACTCGAAGTACTTCGAGAAGGCGCGAGCCATGGCCTGCCCGCGCTCGGCGTCATCCTCGACCAGGAGCACGCGGGGTTTCATGGCCGTTCCATCCGCGGCAGAAACTCGGTGGGAGCGTCGGCGTCACGCTGTGATGACGACGCCGCGGACGACCCATGGAAGACGGAGGAATCCCACAAGACAAAGGGAGCCGGGGAGATGCGTGCGCCAAAGCCCACCCCGGCAGAGATTCCAGATCCGGGAAGAGCGGAGTAGCACCGGAAGCCCAAGAGGGGCCTCTCTGACGATCCGGGGTGCATTGCCACGGGCAGCATGTTAGTCCCAACAACGAGTTAGGCGCTAGAGTCTCAAACATGAGACATACCCGCCCAATCTCGAATGCTGGAGAATGCGGCCTCTCAGGGATGAAGTTCGTCCAGACTTGACGAGCGGTCCGACGGACCTCGGCCTTGTACCCCGCGGGACCACCGAAGCCATCACGCTCGGGGGACGGATGGTCCAGGTGCCCGCGGGGTGTTTCATTTCCCCCTGCGGGCGCGCTCGACTCCCGCGCGTCGGGCCTCGAACGACCGCCCCACCGCGCGCGGACGCTGCGACCACGGACTTTAGCTCTTGCCCCGCCCCCCGCGCTTCGCCGCAGTCCGGCCCCGGCCCGCCGCACCGCGCTTCACCGGATGGCTCTTGCTCGTGGTCGCCCGTGCGCTGCGCCCGCGGGTCGCCGAGGCACGCTCGGCCTTCTTGAGCCGCCCGATCGCGGGCTTGACCCTGGTCTTCTTCTCGTCGGCCGTGCGCTTGGGCTTGAGCCTGGCGTGATCCGGGCCCGCGCCGCGCTTGGACGACACCGTGCGCGTGGTGCCCGAGAGCGGCTTCTTCGCCGTCTTCTTCGCACCGTGGTAGGCGGGACGAACGGCCAGCCGGCTGATCGCCTTCGAGCCCTTCTTCACGGGCTTGCGCATGGCCACCTGGTGCGTGGGCACATCCTGGTCGTAAGACGCCGCCAGTTCCTCCTCGAACGTCTCCGGCGGCGCGGTCTCGCGGAACACGACCACGTTACCGTCCGGGTCGAGCACTTCGGCGAAGAGGCCGAAGTCCTGCTCGGTCGGCGCGGTCGCGAAGACGACGTCACGTCTGGTGATCTCCTCGACCCAGGCTTCGAGGTCCAGGGTCTCGAGGCAGAAGGCGATCCGCTGCCCGGCGTGCAGCGGGTGGCTGAGTCCCGCGGGACGCTTGTGGACCGCGAGGCGCACGTCGCCCGCCTCGAACTCCACCCAGTGCGGGCTCACGTACGAGGTGGCGAGCCCGAGCCGGTCGCGGTAGAAGGCCACCGCCTGATCGAGGTCCTGCACGTTGACGACGACCGTGCCGAGGACGGGACCCGCATCGCTCGGGCGGTCTCCGCCGGCGCGCAGCGCGACCAGGTTCCCCTCGGGGTCGCGAAATTGCACCGTCGTCCCGTACGGCTGGTCCTGGATCCCGCCCGCCGGGTGGAGACCCCAGGTCCGGAAGCGCTCCACTTCGGCCTTCACCTCGGGACTGTCGAACGTGAGCTCGATCTCGTGCCGGTGCATGGCCCCGAGCGGGTGCAACGCCAGCGTCACGCCCGCCGTGCGGTAGGACGTCCAGTTGGGACCCGCGTAGACCGGGTAGAGGCCGATGCCTTCTTCGTAGAACTTCCGCAAGGCTTCCACATCCGGCGTGAAGAGGATGATCTGGACCAGGCGTCTCATGGTGTCCTCGGTTGCGGTGGGGTCTCGGCGAGAACGCGCTTGATGAGTTCTGCGTGATGGTGGTCGTGCTGCCGCCGCGCCGGTCCGCGCGGTCACCTGCCGAATCGGCCCCGATCTTCCCGCGGGGGGTGCCCGTTCGCGAAGCGCCACGCCGCCGGCAGCACGAGCGCGGCCGCCACGGCCTTGATGGCGTCCCCCGGCAGGAAGGGCAGCAGGCCCGCGGCCAGCAGCCGGTCCGCCGGCACGAAGTGCGAAAGCACCGCCAGCCCGGAGACGAAGAACACAGCGCTGCCGAGCAGCATCGAGGCCAGCATCGTGCCGAAGCGCCGGTCCCAGCCGTGCTCGGCGCACATGCCGGTGACGGCAGCCGCCAGCGGAAAGGCGAGCAGGAAGCCGCCCGTCGGTCCCGCGAGCACGAGCGGACCACCCAGGCCGCCCGCGAAGAACGGCAGGCCCATCGCCCCCTCGACCAGGTAGAGCGCCTGCGCCAGCACGGCGCGCCGCGCACCCAGCGCAGCGCCCGTGAGGAGCACGGCGAAGGTCTGCCCCGTGAGCGGCACCGGCGACCAGGGCAGCGGGAGGGCGATGCGGGCGGCCGCGGCCGTGAGGAGGCTTGCTCCGACAACCAGGAGGACATCGCGCAGGACGCCGGCACGGGGCAGGGCCGCGTCGGCGAGAGTCAGCGTGTGGACGGAGGACATGGGCACCTCGGATGAATGGGGCGCGGCCAGGCGACGCCGGGCACGGGGGCCACCCGCTCACGCCAGACCCGCGGCGACGTCGAACCGAAGCAAGACCGTTGCAAGACCGCGCGAACCTAGCACGGTCCCCGGAGACGGGCAATCGCCACGTGAGGCGGGTCACGAAAACGTCAGGAGAGCACGGCGGCGGCACGCGGGGCGGGCGCGAACCCACTCATCACTCGAACAGCCGCGGTTGCGGGCGGCGATCTTCGAGGACGTGCCGCCAGAAGTCGCGTTCGCGCTCGATCAGCGTCTGGAGGTAGCTCCGATCGGGCGCGACTTCGATCAGCGTCCCCTCGCCATCGCGATAGGACCAGTAGTGGCAGACTCGTGCCCCCGAGACCGCGAGCAGGTGCTGCAACTGCGGGACGTACTTCCCGGGGATCTCGCCACGCACCGCCACACCGTGGTCCGCCGCGCCCGGGCACTTGACCTCGAGCACCACGCTGCCGTCCGCGCTGAGCCCGTCGAGGCTGCCGCGCATCCACGGGTTCACGCCGTGCTCGAGGCAGACGGGCTCGACGCGCACGCCGGTCGTGCGGATGTAGAGGCCGCGCGCCTCGGGCTCGAGTCTCTGCCCGCGCTGCATGGCGTGGTTCGAGAAACCGCCCCGCCGCCGGCCGGTCTTGTCGAGCCACAGGGTCTCGAGGTCCATCCACAGGGACACGCCCATGATGACGGGCGCGTCGGACGCGCCGATCCCGCCGCGCCGCCAGGCAAGCCAGGCGGTGCTGCCTTGCTGGAACTCCCGGCGAAGCGGCATCTTCGCTCCTTCGTGTCCCGGCGCGGATTGGCGCACGCACCCTGATTCGAGATCGTCGCCGGCATGATAGGAAACGCGGGGCCAAAGTCCAGGACGGAGCGACCGCGGCGGCGACCACCACCGCCTGCACCCCCGCCCAAGTTAGCCCTATCCAATCGGCGGGGTCGTGTGCTTGAATCGCGTCACCTTAACCCCAAGGAGGCCGTCATGAAGTCCCCCCTGCTCTCCGCTCTCGCGCTCCTGCTCTTCCTGCCCACCGGCGCTCCCGCCCAGACCGCGAGCCAGGTCTGCGTGGATTGTCACGGCAAGATCACTCCGGGCATCGTCGCCGACTGGAAGGCCAGCAAGCACGACGAAGCCGGGGTCGAGTGCACCACCTGCCACGGCAGCGCGCACACCACCGCCGCGGACGCGGCCAAGGCCCTGATCCCCACGCCCGAGACCTGCGCGCCGTGCCACCAGAATCGCGTGGACCAGTTCAAGCAGGGCAAGCACGCGGCAGCCTGGGCGGCGATCGGGGCGATGCCCACCATCCACTGGCAGCCGATGGCCATGGCCGAGGGCATGAAGGGCTGCGGCGGCTGCCACAAGCTCGGCCTCAAGAGCGCGGAGGAGGCGAAGAAGCTGGCGCAGGAGGGCCGCGGATTCGGCATGGCGTCCTGCGACGCCTGCCACACGCGCCACACGTTCTCGATCGCCGAGGCGCGCTCGCCGCAGGCCTGCCAGACCTGCCACATGGGCTTCGACCACCCGCAGTGGGAGATGTACTCGTCGTCCAAGCACGGTGTGCGCTACGCGCTCAAGCAGTTGGGCGTGCTGCCGGCGAGCGCGGCTGCGCCCACCTGCCAGACCTGCCACATGCAGGACGGCGACCACGAGGTGCGCACGGCGTGGGGATTCCTGGCGGTGCGGCTGCCCATGCCGGAGGATCCGCAATGGACCGCCGACCGGGTCACCATCCTGCAGGCGTTGGGCGTGCTCGACCCGGCCGGCAAGCCGACGGCGCGGCTCGACGTGGTGAGGGCCGCCGACGTCGCGCGGCTCGACCAGGCCTCGTGGCAGAAGGAACGCGACAAGATGCTCGCCACCTGCGGCGGCTGCCATTCGGCCGCCTACGCGAAGGAGCAACTCGCCAAGAGCGACGACATGATCCGGCAGGCGGACCACCTGATGGCGCAGGGCATCCAGATCGTGGCCGCGCTCTACCAGGACGGCGTGCTGCCCAAGCCGGAGACCTACGCCGCCGCGTTCCCCGACCTGCTCACCTTCCACGACGCGCCCACGGTGATCGAGCAGAAGCTGTTCGTGATGTTCCTCGAGCATCGCATGCGCGCCTTCCAGGGTTCGTTCCACGCCAGCGACGACTACGCGATGTGGTACGGCTGGAGCGAGATGCAGCGCGATCTGACCGAGATCAAGGAGCTGGCGGGTGGCATGCGCCGCTCACACGGGAAGGCGGCGCCGGCGAAGGCGGGAGCAGCGCCAGCGAAGCAGCCCGTACCGGCGACGAAGAAGCCGTAGCCACCGGCTCCGACTTGCCGCGATGCGAGGCCCGGGCGCATGCTCGGGCCTCGCTCGTTGGAGGGCTGGACCGATGCTCACCGCCGGGGACGTGAAGCGCCTGCTCGCGCTCGAGCCGCTGGAGCCCGAGGGCGGCTGCTTCGCCGAGACCTACCGCTCCCGCGAGTCGCTCCCGCCCGGCACCCTGCCCGGGCAGAGCTCGTCGCGCCCGCTCGCGACCGCGATCTGCTACCTGCTCGAGCCCGGGACGTGTTCGGCGCTGCACCGGCTGCGAGCGGACGAAATCTTCCACTTCTACCTGGGCGACCCGGTGGAGATGCTCCAACTCGGCCCCGGCGCGGACGGCCGCGTGCTGCGGCTGGGCGGTGACCTTGTCGCCGGAGAGCGCCCGCAGGCCGTGGTGCCCGCCGGCACGTGGCAGGGCGCGCGGCTCGTCGCGGGCGGGCGCTGGGCCCTGCTCGGCACCACCGTGGCGCCCGGCTTCGATGTCGCCGACTTCGAACTCGGTCGCCGGGCGGAGTTGGTCGAGCGCTGGCCAGCGCACCGGGAGACGATCGAGGCGCTGACGCGCGGTTAGGACCGGACCCGGCCGGGCCGCCCGCCCCGCTACGGCTTCTGGACCAGCCTCTCGCGGATCGCGAACTGCGTCAGCAGCGCGACCGACTTGAGGTTGAGCTTGTGCATCAGGTTCGCGCGGTGCGTCTCGACCGTGCGCGTGCTGATGTCGAGCTGCGAGGCGATCTGCTTGGTCGAGAGCCCCTTCACCACCAGCCCCACCACCTCGCGCTCGCGCTCGGTGAGCGTGTCCATCGGGCGCGGCGGAGCCGTGTGCGCGCGCAGCAACTCCGACAGCTCGCGCTGCACCGGCGGGCTGTAGTAGGCGCGACCGGCCTGCACCGCCTCGATGGCCGCCACCAGGTCCTGCACCGCCGAGTCCTTGAGCAGGTAGCCGTCGGCCCCGTCCTGCACGGCACGCGCCACGTACTCGGCATTGGCGTGCATGGTGAGCACCAGCACCTTCATGCCCGGCAGCGTCACCTTCACCTGCCGCAGCACCTCGAAGCCGTCGGTGCCCGGCATGGTCAGGTCGAGCACCAGCACGTCCACCGGGTCCGCGCGCAGGAAAGCGAGCGCCGCGTCACCGTCCGAGACCTCGCCCGCCACCGTGATGCCGGGCTGGGTTTCCAGGATGCGGCGCACGCCGGCCCGCACCAGCGGGTGGTCGTCGGCGAGCAGGATGCGGACGGGGTCGCTCACGGCGTGGCTCCGGTCGGGATGAGGGCTTCGAGCCGGAAGCCCTGCGCGGGCGACGCGGCGATCGTCAGTGTACCTCCAAGAGCGGTGACGCGCTCGCGCATGCCGAGCAGGCCGAGCTGCGGCGTCGGCTCGCCCGCCGCTCCGCGGCCGTCGTCCTCTACCGTGAGGCGCAGCTGGCGGTCTGCGGCCTGCAGCCCGACGCGCACCTGGCGGGCCCCGGCGTGACGCGCGACGTTGGTGAGCGCCTCCTGCACCACGCGGTAGATCACGACCTCCTGCTCGGGCATGAAGCCGCGCAGGCCCCCGTCGATTGTGAGCGCGACGTCGATGTGCGTGCGCCGGGTGAAGTCCTCGGCCATCGCGCGCAACGCGGGCAGCAGCCCGAGGTCGTCGAGCACGCTCGGCCGCAGCAGGTTGCTCAGGTCGCGCACCTGCGTCAGCGCGCGGGCCACCATCTCGCTCGCCTCCTTGCGGCCGTCCAGGTCGAGCTCGATCTTGACCGCGGTGAGCACCTGCCCAGCCTCGTCGTGCAGTTCGCGGGCGATGCGGCGGCGCTCGTCCTCCTGCGCGCGCAGGAGCAGCCGCGTGAGCTGCTCGAGTTGGGTGGTGCGCATGGCCAGCTTGCGGCGCTCCTCCCCCAGCACCAGGAACAGCGTGCCGATGGTCACCGCCACGATGATGAGCACGTCCACGAACACGGTATAGAAGGCCGCGGTGCCGAAGCTGCGCAGCAGCGGGTAGTCGAGGTGGTGCAGCGCCCAGAGCAGGAACGACCAGGCCAGGATGAGGGCGGAACCCGAACGGGTGGCGCGCTGGTAGCGCCAGAACACGATGGAGGTCCACAGGGTCACGGCGAAGAGCAGCAGGGCCGCCGAGGTGCCGGCGACCTCCATGCTGCCGATGCGGTAGATGGCGGTGTAGGACCAGGCCAGGGCCAGGACCCCGAGCCACAGGTAGCGCGGGCGCCACGCCACGCCCCGTGAGAACTGCACCGCGGCCAGCAGCAGCAGCAGCGCAACGAAGTCGGTGCACGCCTGGTGCGCGAAGAGCCAGACGATCTGGCGCTCGACCAGGAACGTCGACATGAACGCCAGGCGCGCGGCATAGAGCATCCAGGCCAGCGACCAGGTCAGGAAGTAGGGCCGGCGCTGGCGGCGCCACAGCCACAGGTAGGCGAGCGCCAGCAGAAGCGTCAGCACCGTCTGGAAACCCAGGGCGCTGCACTCCACGAAGACGCGGTCCATGGTCGTGCCCATCACGCCGGGGAATCTAGCGCAGCAACCGTCGTTGCGTGAACTTACGGAGGACTCGCGGGCGGGGGTGGCAGTGGGGAGGGCGCCGGCAGAGGGCGGGGGCCATTCCGCGAA
>Ga0315273_10009891_pt1 | contig 12128 bp, 10 predicted proteins | sample YL17G02_0_MG_FD_205753 | JGI IMG/M metagenome (GOLD analysis project Ga0315273, IMG submission 205753) | Sediment microbial communities from Yellowstone Lake, YNP, Wyoming, USA - YL17G02_0 | ecosystem: Environmental > Aquatic > Freshwater > Lake > Sediment | place: USA: Wyoming | collected... | reverse complement strand
GGCGCTCGGTCGCGCGGCGCACCTCCTCGGGCGTGCCGAACGGCAGCACCTTCTGGATGCTCATCCCGCCGTGGAACGCCAGGCGTCCGTGGTACTTCTTCTTCAGCGCAAAAACGTCCATCACCTCCGGCTGGAACGGGTTGAAGCAGTTCAGGCCGATCTCGACGAGGTCGTCGAGGATCTGGGTCACGCGCCCGCACGAGTGCAGGCAGACGAACTTGCCCGCCTCGCGCACGGGGGCGAACATCCGGGCCAGGCGCGGCTTGAAGAAGTGCCGCCAGTGCTCGACGCCCATGATCAGGCCCGTCTGCATCCCGTAATCGTCGCCGAAGTACACCGCGTCGATGTCGAACGTGAGGGCCTTGCGCACCTGGCGCAGGTTGCTCTCGACGATCTTATCGAGAAGCTTCTCTACGAACTCCGGCCGCGCCACCATGTCCATCAAGAGGTCCGACATGCCCCGCATCGTCCACGCCCGCTCGTACAGCGAGAAGCCGACCTGGTAGCGCCTGAAGAGGCGGCCGTGCCCGGCGAAGGCCTGGGCCACGCCCGCGTACAGGTCCTCGCGCGTCACGTCGGGCCACTCGTAGCGGTCCAGGTCTTCCGGCCGCCTGATCGGCCACTCGACCGGCACGCCGATGTCCTTGTCGACGCTGCGGTCCCAGAGGACGCCGTAGGTGTCGCGGAGGTGCGTGGCATCGACCTTCGCGAACCGCCCGTTGACCGGCTCGAGCTCGAAGAAGTGAGAGCCGGCGAAGGCGTCGAGGTCCGCCGTGCCGAGGCGGGCCTTCATCCGCTCGGCCGAGCGCTCCGTCATCGACCACGCCCACGGAACGTAGGGCGGGCGGCGGAAGGAAAGGGCCTCGATAACTACTTCACGTTGGCTGAGGCTGGACATGGGACTCTCCTTGCCACACGCAAACCGCCCGGTTGCACCACATTGCGGATTGCGAATTGCGGATTGCGGATTAGAACGGCCAAGAACTGCCCGCAGCCAATCCGCAATTCGCAATCCGCAATCCGCAATTCCTACACGGCGTCGCCGGTCGAGAAATCGTAGATCCACGGCCAGGCGGCCGGCTGCCAATCGATGAGCTCGTCGGGCCGGAAGAAGAGGGCCATCTCGCGTTCGGCCGCCTCGGGCGAATCGCTCCCGTGCACCAGGTTGAAGCGGTTCGAGATGCCGAAGTCGCCGCGCAGGGTGCCCGGCTCGGCATGGGCGCCGAACGTCGCCCCCATCATCTTGCGGACGACCGCCACGGCCCCCTTGCCTTCGAGCGCCACGAGGACCAGCGGCCCGCTGGTCACGAAGCCGAGGAGCGGCTCGTAGAAATCCTTGCCCTGGTGGGCGGCGTAATGGCGCTCGGCCAGGGCCCGGCTGACCCTGGCCATCTTCAGGGCCACGATCTTCAGGCCCTTCTGCTCGAACCGGGCCACGAGACGGCCGACGAGGCCGCGCTGGACGGCATCGGGTTTCAGCAGGACGACGGTGCGCTCCAAGGTCGTCTCCTTGTTATGAAGATCCCCCGCCGCTTTGGCAGCATGAGTCTTTCGCGTGCCTATCATGGGCTGTCACCCCGAGCGAGCGAAGCGAGTCGAGGGGTCTCGCCGTGCGAATCCACGAACGGCAAGACCACAGCGAGATTCCTCGACTCGCTGCGCTCGCTCGGAATGACAATGTCAGACACGCATGGCGCGACGCCTTCGCATACACGCAACGCACGCGGGCAGTGTAAACCGGGCGGCGAACCAAGTCAAGGAAACCGGGCCTTTCTGCCGATATAGAGCGGGGCCACGCGAGGGTGGGCACCGCTTGGCAGCGCGGCGGCAACTCGCGTGGAAGGTGGAGGATTCCGCGATGCTCGAGAAATTCGACAGCCTGAGCCGTCACATGGTGGGCAACCGCCGCGGCCACCGCCGCCGGCCGATCAAGTACGATACGATCGTGCGGGATGAGACCGGCCGCCAGGTCTTCAGCGGCAAGACGATCGACCTTTCGCAGACGGGGGCGAAGATCGCCGGCTTCGTCACCGGCCCGGGCCTGGCGGAAGGCCAGCCGGTCCTCGTCGATTTCCTGGTCCTGCCGAAAGACCAGACTCGCCCCGCGTCGCGCACCCTCCTGAAGGCTCGCGTCAGCCGGGTCGAGGAAACCGAAGACAGCGCCACCCTGGTCGTCATGTTCGACGAGCTGCTCCCCGGATAGGCGCCGGCTTGGCGAACGTTCCGCCGCCGCGGCACCGTTTAGCCGCCGCGGCACCGTTTAGCCGTCGCGGCACCGTTTAGCCGTCGCGGCACCGTTTAGCCGTCGCCGCATACGGCGACGGTCATTAACAATCGCGGCCGTATGCGGCCGCGGCTAAACGATAGCACCGGTGCGTCGCGCGCTTCTCCCCGTCCTGCCCCGCCTCCCCAGTCCTTGCCAGCCCGCGCCCCTCCGTATAGAATAGCCGAATAGGCAAGGAGAGTGTGCGCCATGTGGGACTACACCGAGAAGGTCAAGCAGCACTTCCTGCATCCAAAGAACACGGGCGAGATTCTCAACCCGGACCTCGAGGCCACGGTGGGCAACATCACCTGCGGCGACGCCCTGCACCTCATGGTCAAGCTCGACGGGGCCGGCCGCATCGCCAACGCCAAGTTCCAGACGTTCGGCTGCGCCAGCGCCATCGCCTCGAGCGACGCCCTCATCGAGCTCATCATGGGCAAGACGCTCGACGAGGCCGCCGGCGTCACGAACGACGACATCGCCGCCTACCTGGGCGGCCTGCCCGAGGCCAAGATGCACTGCTCGGTCATGGGCATGGAGGCCCTCCAGAAGGCCCTGGCCCAGTACCGCCACCAGCCCTTCGCCCTCGAGCAGGAAGGCAAGGTCGTATGCAAATGCTTCGGCGTCACCGACAAGCTGATCGAGAAGGTGGTGCGCGAGCAGAACCTGCACACGGTCGAGGAGGTCACGCACTTCACCAAGGCCGGCGGCGGGTGCCGCGGCTGCCACCGCGAGATCCAGGAGATCATCGCCAAGGTCCACGGCCGGCCGGCCCCGGCGGCCCAGGCCAAGGCCGCGCCGCCGATGACGAACCTCCAGCGCATCAACCGCATCCAGGAGGTCCTGGCGGGCGAGGTGCGGCCGCTCCTCCAGGCCGACGGCGGCGACGTCGAACTCGTCGACGTCGACGGCAAACGCGTGCAGGTGGCCTTCCGCGGCCACTGTGCGTGGTGCCCCGTGAGCGACGTGACCCTCAAGGGCGCCGTCCAGGCGAAGCTGAGGGAACTCGTGGACCCCGAGATCGTCGTCGAGGACGTGGGGGAGCACCTGAAGAACGTGTAGCCTGTGGCCCAGACGCCCACGTCTGGGCAATCGGCACAGCCGAGGGCGGCTGTGCCACCAGGGCACAGCCATGAAAGAACTGCAATGAGCAACGTCATCTATCTCGATAATAACGCCACCACGGCGGTCGCCCCCGAGGTCGTCGACGCCATGATGCCGTTCCTCCGCGACCTCTACGGCAACCCGTCGAGCATCCACACGTTCGGCGGCCAGGTCGCCCGGCACGTCGAGCTGGCCCGCGAGCGCCTCGCCGCCCTCCTGGGCGCCGACCCGACCGAGATCATCTTCACCTCGTGCGGCACCGAGAGCGACAGCACCGCCATCCGCAGCGCGCTGGCCTGCTACCCGGACCGCCACCGCGTCATCACCACGCGGGTCGAGCACCCGGCCGTGCGGAACCCGTGCCAGTGGCTCGGCCAGTCCGGCGCCGGCCGCATGCCCTACCGCGTGACGGAGCTGCCCGTCGACGCGCAAGGCATGCTCAACCTTGAGGAGTTCAAGGCGGCGCTCGACGACGACACCGCCGTCGTCTCGGTCATGTGGGCCAACAACGAGACGGGCGTGCTCTTCCCGATCCAGGAGATCGGCGCCCTCTGCCGCGACCGCGGCGTCCTGTTCCACACCGACGCCGTGCAGGCGGTCGGCAAGCTGCCGATCGACCTGGCGAAGCAGCCGGTGGACATGCTCGCCCTCTCGGGGCACAAGCTGCACTCGCCCAAGGGCATCGGGGCGCTGTACGTGCGGCGCGGCACGCGGTTCGCCCCGTACCTGATGGGCGGGCACCAGGAGAACAACCGCCGCGGCGGCACGGAGTCGGTGCCCCTGATCGTCGGCCTGGGCAAGGCGGCGGAGCTGGCGCTGAAGAATATGAAGGAGGAGCAGACACGGGTGCGGGCGCTGCGCGACCGGCTCGAAAAGGGCCTGATGGCGAAGGCGCCGGGCGCGCGGCTCAACGGCCATCCGGACTTCCGCCTGCCGAACACGACGAACATCAGCTTCGAGTACGTCGAGGGCGAGGCGATCCTGCTGATGCTCGACCAACACGGCATCTGCGCCTCCAGCGGCTCCGCCTGCACCACCGGCAGCCTCGAACCCAGCCACGTGCTCAGGGCCATGGGCGTGCCGTTCACCGCCGCCCATGGATCGGTGCGGTTCAGCCTGAGCGTGTATAATAAGCAGGAGGAGATCGACACGGTGATCGAGGTGCTGCCGCCGATCATCCGGCGGCTGCGGGAGATTTCGCCGTTCGGCCGCGAGCAGGTCGCCGCCGCGAAGTGACGCTGGGGTATTGTTCCTGTTTAGCCGCGGCCGACTTTGTTGGGCCGTCGCCGTTATCGTTTAGCCGCGGCCGGCACGGCCGCGATGTTTATTTCGCCCCCGGTGAATCACCGGGGGTTAAATACCGTACCGGCGACGGCTGAACGCTGAAGGGCGCTGCGGAGCCGCACATTTGGCCGCCCAGCTTGTCGAAGAGTCGCCGTGGCGACCTGGGCGCGTTTCCTTGGACCGGCAACAACCTCGAAGGGGGCGCAACCATGTCCCAGATGTTCTTCAACGAGATCGAGGCCGCACGCATCGCCCAGGACATGGAGAAGAACGGCCTGGCGTTTTACCAGCGGGCGGCCGGCAAGTCGCAAAGCGCCGACACCCGCACCCTGTTCCTCAAGCTCGCCGGGGACGAGAAGCTGCACCTGGCCTCGTTCACGGAACTCGAGGCCGCCCTGCGCGCCCGCGACGCGAGCGACGTCCCCGCCGAGGACGCGGACCAGACCGGCGAGTACATCGCCCAGCTCCTCAAGACCCAGGTCTTCGGCGACTCCGGCGCCGTCGCCCGCCTGGCCGACGCGGCCACGCGCGACGTCGACGCCATCGCCGTGGCCATGAAGGCCGAGCGCGACAGCATCGTCTTCTACCGCGAGATGATCGACTTCGTGGACTCGAAGCTCGCCCGCGAGGCCTTCGCGTCCATTCTCAAGGAAGAGCGGCGGCACCTGGTGATTCTCGGCCTGCGCAGCCAAGAACTCGGCGGGCGCGTCGGGTCGTAAACCGCAGGGGCACGGCATGCCGTGCCCTTACATAGCCGCGGCCGACTTTGTTGGGCCGTCGCCGTTATCGTTTAGCCGCGGCCGGTACGGCCGCGATAGTTATTTCGCCCCCGGTGAATCACCGGGGGTTAAATACCGTGCCGGCGACGGCTAAACGATAACGGCGGGCGCGCCCCTACGACCACACCCACCACGGCGCCTCGACCCGGTCGCCGTACACCACCAGGTCAAAGAGGACGTGGGCGGCCACCGGCGGAAGGACGCTGCCCGAGACCTGCCGCAGCATCCCGAAAACGCACCCGCCGACAAATGTCCATGCGGCCAGGAATCGGAAGTCGATCGGGACCGCCTGTTCCGGAAACGCGAACAAGGCCGACTTGTACGCCGTGTGGGCGAGCGCCGCCAGCGCGACCGCGGCCACCCATCCCAGGCGCCTGAGCCGGCCCTGGACGTAACCGCGGTACGCCAGCTCCTCGGTCGCCCCGATCATGGCGGCCGCCAGCGCGAACCGCGCGAGGTCGCCCGGCAGGGCCGGCCACCCCCCGAACGCCCGGTAGAGCACGCCCAGCCCGGCGCCGAGCAGGACGCCCACGACGAGCAGGACGGCGCCCCGGCGCGAGAGCGCCGCCAGCCCGAGCATCGACTCGGGCGACGGCTCACGCCGGATGGAGTGCTGGACGGCCATCGCGGTGCCGAGCAGCCCGACGGCCGCCAGGAGAAACACCGGCAGGGACGTGTGGGCCAACAGCGCAAAGAGGCACAGGCCCGCCGACGCGGCCGCCGCTTCCATCAGCGGCCGCGCGAGGCCCGGCCTGCCGTCGGACGTCTCAGGCATCCTCTTCCCTTGCCGCGCGCCCTTGTTCATGGGCCACGGGTGGCTTGCCAACCCGTGCCTGTCGTAGCCTCATTTCAACACGGCCCAATACCGCAACGCCACATAGCCTCGTGCGCGGTGGGTCTCCTGACCCACCGCGCAGGAAATGCGTATTGCCGGCTGATTGAGGCACGTTCGCGGCGGGTCAGGAAACCCGCCGCGCCAAGTGGCGCGGGAGTCCCAGCCAACCCGTGGCCCGTGAGAAGAAGCCGCGTCAGGCGCCGGACGGCCGCCGCCACCTGCGGAGCAGCCAGGCCGCGCCCACCGCCGGAACAAGGAGCAGGATCCATCCCGACCCCAGGCAGATCGGGGCGCCCATGACCACCTCCGTCGAAGGCAGCGCCTTCTTCAGGTCCGCCACCTGGTCGGGCTGCTCCTTGAAGGTCTTCTCGGCAAGGACCACGAGCCGCAGGCTCTGGAGGTCGCGCAGGGGGCCCAGGTCCTTGTACACCTTGTCCTTGTCGACAAGAACCAGGAACTCGGGGTGCTTCAAGCCGCGCAGGGGTGCCAGGTCCTTCACCTCCTGACAGTTGACGATCTCGACGCCGAGCAACTCCGGACGCTCGCGCACGAGATCGGCAAACTGCTTCGGCGACACGTTGGCCGGCAGTCCAAGCCAGCGCAGGTCCTTGAGCTCACGCAAGGCGCCGAAGTCCTCCGGCACCGTCGAGCCGTTGAGGATCAGCGTCCGCAGGCCCGCCAGCTTCGCCAGCCCCGCGGCGTCGCTGACCGGCGGGCAGTTGACCAGGCCAAGGCTGGAAAGCCGTGGCAGGTTCGCCATCGGCGAGAAGTCCTTCAGCTTCGCGCCCATCAGGGCCAGCGTCTCCAGCCGGTCGCAGCCGGAGGGAAATGGGCCGGTCGTCTCGGGATTCCACTCACTGATGGCCAGCTTGCGCAGCCCGTGGAACTGCGCCAGAAACGCCAGCGTCCACAGGTTCTTCCCCTCGACGACCAACGTCTCGACGTGCTCCTGTTGCGCGAGAACGTCCAGCACTTCTTTGCCCCAGCCCACGTCGCCCAGCTGAAGCCACCGCGGCTTGAACAACGGGAGCACTTTCATGACGCCCGACGGATGCCCGAGGGCCAGCCCGATGGACTCGTTGCGGGCGGCCAGGCTCGTCAGCAAGGCCACCTCAATCGACTTCTCGGCCGCCGGCGCGATCTCCTCCGGCAGGTTGATGAAGCGGAGGGAGGCCAGGTCCTCCGGCTTGGCGGTCTTCAGCCATTCCCATCCCCCGCCTTGCGCCCCGAGCGTCAGGCAGACGGTCTTGCCGCCCAGCAGCATCCGCGGACCGTCGAAGGCGAACTTCAGGAGCAGGCCGTCGCCGGCCTGGTACGGGAAAAGGCCGTCCTCGCCGCCCTTGGCCTTCGTCGAGACGAGGATGTCGCCGTCCTGGACAAGCACCGCGGTCCGGCCGTCGGGCCCAGCCGCCGTGAGCCAAAACCCGTACCCAGGGAACATGTTGCGCCACCCCTCGGCGCCTTCGACCTGGACGATGCGCGGCGGCTGCCAGGCCTCCGGCCCCGCCCGCACCTCGGCCCCGTTACACGACAGCCACACCAGCGACCCGGCCACCACGGCGCCGAGGGCAGCAACAACGAGCAGGATGCGTTTCGGCATGACCTATCCCCCTTTCACATGGGCTGGTGAGGGCTCACGGCCCCTCCATGCAGTATATACGCAGCCGCGGCGAAATGCCTGCGCGGTCGACGCCCCATTGCCCGCCGTATGTTCACGGCGGGCGAAACAACGCTACACCCGCCACGGCGAGCGGTACGGGCGGGCGAGCAGCCGGCTCGCCTCAACATCGTCGAAGATCGTCTCGCTCGCCGGGTCCCACTTGATCCGGCGGCCGGTCAGCATGGCGATGTTCCCAAGGTGGGCGACCGAGATCGAGCGGTGCGCCACCTCGACCGGCGCCGCCGTCGGCCCGCGCGTGGCGATGCACTCCAGGAAGTTCTCGTGCTGGCTCGCGGACTCGTACAGGTGCGTCTCGGTCGGGCCGATCGAGTCCTTGAGGAGCGACGGCGGATTCGTGCCGCCCTCCAGGTCCACCCAGCCGTCGGCGCCCTCGAAGCGCACGCCCCCGCCGCTGCTCTTGACGATCAGCTTCACCCCATTGGCATACGTGCACGTGAACTCGAACGATGTGGCGGTGTTCCAGAGAGCCGCCGGATCGGGCCACGCGGCCTTGCCCTCCACCTCGACCGGCCCCGTCAGGTCGCACCCCATGCCCCAGTGGGCCATGTCGATGAAGTGGGCGCCCCAGTCGGTCACCTGCCCGCCGGAGTAATCGAGGTTCCACCGGAAGTTCCAGTGGCACCGGTCGTACGTGTACGGCGCCCACGGCGCGGGGCCGAGCCACAGGTCGTAGTCGAACCCCTCCGGCACCGGCTCGGGCGTCTCGGAGCGCTTGGCGTTCGAGCGGATCCACCACCCGCCCGGCAGGCCGACCTTCACGGTCTGGAGCTTGCCGATGCGGCCGTTGCGCACCAGCTCGCACGAGAACCGGCACTTGGCGGTCGATCGCCGCTGACTGCCGCACTGGAAGACGCGGCCGTAGCGGCGCACCGCCTCGGCCATCGCGCGGCCGTCGGCGATGGTCAGCGACAGCGGCTTCTCGCAGTAGACGTCCTTGCCGGCCTTGGCGGCCGCGACCGCGATGCCGGCGTGCCAGTGGTCCGGCGTGGCGATGCAGACCGCGTCGACGTCGGGCCGCGCGAGCACCTCGCGGAAATCGCCGGTGCCGTCGGGGCCGCGGTAGGTGCCCGCCGGCCGGCGCGAGGCGTAGTGCTTCTCGACGGCCTCGCGGGCAGGCGCCAGGCCGCGGTGCCAGGCATCCTCGTACCGCGTGCTGCCGGCGTCGACGTCGCACAGGGCGACCACCTGGGCCCGGTCGCGGCCCAGGAACTCGTGCATGTCGACCGTGCCGCGCCCGCCCAGGCCGATGCAGCCGATCGCGATGCGGTTGCTCGGCGCCGGCCGGTCCTCCGCGCCGAGGGCCGACGCGGGAACCACGTACGGCCCGACCGCGGCGGCGCCGAGGGCGCCGGCGGTCGCCTTGAGCAGGTGGCGGCGGGTTATACGAAGGCTGTTATATGTCATTTGTCACTTGCCATCCGTTATTAGTTTCTTGGTCCTTCGCCGTTCACTCCGCACTCCGCACTGGAAAACGCGCCCAGCAAGCTGGGCGGCTAAATCTCCCTGGGCGTCGTCGTTCGCCGTTCATTTCGCATTACCCATTTCGCATTTCGCATTGGTCTACGCCAGCCCCCACTTGCGGCAATTGTCGAACGACACCTTGGCGGCCTCGATGGGCTGAAGCGGCACGCACGTGTCCTGCTCGATGCACATCCACTCCGTGCCGCCCGCCTCGCACGCCTTGATGATGTTCGGCCAGTCGAGGACGCCCTCGCCCACCGGCACCATCGGCTTGTCGGGCCCCGGGCCCATGTCCTTGAAGTGCGTGACCTGGATGTGCCCCGCGAACTTCCGGAGGTACTTCACCGGGCTCTCCCCGCCGTGCTGGACCCAGTAGGTGTCGATCTCGTTGTGCACGAGCTTCGGGTCGACCGACTCGAAGAGGATATCGTAGCCGTACTTGCCGTCGAACTTCTGGAACTCGAACGAGTGGTTGTGATAGCCCAGGCGCAGGCCCACTTCCTTCAGCTTCGCGCCGATCTCGGTCATGATCTTGCCGAGCGTCCGCCAGCCGTCGGCCCCCTTCCGCCGCTCCTCGGCCAGCCACGGCACGATGGCCCACTCGGTGCCCAGGTCCTTGACCATCTCGACGGCGGCGCCGAAGTCCTTCTCGAGCATCTCGAGGGCGACGTGCGTGCCGGCGGACCCGAGCCCCAGATCGTCCATCGCCCTCTTGATCTGGCGGGCGGTGCACTGGTGCAGGCCGCTCACCTGGACGGCCTTGTAGCCGATCGCGGCGACGGCCTTCAGCGTGCCGAGGTAATCGGCGTCACATTCATTGCGAAGGGTGTACATCTGCATGGCAACGACAGGCTTGCTGGCCACGGTCCTCTCCTTTCAAAGGGGCGCGTTGTCCAAGCCCCGATTGTACTTGGGCGGGCGGAGGGGACAACGAAAAACCTCCGCCGGAGCAAGGCCGCGCCAGGGGTGGCACGGCCACCCGCCAGGTCACCTCTTTCGCCGAATTCCTGTCGCATCCCCGGCCCGCCGCCGATAGATTACCTACCTGAACCCGGCTTTCAGGGGTGTCGACCGAAGGGCAGCGCTCCGCCGCCGCGCGGCCCGGCACAAGGAGCGGCACAGAAGGAGAGAGAGGATGGACGTCGTCATCTGCCGGAGCTACGAGGAACTCAGCAAGGCCGCCGCCGCGGTGGTGGCCGACCTGGTGAACCACAAGCCGAACGCCGTGCTCGGCTTCGCCACGGGCTCCAGCCCCGTGGGGCTGTACCAGGAACTGGCCCGCCTGCACCACAAGGAGGGCCTGGACTTCTCGAAGGTCACGACCTTCAACCTCGACGAATACGTCGGCCTGGCCGGCGACCACCCGCAGTCCTACCGCCGCTTCATGAACGAGAAGCTGTTCAACCACATCAACGTGCCGGTGCAGAACACGCACGTGCCGTCGGGCACGTCCACGAACCACAAGGCGTTCTGCGAGTGGTACGAGAAGCAGATCCGCGACGCCGGCGGCATCGACCTCCAGGTCCTCGGCATCGGCTCCGACGGGCACGTCGCGTTCAACGAGCCCGGCAGTTCGCTCGGCTCGCGCACCCGCATGGTCACGCTGACCGAGCAGACGATCGACGATAACGCCCGGTTCTTCAAGAAGAAGGCCGACGTGCCGCGCCATGCCATCTCGATGGGCGTCGGCACGGTCCTCGAAGCGCGGAAGCTCCGGATGGTGGTCAACGGCAAGAGCAAGGCCCCCGCCCTCGCGGCGGCCATCGAGGGGCCGATCACGAGCATGATCACCGCCAGCGCCCTCCAGCTTCATCCCGACGTCATCGTGTTTGTCGACGAGGATGCCGCCGCGCAGCTCAAGATGCGCGACTACTACGAGTGGATTCAGAAACAGGCGAAGGGTTGACCACCATGAGCGAAATCCAAGTCCTTCCGATGGGGTCCCTGGGCCGCGATTTTATCGGCGGGCCCTTTTTGCCCGAGGGCAAGGACGAGTACTACCTGCGGAACACCCAGGTGACGCCGCCGGCCGGCGGCTGGCGGCACCTGAAGGCCGACGAGATCGAAACCCTCGTCAAGAACGCCAACACCAGCGACAACTGGGACCACCTGCTGGTGAGCGGCGAGTTCACCCCGCACAATATCAAGAACTGTGAGTTCTACGGCCTCGTGCGGATCGGCCGCCTCGAACCCGTGTTCCTCGAGTTCCACGACATGCGCGTGCCCGTGGGCCTGACGAGCAGCCGCATCATCTCCTGCGACCTCGGCGACGACGTGGCCATCCACAACGTGCGGTACCTGGCCCACTACATCCTCGGCGCCAACGTCATGCTGTTGAACCTGGCCGAGATGAGCACCACGAACCACGCCAAGTTCGGCAACGGCATCGTCAAGGAGGGCGAGACCGAGGACGTCCGCATCTGGCTCGACCTCGTGAACGAGGCAGGCGGCCGCAGCGTCATGCCCTTCGACGGCATGATCGCCGCCGACGCCTACCTGTGGGCGAAGTACCGCGACGACCCGCGGCTCCTCGAGCGCCTGGGCGAGATCACGCAGCGCTCGTTCGACCCGCGCCGCGGCTTCTACGGCACTGTCGGCGACCGCGCGGTCGTCAAGAACAGCCAGATCATCAAGGACGTCAAGATCGGCCCGTGCGCCTACGTCAAGGGCGCCAACAAGCTCAAGAACCTGACCATCAACTCCAGCCCCGAGGAACCC
>Ga0315273_10009888_pt1 | contig 12130 bp, 4 predicted proteins | sample YL17G02_0_MG_FD_205753 | JGI IMG/M metagenome (GOLD analysis project Ga0315273, IMG submission 205753) | Sediment microbial communities from Yellowstone Lake, YNP, Wyoming, USA - YL17G02_0 | ecosystem: Environmental > Aquatic > Freshwater > Lake > Sediment | place: USA: Wyoming | collected... | reverse complement strand
CCCCGCAGCCGCGACCGCGCTGGACACGACGCTCGCGGAGATCACCCACCGCTACCCCTCGTTCCTGCCCGACGGCCGGCACTTCCTCTACCTGGCGCGGCGCGGCGGCGCCGGGGCGGGGGAGGCGCCGGTCATCTACGCGGGTTCCCTGGGCTCACCCGCACGCCGGCGCGTGGTCGACGTGGCGTCCAACGTCATCTACGCATCCGGGTATCTCCTCTACGCGCGCGGCGGCATCCTGATGGCCCAGCCCTTCGATGCGGAGCAACTCGCCACCACCGGGCCGGCCGTGCCGCTCGTGGACGACCTGCGCTGGGACGAGCGGTTCAGCCGCGGGGTCTTCGCCGCCTCGCAGAACGGCGTCCTCGTGTGCTTGAACGGCAGGACGCAGACCCTCGCGCAACTCCTCTGGCTGGATCGGAGTGGCCGGAGGCTCGAGAGCGTGGGCGAGCCGGCGGACTACACCTTCGGCGGGACCCCCGCGATCTCGCCGGATGGCAGCCGGGCGCTCATGGCCATCCAGAATCCGGATCTCGGCTCGTCCGCCGTCTGGGTCGTGGACCTCGCGACCGGACGACGTCGCAAGCTGACCGTGGATGGGATGGATCATCCGGCTTGCGCGTGGTCGCACGATGGCCGGCACGCCGTGGTGAACTGCTTCGGCTACGGGGGAAAGATCTCCACCACATTCGTGCGGCTGGCCCTTGACGGGTCCGGCGTTGACACCGTGACCTCGCGGCCCGGCTGGCATTACCCAACCTCCGCCTCCCCAGACGGTAGGTACATCCTGTTCGACGACTCCGAGGGGCCTGGTGTCGGCGACCTGCAGGCCGCGCCCCTGTCGGGCGGGGGCCCCGTCTTCCAGTTCGCGAAGGGCTCTCAGTCCCAGTTTTCACCGAACGGGCGGTTCGTGGCCTACACGTCCAACGAGTCAGGCCGCGACGAGGTGTACGTGGTGACCTTCCCCGAGCCGGGCGGCAAGTGGCAGGTGTCCCAGGACGGCGGTGGCGAGGCGCGCTGGGGCCGCGACGGGAAGACCCTCTACTTCGTGGACCGCGAGAACCACGTCGTGGCCGTGGACGTGACCGTGTCCGCGTCGGGATTCGAGCCGGGCGAGGTCCGGCCGCTCTTCCAACTCCACACCGCCGGAGGATTCTGGCGCTACGACGTGTCCCCAGACGGCTCGCGATTCCTGGTCACGGTGCCGCTCGAGGACGAGGCGCGCGCGCCGGTGTTGCTGATGACCGACTGGACGGCGAAGCTCCGGAAGCGCTGAGGTTCCCCCTGCCGGGGCGCCGCGCGTACCACGCCCGGGCGCAGGCATCACGATCGGTACCGCGAGCGCGTCGCCGCGCTTCCACGAGAATCGGCGCTCGCGGTCGGCGAGGTCACCGACCACGGCTGGTCAGGGTGACGCCGGCGCGGACGTCGTAGCCATCGCCCGCGTTCCGGTCGCGATTTCGAAGGAATGGCGAGGGCCCAGTGGACCCTTCGCGGCTTGGCGGGGGCTCCTCGTCTGCGGTATAACTCTCTGCCCTGCAAGACAGTGGATGGCGGCATAGCCAAGTGGTAAGGCGAGGGTCTGCAAATCCAGCCGAGCCACCTTTCAACGACCAACGAGCCGCCCTTCGCAACAACGTCCGCGACAAGTAACTAGCGCTCGCCCCGAGGGGTTAGGTCCTCTCGGGGCGAGTTCTGCTTGAGGGGCACGAGCGGACGGGAGCGGGCGCGTTAGGACATTGAAGGGGTAGCCGACGGGTAGCCAGAGCATGGCCAGCCTTGGAGCAGGACGAGAGCGACCTGGCCGGCGGACTGCGCGAGCGCTCCTAACCCTCGAGCATCGCGGCGGAAAATATTCTCCGGCGGCCCATCGCGGCGCGGAAACCCCAGACGGCGATCGCCAGCAGCAGAACCGCGATCACGCCCGTTCTCCACGCGTACCAGCGGGAGAAGTCGAGCGTCAGGGGTGTGCAGTAGGTGAGCAGAAGCGATAGCCCTATCGCCGCGACGGCCGCAAGAACGCCCACGCGGGCCGCGAGTACGAAACAAGCGGCTCCGGTAGCCAGGCTGATCCACTCGACCATGGAAGGATGCGACGACGGGAGGCTGACCAGCACCCACATCGCCCACACGCCCAGCCATGCAACGGCTTCTCGGCGGAGGACGACTCGCATGAGGAGGAAGAAGGCGAACGAGCCGAGTCCCCTCATCAGACCCTCTCCCAGATAGCCGGGGATCGAGCCCCAGAAGTCGGCGGCCCGCCCGAGCGGAAGGGTCGCGACCAGGAAGTCCACGTCATGGCCTCTCTCGATCAGGGCCGGGATGCAGTTCGCCAGCGCAATCGCCGCCGCTACGGGGAATGCAATCAGCAGATCCCGTCCGACGAGGGGATCGGCAAAGCGCCCATCCAGGAGCCGCGTCCAGGCGATCAGACGATGGGGCGATCGGCGGCGAAGGAATGGCTCGATCCCCAGGTACATGAGCCAGGCGGCCATGGCCGGGAAGTAATCCTGGCGAACCAGCCATCGCCAGATCTGGAGGGGTTCGAGGGACCAACGGAAACCGAGGGTGTGCCCGAGTCCGAAGAACACGAAGACCGCCATCCCGACGCGGAGCGCTCCACGCCGGTCGCCTCGCCCGAGGCGAAGGTTTTGTCGAGCGAGCGCGGCAAACACCAGAACGACCGCCACCACCGCGGCAACAAAGAACGCGAAACCGGTTTCCCCGACCGGGTGCGTGGGAGCATCGCGCTCGGCTCGCTGCCACGGAGCGATGGTTTCGAGCCAGACAGGTTGGCCGCGCCAGGCCGCCGCTTCGAGCCGAAGTGGCACGCCTCCTTCGCTCGCGACCCACGCCGCTCTCGCATCGCACGGCACGTCCGGGGTCCACAGGGGCGCCACGCTCCGGAGTGTGCGGACGTCGGCGCCGGTGAGCGCGAGGAGCAGGGCCCAGTCGATCGGCGTCGCGGGCGCGGAATCCGGCTCCGCGAGCTGGCGGCCGAGCCTCGAGAACTGGAGGAGGCGTCCCTGGGGGTCGAGCGCGACGTACGCATCTCCGCTCAACGATGGGGCGGGATCGCGCCGCATCGGCCGATATCCTTGGAGCGGAGCGATCGGCCCGGGGCTCTGCCGGTAATTGAATCGAATCGCCGACGGGTGCGCGTGAGCAAGCGAGATCGCGTTGGGTTGTTTGTGAGCCCACTCCGCGTAGCCATCGTCCAGGTTGACCCACCACTCGAACGAGCGCGGCGCCACGTCGTCGCCGAGTTGGCGCGCGATCTCGCCGGCACGTTCGCGCAACGCATCGGGGCTGCGCGTCATGGGCACCTGATCGAGCCCGGCGACGCTCGCGCCGAGCAGGATCGCCACGGCCACGGAGATGATGGCGAGGCCAAAGAGCCCCCAGGCCCAGGCGGACGAGAGCGATCCTTCGTCGCCGGCCGCGGCCACAATCTCGGGCGACGGTGTCTCGCCAGCTCGGAGGGCCGCCTCGAGTGGATCGCCCCCCGGTAGCGCGGCGAGGAGTTCGAGCGCCGAAGCCGGCCGTCGCGCGGGATCTCTCTCGAGGCATCTGAGGATCGCCGCGTCGATCGCCGGATCGATTCCCGGGACTGCGCTCGACGGACGTGAGGGGGTTTCCTCCGCGCGCGATCCGAGATCAGGCCCGGCTGATCCCTCGAGAGCCCTCCGCCCCGTGAACATCTCGAACAGCACCAGCCCCAGCGAGTAGACGTCTGTCCGAGGGGTGATTGCTCCGCCCGCCAGTTGCTCCGGGGCCATGTATGCGGGCGTACCCCATTGCGCTTCTGGACCGCGAACAGCTTCCGCGGCGGCGGCGAGGCCGAAGTCCGTGATCCGTGCCCGGCCCCGGCCGTCGAGCATGATGTTGGCCGGCTTGAGATCCCGGTGGACGATTCCTTGAACATGAGCGGTCGCGAGCCCGGCGCCGATCTGCCGCGCGAGGTCGAGCGCCTTCTCCGGGGGGAGACGCCCGATGCGGCGGAGCAGCGCGGCGAGATCTTCGCCGTCCACGTACTCCATGGTGATGAAGTGGCGTCCCTCGAACTCGCCGACGTCATGGACGCGGCAGACATTCGGGTGGGATACCTGGCGGGCGATTCGCACCTCGCCCAGGAGACGCTGAAGTCGCTCGGGGTCGAGCTCCAGATCCGCGGGGAGAAACTTGAGCGCGACAGGTTGACCGATCTTGAGGTCGTCGGCGCGGTAGACTTCGCCCATCCCACCGCGCCCGGCGAGCGCGACGATCCGATATCGGTTCCCGAGCACGGTCCCGGGCAGGAAGCGCTCGTGCCCTTGTGATGGGACCGGCGGCATGGCTTTGGTGGGCGCTAGGTCGTCGCGCTCTGGCGACATGGGACCCCCAGTCGATCGTCTTGAACGAGCCGCCTGCAGAATGGCTGAAGGAGCGGCCCAATGCTAGGCGCTCATCCGACCTCCGAGAATGAGGTTGCCCCGCGCCTTCATTCGACTGGATTTCCACCGCTGGCGTGATCCACCGGACCACTCGCCTCAATTGGGATGACCCTCGTGGGGCGTCGTTGCATCGGTGGCCAACGATGGCCACGGATGAGAGGCATTAGCCATTCTGACCGTAGCCAGTGGCGTAGCCGGCGGGCGCAGGTCGGGGAGGTGGCGATCTTAAGGTAGAGTGCCCCGATGCCACTCACCCCCGGCACCCGACTCGGCCCCTACGAGATCATCGCCCCGCTCGGCGCGGGCGGCATGGGCGAGGTGTTCCGCGCCAGGGACACCCGCCTCGGGCGCGAGGTCGCCATCAAGGCGCTGCCCGCTGCCTTCGCGCAAGACCCCGAGCGGCTGGCGCGCTTCGAGCGCGAGGCCAAGCTGCTCGCCAGCTTGAGCCATGCGAACATCGCCGGCATCCACGGACTCGAGGAACACGACGGCCGGCGCTACCTGATCCTCGAGTTCGTGGACGGTGAAACGCTGGCCGGGCGGCTCAGCCGTGGGCCGCTGGCCCTCGACGAGGCCGCCGAGGTGGCCCGCGACGTCGCCCTGGCACTCGAGGCCGCGCACGAGAGCGGCATCGTCCATCGCGACCTCAAGCCCGGCAACATCATGGTGACGCGCGCGGGCGCGGTGAAGGTGCTGGACTTCGGGCTCGCCAAGAGTGCGGCCCCGGGAGGTTCCTCATCGAGTATCGCGCTCTCGGCATCACCGACCATGACCTACGCCGCGACCGCGGAGGGGATCGTCCTCGGCACGGCGGCCTACATGAGCCCCGAGCAGGCGCGCGGGAAGAACGTGGACCGGCGCACCGACATCTGGTCATTCGGGTGCGTGCTGTTCGAGTGTCTCACTGCCCGCCCGGTGTTCTCGGGCGAGACGGTCTCCGACCTGGTCGCGCACATCCTCCAGAGCGAACCCGACTGGAGCGTGCTCCCCGCCGCGACGCCCGCCGCGGTGCGCCGGCTGCTCGAGCGGTGCCTGCGCAAGGATGCGCGCGAACGCCTGCGGGACATCGGCGACGCGCGCATCGAACTCGACGAACTGCTGACTGCGGGACTGTCGGGGAGCGGCCTGCCGCCGATCGCGGGGACCTCGCCGGTCGGCGGGTCGCGGCGATCCCGTTCCACGGCCATCGCGTGGGGCATTGCGGCCGTGGCGCTCGCGCTCGCGGGCGTGAGCATCCTCTTCCCCGACCGGGTGCGCCGATCGGCCCCGCCACCCGCCACGCGCACGACGCTGGCGTCGCGGGCGGGCATGGAGATCTCGAGCAATCCCGCGGACGCGGTGATCTCGCCGGACGGCAGGTCCATCGTGTTCGTGGCGGGCGATTCGGCCGGCACGCAGCGGCTCTGGCTTCGACCGCTCGAGTCGCTGGAGGCGCGTCCGATCGAGGGTTCGGAGTTCACCGGCGCGACCGACAGCCCCGGCCTCCCCTTCTGGTCCCCGGACGGCAGGGCGATCGGCTTCTTCGACGATGGCAAGCTCAAGACGATCGCCATCACCGGTGGCACGCCGCAGATCCTGAGCACCGTGTCGAATGCGCGGGGGGGCACCTGGAGCCGACAGGGGGTGATCCTCTTCTCCCGGTTCAGCCAGGGCCCGGTGTTCCGCGTGTCCCAGGCCGGTGGAGATCCGGTGCAGATCACGGTTGTCGATTCGACCCTGCACGAGACCGCCCACCGGTTTCCCCGCTTCCTGCCCGACGGCCGCCATTACTCGTTCGTCACCCTGCCCGGGCGTGACGGGAAGATCGACACTTGGATCGGCGAACTCGGTACCACGAAGCGTACGCTAGTCGTGAGCGCCGCCTCCGGCGCCCTGTTCGCGCCATCGGGGCACATGGTGTTCATGCGCGGTCAGTCGCTCATGGCCCAGCCGTTCGATCTGGGTCGTCTGCGAATGACGGGCGAGCCGACACTCATCGGTGACGCCCCCGAGAACCTCAACATCCTGGGATCGATACCCGCCAGCGTCTCGGACAACGGCATCCTCCTGTATCCGACCAGCATCCAGACCGTGGGTCTCCTCTCGTGGTTCGGCCGCGACGGGAAGGCGCAGGGCACACTGCCGGCGCCGGCGGGGGACTACCGGGAGATCGCGATCAGCCCCGACGGCCGCCATGTCGCTTTGATCCGCAGGACATCACCGACGAGCAACGACATCTGGATCGCCGACGTGCCGGGCGGCTCGGCGAGGCGGCTCACCACGGACGGACTCCAGAGGTACTCGCTGGTCTGGTCGGGCAACTCGCTCGACCTCGGCTATGCGCTCTCGCGAGGGGGCGAGTTCGACTTCTGGCAGCGGGCGGCTTCCGGTTCGGACGAGGAGCGGCCGTTGTTCGTCACGAAATCTCCGCTCAAGAACCTCAGCGACATCTCGCGCGACGGGTCGTACCTGGTGTACGACGACATCGGCCGGACGACGCAGCGGGATATCTGGGTGCTCCCTCTCGAGGGGGATCGCAAGCCGGTCCAGTACCTTGCCACACCGTTCAATGAGGTAACCGGGACCCTCTCACCGGATGGACGCTGGATGCTGTATCAGTCGGAAGAGTCGGGCCGGCCCGAGCTGTACGTCCAGTCGTTCCCGACTCCGGGAAGCAAGGTCCGCATCTCGACCGACGGTGGCAACTCCGGCCGCTGGCGCAGGGATGGCGCCGAGATCGTCTACAGATCCCAGCGGGGGCTCATGTCCGTCACGGTCGCCGCGGGAGTCGGCTTCGCGGCCGGCGAGCCGAAGCTGCTGATGCCGATTCCCAGAGAAGTGGTCAGTCTGGGCCTTACCCCGGACTTCCAGCGCTGCCTGATGGCGCTCACCACGGGCGACGCGCGCCGGACGAGCCTCACGCTGCTCACCAACTGGACCTCGCTGCTCGGGCGGTAGCGACGGTGATGAAGGGGAGTCCCGCGGCGCCCCCTGTTAACCGGAAGCTCCTGACCACCGGCGTGCTCAACGCGGTCTCATCCATATCCGCGACCGGCTCCACTTGCGCGGCGGGTGAAGGGTTGAATGCGCTTTTCACTTCGCGCGCACTCCCGACGCGTGCCCGACAGCGAGCCCTCGGGCCAGGCGCTCGCGGTCGGCGAGATCATCGATCCCGGCGTGGCCGGGTTGGCGCCGGCGCGGGCACCGTGGCCATCGCCCGCGTTTCGGTCGCGATTTCAAAGGAAAGGCGAGGGGCCAGTGGACCCTTCGCGGCTTGGCGGGGGCTCCTCGTCTGCGGTATAACTCCCTGCCCTGCAAGACAGTGGTGGCGGCATAGCCAAGTGGTAAGGCGAGGGTCTGCAAAACCCTTATTCCCCGGTTCGAATCCGGGTGCCGCCTCCAGTTTTCAGGGGAGTTGGGCCGTCCGGACGCGTGGGCTAGTTCTCACGAGGATCCCCGATGAGTCTTTCCTTCGGCCCGAGCCTGGCCATCTCACTCGCGCTCGTGCTGGGTGCGACCTGGGCCACCTCGCGTCGTCGCCCCTCGCGCCTCCTTCCGTTGCTCCTGATCGGTGCGGTGCTCACGGTGCACGTCGCGCTCTACTGGCGATTCACCGTCGACGACTCCTTCATCACCTACCGTTATGCGCGGAACTGGGCGGGGGGGTTGGGGCCGGTCTACCAGCCGGGCGAGCGTGTCGAGGGGTGCACGAGCCTCGGTTGGGCGGGGTTGCTCGCGCTTGCAACGCGATGGGGCTTGGACATCGACGGGGCGGCAAAGGGGATCGGGCTTCTCTGCACCCTGCTCACGCTGCCTGCGGCACTGGGTCTCGCCCGCCGCGTCACGTCGCAATCGCATGCGGCGTGGATCGCGCCGTTCGCCCTGGCGGTCAGTCCGCTGTTCGCCGCATGGGCATGCGCCGGAATGGAAGCGCCACTGGTGGCCGCGCTGCTCGTATGGGCGGTGCGCGAGCACGTCGTCGACGCGGAACGTGAGCGACGGGTCCCGCTCGGGGCCCTGTTATTCGGTCTACTGGTCTGGATGCGGCCGGAGGGCGTGCTATTCGCGACCGCCGGACTCTTCAGCCTCCTCACCGGATCCGAACCGTGGCGCCTGCGTGCGCACCGTGCGTTTCGCTTCGGCGTCATCGCCGCGATCGTCGCTGTGCCCTTCTGGATCGGACGCTGGAGCTACTACGGGCACTTCTTCCCGAACACGTTCTACGCGAAGATTGATGCCCATGGAGTGCCCTTCACGCGCGGGCTCCATTCACTGATGGATCTTGCCACCTGCCTCGGGGCCGGCTTCCTGGCGCTGGTGCTCCTGCCCGTGCTGCGCGCGCGGTGGAAGGAGTCCGTCTGGCGGACCCTCTGGCTCGTGATCGGCAGCTATCTTGGCTACGTCGTCTACGTCGGGGGCGATGTGCTCCATCTCCGGTTCTATGTGCACGTGTTCCCGTTGATCGCGGTTTGCGCCGCGGCAGGCGCGGGCATCTTGGCGACCGTGCTCGAAGGCCTGCGGCCTGCGCTCGCTCATCGACTGGGCGCGCTGGTCGTGGGCATGCTCGCGGCCGGTTGGACCGCATTCGCCTACCAGCGCGACGCGGTGGCGCTGGCCGCCCGCGACCAGTTCGGTGCCGGCTATGTCGTACAGAACGCTTCGAACATCCGACAGGCGAATATCCCGCTCGGTCAATGGTTGGAGCGGAATGCGGGCCCCGATGCGCTCATGGCTACATGGGATATCGGCGCGATCGGATACTACTCACGGCTCCCGATCGTCGATCTCTACGGACTCACGGACTCCACGCTCGCGCGCCTGAACCACCAGGGCGCCTCGAAGCGCGAATGCGCGCTCTATCTCGAGCGGCGATCTCCAACTCTCATCGTGGCATACGGGGCAGGAGCGTTCGCCCAACTGGGATGGGTGCATCCCGAATGGCTGAAGGCGAACTACACCGTGCACTCGGTGTGGAAGAATGGCTCGGGTGGGGCACTCGTTCTGTTCGAGCGAAACGACATTCTGCTTCCCACCGGGCCCTAGACATCCGGTGACATTCCGCTCGGCGCCGGTGAACTGCGGTTCGTCGGGGGACGAGTCGGCACCGAGGGCAGGAGCGCCCCCGATCGGGACCATGCCCGTGATCCATGGGGCGGACTCCTCCAGCCGAGGCCGACCTTTCGGCCGTCAGCATGCCGGGCGGTCCGACAGCATGATCAGCAGCATGCGTGCGGGCTCGGGGGCATCGACGGCGTGAGCACATGGGCGGGCATGCGCACGATGCTGCCGGGTGTTGCCTGCACCGGGGTGCCCCCGATCGTGAGGGTCAGCGAACCCTCAAGCACCATCACCATGGCGTCGAAGGGTGTGGTGTGCTCCGTCAGCCCATGCCCCGAGTCGAAAACGAACAGCGTGACGCTGCGCCCGGTAGACTTCGTAAGAACACGGCTGGCGATTCCCTGAACAGTCGACGTGATGAGCGATGGGAGCAGCAGCGCCTCCGCTGGTGTGATCTGCGGTGGCCTGGACATGCTCGGGATTCCAGCCCTACTCGCGCCCGACGCGATCGGGATTCGAATCGGCCCGGAAGCGTTGCTTCGAACTCCGGGGGGGTCACCTGATGAGCCCTCCGACGCACCCGGCGCGGATCACTTCCTTCTGACCACGGGCGTCGTGCGCCCCGCATTCGAAAGATGTCCACGACAGCGGGTCATACGACCATGTATGTCCGCCCTCAGGAGGAACTTGGACAACCACCCCTGTGCGCATCCGACGGGAGTTCGGATGGTCGCCGAGCGGCAGTTCCAATTGTCGCCGATCAGGGCCGTCGTCGAATCCTCTCGCGTGGGCCCCCCTGCCCTCGACTAACATTGGGGGCGTGAAATGGGCCGGCGACTGGGCTGGCCAGGTGCCCGCACTCCGACAGCGATTCCCGAGGGGTCCCATGACGCTCGCAGCCCCCCAACGCACGTTGCTCGCCCTGCTGACGGCCGCACTCCTCGCCGCGCCTTTCCCGGCCTCTGCCACCCCGACCTACATGCTCAAGTGGGGGAGCTTCGGAAGCGCCCCGGCGCAGTTCAACTTCCCGGCGGGTGTCGCGACCGACGAGTTGGGCAACGTGTACGTGCTGGACCAGTCGAATTACCGCGTTCAGAAGTTCGACCGACTCGGCAACTTCATCTCGCAGTGGGGGAGCTACGGCTCGGGCAACGGGCAGCTCTACAACCCCGCCGGGATCGCCACCGATCTCTCGGGGAACGTCTACGTCGTGGACGGGGGCAACTCTCGGATTCAGAAGTTCAGCAGCGCAGGCGCCTATCTCACGCAATGGGGATCGTACGGCACCGGCCCGGGACAGTTCACAGGGCTGGGTGGCAACTGCGCGACCGACGCGGCGGGCAACGTGTACGTCGCCGAAACCCATCGCGTCCAGAAGTTCACCAGCGCCGGCGTGTTCGTGACCCAATGGGGTTCGCTGGGCAGCGGCGACGGGCAGTTCAACGCGCCGAACTCCGTCGCGACCGACGCGGCCGGCAACGTGTACGTCGTCGATCGGCTGAACTCGCGCGTGCAGAAGTTCACGTCGGCGGGCGTCTTCGTCACGAAGTGGGCCATGGCGGCGAACACGAAGGACATCGCGGTGGATCCGCTCGGCGACGTCTACGTGATCGACGATGCCGGCCACATCACCCGCTACAGCTCGACCGGCGTTTACGAGGCCCAGTGGGGCAGCTCGGGTGCAGGCAACGGACAGTTTGACGGCGCGGGGTCGCTCGACGTGGACGTGGCCGGCAACGTCTACGTGGCCGACTCGTGGAACCACCGCGTCCAGAAGTTCAGCGGGGCGGGGGCCACGTTCTCGGTCAAGCCGCACGCGTACCTCTTGCAGTGGGGTTCGGGCGGCGCCGGCAACGGGCAGTTCAGCGCGCCGCACGGTGTGGCGTGCGACGCCGCCGGCAACGTGTACGTCGTGGACCTGTCCAATTCGCGCATCCAGAAGTTCACGGCCGCTGGCAGCTTCGTTACGGCCTGGAGCAGCGCCGGACCGGTGTTTTCGCTCAATCAGCCGATCGGTGTCGCCACGGATGCCGCGGGGTACGTGTACGTGACGGATTCCGCAAACCAGCGCATACAGAAATTCACCTCGTCGGGCGCTTGGATCGATCGCTGGGGTGCGTACGGCACGGGCGACGGCCAGTTCAGCCAGCCGTCGGGCATCGCCACCGACCTTGCGGGCAACGTGTACGTGGCGGACTTCTTCAACTCCACGATCCAGAAGTTCACGACCGCCGGGGTCTTCGTCGCGAAGTGGGGCACGTACGGCGCGGGCATCGGCGAGTTCAACTTTCCGTTCGGCGTGGCGACCGACGCGCTCGGCTACGTCTACGTGGTGGACACCGGCAACAGTCGCATCCAGAAGTTCACCTCGTCGGGTACCTACGTCACCAAGTGGGGCAGCAACGGCACGGGCGACGGGCAGTTCCAGGCCCCGCGCTTTGTCGCGGTCGACGCGAGCGGCGACGTGTACGTCACCGACTACGCGGGGCATCGCGTGCAGCGATTCCGCAATGACGGCACGTTCGTCGCGAGCTGGGGCACGAGCGGTACCGGCGATGGGCAGTTCGACCTGCCGACCGGGATCGCGGTCGACTTCGCCGGGAACGTCGTGGTGGCCGACCAGACGGTCAATCGCATGCAGAAGTTCGCCGCGTCGCCGG
>Ga0315273_10009887_pt1 | contig 12130 bp, 11 predicted proteins | sample YL17G02_0_MG_FD_205753 | JGI IMG/M metagenome (GOLD analysis project Ga0315273, IMG submission 205753) | Sediment microbial communities from Yellowstone Lake, YNP, Wyoming, USA - YL17G02_0 | ecosystem: Environmental > Aquatic > Freshwater > Lake > Sediment | place: USA: Wyoming | collected... | reverse complement strand
TGATGCGGCCTGGCAATAATCCATCCATTATTTTCTTTTCACTGCTTTGACTTTTACACTCCTCACCGATTCTACGATTTCAGAATAATCATTTTTCGAAGAGGACAGGGAATCAAAACCTGCTTTCAACAAAGGATCGACCTCTGCAAGATCGAAAAGGACTTGTGTTTCCTCAAGTACCGCCATATCGGAAAAATGTGCCTTTCGGATCAGATCAAGATATGCATCTTTCAGGCTCGCACCTGCGATGCAGCTGGCATATGCTTCCACCGAAGTACGCACTGACTCGGGGAGTTCACGTCTCAGGACAATATCTGAAACCATGAGCAATCCACCCGGCTTCAGCACGCGGTATGCCTCGCGGAAGACTCTCGCCTTGTCAGGAGAAAGATTGATAACACAATTTGAGATGATGAGATCAACGGAGTTATCAGCAACCGGCAGGGCTTCGATCTCTCCGAGCCGGAACTCAACATTGGTTGCACCAGCCTTTTTTGCATTTTCCCGCGCTTTAATCAGCATCTCATGCGTCATATCAACGCCTATAACCCGTCCCGTCTTTCCGACTTTTCGGGCAGCAAGGAAGCAATCGAACCCGGCACCGGATCCCAGATCAAGTACCGTGTCCCCTTCATGAATCGCCGCGTGGGCAAGCGGATTCCCGCAGCCAAGCCCGAGATTCGCGCCATCCGGGACAGCCCCCATCTCCTCGGCTGAGTACCCCATCTTCCCGCTTATCTGTTCTGCAGTTGTTGCTCCACCACAACAGGAGGAGTTCGGACCGCAGCATCCACGGCCCTCTTCAACAACCTTGGCGTAGTTTTTCCGTACTAGCTTTCGTAATTCGTGTTCGTCAGTCATTTTTTACCTTCTGTTCGATCTCTTTGCCGCATTGCGGGCTTTTAGTTTCTCTCTCAAGACTCAGGCAAGCCAATCTGTACAGGCTATTTCAAAATTACATGAAACGCCAAACTATTTAACATCACACCGCACATAAAATTTCAATAAAATTTGAATTGATGTTTGCGGAGCGTTAAAGAAATGATCTCAACAGAGGAAATACAGAAGTACAGCAAACGGATGAAAGAGATCCTCGGGTTGACGGGCTCACCGATCGGTGTCAGGTTGCAAAAGACCGCAGAACCGGTCACTGGAGCAGCACCGGCACAGGGACACCGGTATTGCCAGGCGCTCATGCGGGCGCGGCACGGCGATCATGTGATAGTCAATGCCTCAACTATCTCCTGCCCGGCAGCAGCCCGTGCATTCGGGTTCCGCCCGCTTCCCGAGCCCTTAAAGACCGGAAAAGGTTTGATTGGCTTCGGCATCACAGCCGAAGAATCAGTAGGAAAGATGATGTTCGAGCAGATGCCGGTGCTCGGCATGGGAGAGATCGAGCAGCTCGATGTGTTCCCCCTGGACAAAGCGGCGAATGTGCCGGACATTGTCGTTGTCGAGGACGAGGTGGAGAAACTGATGTGGATCGTTCTCGCGTATATGCACGCACGGGGCGGGGAGCGCGTGACGGCTTCGACAGCGGTGCTTCAGGCAACCTGCGTTGATTCCACGGTGATCCCGTTCCTCGAACAGCGGCTGAACTTCGGGTTCGGCTGTTACGGGTGCCGGGATGCAACCGATATCGGACACAACGAGACCGTCATCGGTTTTCCCGCATCGTTCCTGCCCGCGATTGTTGAACACCTCGAATACCTGAACAAGAAGGCACTCCCGCAGTCCCGTGGGAAACATGCACTCGCTGCGCTCAGGAAACAGCTTGGTGGGGTGAAGACCGATGGATCCTGCGCCTCGCTGTGAACATGAGGGGATGCATTCTTCTTTTTTCAAAGACGAACTAAGGTTTGAGTAGTATCGATGCCAGATCACGATCATGCCCCGCTGCCCGGCGGTACAGAAACGCACGGTGACGACACGTCGCTGGTCAGCCAGGCTGTCATCCTCACCTTCATTTTTTTTGTTGTTGAAGCGGTTGGAGGATATCTCGCCGGCTCGCTCTCGCTCTTTTCCGATGCCACTCATATGCTCAGCGATCTTTCGGCACTCTTGCTCACTTTCGGCGCGCTGCGCCTCGCACAAAAACTTCCTTCAGAACAGCGGACATTCGGTTATCATCGGGTCGAGACCGGTGCCGCGTTTATCAATTCGGTGCTCCTGATCATTACCGGTCTCTGGATTCTCTGGGAGGCGTTCCAGCGGTTCTCCGCCCCCCCTGCCGTACAGACATCCATCATGCTTCCTGTTGCCGTGATGGGACTTGTTGTTAACCTGTATATCGCTCTCCGTCTCCACGGGAGCCACGACTTGTCGGTCAAAAGCGCGTATCTTCACGTCTTAACCGACACCCTTTCCTCCGGTGCAGTCATCGCTGCCGGTGTATGGATTATGGTTACGGGTGACATGCGGGTTGATCCAATCCTTTCCGCACTCCTCTCGGTGTTTATCATTGTCTCGGCACTGCCCATCCTCCGGGAGAGCGGTGCGATCATTCTCCAGTTTGCCCCGCGTGATGTCGACCTCTCCGTGCTTGTCGCTGATATCGAATCGGTGCCGGGTGTGCAGAGTGTGCATAATGTCCATCTCTGGAGCCTCTGCTCGCACACGAACGTGCTCGATGCCCATATCTATACCTGCATGGAACGTGTAGCGGACCAGGAAATTATTAAGCAGGAGATCAAGCACCGGCTGGAGAAGTACCGGGTCTGGCACTCGACCCTTGAGTTTGAGTGCAATGAATGCAAAGATTGTGCGCTCGTGCTCCCGGTAAAAAATGGGACCGGACAACTCCATTGATCCAAAGCATGGAATCGATGTATTAATTACCCGAAATACCACAGATTCCCGGAACATTTATGCCTGTTATCAGCTGCACCCCAATCGTAAGCAGAAGTGCTGCCGGTATCACAAATTTGCAGAGGAAGAAAATAATCCGGTTCAGGAGTGTTGCTTTTCCCAGTTCTTTGAAGAATACATCCGATGGGAGGAATGAAGTGAATGTGATGGCAAGGAGAATAGCTGCTATCTGAAGGCCGAATGTTCCCACGGTCTTATCCATGACATCGAGCAACGGAACCCCAAAAACCGGCAGCCGCAGGGCACTATAGCTGAGCGCCGGCAGCAGGGATATACAAAGAAGGATGGCGGTGAGGACTAGGGTGGTCTTTCTTCTTGTCCATCCTACAAACTCGTCCACTGCCGCAACGCACACTTCCAGCATAGAAACAGCCGATGTGAGTGCGGCAAAGAAAAGCACAACAAAGAAGGCAATTGCAAAGAGCTGCCCTGCTGGCATCCGGGAGAAGGCTATTGGGAGTGTGGTGAACGCAAGCTCTGCTCCGACCGTTGGAGAAAGCCCGTACGAAAAGACTATGGGGAAGATGACTATACCAGCAAGCAGTGCAACGAACGTATCGGTGATGGAAATGATAAATGCCGCGAAGGGGATATTTTGGTCTTGTGCTGTATATGCACCGTACGTGAGGAGGATCCCTTCTCCGACCGAAAGAGAGAAAAATGCCTGCCCGAATGCAGCGATCCACAGGTCAGCATGCGTCAGAACGGAGAAATCGGGTGTAAAAAGAAATCGTATTCCTTCTGCAAATCCCGGGAGAGCTACACTGTAGAGCGCCATGATGGCAAGGACAATGATACAGATAGGGATCATTATAACGGATATCCTCTCGATCCCTTTCTGTACTCCAGCCGAGACAATAAAACCGGTTATAAGAACAGCCAGCACCGCAAAGAGGATCGGCTGATACGATCCGGTAAAACCGGAAAAGGTTACCGGATCGCCCGTGACGGAAAAGACTGTATATGAAATGGTCCAGCCGGTTATGACGAGGTAATAACTAAGTATTAGAAATACAATTGTGCAGATCAGCCACCCGATGACACGGAATTCTGGGCGCACAGCCCTGAACGAACTCACAACCGTTCCCCGGAACCGGCGCCCCATCGTAATCTCCAGGATCATGAGTGGCAGTCCGAAAACAAAGACTGCAATGAAATACGGGATGAGGTATGCACCGCCGCCATTCTGTCCAAGAACCGCGGAAAACCGCCAGATATTGCCAATGCCGACCGCAGCGCCAATCGAGGCAACAATAAACCCGATGTGTGATGACCAGCGTTCCATGAAAAAACAGCACTCCGCCCATATCCTGTCAAGGATACCGTGTTGTACGATCCTAAAAATAAAAAAGTATTCATGGCCGTTGGGCCACAGGAACCCATGGATATAAGATATCCATAGCAGGATATGTAATTACTCAACACTCTTCATCAAAGTAAACCCCCCGGATATCGAAACAGGAGTTAACCCCGTGAAAGATCCGGATCCGGAAATAATATCCTTTGCAGGTTGTTTGTATACGCCTCTATCCCCCGGCAGCTGGCGGGAACAGCGTAATTAGGTCTCCATCATCAAGCGGGGTATCCAGCCCGGCCAGAAAATGAATGTTTCTGCCGTTTTTGAGAATGTTGACGAAGTCCCGGAGGGTTCCCGGGCTGGCAAACATCAGCTCGTTCAAGCCGTTGTACCGTCCGGTAAGTTCAGCGAGAAGCGTGCGAATGGTTGAACCTTCCAGAACGTCCAGCGCGAGCTGCATATCCATGACCTCACGGAATGTGGCAAACGCTTTCACGGAGACCTTCATAGACGGAACCGCCGGATATCCTGTTCATTCGTCAAACAGCCGCAGTCGATACAATCCTTCGAGCTCACGATCTGGATTGATTCTGCATCACCCCGCAGTCCGTCCCAGAGCAGCAGCCGGTTTTTCAGGATCTCCCCCGTGCCGGTTAGGTACTTGATCGCTTCGGCTGCCTCGATGCTTCCGATAACGCCGCAGGTTACTCCGATGATCAGGCTCCTTTTCCAAGTGGGAGGATTGGGCACGATGCATCGCAGGCATGGAGTAATACCGGGAATGATTGTAGTTACCTGCCCATAGAAGCCGTTCACGGCACCGTGAATGAACGGGATTTTCTCATCAATTCCCGCCCGGTTCAGGATATAGCGGGCAGCAAAATTATCCATGCCATCAAGGATCAGGTCCGTCCCACGGACAAACTCCCGCACAGTCATCTCGTCGATATGCCGGCAGATGGCATCCACTTCGACATCGTGATTGAGTGCACGGATTGTTTTCTTTGCTGCTTCGACCTTACACGTGCCAATGTCCTGTTCATGATAGAGGATCTGGCGGTTCAGGTTGGAATCCTCGACCGTATCTTCATCCACGATCCGGATATACCCGACCCCGACAGCAGCGAGGTATGTCGCAATTGCTGAACCGAGGCCGCCTGCCCCGGCAATGAGAACGCGGGCATTGGCAAGTTTCTCCTGTCCGTCTTCACCAATGAGCGGGATCTGCCTCAGGAACCGTTCATTTTTGGGTTGTCCAACCATGGAAACACATCTGAAGAGTTAACTCTGCATCATGTTCAGTTCTTTCTTTACGGCAGGAAGCACTTTCCTCTCCTTGATCAGCCGCTGGGATTTTGCTCTCGGATTATCTCCTTCCTCGGCAAACCAGATCGCTTCCGCAGGGCAGAGGTTGGCGCAGGTCTGGCAGCCGACCACACACTGGTCGGGATGGAGGACAACCGATTTCTTTTTGTCCCAGTCATACTGGTAAACCCCTTTCCCGCAGGTCAGGAAACATAATCCACATCCGATGCATTTCTTTTCGTTTACGGTCGGGTGCCAATCGATCTCGTTGCGGGGAATTCCGTGCCAGAGACCGGGCACTTTTGCTGGAGTTCCGGTCATGTTACGCAACTCCCAGTTCTTTCTGTTTCTCCTTTGTCGGCGTCCCTTCCTTGTCCCAGCCCCGGAGGGTGTAATATTCATCGAGCATTTCCGGTATCTTGGACACCTGCCCGGTGGGGGCGCCTTCCTTCAGCGGCTCGTTCAGCATACGTGCCGGCAGCGTGTCGTCCTTGCGCCCGAATCCGCGTTTGATGTTGTAGAGTTTCTGGAGGTTCCAAATCCTTTCTCCGACCTTCAGCAGCTCGGCAGTGTCGATCTTCATTCCCGTGGTCGCGGTAAGGAGATCCGCGTAATCCTCCGGGCCGAGTGCAAACGAGGTAAACAGGCACATGCCCGATGCATCGATCGCTGCCGTCAGGTCCTGGAACGTCTTGACCCACTGCGGTTTTCCCTTAGTCACGTATGGGTCCAGTTTCTCGGGGGCCCCGAGGATCTCGGGCGAGATCAGGTACCCGTACACGTGGTCTCCGCCCCGGTTTGATGTGGCGGTTGCAAGCCCGTATCCCTGGATACCCCGGGGATCGTAGGCCGGCAGTTCCTGCTTCTTGGAACTCATGGACAGTTCGGGATGCCCGTATTTCGTCGCAAACCGGAAGGAACCCTCAGCCAGTTCATTGCCGATATCTTCGCGCTTTGCGATCTGCTCCACCAGTTTTAACATCCCATTCGCGTCACCGAACCGGATGGGGTGCTTGAAATACCCTTTTCCCGCCATCTCCATCAGGCAGGCGATGGTTGCCGGCGCAGAGATCGCGTCGAGCCCGTACTCGTTGCAGATGTTGTTCGCCCGGGCTATTGCCTTGAGATCATTAATCCCGCAGTCGGCGCCAAATGCCCAGTCAGGTTCGTACTCCGGTCCTTCCCCGGACTCGCCATCGAATTCACAGACCCTGCCACACTGCACAATGCAGGCATAGCATCCCTTGGGCTTCTTGAGAATGGTTTTTGCGATCGTCTCACCGGAAATCATCTCCGCATCCGTGAAGTGGGCAGTCTGGAAGTTCCGGGTCGGCAGGAGGTAGTTCTCGTTGAGGATGTTGATGAGTACCGCCGTGCCGTAGTTATGCAGCGCCTTTTCGATACCATTATCCTCGATCTTCTTCTTCACGCGTTCCTTGACCTCGGCGAGTTTTTCTTCATCCGCTGCCTTGATGGGCAGGTCTCCCCGGGCCGCAATCGCTTTCAGGTTCTTCGAACCCATGACCGCACCGGCACCCCCGCGCCCGGCAGCTCGCGCCTTCTCGTTGATGATACAAGCGAACAGGACGAGTTTTTCTCCTGCCGGCCCGATACAGGAAACACGGACGCTCTTGTCTTTCAGTTCGTCCACGATTGCATCGGTTGTCTGCCCGGTGGTCTTGCCCCAGAGATGAGCGGCATCCCGGATCTCGGCCTTCCCGTTGTCCAGCAAGAGATAAACCGGTTTTTTCGATTTGCCGGTCACGACAACCGCATCGAACCCTGCCTTCTTCATCTTCCAGCCAAAGACCCCGCCACTGTTCGCGCTCATGGCAGTCCCGGTGAGTGGCGAGATGGTCGAGACCTCATACCGGCTCCCCAGCGGGATACCGGTGCCGGTCAGCGGCCCGGCCGCATACACGACTACATTCTTATCGCTCAGCGGATCGATCTTCGGGTCAACCATGTCGGTCAGGAGCCGGATGCCAAACCCCCGCCCGCCAAGGTACTGCTTTTTGAGTTCCGGTGGCGTGGGCTTGGTCGTAACCTTCCCTGCCGAGAGATCGGCATAGACCATTTTTCCTGCATATCCATCCATGATGATTACCAAATGGTTACTTAACGGTCATTGCACATAAAGATTATTCAAAAAAAATTGAAATGCTTAATTGTTTTACTGGAATGGATTGTCAACGACTTTCATCAGATTAAAAAACGGTGCGGCGTATGCTACAGAGCAATTCACCCGCTATCTGCCTCATGAGTGCCGGCTCTCGTGTCAGGCAGACAGGGTGATGATCGAGACCGGGCAGATATCCACAGCCTCCTGTGCGCAGGATACGATTCGCAAGTTATCACCCTGATTCCGACATCCCCACCCTTGCGTATTTTTTCCAGACCTGCTCCCGGTAGACCGGGCCGCTGTTGTAAGTGCAGAAAGGAATCAGGCGGCCATCCGGAGTCGCGTAGTGGATGCAGCACCGCTGGACACGCCCGAGATCATAGTTGTACCTATCCATGAAGTGCATTGTCCCGATGAACAACGCATTCTGGTGGAACTCCCGGAGCGCATCAAAGTTCTGCCCGATCAGAATTTTACCGATCATCTTCCAGAAATCTGTTGTGTTTCCCTGTTCGCTCCTCCTGACCGAATGATGCAGGTTTTTAATCCCTTCGAGAAGTGCCGTGTACTTGTTGATGGCACCGCCTTTTTTCAGGGTTTCTGCCATCTGGTCTATGGCATCAAAGAAACTATCCACATCTACCATCCGGTTCACCGGCATGAATGACCCGTCATCCTGGACAAAGATATAGGTCGCCGCCCCACAGTGTTGGTGGGAGGTGAACCTGACCTGGGGCCGCCCGGTATATGCCTCGATAAGATCCGAGAATGGAATCACGCAGGGAATCGGGTAGAAATCATCCTTTTTTATCATGCCTTCCGTCTGCTTCTCAATGCCTGAGAGGAGATCGGGGATAGTGATCCGCGATTTCCTGACATCCTCTTCACGTGCAGCACCGGTAAAGGCGACCGGCTGGAAATTCACCCCCCGGATGACGGAAATATTCTTTGCCGCAAAACGGATGATATCCCCGGCTTCGTGATCGTTTCTTCCCCGGATTATCGTAGGCACGAGGACCGTACCAAGGTTCGCGCGTTTCAGGTTCGCGATTGCCTTTTTATGCATCGCAAGGACCGGGTTGGTCTCATCGGAAACCCCGTCAAAATGGAGATAGATCGTGCTCAGCCCCGCATCCTTGAGCTGCCGGGCAAGAGCGGGTTCTTTTGCAAGGAGGATACCGTTTGTTGCGATCTGAACCTGGGGAAATCCCAATGCTTTTGCCGATTTGACGATTGCGATGAGGTCGTCCCTTAGTGTCGGTTCCCCGCCGGAAAACTGGACTGCCGGAACCGGGACGGGCTTCTGGGCCCGCAGCACCTCCATCATGGTGACGATCTCGTCAAATGACGGTTCGTACACAAATCCGCATGCCTTCGCATTGGCAAAACAAAAATCGCAGTTGAGATTGCAGCGATTGGTAAGATCGATATTTGCAAGCAGCGTCTGTGAATGGTGGTTGCTGCACAACCCGCAGGATGCCGGGCAACTGTCCGGCAGGGCAACAATCTGCGGGTTTTCAATACCGTTTCCTAAAGTATCGTAGTGTTCAAACCGTTGATACAGTGCGGCATCTGACCAGTAAAGATACCGGGAAGTGCCATGTATCGGGCATGTCCGCTCAAGCCAGACCTGCCCGGTATCTTCGATAATATCTGCCTCAAGAACCGTATTACAGGTGGGGCAAAGGCTCCGTGTCTTTTTTATCAGCATCTGTTGACACCCTTCCCCCGGGAGCGTTTATGATGCCCGGCCGATGAATCGATTATATCAGTCTGGCACACTATGAAATAAAATTTACCGTGATGATTATTAAAGGCATTCAAAAAAAGTTGAAATCCCCTTCTTCAGGCACAGGTCCGTTCCGGCTGCAACGCCCGGCATTGTCCTGACCAGAGTCCGGCACCTGATATGAGGAGGATTGCAGCTCTGCAAATCATTACTGCACAGGATGCTTTTATCCATCCCCGGTCCTCATCGCCGCTGAAATGCCCGGAGATCACTCTGATGCGATCAGATGATATGGATGGAATGAATAAGACAACATGATTCATGATGGAAATCACCCACAATACGAGCGGAGATACCACAGATTCAGGCTCCCCTGAAGACCTGGCCGTCGAACCAGCGTTCATGCTGCTGTTCGCCATACATCTGCCCCATCTGTTCACGGGTTTTACGATGCCATTTGCCGACATCGAACCGCTGCCACCTGCACAGCTCGACAGCTATGTCACGCGGCTCACCAAGTTTGAAACGCAGCTGCTAGGCATTGCATTCGTCGATTCACGGCGCATAACGCGGTGGCCGCTTGGGCGGATCGTGCTCAATGGTCTATCGACAGATGCGCCAACCTATGCCGATGTCTATCTGCTGAGCCACAAATCGGGCGCAGCGCTGTGGGAAGTCTGGCTGCCCGCGCCCGGTCAGTCGTTCGATGCTTCGCGCTGGATCCGCTGGCTCGACCCGGAGGCCGAAGACGGACCCATTGCGAGGCTGTGGCGCGTGCTTGGCCCGGTGAACAAAGAAATCACTGGCAAGCCGGTTTGGTCTGGTATGTATCTTCCTCTCACCATTCTGCGTGTGCCGCAACATCCGCTCAAAACTGTTGTTGAACGCCACCGGGCGGATCTCGTTCGCCTGTTGTATCTCGACTATTCGCCCATTGCCTTAAAACCCGGGCTTGTGGACGAGGAACTCAGCCGTGACTACTGCGCGCGCGAAGGCGGCCTGACGCTGCTCGCCCGCCGCAGCGGGCTGGATGTGCACGGGCGCGAGGATCTCGACAGGGAACCATCTGAAGCCGGCCTTCCGCCGAGAAGCGCGCTGCCCTTTCTCATTACGCTTGAGCTGCTGCTTATCGAACGCACGGTACTCACGCACCTCTACGGCCAGTTATCTCGCCGCATGCCGGGGTCGGTCGATGAACTGCTCGCGCTCAAGCAGGAAGTGCTTGACACGCTGGAGGAATACTATGGCACGATAACCAAAGCCACCCGCCTCAGCGATGCGGTCACTGTTGACGGTGAGCGCCTGTTCGGCCTCGGGGATCTCTACGATGCCGTGATAGCCCGCCTCGATACCGTGAGCTTCGCCATCACTACGCGCTACCAGAAGCGCATGACACTTTTGCAGTTCTGGCTCACCATCGTGTTCGGTGCCACGGAAATTGGCTTTATCGCATCGGGTATCGCTACGTGGTATTACCGGAGCGACCTTTTGGCAGTGCTCGGCTGGACCGTCACAACCAGTCTCGTGTCGGGTCTGGTTCTCATACTGCTCCTGCGGGGAAAGATCGAATAAGTTTCATGCGGGTTTCTGTTTTATCGGATCATACCATTCAACATCTCTGAAATTCGGATATTTCTTCTGCAATCTTTGAATAATGAAAATATCCGTGTGATGCTTTTAGAATCATGAATTGTCCGATGATAGCGTAGCCCTGTTACGGACAAGCTGCCTCAACGAATCTTTCTTTACCCATCATTGACAAGAGATGTCTGGAGACGATTATGCTTGAGATAAAAAATCTTCATGCACGCGTGGGGGAGAAGGAAATCCTTCACGATGTATCATTCACGGTGGGGACAGGGGAAACGCATGCACTCATGGGTCCGAACGGTTCCGGCAAGACCACCCTCCTCATGGCAGTGATGGGATTCGGGAACGTGAATGTAACGAAAGGGAGTATCTTGTACAATGGAGAGGATATCACCAACCTCTCGCTCAGAGACCGGGCCCAGAAGGGGATAGGAATGATGTACCAGCGGCCACCGACCATTGCAGGGCTGAAGCTCGGTAAGCTCCTGGAGGTAACATCAAATCACCGCATGGATACCGTTCTTGACTACGCAAAAACACTGAATATGATACCTCTGCTCGATCGGGATATCAACAAAGGCTTTTCCGGCGGGGAAATAAAGAGGAGCGAAGTTTTGCAACTGATGGTCCAGCAGCCTGATCTCCTCCTCCTTGACGAACCGGAAAGTGGCGTTGATATCGAAAATATGGCAGTAATGGGGAACGCCATCGCGCACCTGCTGGAGAAGGATGTGCATCTTCTCCACCGGAAAAAAAGCGGACTGATTATCACGCATACCGGATATATCCTCGATTATCTCGATGTCGATGCCGGGCATGTACTGGTCGACGGGGCTATCAAGTGTCACGGGAATCCCCGGGAAATTCTGAAAGTCGTGAAAAAATCCGGTTACCGGGAGTGTGTTGAATGCAACCAGATGTGACCGATCTTGAGAACCTGCCTCAGGAGGAGAAGGAACGCCTCCGCCAGACCGGGCTGGAAACAGACATCTCCCGCCGGGCGGGCAGCTATTTCCAGAAAGACCAGGAAATCGTCCACGCAACATCCGGTACGAAGGGAGTGGAAATCCTGGGAGTCTCCGAGGCCCTGGAAAAATATGACTGGATGAAGGATTACTACTGGAATGCCGTTCCCCGGGAAAAAGATCGTATTACCCAGTATGTTGCAAAACAGGAAAAGCCGAAAGGCGTTGTAGTGATTGCGCGCAAAGGTGTGAAA
>Ga0315273_10009886_pt1 | contig 12131 bp, 14 predicted proteins | sample YL17G02_0_MG_FD_205753 | JGI IMG/M metagenome (GOLD analysis project Ga0315273, IMG submission 205753) | Sediment microbial communities from Yellowstone Lake, YNP, Wyoming, USA - YL17G02_0 | ecosystem: Environmental > Aquatic > Freshwater > Lake > Sediment | place: USA: Wyoming | collected... | reverse complement strand
TGATTTAATTAGTTCTGATTCAGAAAACGAATCAGATGTTGATGATGAAGAAGATTTAGAAGATTCAGATGAAGAATATAAACCCAAAAAGAGAAAACAATTTAAAAGAGTTTGTAAAAAAGTTAAAGAAAATGATAAGGAAACAGACAAAGAAAAAAATAATGAAAAAGGAGAAGAGGAAAAGGAAGATACTAACAATTGTGAAAAATCGGTTCCTCTTGAAACAAATAATACAAATATTTTAAGTCAGTTAAAAGAACTTCAAACTAAAAGTCCTAATAATAAACTTATGAATAAATGTATAGAATTTTATGAAACAAATATTAAAAAAGAAAATAAAAAGAAGGAGAAAAAAATTAAAAAAGAAAAAGCTAGAAATGCTCGCATATTTGGAAAAATTCTTCGTGACAAAAATACTATGAATGATTTTGACTTTTATGAAAAACTTGATACAGAGCATCAAAAAAGAATCATTAAGGAATTACGTGAAATTAATAAATTAATAAGAGTTGAAAAACCATATCGTTTAACTTTACTTGAATCTGACATACCAATCATATTTAAAAGTGCCGCAATGAAAAAAATTAGTTCTCTTCGTTATATGGAGCCAGGAACAGGCGAATATTACAAAATTAAAAATTGGGTTGATACATTTATGCGAATTCCATTTGGAAAATTTGAAACATTACCATTATCAATAACAGATGGAATAGATAAATGCCACGATTTTATGGAGAGAGCACAAAAAACTCTTGATGATTCTGTTTATGGTTTAAATGATGCTAAAATGCAAATTATGCAAATGTTAGGTCAATTAGTAACAAATCCTAAATCAATCGGCTCAGCAATTGCAATTCACGGTCCCCCCGGAACTGGCAAGACGACATTGGTTAAGGAAGGTATCAGTAAGATTTTAAATAGACCATTCGCGTTTATTGCGTTAGGAGGCGCAACTGATAGTAGTTTTCTAGAGGGACACGGATATACATATGAGGGTTCAACTTGGGGAAAAATAGTTCAAATATTAATTGATAGTAAATGTATGAATCCAGTGATTTACTTTGATGAATTAGATAAAATTAGCGATACACCAAAAGGAGAAGAAATTGCTGGTATATTAACTCATTTAACAGATACATCTCAAAATAGTCAATTTCACGACAAATATTTTACCGAAATTGATTTTGATTTAAGTAAATGTTTATTTATATTTAGTTATAATGATGAAAGCAAAGTAAATTCAATTCTTAAAGACAGAATGTATCGTATTCAAACAAAGGGTTATAATCAAAAACAAAAGACGGTTATTGCTGATAATTATTTATTACCAAAAATTAGAGAACAAGTGAAGTTTACTTATGAAGATATTATTATTCCAAACGAAACGTTACATTATATTATTGAACATACATGTAATAAAGAAGATGGTGTTAGAAATCTTAAAAGATGTTTAGAAATAATATATACCAAACTAAATTTATATCGATTAATGAAACCAGAAACCAATTTATTTGAAGAGGATATGTCCTTAAAAGTGCAATTTCCATTTACTGTTACAAAAAATATTGTTGATAAATTGATTAAAAAATCCGAGAATAGTTTGAGTTCATCTTTGTATATGTTGTATTCATAAATTGAATTAAAAATTGAATTAAAAATACGTTATTATATTATTATTATATTATATTATGGAAGAACATTTTAATACATTTTTACAAATTTGGAAGGATAATTATGGTCAGTTACCTTTAGATTGGTATGAATTTGATGTAGGTTGTAAAATCATAACTAAAATTAAACAAAATAATTATGATTTTGTAAAGGATAATAAAACAAAAGAAATATTAATAGGAATTATTTATGACATATCACGTATACTTTATTATAATAAATATAAGGATGAGGATGAGGATAAATTTCAGGATGATTATGAAGATTATTTTAAAAACACACTCGACAAAGAAACAAATTCTTGTTATCAAATTAAATTATATTTAGAAAATTTATAATATACTATATTAAATGGGATCAGTAAAAACCAGCACTATTTTTTATTACCGAGGTGTTCCAAAAACTTTTACGGATTTTGGGAAAGTTGCGTCAGGAAATTACGCTATATTTCAACCAGCGAGACCAACATTTAATAGTCCATTTTTTTCTAAAAGTATTTCAAATTTTATATCAGTATATCGCTAATTTATGATTTATGAATTTAAAATATGTTATTTTTTTTTATATTTTATATTTATAATAATGCCAAAATTTAGCAATGGAAAAGTTACATCAAGTGTAATCGTTTATAATAGAGGAGTACCAAAGTCTTTTAGTTCTTTTGGAAATTTAACTACAGTTAATTATACAATGTTACGACAAATTGCTAGAAATAATATTTCAAATAAAAGACCAATATTTTCTTTTATGTAAGTGTATTATATAATAATATATGAATGATGAGCAATTACAGAGATTTGAAGAAGGATTACCATTATGTCCCATATGTCATTATAAAATATTACCCATAGATGGTATTACACTTGAATGCAATCATCAATTTCATAAAGAATGTTTAGGAAGATGGGCTGGGATGGCGAATCAAAGAGACGTTAATAATGTACATAATAAATGTCCATTATGTAGAGCACCAATAGAAGTAAAACGTACAGATAAAATGATAAGACGTGAAATTCTTGAAGGAGGAAAACGAAGAAGAAAATCTAGAAAATCTAGAAAATCTAGAAAATCTAGAAGATCCAGAAAATATAGAAAATCTAGAAGATCCAGAAAATATAGAAAATAATAAATTATCTTAATATACCATTAAAATTTGTAGTTTATAAAAGTATAAACCAACCTGTAAACTATTATTAAATATATTAAAATGATATAAATATTTGTTAGTATATTTATTATAAACTAACAAATGAATTCTGAAATTGATATAATTATGAATATGTTTAATGATGTAACCACCAATATAGAAAATATACGAACATCAAAATCAAGACTAACCAAAATTGTGAATGATATTAAAAATATTGATCATAATTATTTCGATGAACAATGTAATTATGAATTATTTAAAACATATTTAAATACATATAATAATGTGGAAGAATATGATAATTTAATAAATAATTTAGAGACATTAAAAACATTTTTCAAATTTCAAATCACAAACAAATGTGAACACGAATGGACAACCGATCTTATTGATATTGATCCTGATAGATCACAATTAATATGCTATTGCGTTAAATGTGAAATAACTAAGAAATAATATATATATATTAAAACTACTTAAAGAAATTAATAGTCTGAAAATGGTACGTTATTTCCCCCCCTCTGTTTTAAAAAATTATATTGATCCATTGTAAGACAAGCGCAACCAGTACTTGTTGAAAATGAAGACGGACAACACTCAGGTTTAAAATCAGTAGTAGCAAAAAAATCCAATTGTCCTTCTGGTGGAGGAATTTGTTGTTTGGGTCTATTTAAAATTGCTTTAACCCCAGCATCCTTTGTAGTCCCGGGACTATAAGTTAATGTAGGCATAGCCCAAGTAGATGGGTTCATAATATATTTGGGCGCATCAATACTTGCAAATTCAGGACCCATAGATGTATTATTGGCACTTGTAAATCCTTCTGTTGTTGTATTATTATAATAATTATTTCTAGCTACTGCATTTCTTCCATTTCTTACTCCTTCTTTTAATATTTCCATTCCTTCAAATAATCCTACTTTAGAACAACCGCATAATAAATGTCCAAACATAACCCAATATACAATTACAATTGCGACCAAAATTTCTACACGCACTTTATATGAACCAATAGAAATATCCATATTATACATATTCTTTAGATAATAAATTTATCAATGAGATTATTGTAATCTTTTACATTTTTATTATTTATTATTAAATTACCATCTGTTGTTAATAAATGATATAATTTATTGGGATTATTTATATTCGGTCCATTCTTATTTATATTTTTCCTTAATTTGTTAGTTTCAACTTCAACAATGCCATATACAAAAGCACCATTTTCTAAAATATCACCAATCATAATTTCTTGGATTTTCTTATTCATAACTATTATATTCTCTTCAAATCCATCGTCTAATAATTCGTGAATGTTTTCTACAGTTATTATATTTTTATTGTATTTATTTAAAATACTTAATTTATCTTCTATAATTTCATCCCAATCACTAAATACAAATCCATCTATTTCCATTATTTTATTGCTTGTGTTTAAACAATATAGAAAATCTTTATTATAAATTATTTCTTTAGCATCAGGATGTTCAATAACTCTAATCCATTTACCATTATATTTAACTAAATGACTTTCACTGACAATAATGTCATTTAATTGGTATATTTTAAGATTAGCTGATGTAACTTTTATTTTTGCAGTAACATAACTTCCATTGGATAACTTATCACCTACATTTATATTTTTAATGTGAATTTTATCTTTATTTTCTAGTGTTATTAATGTATATTCATCAAAACATCTTAAACTAGGTATAGCGGATGATTTAATTTGTAATACTTCTGTCATAAAGAAAATAATTATCGATAAAGGTATCGATATTGCTAAAAATACGGCTGTCATTGCTGATGCTGCTGGCCAAGAAAATGGTATAATCCATAATCCTACAATAATTAGAACCAATATAATTAACATTCTAATAAATAATTCTAAAATAGCTCCTATTAATGATTGTAATGTATAATAAGAACCTAACATCGTATATAAACCACCAGTCATAACACCTTGTATTTTTTGAAATGCATCCATTAAAGTAATAAATATTTTTTGTATCGGTATCATCACATTTAACACTTTATTTAACACATTTTCAGCAAATTCCCTAAAATTTTTTCTTATTCGATTAATTGATTCTCTGATGTTTTGTATTGAATTAGCAAATTCGGTAAAAATTGTCGTTAACGACTCTATCATAAAATGAAAAGGATTAAGTGCATATCCTGTAATATTTGTTAGTATATTTTGAATACAAAATTGAAAATTTTCACTAGTATATTGGAATGCGGTTGAATCTTCTGGTCCTGTAATTAAACCTGCAAACATTATATTTTGTGGTTTACAACGTTGATTTATCCAATCATCGGCAATAGTTTCTTTACTTTGAATAACCTTACAATATGAAAAAACAGTAAATACAAATAATGTTGCAAAAATAAATATTATTACAGAATTACCATATAAGTCAAAATATGATAATTTATCATATGTTTCATTTATAAAAATAATTGTTTTATCCAAATTCATATTTATATTGTTATTTGTATTGTCGATATTATTATTCATATAATATAAATGGATAATAATAATAAGGATGTTTTCTTTAATTTTAATATAATATAATTGTGTTAGTTCATTGTTAGTTCATCATCTTCCCAATCCCAAAATAATATATTATCAATTTTAATACGTCTATTTGTGGTTATTAAACACGAGAAATATTCTATAATAAAATTATTTTGTATTTCTGCATATTTATAATCCTTAACTTGAATCCATTTATTATTATCAAAAATAAAATGTTCTCCAGTGACATATATATCTTGACTTTCACTTTTTATTTTATATAATGCTTCTTTCTTTGCATTGTCGACTTTTAATACTGCAAATATTTTACCCCCTCCGTCTAATTCAGCGCCTAAAGGTGCTTCTTCCATTTTAATACGTTCACCATTTGCAAGAGTTATTATTGTATTTGGATGGAAACAAGAACCTATTGCTCTAACTAATTGTCCTGATGGTCCTGCCCACGCGCTATTCATCGTTTTAATTGAACCGTCTAAAACATACATAATTGTAACAACAATACCAATCATTTTTCCAACCATATCTCTAATACTAATAATTATTTTTTGAAATTCAATTATTAAATTTAAAAACACTCCAAATACATTTTCAATAATTTCTGATACGAATCCTCTTATTGAACTAAATGAACGTCGAATATTATCTAGTGCATCACCAAATTGTCCACCAATAGATGTTAGTGATTGAATCATAAACTCCAACGGTTGGAGTAAAAATCCCATCATATTCATTTGAGTATTTTGAACACAATATGTGAAATCTTCAGTGATATTTTCCGAAAAAAACCAATAAGGTGGATTACATCTATATATAGACCAATTTTGCCTAATTTCTAAAACAGACCTAAAATACATCATAACTGTAATTTGAGATAAAAAACCTAAATTAACATATATTAAATTTAAATAATTTTTCATTGTTGGCATAATCTATAATATTAATAAATATATTTATTTTCATATTTTAAGCGTTTATACCGGTAAAATAAATATAATTAATTGCGATGTTTTTTCATATGTTTACAAGTTTTACGGATTTTACGGGTTTTACAAGTTTTACAAGTTTTACGGGTTTTACGGTTTTTTTTGTATTTTCTTTTACATCTTTTTGATTTATTACATTTTAATGTATTACCTCCGCTTAAACACCCCCATTCAATTGACGATCCTCCTTTTCCATAATATATTTTGTTTTGTTCTGTTGAAAGTCCAGCTACTTGTGATTGTGTTGTTGTTTTATCATATACTCCAGCATTTTGAACATTTACTCCTAATTCGGCAATTTGATTATAACTATTTTGTGTTCCTTCAGTTGCGTGAGACGGAGCAACCGGAGCAAGTATAGCCGCTGCCCCTCCTTTATGACGTAAATTCTTCCTTTTTTTATATCTTTTAGCCCCCCCTACCAATTTATTTTGTAAGAAAGCGTCTTTTTCTGCTGTAACCATTCCTGCTTGATAAATATTATTTGCTCCCATTGGTAATGCTGGTATCTTTTGTGCTGGGATTGATTCTACATCTACAATTCTATTAACAGTCATTATATAATATAGTAATATATTTTAATAAGTTAAGGCTTAAAAATAGTATTCTAAATAAGAATATATGGACGACAGTCAAAGACTTCATTTACAAAAAATGATTACCGCAAATAATGTGGAAGATACTACATCTTTAATAAGAGAATTAAAACATAGTTATATTTTACGCGAAAATGTGAATAATTTAATTATGTTAAAAATGAAATATAAAGATGACCCTGAACAAATACATTTAGAAGGTATGACCGAATGCAATTTTTTATTTACTTACTATACAGATATTTATAATAAAATAAGAAAAGATGAAATCAATTTAGACATATTATTTAGGTCATTTGACGTATTGAAAAATATTGAAGATGGTAAAATAGACCAACACGAAGGTGCGTTTGAATTCGGCAATCTATTAAAACAAATTTATGTTGATAGTGCGTTAAAAAAGGCGGAAAAATTAAATGCGGAAACAGGTGAAAAAGAGCCCGAATATAAGGGTCCTCAAGTTGATATATCTTGGTCTCAGTTTAAGCAATTACAGAAATCAAAGAAATAAATTTTTTATAGTGAGTTGATATGGTGTTTGATTAGCAATTGAAATAGATAGTTCAACAATTATATCTATTATATTTGGTTGATTAATATGTTTTTTTAATGCGTTTACAAAATGTTGTATGTTAGTTTGTTTATCAATGATTGAATCTATTAGGTTACTAATAATAGTTTCAATTTCATTAATACATTTATCATTATTGTTCTTAATAATGTTTTCTAAAATACAAATTTTATCGTGTTCTCTCTTAATCAAAACAATGTTAGTGTCCATAATAATATATTGAATAAATGTTTATTAAATATATTAAATCAATTTTTTTGTATTACAGTTTGTTTGGCAACATTACTAATTATTTTATTGATATTTTTTATTCCTTCTTCTTCAGTAAGTCCATTCATAGAATTACTAACAATTTTTAAATATAAATCATTTTTTCTGGAACTTGACTTTGTACAATCGGGATGTTTTTCTGCCCAGTGTTTAATTTGTTTAATATTTTCATTTGCAATAACTTTAATAGCCCTTGTTAGTATGGGTTTACTGTCAGATTCTTTAGTCCATTCATTATTTTCTTTAATATATAAAATCTCTCTTTTAGAATCTGAACAATGAAGTGGTCTTAGATGTTTTTCAATGTTATTAAGGTTTTTTAAGATAATATTAGAGACACCTTCAATATAACTTGTTCTTCCAATATTTTCAAGATCTTCAAGGTTTATTTTAATTGAGTTTACAAAATCCGAAATATTCATCGCATCTTTACACGTCTCGTTCAAAAAGAAATTAAGATTAAATGCTTTATTATGGGAGTTAATATGAGTGTTATTTATAGTGTTATTTATGCTGTGGTTTATTCCGTTGTTTGTACCGTTGTTTGTACAATTGTTTATGCCATTATCAACCATTTTCATCATCATATTTTTAAATTCGGCATTTTCTTTAATAAGCATCATAATAAGTTCTTTGTCGGAAATATCGTCATTGATTTGATCTTGATGTGTTTTGTTATGTTTCCATAATCCGTTTCTAGAGGTGTATTCTTTATTACATATATTGCAAATAAATTTTGAGAGCATATTATCGTCTTGCTCCTGGTTGCCACTTTTTGCCACTTCTTTGTCACCTAAAGTGGCAAATTGATGTTTAGCTGTCATTAAATGTTTGTTCCAGTTATATTTTTTAGAGCATTTATAGTCACATTGATCGCATTGATACTTAATTGCCACTAAATTTGCCACTTCTTTGTCACCTAATGTTTCCATAATATCACCTAAGAAGATATCTTTAAGCTATTTTCGTAAAAAAGTTATGGTAACACATTTTTATAACATTGTTTTATTTTTAGAGCATTATGGTCACAAGTGGTATTCGACGTGTGTTTTTTGGAAACTATCTTTAGGTTCTCAGTTTTGGACATTTATAAATGTCCATTTTCGAAAACCTAATTTACTTTTTGGAAAATTTAAAAATCCAAGAATAATATATATTAAAACTACTTAAAGAGGATTCCTCTGTTTTTCTTTAAGTTACTTTGGAATAATATATATTAAACTACTTAAAGAATTTAAAAATTTAAGAATTTAAGAATTTAAGAAAAAAATAAATTATATACATATAATATATGAGCTCTACTGAAAAAAAAGAAGAAGACGAAGAATATAATACTGATGATGTTCTTAAATATAATAAATCTGAATTTATAGATAGACCTGGGGACAATGAAACATTTAATGAATACGATTTAAATAATAAATCTGAATTTATAGATAGACCTGGGGACAATGAAATACTTAATGAATACGATTTAAATAATGATTCTGGATTTATAGATAGACCTGGGGACAATGAAATACTTAATGATTACGATTTAAATGATAATAAAATTGAAGGAGGTAAACATAAATGTAAAACTAACAAAAGAGGTCGCAAACATAGACATTCAAAACATAAAAAATGTAAAACTAAAAAAAGAAGAAAATGTAAAACAAAAAAAAGAAGAAGATAATCTTAAAATTTAAATTAATATTTATTATATTCTTTGCATATGTTACATTGTGTAAATTTACATTTACTAAAAACGTGAATATAATTTATTGAAAATACACCTTTAGTTTCTACAACTATTAATGATTTGTTAGTAAACGTTGTAGATCCGCTAACACTAACACCAAGATCTCCAGACCACATTAATAAATACATTAAGCTATTTTTTTCATATAAGTCTTCAAGACAACCATTGTTATATATATTTGTTAAAATTGGTTTAGTATACATACTATTACGGTATATACAGAAGAAATATAATATTTAAATTATTATAAATAATTAAATAATAAAGATAATTTTACATATAATTTAAATGCCAACATCATTAGTCATTGTCGAATCACCCGCCAAATGCAAAAAAATAGAGTCATATCTTGGACCAGGATATAAAGTGATTGCTTCATTTGGACATTTACGTACTATTTCAAATCTTAAAGACATTGATGTCAATAACAATTTTAAAACGAAATATTCTATTATTCAAGAAGAGTTAAAACTTAAACAAATCGAAAAAATACGAGACGAAATTACAAAGGCGGATGATGTTATTATAGCAACTGACGATGATCGTGAAGGGGAAGCTATTGGATGGCATATTTGTGATCTCTTTGATCTCTCTATAACTAACACAAAACGCATTATTTTTCACGAAATTACAGAATCCGCAATACAATCAGCTATTTCACATCCAAAACAGATAAATATGAACCTTGTTAATGCTCAGCAAGGCAGGCAAATATTAGATATGTTAGTTGGTTTCACTATTTCACCTATTTTATGGAATTGTGTATCCAAAACCCACGATACTAGTTTATCTGCTGGACGTTGTCAAACACCTGCTCTGCGTTTAGTTTATGAAAATTACTTAGATATAAATAAGTCAACTGGTAAACTAATTTACAACACTTCTGCTTATTTTACAAGTCTTAATTTATTATTTGATTTAAATAAACAATTTATTGAAAAAGAACAAGTTATGCATTTTTTAGAAAGTTGTAAAACGTGGGATTTTATTTATTCTGTTACTGCTCCTAAGAAAAACATAAAAAAACCACCAGAACCACTAACCACATCTACTTTACAACAATTAGCATCAAATGAATTACATATATCACCTAAGGAAACAATGAAATATGCCCAACAACTTTATGAAGGTGGTTATATTACTTATATGAGAACCGATTCCAAAAAATATAGTCAAGAATTTATTGAAATTACAACACGGTTTATTAAAGAAACATACGGAGAACAATATATAAGTCAAGTAATTAATAATCTTATTGTAGGAACAGTTGAACCGATTGAACCTAAAAAAAAACAAAAAAAGACGGTTGCCGAAAAAAAAGGAATACCACCACCTCAAGAAGCCCACGAAGCAATAAGGCCTGTTAGTTTATCATCTACTTTAGAGAATTTACCAGTCAAGGCAATTAAATTATATGAACTTATTTGGACTAAAACATTACAATCGTGTATGCCTTCAGCTCAATATAATTCTATTAGCGCAATAATTGCAGCACCATTAAAAACCGAATTTTCATATAAAACAGAACAACCTATTTTTCTGGGTTGGAAAATAGTTGAAAATGTAAATGCAAATGTTTGCACAAAGACTTATCAATTTATTCAATCATTAAAACAAAATGTTAGTATGAATCCAAAAAAAATAGAATCAAAATTTAATCTTATTGAAATTAAATCACATTATACAGAAGCTAGATTAGTTCAACTTTTAGAAGAAAATGGAATAGGAAGGCCTTCAACTTTTGCATCACTTGTTGATAAAATTCAAGAAAGAAAATATGTCGAAAAACAAAATATAATTGGTAAAGAAATAGAATCGATTGATTATTGTTTACAAGATAATAATATTTCTGAACTTGTTAGTTCAAGAGAATTTGGAAATGAGAAAAACAAACTTGTAATTCAACCATTAGGTATTATTGTTATAGAGTTTCTACTTGACAAATTCGATATGTTTTTCAATTATGAATATACAAGAGAAATGGAAAACACTCTTGATAAAATATCTAATGGACAATTTTTATGGTATGAATTATGTAATTGTTGTTACAATGAACTAACAAATGTTACAAGTAAATTACAAGATTTAATAAAATTTAATTTAAAATTGGATGATAATCATACATTAATTATTGGAAAATATGGACCAGTAGTTAAGTGTACTGATAAAAAAGATCCTAAAAAGATTAGTTTTCTTCCAGTAAAAAAAAATATTGATTTAAAAAATACGCAACTAACATTAGACGATGTAATAGATAATACAGTTTTAGACAAGGATGCAATCGGAAAATATAAAGGTCAAGATTTATTTATAAAAATTGGGAAATATGGTATGTATGCTAAATGGGGTAAAGAATCGAAATCATTAAAGGAAAAATTCGGTTCTTTAAAAATAGAAGAAATTCAATATATAGATGTAATAAGACATCTAGATAGTGATACTATATTAGATCCAACAAAACCGGTTGGATTTGTGCGCGAGTTAAATAATTATTTAAGTATAAGAACAGGTAAATATGGCGATTACATTTTTTATAAAAAACCCCGTACAAAAACGCCACAATTTTTAAAATTAAATGGGTTCGACAGTGATCATAAAAAATGT
>Ga0315273_10009885_pt1 | contig 12131 bp, 12 predicted proteins | sample YL17G02_0_MG_FD_205753 | JGI IMG/M metagenome (GOLD analysis project Ga0315273, IMG submission 205753) | Sediment microbial communities from Yellowstone Lake, YNP, Wyoming, USA - YL17G02_0 | ecosystem: Environmental > Aquatic > Freshwater > Lake > Sediment | place: USA: Wyoming | collected... | reverse complement strand
GGCCCCGCCTGGGGAGGGAAAAGCATGGGACAGGAATATTACGTACGACACACGAAACGCCAGGGGGGAACGACCTATGTGGCATTACCCCCACAGCTGATCGAGGCGAGCGCTATCCAGACGCCCGGGACGATCATATTATTCACACCATTGCCGGGAATGATATGTGCCATGGGTGGCCAGGAGATGCCGACGTATCGGGGTTGTTTCGCCGAGGTCGGTAAATTCGTGGAGTCACGGCAGTTGCATTCGGCGCACATGATGTCGAAAATAGGCCCGGCGCACGTGGCGTCAGTCGGAGAATGTCTGATGTGTGGCCGCGTCGTGCTGTGCAACGACGTAGCAGGCCTGAACTTTTGCCTATCATGTACGGACTCATGGGTAACTCTAAGCTACATCACGCAGTTGATGATGGCGGGCGGGGCGTGATTGGTGTGTCGCCAAAAAGAGGCACTAAAAACGCACTTCCCGCGACCCACCGAAACCCCTGACATAAAAAAAAACCTGTAGCGGGCAACCCAGAACATGGAAAGCCAGCAGGCAAACAACGACCGGGCCCCGGGCGGAGAGCGCATTGCGCGCGACTGGCGCGCCACGCGCCCGACCGCAAAGCGGGCGAGCTCAGGAGCGCGCGCAGCGCGAGCGCCCGGCGCCCGGAAGTTCTTCTGCCCTGCTCGCTCAAATATGTCCTGAATAATCCGGAATTTCTGGTCGAGCGTCATTGTTCTGATCTTTTTCACTCTCAGCATCTTGCATTTTTGACTGCCCTTAATTACTCATCGACTCTATCACTTACGGTCCGCGCTTAGCGGCTCTCTCTCTATGACTTCCTCTCTCTCACTTCTTCTCTCTCCTAAAAAACAGATATTGATACCTTAAAAAGACTAGTTCGAGCTTGCCGACCGCACGTCGTTGCTTCAGTGCGGGCGGCGCGAAGAACACGATTAAGATATCCTTGCACTTCCTCCACTCAAGCAGAAATCTCCCTCTATCATCCATCCCAAGTGCTCTTGGAAAAAAATCCTTGGAGGCGGGCGCAAGGAATCCGAGCGAAGCCCCGCGCGCGGAGGATTCAGGCGCAAGCGGAAGCACACAAAGACTGAAGCGCCGCCCCGGCGCTTAAGCACCAGAATGCGCTTCCGCTGGCGCCGCTTGCGCCCGCCGACCGCGCGGAGCGCTCTTGCAGCGCTGGAATCAAGATCAGAACGTCCAGTTTCAAGGGTTGTGGTTTTCGGGGGGGTGTCTCGGTGGGGTCTAAGACTAGTTAATCAGCAGGTGCGTGTCAAAACAAGAGGTGGTGTGTCATTCAAGCGGAAATACTAGGGGGGGTGGTCTATGTCTAGTCTCTGCCGATAGTGTCACAATTCTTCGCGGATATGTGTGATTTTAAACAGCATGCCGAAGTCAGGAATAATGTTTCCATGTGAATGTATTCACATTCACCCGGTGCTCCAAATTCGAGGCCGATAATAACTATTATGTCAAATTGACCGTATTTCTTGTGGAACGGAGGTGAATTGAGAATGTCAAAGATTGAAGCGGTACCCTTGAAGCCGGGGAAAAAGAGGAAATGGTGGCGGGTGCTCCGGCTGGTGATTACGGTGATAGTTGACAAGATTTATACAATTATCACGCGGAAAACAGGGTGAAAGCGAGTAAATCAATGTGTTGTCGCGCGTGTGGCGCTGCGAGATTCGCGCTACAATGTCATGACGAGTCGACCAACGCGCACAAAAAATAGCCCGTCCCGGTGGTGGCCAGGACGGGCTCCGGCGACGGTCGCGCCCAAACATCAGCCGCGGGATGGACCACGGCTGTGCGGGCGCAACCTACCCGGGGGAACGGGATGATGGAGGGTTTCGATCCCCGGGTCTGCCCCTGATCGCCGGTCGTCTAGATTTCACCTGGAATCTCCGTACTCTGGTTCGGCTCGCCCGAAGATCGTGCCTGTACGGCCTCCGGTGTGAGTTGTTCGCTCGGTGGGATCACATAATACTCGATCTGCAAGGTCTTGAGCATCATCTCGACATCCAACAGCAGGCGTTCGGCGATCAAACAGGGGGTCGGAGTGATGCTGGGGTTGAAGGTGGCCATGTAAAGGATCGGGTACCCGACCAGCTGTGCAATTGAGCTCAGGCCGGCCAAACGCTTCACCTCGATTATGCGCGTGTGGTAAGGACTGGACTCCACCACGTCAATGCGCTTTTTGGTCAGCGCAATGCCCAGCTCCTGCAGAGCTGTGCTGATGTTGGGGTCGGGAGTGATGCCCCGGCCCACTTTGACGTCATAACTGTACGTTGCTGATGGGTCTCCGTACTTGGAAAGCCATGCTTCCCAGACGGGTACGTCCTCATCCAGCATGTGGCGATATTTGGCGGGTCTTCTACGGCCCATGATCGTGATTCCCCCGGAGTGCGGCTTCTACCTGTTCGCCGGTTATAGGTGTCTTGGTAAGTCTGGACCAGTCGAATAGCATTCGTTTGAGCTCTGGCCAGGGGAGGCGGAGTCCCCATCCCCAGGCGAGAAATTCATCCCACAAATCCGGGTCAAGCAGGTCGAGAGGGATCATGTCGTTGCCTCCGGACATGGTTTACTTGGCCTTGATGGGAAACAGTTTGCGGACGGCGTCGAAGTTGCCGGTCATGCCGAGGGATCGCCAGAGGCGCTCGCCGGCGGCGTATGCCTCGAGCTCGGAGTCGCCGCGGAATCTGGCAAGGTTGATCTCCCTTTCCGCATATTTGAGGTTGCGTCGGTAGTCGCAGTGGTTAAAATCGGAAATCGTGGGATCCTCCACCAAGGTTAGTTTGAAAGCCAGCGTTCGTACAGCACGAAGATTTCGGTGAACTGATCGCCTGCCTGGATATTAGCAGAAAGTAGGCAGATCGGAAGCCCATCGTACCACCAGAAGTGAGAGGGTAGAATGTTGAACTGAGTTGCGTTGACCCCGGCGGGCCATGCGCCCATAACGGCAAAGTTGAGTGATATTTGGAATAAATACTGATTAATGGTGTTGGCGGCTTGAGACTGCCATGCGCGGCCGCCTTGGTAAATTGACGCGGCAATGGTACGACCGACGATCACCCATCGGGCTGCAACGTTGGCGTCGGTGGTGAACATGAAACTGACGGAGTGAACGAGTCGGCGCTGTCGGGCGGGGCAATAAAGCACGGCGGAGGCGCCGCCACCGGGACCGGAAAATGCCTCAACGACAAGAGCGCCGGAGCCTTCTGGCAAGCCACCACTCGCCATAAAAGAGTCCTAGGGCGCAAGCTCGGAGGGAAGTTGGGTTTCGAGGACGTGGACGGAGGCAAAAGCCCAATCATCGCCCGCCTGTATGTTCTCGACTTCGAAGTTTAGCCAGTTGGATATATCAATGACGATGGGAAAGGGAAGTCTAATTTGGTGCTGGGGAAGTGCAACCAACCCGGTTGAGTCAAGGGAGTCAACAGAGCCAGAGTAGTAACGGGTAAGACTGGCGGCCTGGGTGTATGGTGAAATCCGAATAGGAGTTGAGGAGGTAAGCCACTGGTGCCGGAGGTTCAAAGTTCTGGTGGCGACGTTGGCGTCGGTGGTGAGTCGCAAGGTGAAACCAAGTAGGATATGCCGTAATCCACGGGCAGGACGGTGGGGCAAGGAAAGTCCAGCGCCGGCACTTAATATCTGGCATGACTTGTGCGCCCAGTTTTCCCAATTCAATTCAGCCATGGGCTACGCCCCCCCTTGGTCGACGCTCACAGCGCCGCGAATGCGGACAACCTGTGACGACGTGAGTACGAGCCGAAGTTGATCGCCCGGCAGCACCCGGATCGCGCCATCCCAGGCGGCGGCGTGTCCAAGATATACGTAATCGTCAATGAGACAGGCTACGGCCTCGGCGTCTGATGTCCCGCCGCGTTGGAGAAACATTCGGGCAAGCAGTTCTCCCGATTGTAGGCCGGGAGTCAGGGAAGAGACAAGTGCTGATTGAAGGATGCCGGGGGAAAGCTCACGGGTGTCGGTCTGCTCAATGAGTGTCCCGTTGGTTATGATATCTAGAGTGCTGATGCCCATGGCTTCCCCCCGTGGTTGCGCGGATTCTACTCGTACATGATGGTGACTGACGCGCGGGCCGCGTTGGTGACGGCGGTGACAAGGTTGATCGTGCAATCCACTCTTGCGCCGCCCAGAACTGGGATGTCGACAGGGATCATGAGCGGATATGTCCCATCGCCGAGGCCGTGGTTGGTGGCCAGTCCGGCGGAGAATCCGCCACTGCAGGGCCACTGCGACGGGGCGAAATCAATATCATCGCTGGAGAGCACGAACCAGCCGAGCAGCTCCTCTGCGGCGGTGGATACGGCGGATTGGAGAAGCTCGCACCCGACGGCGGTAATGCGTGTGGCTTTTTCCGCGAGGGTGATTGTCCCGATGGCGGTCGCACCGGCGGCGGTACAGGCGACGGCAACCCGATCAGAAAATGGGGCACGCATGGGTTCGGGGATTGTGCGGGAGTACATAATTCCAGCCAGCACGCGGGGCGCGACGGTTGCCACGGTGTCGTTGATCCAGTCGAGCGTAATAATGGCTTTGCCCGCGGCCTCCAACTTTGTGGGCCAGATCGTGGTGGGCATAAAGGGACGACCGGTGGCGGCTCCGAGAAATGATGATGCACCGGAAACAGGCCACCGTGACGGGGCGGGATTTGGGGAAACATCGCCGGAGACGGAGGTCATGCGTAGATGGCCGATGATGCCCTCGGCGGCGGTGCTGGTGGCGTTGACGACCAGCCCGTGAATACCATGGATTGTCCAGGGGCCACCGGCGGGTAGGGTGATATTGCCAAGGTTGGTTGTACTGGCCGCAGTAGTCCCTCCGGCGGCGGAAAGAATCTGGCTGTGGCAGTTTGCGTCCGAGCCATTACTCATTGAGTCACCATATTTTCTGCTGGCGATGGTCGCCAAGCGGAAGATCAAGTTGATGGTTTATGGCTGGTTTATCTACCGGCCACCGCCGAGGCTGATTTTCGTGGCGTGGAGCAGGTTGGCTACCGTCGCGACGCGTAACAGGTTCGCCGGGCTGCCCTTCTCCGAGCGTGGAGGAAGTTTCACTCCTGCCAACGCGTCCGCATAGGGACGGAAACCAGTTGCATAGGCGGTTGTTCCCTTGGAAACGCCCTCTGCCCATCTTCCAGGCCCTTTCTCTGTCGCGCCGAATTTCCACTTGGCGGTCCCAACGCGTCTCACTCCACCAGCCCAGGTGCCCTTGGCCAGAGAGGCGGACAGGCCTGCCTTGTAAGCCGATTCGGCGGCTAGGGTTTGAGTTGCCCAATCTGCGCGCGGCGAGGTGATTCCGTCAACGTAGTCCTGTTGGCGCGTGGGGGTAACGCGCCCCCACTTGTCAGCGATCTGTTGTGCCGTTTTCAATTTGGTCCTCCGGGTTCTCCACATTCGCGTGTGGATAGTGTGTCCACCAGTGCGTTCTTCCCCGGGCCGATGGATTTCCCAACAAAGTGTCAACAGAATTATCAACAATTTCGATAGAGTTATCAACATGGGGGGCACGTTGTAGCGGCATGCCCCCCAATGAGTCACGCGTCTTAGGTTGGTGAGTCATTGCAGTTATCCACAGCTTTATTATTATTCCTATCGGGATCTAGTATATAAAGCTAGGGGAGTTACTGTCAACAAAAATCGGTCATTTTATCGCCCCATGATGAAAATAATCCTTGACATGACACACGCTCTCATGGTATGTTACAGTCACGGCGGGCGGAATAGGCCGCGCGGCGAGCACGGGGGAAGTAAAATGGAATTGCATCCAAGCGCAGTGCGAATGGTGGCGGAGTTAATCGCCGAGGGGAGAGCAGGAAGATCGCCCTATGGGATTGCCCTGGAGTTGTGGGTCAATGAGATCGAGAGGATAAGGAAGCTGTCGCAGATGGAACTCGAGCTGCTGGATGGCAAGCAGTAAAAACGAAAGCGACGGGGCCCGCAAGGACGCGGGTCCCGGCGGCGGAGGGATAACGATGGGACAGGAATATTACGTACGACACACGAAACGCCAGGGGGGAACGACCTATGTGGCATTACCCCCACAGCTGATCGAGGCGAGCGCTATCCAGACGCCCGGGACGATCATATTATTCACACCATTGCCGGGAATGATATGTGCCATGGGTGGCCAGGAGATGCCGACGTATCGGGGTTGTTTCGCCGAGGTCGGTAAATTCGTGGAGTCACGGCAGTTGCATTCGGCGCACATGATGTCGAAAATAGGCCCGGCGCACGTGGCGTCAGTCGGAGAATGTCTGATGTGTGGCCGCGTCGTGCTGTGCAACGACGTAGCAGGCCTGAACTTTTGCCTATCATGTACGGACTCATGGGTAACTCTAAGCTACATCACGCAGTTGATGATGGCGGGCGGGGCGTGATTGGTGTGTCGCCAAAAAGAGGCACTAAAAACGCACTTCCCGCGACCCACCGAAACCCCTGACATAAAAAAAAACCTGTAGCGGGCAACCCAGAACATGGAAAGCCAGCAGGCAAACAACGACCGGGCCCCGGGCGGAGAGCGCATTGCGCGCGACTGGCGCGCCACGCGCCCGACCGCAAAGCGGGCGAGCTCAGGAGCGCGCGCAGCGCGAGCGCCCGGCGCCCGGAAGTTCTTCTGCCCTGCTCGCTCAAATATGTCCTGAATAATCCGGAATTTCTGGTCGAGCGTCATTGTTCTGATCTTTTTCACTCTCAGCATCTTGCATTTTTGACTGCCCTTAATTACTCATCGACTCTATCACTTACGGTCCGCGCTTAGCGGCTCTCTCTCTATGACTTCCTCTCTCTCACTTCTTCTCTCTCCTAAAAAACAGATATTGATACCTTAAAAAGACTAGTTCGAGCTTGCCGACCGCACGTCGTTGCTTCAGTGCGGGCGGCGCGAAGAACACGATTAAGATATCCTTGCACTTCCTCCACTCAAGCAGAAATCTCCCTCTATCATCCATCCCAAGTGCTCTTGGAAAAAAATCCTTGGAGGCGGGCGCAAGGAATCCGAGCGAAGCCCCGCGCGCGGAGGATTCAGGCGCAAGCGGAAGCACACAAAGACTGAAGCGCCGCCCCGGCGCTTAAGCACCAGAATGCGCTTCCGCTGGCGCCGCTTGCGCCCGCCGACCGCGCGGAGCGCTCTTGCAGCGCTGGAATCAAGATCAGAACGTCCAGTTTCAAGGGTTGTGGTTTTCGGGGGGGTGTCTCGGTGGGGTCTAAGACTAGTTAATCAGCAGGTGCGTGTCAAAACAAGAGGTGGTGTGTCATTCAAGCGGAAATACTAGGGGGGGTGGTCTATGTCTAGTCTCTGCCGATAGTGTCACAATTCTTCGCGGATATGTGTGATTTTAAACAGCATGCCGAAGTCAGGAATAATGTTTCCATGTGAATGTATTCACATTCACCCGGTGCTCCAAATTCGAGGCCGATAATAACTATTATGTCAAATTGACCGTATTTCTTGTGGAACGGAGGTGAATTGAGAATGTCAAAGATTGAAGCGGTACCCTTGAAGCCGGGGAAAAAGAGGAAATGGTGGCGGGTGCTCCGGCTGGTGATTACGGTGATAGTTGACAAGATTTATACAATTATCACGCGGAAAACAGGGTGAAAGCGAGTAAATCAATGTGTTGTCGCGCGTGTGGCGCTGCGAGATTCGCGCTACAATGTCATGACGAGTCGACCAACGCGCACAAAAAATAGCCCGTCCCGGTGGTGGCCAGGACGGGCTCCGGCGACGGTCGCGCCCAAACATCAGCCGCGGGATGGACCACGGCTGTGCGGGCGCAACCTACCCGGGGGAACGGGATGATGGAGGGTTTCGATCCCCGGGTCTGCCCCTGATCGCCGGTCGTCTAGATTTCACCTGGAATCTCCGTACTCTGGTTCGGCTCGCCCGAAGATCGTGCCTGTACGGCCTCCGGTGTGAGTTGTTCGCTCGGTGGGATCACATAATACTCGATCTGCAAGGTCTTGAGCATCATCTCGACATCCAACAGCAGGCGTTCGGCGATCAAACAGGGGGTCGGAGTGATGCTGGGGTTGAAGGTGGCCATGTAAAGGATCGGGTACCCGACCAGCTGTGCAATTGAGCTCAGGCCGGCCAAACGCTTCACCTCGATTATGCGCGTGTGGTAAGGACTGGACTCCACCACGTCAATGCGCTTTTTGGTCAGCGCAATGCCCAGCTCCTGCAGAGCTGTGCTGATGTTGGGGTCGGGAGTGATGCCCCGGCCCACTTTGACGTCATAACTGTACGTTGCTGATGGGTCTCCGTACTTGGAAAGCCATGCTTCCCAGACGGGTACGTCCTCATCCAGCATGTGGCGATATTTGGCGGGTCTTCTACGGCCCATGATCGTGATTCCCCCGGAGTGCGGCTTCTACCTGTTCGCCGGTTATAGGTGTCTTGGTAAGTCTGGACCAGTCGAATAGCATTCGTTTGAGCTCTGGCCAGGGGAGGCGGAGTCCCCATCCCCAGGCGAGAAATTCATCCCACAAATCCGGGTCAAGCAGGTCGAGAGGGATCATGTCGTTGCCTCCGGACATGGTTTACTTGGCCTTGATGGGAAACAGTTTGCGGACGGCGTCGAAGTTGCCGGTCATGCCGAGGGATCGCCAGAGGCGCTCGCCGGCGGCGTATGCCTCGAGCTCGGAGTCGCCGCGGAATCTGGCAAGGTTGATCTCCCTTTCCGCATATTTGAGGTTGCGTCGGTAGTCGCAGTGGTTAAAATCGGAAATCGTGGGATCCTCCACCAAGGTTAGTTTGAAAGCCAGCGTTCGTACAGCACGAAGATTTCGGTGAACTGATCGCCTGCCTGGATATTAGCAGAAAGTAGGCAGATCGGAAGCCCATCGTACCACCAGAAGTGAGAGGGTAGAATGTTGAACTGAGTTGCGTTGACCCCGGCGGGCCATGCGCCCATAACGGCAAAGTTGAGTGATATTTGGAATAAATACTGATTAATGGTGTTGGCGGCTTGAGACTGCCATGCGCGGCCGCCTTGGTAAATTGACGCGGCAATGGTACGACCGACGATCACCCATCGGGCTGCAACGTTGGCGTCGGTGGTGAACATGAAACTGACGGAGTGAACGAGTCGGCGCTGTCGGGCGGGGCAATAAAGCACGGCGGAGGCGCCGCCACCGGGACCGGAAAATGCCTCAACGACAAGAGCGCCGGAGCCTTCTGGCAAGCCACCACTCGCCATAAAAGAGTCCTAGGGCGCAAGCTCGGAGGGAAGTTGGGTTTCGAGGACGTGGACGGAGGCAAAAGCCCAATCATCGCCCGCCTGTATGTTCTCGACTTCGAAGTTTAGCCAGTTGGATATATCAATGACGATGGGAAAGGGAAGTCTAATTTGGTGCTGGGGAAGTGCAACCAACCCGGTTGAGTCAAGGGAGTCAACAGAGCCAGAGTAGTAACGGGTAAGACTGGCGGCCTGGGTGTATGGTGAAATCCGAATAGGAGTTGAGGAGGTAAGCCACTGGTGCCGGAGGTTCAAAGTTCTGGTGGCGACGTTGGCGTCGGTGGTGAGTCGCAAGGTGAAACCAAGTAGGATATGCCGTAATCCACGGGCAGGACGGTGGGGCAAGGAAAGTCCAGCGCCGGCACTTAATATCTGGCATGACTTGTGCGCCCAGTTTTCCCAATTCAATTCAGCCATGGGCTACGCCCCCCCTTGGTCGACGCTCACAGCGCCGCGAATGCGGACAACCTGTGACGACGTGAGTACGAGCCGAAGTTGATCGCCCGGCAGCACCCGGATCGCGCCATCCCAGGCGGCGGCGTGTCCAAGATATACGTAATCGTCAATGAGACAGGCTACGGCCTCGGCGTCTGATGTCCCGCCGCGTTGGAGAAACATTCGGGCAAGCAGTTCTCCCGATTGTAGGCCGGGAGTCAGGGAAGAGACAAGTGCTGATTGAAGGATGCCGGGGGAAAGCTCACGGGTGTCGGTCTGCTCAATGAGTGTCCCGTTGGTTATGATATCTAGAGTGCTGATGCCCATGGCTTCCCCCCGTGGTTGCGCGGATTCTACTCGTACATGATGGTGACTGACGCGCGGGCCGCGTTGGTGACGGCGGTGACAAGGTTGATCGTGCAATCCACTCTTGCGCCGCCCAGAACTGGGATGTCGACAGGGATCATGAGCGGATATGTCCCATCGCCGAGGCCGTGGTTGGTGGCCAGTCCGGCGGAGAATCCGCCACTGCAGGGCCACTGCGACGGGGCGAAATCAATATCATCGCTGGAGAGCACGAACCAGCCGAGCAGCTCCTCTGCGGCGGTGGATACGGCGGATTGGAGAAGCTCGCACCCGACGGCGGTAATGCGTGTGGCTTTTTCCGCGAGGGTGATTGTCCCGATGGCGGTCGCACCGGCGGCGGTACAGGCGACGGCAACCCGATCAGAAAATGGGGCACGCATGGGTTCGGGGATTGTGCGGGAGTACATAATTCCAGCCAGCACGCGGGGCGCGACGGTTGCCACGGTGTCGTTGATCCAGTCGAGCGTAATAATGGCTTTGCCCGCGGCCTCCAACTTTGTGGGCCAGATCGTGGTGGGCATAAAGGGACGACCGGTGGCGGCTCCGAGAAATGATGATGCACCGGAAACAGGCCACCGTGACGGGGCGGGATTTGGGGAAACATCGCCGGAGACGGAGGTCATGCGTAGATGGCCGATGATGCCCTCGGCGGCGGTGCTGGTGGCGTTGACGACCAGCCCGTGAATACCATGGATTGTCCAGGGGCCACCGGCGGGTAGGGTGATATTGCCAAGGTTGGTTGTACTGGCCGCAGTAGTCCCTCCGGCGGCGGAAAGAATCTGGCTGTGGCAGTTTGCGTCCGAGCCATTACTCATTGAGTCACCATATTTTCTGCTGGCGATGGTCGCCAAGCGGAAGATCAAGTTGATGGTTTATGGCTGGTTTATCTACCGGCCACCGCCGAGGCTGATTTTCGTGGCGTGGAGCAGGTTGGCTACCGTCGCGACGCGTAACAGGTTCGCCGGGCTGCCCTTCTCCGAGCGTGGAGGAAGTTTCACTCCTGCCAACGCGTCCGCATAGGGACGGAAACCAGTTGCATAGGCGGTTGTTCCCTTGGAAACGCCCTCTGCCCATCTTCCAGGCCCTTTCTCTGTCGCGCCGAATTTCCACTTGGCGGTCCCAACGCGTCTCACTCCACCAGCCCAGGTGCCCTTGGCCAGAGAGGCGGACAGGCCTGCCTTGTAAGCCGATTCGGCGGCTAGGGTTTGAGTTGCCCAATCTGCGCGCGGCGAGGTGATTCCGTCAACGTAGTCCTGTTGGCGCGTGGGGGTAACGCGCCCCCACTTGTCAGCGATCTGTTGTGCCGTTTTCAATTTGGTCCTCCGGGTTCTCCACATTCGCGTGTGGATAGTGTGTCCACCAGTGCGTTCTTCCCCGGGCCGATGGATTTCCCAACAAAGTGTCAACAGAATTATCAACAATTTCGATAGAGTTATCAACATGGGGGGCACGTTGTAGCGGCATGCCCCCCAATGAGTCACGCGTCTTAGGTTGGTGAGTCATTGCAGTTATCCACAGCTTTATTATTATTCCTATCGGGATCTAGTATATAAAGCTAGGGGAGTTACTGTCAACAAAAATCGGTCATTTTATCGCCCCATGATGAAAATAATCCTTGACATGACACACGCTCTCATGGTATGTTACAGTCACGGCGGGCGGAATAGGCCGCGCGGCGAGCACGGGGGAAGTAAAATGGAATTGCATCCAAGCGCAGTGCGAATGGTGGCGGAGTTAATCGCCGAGGGGAGAGCAGGAAGATCGCCCTATGGGATTGCCCTGGAGTTGTGGGTCAATGAGATCGAGAGGATAAGGAAGCTGTCGCAGATGGAACTCGAGCTGCTGGATGGCAAGCAGTAAAAACGAAAGCGACGGGGCCCGCAAGGACGCGGGTCCCGGCGGCGGAGGGATAACGATGGGACAGGAATATTACGTACGACACACGAAACGCCAGGGGGGAACGACCTATGTGGCATTACCCCCACAACTCATCGAGGCGAGCGCTATCCAGACGCCCGGGACGATCATATTATTCACACCATTGCCGGGAATGATATGTGCC
>Ga0315273_10009881_pt1 | contig 12134 bp, 9 predicted proteins | sample YL17G02_0_MG_FD_205753 | JGI IMG/M metagenome (GOLD analysis project Ga0315273, IMG submission 205753) | Sediment microbial communities from Yellowstone Lake, YNP, Wyoming, USA - YL17G02_0 | ecosystem: Environmental > Aquatic > Freshwater > Lake > Sediment | place: USA: Wyoming | collected... | reverse complement strand
ATTCGGAGGGGACCTCTTTCAACTCGAACTGCCCGCTTCCATCCTCTTTGTAGAGGTAGGCCTTCTTCTCAATCAGATCGACCACTCCCCTGAAATTCTTTTCTCCTCCGATGGGGAACTGCACAGGGACAGCGGACTGAGAGGGAAAACGCTTCTTCACATCCTCCACCACCTTCAGGAAATCGGCCCGCTCCGTATCCATCTTGCTCACATAGAGAATCCGGGGAACCTGAAACTCATTCGCATATCCCCATACCGTTTCGGTCTGGACCTTCACCTCGGAATTTCCCCCCACGACGATGACCGCTCCATCCACCACCCTCATCGAGGCCTTTGCCTCTGCGATGAAGTTGGCATACCCGGGCGTATCGATGAGATAAAACCGGTGCTTATCCCATTCGAAATGGGCAAGGGAGGCGCTGATGCTGATCTTCCGGTGGATCTCTTCCGGTTCAAAATCCATCAAAGAGGAACCATCATCCACCTTTCCCAGGCGTGTATTCTCTCCCGTATTGAAGAGGATGGCTTCAACCAGGGAGGTCTTCCCCTCTCCGCCATGGCCGAAGGTTCCGACGTTCCGGATGTGGCTCGGTTCAAATCGTTTCATCTTCTCTCCTTTCTTCTATCCTCCGAATAAGAATGGAAACAGTAATATTAACTACCTTATTCCCCAAATAAAATCAACCCTCGCCCGTGCAGCTTACACCCTTCGCAAAAGACATTTATTCGCCCACTTCCTGCCTCTTATTAATCAGTCCATAATTGTGTAGACATTAACGCTTAAGCTCTTCAACGTTGTTCACGTAAGCCGTTCTTGCTGAACCCTTCCTTCGACTTCGCTCAGGACATTCGGGAAAAACCGTTCGCCCTGAGGTTCTCGAAGGGTGAACGGTTTTTGCTTTACTGAACAGTATTGGGGGGTTGAGGAGACTTTCTGAATGATATATCTTCTCAATGAATGGACTCCTAAGGGACTCCTAAGTAACATTGACACACCGAGGAGATTCTCTTAGAATTTCGGCACGGAGGATAACCTATGAAAAGCAATGTCTTCTTCTCTGACCTGAGGGTGGAAACAAAAAAGACGCTCTTCGATAAACTCGATATTCTTCTCGACCGGACTGACCTTCAAGGAAAGACCAAAGAGAAAGACCTGGTCGCGATCAAACTCCACTTCGGAGAAAAAGGGAATACCGCCTATGTCCGGCCCATCTTTTTACGAAAGGTCGTGGACCGGGTGAAGGAATATAAAGGAAAACCCTTCCTGACCGATACGAATACCCTCTATATCGGGACCCGGAGCGAGGCGGTCTCCCATCTCACCACCGCCTATCAACACGGCTTTACCGAATCGACGGTCAACGCCCCTGTCCTCATCGCTGACGGCCTGAGAGGAAACAGCGCGGTCAAAGTCAAAATTGATAAACCCATCTTCAAGACCGTCTCCATTGCCCATGCCATTCATATGGCAGATGTCCTGATCGGCGTGACCCATTTTAAGGGGCATGAGCTGTCGGGATTCGGAGGGACGTTAAAGAACCTGGGAATGGGATGCGCGAGCCGTGAAGGAAAGTTGAGTCAGCATTCAAACATCTCTCCCAAAGTGAAAGAGAAGGCGTGCAAAGGGTGTGAGGGTTGTCTTCCCTGGTGCCCTTCGGAAGCCATTTCAATGATCTCCCCTGAAGTAGAGAGCAAAGGCAAACATCCGGTCGCTCGCATCGACTCAAAAAAATGCATCGGGTGCGGAGAATGCATTCTCACCTGCCCCGTCGGGGCCATCCAGATCCAGTGGAACGAATCGATCCCCCTCTTTCAGAAGAAGATGGTGGAGCACGCCTATGGAGTCATTCACAAGAAAAAGGGGAAGGCCCTCTACCTAAACTTCCTCACCCAGATCTCCCCTGCCTGCGATTGTTACGGATTCTCCGACACACCGATTGTCAATGATATCGGAATCCTTGCCTCCGAAGACCCCGTGGCCATCGATCAGGCATCGGTCGATCTGGTCAATCAGGAAGAGGGAAATCGATCTTCTAAACTGTCCCGGAATTGGGGACAGGGAGAAGATAAATTTCGCGCCATCTACCCCGAGGTGGATTGGAATATTCAACTTGCCTATGGGGAAGAGATTGGACTGGGCACGAGAGAATATGAATTAATAAAAATTTAACCCTTGGCTTTATTTCTGGTGGTAGGAAAGCGTAAGAGTTCCAAAAGTCAGGAGGTGTTGGGCGTTTTCTCCGTCCATTTTTTCTATGCAATCATCTTCAGGGGGAAATAGGGACGACTGACTAATACGCTGTCGCCTTTGTTTGGTTGCCTTAACTGGCTCAAGGCTGCAGTAGATTTTTCCGAGTGGGTAATTCGACTGATTGGTTTGAAGTTTGCCTAGTATCTCCCTTATTTCTTCAACACTATACCCTTCGAGAAACCTAAAGACAGACGCAACAAGAGTTAAAACTCCTGGAACTTTTTGGAGAAGGCATCGAGTTAAGGGTTTTTGGTTCCGCCGCTCGAGGTGATTACAGGAGACATTCGGATATCGATGTCCTTGTCCTGTTACCAGTGAGGGTAGATAACACCATCGAAGAAAAGGTTTTTGATGCGGCTTATGATATCGAATTGAAGTACGGTGTCATCTTCGGAATAGTTGTATATGCCAAAGAATTCTGGGCCTCGGATCTCGCTGCGAGCATGCCCCTTTATCAGAATATCCAGAGAGAAGGTGTTTCTATATTAAGGAAGAGTTAATCCGCTTGCCAGACTAATACTTTACCTTCTTCAAAAATAGCCCATGGGCGGGGGCGGTGGGGCCTGCCTCTTTTCTGTCTTTTGATTCAAGAATCCTTCGAAACGCATCCGTATCGATCTTCCCTTTTCCCACTTCGACCAGAGTTCCCACGATGGCCCTCACCATCTGCTTCAGGAAACCGCTGGCTTCGATCTCGAATCGTATCAGGCCATCCCTTCCCTTCTTCCATTCAGCCCGGAATACTTTCCGGACAGCGGTCTTCGTTGGGGTTCCTGTTGAGCGGAAAGATGAGAAGTCATGTTCGCCAACCAGTTTCTGAGTTGCTTTCTTTACCTCTTCCCAGTCCAACTTCTGCGGGATGCGCCAGGCATATCCGCGATGGAATACAGATCTGATGGGCTTATTGAGGATCCGGTACTCATAGACTTTGCTTATGCAACTTTTCCGGGCATGAAAACTCTCTTCAACTTCTTCCACCTTTTTAATGACAATATCGGGGGGAAGTAGGCTGTTAAGAGCTTTCTGGATTGTCCCCGCATCTATTCTGTTCTGGACTTTAAAATGGGCGACTTGTTCAAGGGCATGTGCCCCTGAGTCAGTCCTTCCTGACCCAATCAGACGGATGTTCTCGCCGGTGAGAAGTTTCAATTTTTCTTCGATCATTCCCTGGATGGTAAGTCCCTTTGCTTGCACCTGCCAACCCAGGTAATTCGTTCCATCATATTCAATCAGAAGCTTAATGTTTCGCATCACTCACACCGAATAAATCCGAAATTCGAATATCGAAATTCGAAACAAATCCCAAATTCGAATTTCAAAAGTTAAAACCGTCTATTCTCGTTTTGATCCTTTGGATTTTGAACATTCGTGCTTGTTTCGAATTTCGGATTTCGTGCTTCGGATTTCTCAGTCCACGTCAAATGAAAGGCCACATCACCGCCTTCTTGTTACCAACTTCAATGCCCACCCTTGTTGGATAGTGATCGCTCCCTCCGGACAGATTTCCTGACAGCAGAAACACCGGATACATTTCCCGTAATCAATCATCAAACCTTTTTCATTTTCTTTGAGCACCTTGGGTGGACAGATTTCAATACATTGTTTGCATAGCTTACATACCTCTTCTTCGATAACCGGCTTTGAGCTGAGTGCGTTTTTTAAAGCTTTCTTGATAAACCCCGGGAGGTTCCAGTCGATCCTCCATAAGTCGGGAAGCTTAAACTGCCTGATTCTCACATCCTCCAAACGTTCTCCCACCACTATGATCCCATCCATTCCCAGCCCTTGTTCAAAGGCCACTTGATTCGTCAACAGAGACTCTCGTGGAATTCCAAGAAGATCACAGACAATCTGATCAAGATTGAGTGGGTCCGGGCTGGCTAATAACAGTCCAAGCGAAATGGGATGACCACTGTTAGGGCCACTTCCCTCCATTCCAACGACCCCGTCCAGAATAGTAAGCGCCGGCTGAATCATATGATAAATATCTACCAGCATCTGAGCAAAGATTTTGTGATCTTCTCCGGCTTTAAGATGCCAAAGCGCCTTCCTCGGTCCAGGGACACATCCGAAAAGGTTTTTGACGCCAAGGGTCAAGAGCATCTGGGCGTGAGTCTTCCACTTCGGAAGATTGATGATGACATCAGCTTCGAAAATAGTCTGATCGATCTCAATATTTTTAAAGATTCTTCCTTTCCTCTCCGGAGGCAAAACAGGCCTGTTAAATTCAACAATCGGACAATCCATCGCATCTGCGACCCTTTTAATCCCGGATTTCTCGGAAACCCTTAGGGCGCTACCCAACCCCGGGCTGTCGCCAAGAAATGGGAATCCCCCCTCCTCCCTGACCATTTGAATGATCCCTTTTACGATGGAAGGGTGTGTGGTCACGGCCTTCTCCGGAGCCTTCCCATAGAGGAGATTGGGCTTGAGAAGGACACGGTCCCCTCTTTTTACAAACGAATTGATCCCTCCGATGAGATCAATGGACCGCCGGAGTGCTTTTAGAACCTCCATTTCATCATAGGTTCGGCATTTGACAATGGAAACAGATCCTTCCATCTATCCCAATCTCTCTTTTCCGGTCATCTCCCGGATGGATATTTCGATGATCGCTGTCTTCTTGAGCGCCTCCTCCGAAATGGCTCCGTATCCGCCCTCGGGTTGGTATTTCTCCATCAATCTTTCGAGAATTTTTAATTTCTCACCACTTTTGTCTAAAAGGTTCGCTTTCCCTTTAATGATGATGCTTCGATAGTAATACCCGGCCATGCAGGCAGGTCCAGTTGCAGGGGCATAGGCAATGGGCTCATCCACTTCAAAGCAGACTGGACTTCCTCGATGGATATCCCTGATTTTTTCTCCTTTTGTAGAGGAATGGATGTAGATCTTTCCATCCCAATAGAGAAAATTGACAGGCTTAATTGCGGGAAAACCCTTCAGATTAACAGTGGCGATCCTTCCAACCGGCGACCGTTCCAATATGGCGGCTATCGTTTCTTTGTCTTTGATCTCCCTTTCCGAACGTCGCATATTTCCTCTCCAATTCAATTTTAATAGAGGGCTCATAATCGAACAGGCATCATTGTGAAAATCTCCCCTCACCCCTCTTTACCAAAGAGGGGAATTATCCCTCCCTTTGGCAAAGGGAGGTTAGGAGGGATTTTATAAATCAATATAGCCACTATAAGAAGACTGTTTATCATTCTGCATTCTGCTTACTAAATTCTGATTACTCCATCCCTGAACGTTGGGATAATGTCTGTGATGTCAATTTGAGCACAGTAAGCTAAATCCTCTTCAAATCCCCGTTCAATCAGGTCCCTTCCATGAGTGGATAGACGGAAGGTCTCAACCAGATTCTCCTTAAATCTCTGATAGAGGATGAGAGCCGATTGGCTTGCATCCGTCAGGGAAACAAGCCCTTTCCCCTTGTTTAGGATGCGATCGATGAGCATTCCACCACAGACCGTATCTTCGAGGGAAAACCTTCCCTCATCTCCGGAAGGGAAAATTAGGAGGTCCTGGCTCAGATCAAGGCATCGCCCTCCAATTGCTCCGATATTGAAGAAGCTTCCTGCCATAACCTCCCTTCCGGATGAGACAGAGTGAAAAGCCTTTGTCCCGTTGGTGGTTGTCAGGATCACTCTCTTCCCCTTTACCTTTTCGGCAATATACTCTCTCGGCGAATTCCCCAGGTCGAATCCCTTTATCTTTTGGCTTCCACGTTCTCCTCCCAGAAGAGGGGTGCCTTGAGGAAAATGCTTTGCCAATTGAAACGCTTCCTCCACCGTGGCAACCGGGATGATCTCCAGAGCTCCTTGCGAGATCGCATGGATGATCACAGAGGTTGCCCTGAGAACATCGATGACAACGATTGTCCTACGAGAAAGAGTGGAAGGGTCAGGAGAAAATGGAAGAAATTGAATATCTATATGCATGAAGGAAAATTATCATACCGGGTGTTCTATTGCAAGTGACGCTAAAAAAATGGATTCTGGTTCAATGATAAAAAACCCTTGCATTCCACATTTTACTTTGTTATATGAATTTTCGGGGGCTATAGTAGCCCTCTTTTTTTATGATTGGAATTGATTTTGAGGGGGCCGATAGATTTAGTTGAATGATATCCATGCAGAAAATACCTTACCTCATCGCATCCATATTTTTATTGGGGGTTTTTTTGACCACTTCTGCCGGGGCGGTCAGTCAGGAGTTCCCTGTTCCTCCCCCTCCTTTTACTGAAGGGATCTTCCCCTGCAGCCAATGTCACGCCTCCATGGAAGTAAACCGGAAAAAAAGAGAGCTAAAAGAAGAACATGCGAACATCAAGATGCATCATGCAGAAACCATGCGGTGGTGCCTCGATTGTCATGATGCAAAAAACCGTGATAAACTCCGCCTTTTTAACGGAGAACTGATAAACTTTACCGAAAGCTACCGGCTCTGTGGTGAATGTCATGGGAACCTTTACAGAGACTGGAGGGCAGGCATCCACGGAAAAAGGACGGGATATTTCGCAGGGACCGGAAAGAGAACCTATTTGCTCTGTGCCCACTGTCATGACCCCCATGAGCCGAAATTTAAATTAGTCATACCGGAACCTCCTCCGTTTCGGCCAACGGACAGGCGAAATGTCAAATAAAAACTATACCCGCAGAGAATTCATCCGGAATCTTTCAGTAACCGCTCTGGCGGGCCTCTCCCTCCCCCTTCTCTCATCTTGCTCGCGAGAGGAGGCCGAAGATTTTCTTCAGAAGCATTTTCTGGAGATGACCGAAGAGGAAAAGAAGCAGGTCATCGCCAAGCTGGAACAAAGATACCTGGAACGATACGGAAGAAAATTTCAGATCAGCACCCAGAAAGCCCTGCCGGAAACTCTCTGGGGCTATGGCCTGGAGCTTTCACGGTGCATCGGTTGCAGAAGATGCGTTTATGCGTGCGCGACCGAAAATAATACGTCGCGTTATGCCCGCCAGCTTCACTGGATCAGGGTCTTAAGACTCAAGAGAGGGAATCTCATCAATCTTGAAGACTCGGAGCATTACTATACCCCTGAGACTGTCCCTGAAAAAGGGTTCGTCTATATGCCCGTCCAGTGCCAGCAGTGTCAGAATCCGCCCTGTGTGAAGGCATGCCCGATCCACGCCACCTGGCAGGAACCGGATGGAATTGTCGTTGTCGACTACAACTGGTGCATCGGGTGCAGGTACTGTATCGCCGCCTGCCCTTATAAAGGAAGGGTCTTCAACTGGTCGGAGCCGAATCTTCCTAAGGATGAGGTCAATCCCAACGTCCATTATCTTGGAAACCGGCCCAGGACGAAGTGTGCCGTCGAAAAGTGCACGTTCTGTATCCAGCGGGTGAGAGCAGGACGATACCCCGCCTGTGTGGAAGCCTGTCCCACCGGTTCAAGGAAATTCGGAAATCTTCTCGATCCCAAAAGCGAAATACGCTACATCATTGAACGTAAAAGGGTCTTCCGGCTCAGAGAGGAATTCAATACCGAATCGAAATTTTACTACTTTTTTGAATCTTAGTGCTTCGATTCGCAAATACGATCACGTATCCTCATGCTGCGAATTGAAATAATTGCTCACTCAGCACTAAGTCCTGAGTAAATAAATACGTTACCGAATTTATGAATCGATGGACTTAGGAAAGCAATGGAATCATCACAAGGACTATTGAGGGAGACCTGGCATTTTTATAAGAAAACCCTGATCTTAGTGTCCAGGGGAAGCAGAATCTATTATGCATGGTGTTTCTTTCTGCTTGCCATTATCATCGTGGGTTTTAAATTCTATTGGACCCAGCATGAGACGGGCCTGATCGAAACGAACATGACCGACCAGGTTTCGTGGGGTCTCTATATTGCTAACTTCACTTACCTCGTGGGAATGGCTGCCGCAGCCGTTCTCCTGGTGATCCCCTCTTATATCTACCAATTCAAACCGATCAAGGAGATCGTCGTCCTCGGAGAGCTCTTTGCGGCCTCCTGCATGGTGATGGCCATTCTCTTTGTGATGGTTGACCTTGGAAGGCTCGACCGGGTCTGGCACATGATTCCTTTTGTTGGATTGATGAACTTCCCCGCTTCGCTTCTGGCCTGGGATGTTCTGGCTCTAAACGGTTATCTCTTTTTAAACCTCCTCATTCCGATTTACCTGCTGGTAAAATCTTATTATGGAAAAGAACCCAACTGGAAATTCATCCTTCCCTTCATCCTCCTCTCCATCCCGTGGGCGGTTGGAATTCATACCGTCACCGCCTTTCTCTATAACGGCCTTTCCGCACGCCCATTCTGGAATGCCTCGATTCTTGCCCCCAGGTTTCTCGCCAGCGCCTTCTGTTCGGGGCCGGCGATCATCATCGTCATCTTTCAGATCATTCGGAAAGTATCCGCTATCCATCTGGAGGACAAGGCCCTCTTCAAGATTGCGGAATTGATTGCATATGCCATGTTTCTGAATCTCTTCCTTCTCGGTGCGGAGATATTTAAGGAATACTATTCCGGTACGGTTCATATGGCGTCCTTCAAGTACCTCTTTGAAGGCCTTCATCACCACAATGAACTCGTCCCCTGGATTTGGGCGGCCATGGCGATGAACGTTACCGCCTTTATCCTCTTCCTGGTTCCATCAACAAGAAAACGTTTGAGCACCCTCAACCTGGGCTGCCTCCTCGTCATCATAGGGGTATGGATTGAGAAGGGACCCGGGTTTGTCATCCCTGGATTCGTTCCCGACCCTCTCGGTGAAATTCACGAATATGTCCCCAATCTTGTGGAACTCATGGTCTCCTTTGGAATCTGGGCACTGGGTCTTCTCATCTTTACACTCCTGATGAAGGTGGCCATTCCCATTGAAACAGGAGAATTCAGTCACATAGAATATGAAAAAGAAAGGCCCTATTTAAGGCCTCATTAAAGGATTTTAGTCGATACCCAAAAAAAATTATTGTGTTTCATAAGAAGTTTTGCTATATAGAATTTCAGGGGGAAACATAAAAGAAGGGATTAAAAGATGAAACCCTTCCTGATTGGATTGCTAATCGGGACCGCGATTCTCCTCTTTTTCATCAACTTCGGGTCAAGCTTCAGACCTGAACAGCCCATCTCTTTCAACCACAAAAAACATCACGAACAGGGCATCGAATGCGCCACCTGCCACTCCTATTTTAAGGAACAAACCTTTTCAGGTATGCCAAAAACCGCCGTCTGCATGGAGTGCCACAAGGATTCCATTACCAAACATCCGGACGAAGAAAAGATTAAACAGTTTCAAAAAAATGGGGAAGAAATTCCCTGGAAACGACTCTACCAGCAACCCGACGATGTCTTCTTCTCCCATCGCCGCCATGTGGTGCTGGCCGGAATGGAATGTAAGAGTTGTCACGGAGACATCGGGCAGAGTGAAAAGCCACCCACAAAACCCTGGGGGAAAATGACGATGAAATGGTGCATGGACTGCCATACGAAAACAAAGGCAAATAATGACTGCCTGGCATGCCATGTCTAAAGGAGGAAATCCGAAATCCTAAGCACGAAATTCGAAACCAATTCAAATAACCGCAGTACAAAAACTAAAACTTTTATGTTTTAGAAATTTAAAAAGGATCAATTTGGCGGTTTGAAATAAACTTGTTAAAATCCCTCCCGACCTCCCTTTTCCAAAGGGAGGAGAAACATTTCCCTCTTTTGACAAAGGGGGATGAAGGGGGATTAGATAACTTTTTTCAAAGCGCTAGCGTGTTACAAACTTTTTTGTTTTAGTAATTTGAAAATTTGTATTTCGAATTTGTTTCGAGTTTCGATATTCGAATTTCGGATTTAAAGATTTCATATGAAACTCAACCGTAGAGATTTTCTAAAGGTGGGGGGAGGGGCGGGAGCGGCCATTGCCCTGGGAGGCGGCTTCTGGAAATGGTCTCAATTCCCTCCTCCCGAAAGATCGAATGCCCCGGGCGTTGAGAGATGGATTCCAACGGTCTGCGGCCAGTGCACCGGAGGCTGTGGAATTCTGGTCAGGGTGATTGATGGTTGGGCTGTGAACATCGCAGGAAATCCCCTTCATCCTGTGAACCGGGGAACCCTCTGCCCAAAGGGCATTGCCGGGCTTCAGGGGCTCTACGACCCTGACCGGATTCGCACCCCGCTGAAAAGGGTCGGCAAGAGAGGGGAAGGCCGCTATCAGCCGATCACCTGGGAAGAGGCCCTCCATCTTGTTTCCGAATCTTTGAAGGACCTCCGGCAAAAGGGAGAGGCCCACCATCTTGTGGTCCTGGGCGGAAGGTACCGGGGACTGATGCGGTCGCTCTGGGACCGTTTCCTCAATTCCTTCGGTTCACCGAACTATATCGACAATCAATTCAGGTGGGAAGAACCTCCTGTGGAAGGTCTTTTCCTCACACAGGGGATCCATGACCTTCCAGCCTATGATATTGAGAATGCTCAGTACATCCTCTCTTTTGGCTCCGGGATATTGGAATCCCCCTGGTCTCCGGTCCAGATGTTAAGGGGTTACGGACACTTCAGGAGAGGAAGACCTGGCATACGTGGAAGACTTGTCCAGATCGAATCCCGCCTCTCCTTCACCGGCATCAAAGCCGATGAATGGGTTCCCGTGCAACCCGGCACCGAAGGCATTCTGGCCCTTGGCATCGCCCATATGATCATCAAGGAAGGCCTCTATCATAAGGAGTTTATCTCCGGACAGACCTTCGGTTTTGAGAGCTGGACAGGCCCGGATGGCCGCGAGCATCCTGGGTTCAAAGAGTTCGTCCTCTCTGAATACGAACCCACTGTCGTATCCAAACGGACCGGTGTCCCCATTGACCAACTCATCCGTCTGGCCAGAGAATTTTCATCGAGCCAGCCCTCCCTGGCCATCGGATACCGGGATCGTCCCTTTCATCAGATGGCTGTCGCAGTTCTCAATGGATTGATGGGAAACGTCGATGTACCCGGAGGAGTCCTGATACCCAGATCCATTCCTTATCAATCCCTTCCTCCTCTCAAAGAGGATGCCATTGCTCAACGGGGGAATTCACAGAAGAGGATCGATGAAGGAAAAGGGATTTCAGTGAATCATCCCTATCTCTTTGCCAGAAACACTCTCTCCGGAAAACCTTATAAGCCAAAGGTTCTTTTTCTATACTACACCAATCCTCTGTTTTCCAACCCGGACCCCGGACTCTTCTCAAGGGCCCTTCAGGAGATCCCTCTGGTCGTCAGCTTTTCCCCTTATATGGACGATTCCGCCCAGTTCTCAGACCTCATTCTTCCTGATCACACTCCCCTTGAACGGTGGCAGGATGACCCGGTCTTTCTTAATAACGGGTTTCCCGTCCTCGGGATCCGGCAACCCGTGATCCCCCCTCTTTATCAGACAAAGGCGACCGGTGATTTTCTCCTCGCCCTGGCCAGATCTCTCGGAGGCCAAATTCAGAAGGCCTTCCCATGGAATGATTTTAAAGAGGTGATGATGGTTAGCCTCAAGGGTGTCTTCGAAGCGAAAAGAGGAGACACCTTCGGTCTCCAATTCGATGAGGCCTGGACCCGCCTTCTCCAGCGGGGAGGATGGTCGGTTCCTTCTTATAAGAACTTTGAAGAATTCTCGAAGCTCCTTCTGGAAAAAGGAGGATGGTGGGACCCCGTCTATGATTTTGGGGAACGGGATCGCGTCTTCCGGACGCCTTCCAGAAAATTCGAATTCTATTCACAGGGATGGAAAAAGGCTCGCTCCTCTTCCTCCGGAGAATGGAAAGATTCCTCTTTTCTCCCTCACTGGGAAGAGTCGAAAGAGGCCGGGAACGAAAAAGAGTATCCCTTCCATCTCCATGTCTTCAGAACCATGAGCTTGACAGGTGGAAGAAATGCGAA
>Ga0315273_10009879_pt1 | contig 12136 bp, 6 predicted proteins | sample YL17G02_0_MG_FD_205753 | JGI IMG/M metagenome (GOLD analysis project Ga0315273, IMG submission 205753) | Sediment microbial communities from Yellowstone Lake, YNP, Wyoming, USA - YL17G02_0 | ecosystem: Environmental > Aquatic > Freshwater > Lake > Sediment | place: USA: Wyoming | collected... | reverse complement strand
AACATATGAAGATGTTGGGAAAAAATTTTCAGAAAAAGATTGTTTAGTAACTATGACCAAAGAAGAATTTAATGAAATTTATAAGAATAACAATTGTAAAATTAAATATAACGCTTCTTGTGGACACGAAAATAATGTAAGTTATAAAAACTTTACTACATTAAATCAAGGTATAAATTGTCCAAAATGTGTAAATAAAAATGTTAGTTTTAAGTTAAAAAAATTATATTCAAATGATAATAAATTATCTTCATTACAACAAGAATTAAAGTGTATTAATTATATTAAAGAATTAATAGGAGACCATTTTACAACTATTAAATCATTCGACGGTTGTAAAGCTGATATTGCTATAAAAAAATTTGATGAAACTGAAGATTTATGGTTAGGTATTCAAGTAAAAACTACAAACAAAAAAACAGAGAGAGAACAATATTATTTCAGATTAAATAATGGAGAATATGATAATTGTTTATTATTATGTATTTGCGATGAAGATAAAAAAATGTGGTTAATTCCTTATGAAGAAGTAAAAGGATTGAAAACTATTGGAGTAGCACAAAAATCAAAATATAATAAATATGAAGTAAATAAAGAAAATTTAATTGAAAAATTAAATAATTATTATGCATTAATTAATAAGTTTGAGTTTAATATCTTAAATAAACCAACAAGTATAACACAACAACAAGAACAAAAATATTGCGAAATAAGAGAAACAAAAATAAATTTTGTAAAATTTAAGAATAATGAAATGGAAGGATTAGTTTATGATTTTATGATTGGTTCTAAAAAAGTTCAAGAAAAAGTTGGAACAATTTGTAAAAATAATGAAAATTCATATATGTTTAATTTGACCAAATATGATTGTAGAGTAGATGGAAAATGTAAAAATAAATGTTATGAAGAAGGCGATAATGATTTATATTGGTTAAATTGTAAAAATGGTAAATTTTATGTAATACCAGAAGAAGCTTTATTAAAAAACGGTTATATTGGTAAAGACTGTAAAAAAGAAAAGCTATATGTGTCTCCTACAAACACAAACACAGAATGGTGTGATGAATATTTTTTTGATTACAATAATGTAGACAAAAAAATATTACTAAACCTATTTAAATAAATTAAATATTAAATTTTATTATTTTTATTTAATATATAAATGTCAAGAAATTATGCAAACTATAGTCAATATTTAGGTTCTCAAAAATGTTGCAATTTAAATACTTTAGGGCCTGTAGGTCCGCAAGGTTTAGCTGGTCCTGCAGGAATAGGACCACAAGGAAATACAGGTGCAACTGGTAATACTGGTCCAACTGGAAGAGGATGTAAAGGACCAACTGGAGATCCTGGGACAAATGTTGGCTTTACAGGTCATACTGGACCAACAGGACCCACAGGTCCAACTGGTGAAACTGGACCAACTGGTGAAACTGGACCAACTGGTGAAACTGGACCAACTGGTGAAACTGGACCAACTGGAAGCACTGGACCAACAGGATTATTAGGAATAGTTGGAGTTGCTGATTGTTATGGAGATTATTTATATTGGAATACAAATAATAATTCGTGGACTGTAGGGTCTGAAAATATAAATATAGGATGTGGCGCTGGTGAAACTAATCAAGGAACTGGTGCTGTTGCTATTGGTTATCAAGCAGGTTATCAAACACAAGGAGATAATTCTGTAGCAATTGGTAATTCTGCAGGACAGTTTAGTCAAAAATCAGGATCAATAGCAATTGGATTTCAAGCTGGCCAAACTGGTCAACAAACCCAAAATATAGCAATAGGTACAAATGCGGGTAATTATTTACAAAACGATGCCAGCATTGCGATTGGAATAGGTGCTGGGCAAACAAATCAAGGAAGAGCATCATTAGGGCTAGGATTTTTAGCAGGCAGTTTTAATCAAGGTACTCTTTGCACTGCTATAGGGATTGTAGCCGGTTCGACAAATCAAGGAGGTTATGCTGTTGCTTTAGGTTATGGTTGTGGAGTTATTAATCAAGGAGCTCAATCTGTTGCTATAGGAGCATCAGCAGGATATTATACTCAGGGAAATTATTGTATAGCTATAGGAGCTGAAGCTGGAGAAACCAATCAAGGTTCTGGTGCAATTGCAATTGGAACATTTGCTGGTCGTGGAACTCAAGGGAATAGTGCAATTTCAATTGGTGTGCAAGGTGGTCCAGATCAACAAATTTATCAAGGAACACGAGCAATATCTATAGGTTATTGGGCGGGTAAATTTACTCAAGGAGAAAAATCTGTAGCAATTGGAACATTTGCTGGACAAATACAACAAGGAGTAAATGCTGTAGCGATTGGAAATACTACTGGAAATAATTTACAAGGAACAGGAGCGGTTGCTATTGGTTATCAAGCGGGTCAGACTGCACAAGGAACAAATGCAATTGCTATTGGTAATGCTGCAGGTAGATCTAGTCAACCAGCAAATAGTATAATAATTAACGCGACTGGTGCAGACTTTTCAACCGCACCAACAACAGCTGGTTTATTTATTGGTCCTATTAGAGGTCTTACTCTAAGTATAGGAGTAGGTGTATTAAAATATAATACGACTACTTTTGAAATAAATTATTCATTAGATTAAACGAAATTAATATTATAATAAATAGACATTGAATTAAAATATCTATTTATTATAATTTAAATATTATCAAATACTTAATAATTATGATAATATTTCCAAAAAAAGATGTAATTCCTATTATTGTTCCACAATTTTATTTTGAAGATAAATATAACAATATAAATAACTATGTTGAAATGAATCCTTCTATAAATATTGAAGAAGATGGCACTACAACAATTCTTGTCAGATGTGTAAATTATAAAAAATTTGATAATAAACAATTTACATTATATCAAAATAATTCAAATTCAATATACTATATTTTAAAAGGAAGTATTCAAGGTAGAGAGAAATTAAATATAGAAAATTTTGAGTATAAAATATTGGAACAAGAATATAATTTACCCAGGTTTCCTACATATTGGTTTGGATTAGAAGATATAAGATTTATTGATTCAACTACAATATTAGTAAATGTTCCAGAATTAAATGAAGGAGGTAATCCATCCATTTTTAAAGCAAAATTAAATGAAAACAAAATAACAAATTTTAAGGAGTGTATGCCAAATACTGATGTAGAAAAAAATTGGATGCCCTATTTTGATAATAACACCAATAAAGTAATTTACAGCCTAAATCCATTTTTAATAAAATCAATTGAAGAAGACGATATATTAAAAATTTCCTTCCCAGAAGATATAAAAAATAAACTATCTGGATTTCACGGTTCAACAAATGGTATAATATTAAATAAATATGAAAGATTATTTTTGATTCATATTAATAGAGAGAAAACTTATAATAAGTGGATAATATTAAATATAAAAACAAATGAAATACAGTTATCAGATGAATTTCTTTTTTTTAAAAATACTTATATTGAATTTGCGTGTTCTTTAAGTAGGTTACAAGATAGAATATTTATTTCATTAGGTGTAAATGATGATAAGGCATTTATTATTGAAACGTGTATGGAAGATATAAACAATATAATTCCAAAAATAGAATTTTTAAAAAATGAACAAAAATATCCAACTATTGTTACAATGCTATATGATATAAGAAGTATGGAAACAAACCAAATAGAAAAAAATCGTAAGTTAGATAGTTATATAGATTTATCAAAACAATTTTTATTGATGTTGCCATTTCCAATTATATTTTTTATAGATGAAAATGAGGAAATTTATGATGCAATTTATAATAGTAGAAAAGAATTAGATTTACTGGATAAAACATTTATTTATATGTGTGATTTTACAACAACGTATTTTTATAAGGATTTCTCTCGTTTACAAAATCTACAGACTCAATTTCAAATAATAAATGGTGAAATAGCACACGAAACCCCATTATATGTTATTTTAAATAATAATAAATTTGATTGTATTGATAAGACTATTGAATTAAATCCATTTAATAGTAGCCATTTGATTTGGATGGATTTTGGCATAAATCATGTAGCTGAAAGTACGGAATATATTTATGAATGGATAAATAAAGTACCTGATAAAATAAAACAAATGTGCATTAACCCTTTTATTGAAAATGTAGATACTAAACAACACTTTAGATTTATATATCATAATATGGCAGGTGGATTATTTTCTGGTTCCATAAAAAATATGAAAAAATACTCTGAATTGTTTAAAAATAAAACAGAGGAAATATATAATAATAATTGGTATCAGATAGATGAAGCTGTAATGACAATGGTTCATAGAGAGAACGAAGAATTGTTTGATTTGTTTTATGGAGATTATACAGGGATTATATCAAATTATTTATCACCTATTCATAATATAGATTTAATTATTAGAAACTGTCAAAAAATGTTAGATTATAATAAAGTAAAATCAGCGTATGATATATTATATTATTGTTTACCATATTTTGAAAATAATCCAAATAGCGAATTAATGTTTAATTTTATACAACTAAATATAATAACAAATTATTATAATAATAATAAAAATTTATTAGAAAAAATAGTAGACTTAATAAATTTAAAAAAAAATTCTGAAATTAAATATGATAAAGAAAAAATATATAATTTATTAGAACAAAATAGAGTAAATATTGAATATTATGAAAATAAACATTTAATTTCAAATTAAGTATATTTTACGATTAAATCAATATATTTTTTATCATAAAAACCTATTCTTGTAGTTCTATCCCACGTGCTATAATTCATAATAACCTGTTCATCTTCAACAATAATGCTTAAACAATATTCAATCGGTTCTCCTTCAAATTTGAATGGCGCTGAATAACGCAATAAATTCAAATTAGAGTCAAAAACTACAATAACGTGATAATAATGGCGTGGGGTTTCGTAAGAAACTAAATGTGTAACAAACCAAATTTCTTCTTCTACAATATCAATTGAAATATTTCCATTTACACTTTCTTCAACTTTTTTAGAATATTTAAAACCACACGTTGAACCTCTTATTCGTGTAAATATATTAGGCATTTCTTTTGTTTTAATTAAAGACAATGTATTAGAACAATTATTTATTTTACAGATTTGCAAAGGATGCCAATTATAAATTATATGTGTAGAATTTATGTAATCGACAAATACCCAATTTTTTTCGCAAACAGATTTAGTAAAATTAGGTACAATTTCAGTTTCATTTAAGATTAAGCTATTTACATCATATTCTCCTGTAACAATACCAATATTGTTACTACGATGAAAACCTGTGCCTATGAATAGTAACTTATCTGTTTCTACATCATTGAAAACTCTAACGTCTTCGGTTCCTATATATCTCCTGTCATCGAATTTTAATTCTATCCATTTTTCATTTTTAATAGTAAAATCTTTATTAAATTCAATATATTTATTAACAGTTATAATATGTTTATCACAGTTTAAATATCCGCCAGCATCATTAATATAATAATTAACATAACGGACATTCATTCTATAACCTTGGTTATTTTTAATTGGAATTAAACAACTAGAAGATGAATGTAACATAGTAATTTCATTATTTATATTTGATGTGATTGTATTGTCAATAATTAGTCTACCTTTTTGTTGCAATATGTCTTTGTAAAATTTCATATTTTGTAACAAATTATTTGATTCGGTTCCATCTTTAGAGTTATTTAAAACTTTAATTATTTCATTATTAATATTTTTTAAACCAATATATGAAGCAAAAATAGTATATTCATAGTATATTTTACAGGAATAAACATCGTCGTGTAAAAATAAATAACCATCCCTCTTTAAATTTTTATTTAAAACTTCTTCTGCTAACTTATAAAACAATTGACATAATTTGTGCTTAGATATCAACCTATAATGTTTAATAATTTCATAAATACCTTCTAGACGGTCCGAATAATAGTTATACCCTTCCATCCAAGAGCAAATAGCGTGAGACATTTTACCCATATTTTTATAGCACAAACCTATTCTATAATAACTATACCATACTTCTTCTTGCCATCCGCCAAACTCAATACGTTTGTTATAAAAATTAATAGCCTCATTAAATTTTCCGGAATCGTGATAGCTATTTGCTAAATAAAAATGATATCTTTCGTTTTTAGGTTCCTCTTTTATTCCATCTATAAGTAATTTAATATCCCTTTCAAATTTATTGTGTTTTGAACCTCCATCACCTAAGTCTTTAATAAACAAATCTTTTTTTTCAAAACCCAAAATTTTATTATTTTCTGGTGTGTTAATGTATTCGTGCGTAACACCAGAATAACTGTATAATCCATTGTTTTTTACGATTCTCATATTTTGATAATAAAAAGAATCATTGCCTTGGAGAATATAAAAGCTATCACCATTATTTAAAAATTGTTTATCAAAATTCGTAATTTCAAGAACCATATCAGCGTCAAGCAATATTACATAATTAGACATTCCTAAACAAGATTGCAAAGCAAAGTTTCTATTATGACAAAAATTTTTAAAAGGCTCAGTAACAACTTTACCTGGTATTCCTTTATTAGAAAAAAAATCAGTTATTATTTTAATAGTATCGTCAGTTGAACCCGTGTCACAAATGCAATAACAATCAATAATAGGTAAAACAGATTTAAAAAGTCTAGTAATAATTTTACTTTCATTTTTTACTATCATATTTAAACATAATGTTGGGGTGTTTTCTTTTAAAAGAAGTTCCATTTAAGTAAGTAAAAACAAATATTTAAATTAGTTTTTAATTTAAATATGTAATAAAAATATATTATATAAATATAAAATGGCGTGTACTAGATTTTATTATGACCCTTGTAGAACAAAAAAAAGTTTACAACAAGCTACAGACCCTGGTAAATGGATATTAAATGTTCCAGGAAATGGAGCAAATCCTTGTTATATTGAAGACCCTCAAATTATTATACAAAAGTGGGGAGCAAATTTAAGAACAAATACAATAAATTTAGAAAGTGACCTAAGAGGTGTAAATAAACCATTAAGTCGTGATTGTTTAGGAAAAGATAATTATCAAAATTATAACGTTCCAAATGAGGCAATTCAGTATCCAACTTGTAACAATTTATTTACAGACCAATCAAGAGCAACAAATCCAGCTTGGTGGTATCGAGACCTCGAACAGGTGGATTGGTATTATCCTCCTTTGAACCCTCAAGAAAATACTTGTTTACCATTTCAAAACAATTTAAGTACAAGAATTTTAGAAAAAGATTATTTTACACCAAAGAGAGATTGTGTTGTTAATGAGACAAAAAATTACTTGCCAAGCAGTTACAATTTAATTAGAGGAGGTTATGTAGCTGGACCAACTACTTGTCAACAAACAAATTCTTGTGCTTTTGCAAAAAGAGCATAGAAATAATTTAGATTATTGTGTCAATAAAATATAATACTCTATATATATAAATATGGAATTCGCAATCCCTTTAATAGCATTAGGTGGCATGTATGTAGTGTCAAATCAACAACCATCAAGAGAATGCAATAATAAAAGTCAAAAAATGCAAACTAGAAAAATGAATCAAGAGAATTTTACAAATATGGGAACTGTAAGCAATTTAGCCACTCGGACAAGTGAACAATATGGTAATTATTTACCAAATACAAATATACCTCCTCAAAATTTTCCTGTATCAAATATAAACCAACTAGTAGATACAGTTCAAGAATATCCTAATCCAAATGTAGCAACTGACAAATACTTTAATCAAAATGCATACGAACAAAAAGTTAGAAATAATGTTCCAGTTAGTAAAACTATTCAAGAAATATATTCTTTATCAGGAAATTACTTAGATTCAGCTCAATTTAAACATAATAATATGGTTCCTTTTAATGGTGGAAAAGTTAAAGGAAATACTTATCGTGCGAATACATCTGAAACAATTTTAGACAATATGATGGGTACAGGTTCCCAAGTAATAAAGAAAATTGAACAAGCACCATTATTTAAACCAGAACAAAATATGCAATGGGCTTACGGAATGCCAAACCAAAGTGATTTTTATCAATCAAGAGTAAATCCAGCAATGAAAAACAATAATGTTAAACCATTTGATACTGTTATGGTCGGTCCGGGTTTAGATAAAGGATATAGCATAAATGGCAGTGGTGGTTACAACTCCGGAATGGAAGCACGTGACAAATGGTTACCATATACTGTAGACCAATTAAGAGTAGTAACAAATCCAAAGTTGGAATATGAGTTAACAGACCACGAGGGTCCAGCTAATGCTTATATTAAAAATGCTGCAACTACACAAATGATTGGACGTGTTGAGAAACAAAGACCAGATACTTTTTTTATTAATACACAAGACCGTTGGTTAACTACTACTGGTGCAGAAAAAGGAGAGACATTAAGATCTATTCAAGAAATGGGCGTAATCAGACGTAATGATGTTCTTACCGATTACACTGGACCAGCTGGTCCATCAGATGTTAAAGCAGGAATGGCGCCAGAAAACTTTGAACAGTCTAAACGTCTTGCACCATTGGCAGGAGGTGTTAATCATTCAAGAGCTGCTGGTCATGGACCACACAACGATAAAGATAATTTTTTACGTAGTCACACCAATTATGAAAATCATAGGTCTACTGTAAAACAACCGGAATCAATCAGAAGCGGGTTTAGTGGGGCAATTGGTGCTGTTATTGCTCCATTAATGGACATTTTAAAACCAACACGTAAAGATGAAACAATTAATAATGTTCGTATTTATGGTGAGGCTAGTCCTTCTGTACCAAAAGGTTATGTATATAATCCACAAGATGCTACTCCTACTACAGTTAAGGAAACAACTCTTTATTCACCAAATTTCAATATTAATAATCAAAAAGAAGGCATTTATGTTAATAATTATTCTTTGCCTGATTTAACACAGAGAGATACAACTAGTTGCGAATATTTTACAGCTGCTGGTGGCGCTGCTACAGGATACGGTGATATGAGTTATGAATCGGCTTATATGCAACATAATAATGATATAAAGTCTTCTACAATTGCTAATAGACCAAATCAAGGTGGAATGCAAATATTTAATCAAGAAATGAACGTAAATTGTTGGAAGCAAGATTGCAACAGATACGATGGAAGAGTAAACCCCGCTTATTCAGTTCTTAGTGGAATGCCTCCATCAGTTCAAACATACGGTGCTATTAAAGCTCCTCAATATTACAATGAATGTCAAATGTGCGACCGCATTCAACCAGATATTTTAAGTGCTTTTAGAGAGAACCCTTATACACATTCTTTGACTACATCTGTCTAAATAAATTGCACAATAGACTTAAAGTTAATATTTTAAATTAATTAATTAAAAATGTTAACAAAAATTATGCAACCAATGTGCGCAACAAGTTTTAGAAGCTGGGTTTTATCAAATCCAAAATTCAATAAATTTTATTACGAAATGGGCGAACCGTGTCCTTTTGATGTTACATTAAGAGACGGGTTGCAAGCTCTTTCAAAAGATGAACAAAATAAATTTACAACAAATAAAAAACTAGAAATTTATAAAGAAATTGTTTTACGTTATAAACCAACAAATATTGAAATAGGTTCAATTGTATCTGAAAAGGTATTACCAATATTTAAGGATACTTTACAATTTTTGGAAGATATAAATAATTATCATAATGAAACTTTAACTGAAAAAACAAATCATTTTATACTTGTTCCGAATAAAGATAAGCTTAAAAAGATTATTAATAATAATAGCATTAACTGCTTATCATTTGTAACTTCGGTTTCAAATAGTTTCCAACTTAAAAATACAAAAATGAATTTAGAACAATCAGACCAAGAAATATATGAAATGTTATATCAACTAGATGAAAATATAGTTGGAACTAATAAACCCATAATTAAATTATATGTTTCTTGCATTAATGAATGTCCAATTGAAGGTAAACTGGATAATGATTTTATAGTAAATAGAATTCTTAAATTAAGTAAAATGAATGTGGATAATATTTGTTTGTCTGATACTTGTGGAACAATAACAACTGAAGATTTTGAATATATTATTGAAAGCTGTTTATTTTTTGGATTAGCTCCAAGCAAAATTTCATTGCATTTGCACGTTAAAAATGATAAAGAAAATGAAGTTGAAAGTTTAATTCATAAAGCATTAGACTTTAAAATAAATAATTTTGATGTATCATATTTAAAAACAGGCGGTTGTTCGGTGACAATGAAAAAGACAAGTTTGACACCCAATTTATCTTATGATTTATATTATAAATCTTTTGTTAGTTATATTGAAAAAAAATGCAATACATAAATTAATTTTTATATTTTATTAATTACGTTATATTAAAATATAAAAAACATATAACAAATAATAAATATAACAAATAATAAATATAACAAATAATAAATATAACAAATACAAATGCAAATAATATTTTTTGTATATACTTCGAAGTTAGAAATCTCCTTCTTGTGGGATATTGAGAGGAGGGTATTCAAGTCTAACTTGCTTTAAGACATCTTGGTCGATATCGGGTTTTAGTAATAAAATAACCCAATGGATAGAAGAATTGTCGTCTAGTTTTTTGTAAGAAGGATATATTATTCTGAATGTTACCAAAGAAAGGTCTTCTAGTTTTCTGGAAGATTTATGATCTTCAACCGTTATATTGTATTCACCATTCTCATTTTGGCTGTTGATAATGCCAAACTTTCCTATTTGCTCGCCTTTTGTTACACGGATGTATTTTTGCGAACGCTTAGACACATTTTCACCTTCCTTTACTTTTGTTGCTGTTCCGTAACCATTTGGAACTTTTTTTATGGCATCTAATAACAGTACTATTTCTTTTTTTTTGTTGATAGATGTTTTTATAAACCCGTCTTTTTCGGGATTTACGGGTCTATATTGAAGATTTAATTTTTCGCAAACAGTCTTAACAGTTTTAATGTCGTTATACACTAAATAATCATTTGAATCAACTCGATGATTTACTTTTGGTTTTGGCGTAGTATCTTCTGCGTGTTTGACTGCTTGTAAAACCGAGCAACCCGTATAGGTATTTGCAACATCTACAATCGTATTGTGTCGACGAATTATTTCTTCCGTATGCTCGTCAGTCCAATAATGAATTGATCCCGAGTATTGAGGTGAGTTGCCAATGATCCCTGCTAATCTTCCTGCCTTTTGGGTAGCAATGTTTTTGTCATCTATTTTTCCTAAGATCATATCGGTCCAAATCAATCCTTCGCGGTTTTTTGTAATAAGAACGCCTTCTGATCCATTGATGCTAACTTCATCATTTACACGCGGGCAATAATGAAAACCAAGACCACGGTCTACCTTTCGTCGTCCAGCGATAACCAACGGTTTGTCGTGCAAATTTAACTTTTTGTAAATGTAAAACAAAACCTCATTGAATTTTTGTCCTCGTGTTTTAAATGTTTTTATAGGCATTCCTTTCCTATATACCTTTACACTTGCACCGCCGTAACCGTTAAATACAAATGCATACGCATCCATTTCACTAGTACACCAATTCGCCAACTCGGTCATTTCGCTCGTCTTTACATTCGAATTGACAATTACTTTTCGGTAACCTTCTTCTCCAGACGCCAATGTAATTTTCGACGTAAAATATTCTCGGTCATTTAAAATAATTTCTTTTGCATAACTGTTATTATTGTGACGGGATGTAAAAGGAAATTTTTTAGTTATAGCTTCGGGATGATGAAGTGCGCGGTAGTGTTTTTGATCTTCTTCACCAATGACAACTGGATATAAATAAGCGTTTGCACATTCAGGATACTCTTTTTCTAACAAATCGCCTTCGGATGCTGTAGTGAATCCCAATCTATATAGTCCAGCGTTAGTGTCAACGATGAAATTTTTAACGGAAAGAGTTTCTTCGCCTACTTGAAACGTCTTATTGCGAAATGGCGGGTAAATCTTGTCTGCCTCATCCCAAATAACACCATACCGTAGCAAGGAAAATCTGTTTTTAATTTTTTTATCAATATGGTGCATTAACTTGATCATTTTTTCTATTTGTTTATTATTTGCCAAGAGAACTACCACTGGCATTCTGTA
>Ga0315273_10009878_pt1 | contig 12137 bp, 14 predicted proteins | sample YL17G02_0_MG_FD_205753 | JGI IMG/M metagenome (GOLD analysis project Ga0315273, IMG submission 205753) | Sediment microbial communities from Yellowstone Lake, YNP, Wyoming, USA - YL17G02_0 | ecosystem: Environmental > Aquatic > Freshwater > Lake > Sediment | place: USA: Wyoming | collected... | reverse complement strand
CTGCTTTTTCGTACCTTTCCAGTTCTGGCCCTTTACCTACAGCAAGAAAGCACCAGTCCTTGTTTTTCAGTTTTTTCAGAGATGCGAGCACAACATCAAGGCGTTTTTCAAATCCCATGCGGCCAACAAACAGGATGATCTTTTTACTTTTGATTCCATACCTCTTCCTGAAATCCGACTCAATGCGTTTACTTGTTTTGAGGCTCTTAAGATCTATTCCGTTCGGGAGGACAGCAACATTTTTTACCTTGTAGGTCCGCAGCTCTGTTGCAAGTTCTTCGGTTGGCGCGGTTGAACAATCGGCCAGGGAAAACACGAGCCTTATAAGGCCTTTCACCGTCCTATCGCTAAGCGGTTTGAGAAAGTTTGGCAGCTTGCCGTTGACAATGTAGGGGAGATAGTCTGGGTAGTGGGTATGGTAAGTTGCCACCACTGGTATGCCTAGCCGTTTTGCAGCTAACATACCCTGGAGGCCAAGGAGGACTGGTGCGTGGGCATGGACAACGCTGACATTTTCTTTTCTAAGTATCTGCCAGATCTGCCGCAGCATCACGCTGCTAACCTTGTATCCCTCGTAGAAAGGGAAAGGCGATGCAGGTATCCAGTATATGACTACATTTCTGGCCAAGCGCTTTTTTTCGATCTTTTTCGCGTCTCCCGGGGCGAAGACCAGCACTTCATGTTCCTTTGCGAGTACGGGCGTAATACTTTCCAGAAATGACACTACTCCGTTTACCTGAGGATGATAAGTATCAGTGAAAAGGGCGATTTTCATTTTACTCGCTTCCCGTAGTTTCATTGGTTACGTTTGTGCCAATTGTCGTTGAGTTATCGAGGCCATCGAAGATCGCCTGGACTTTTTCCGGCATAGGCTCTGTGTTGTTGGCAGCAGGCTCCTCAACTGTCGTGTTTTCATTGGGTAGTGCGGGCGGAGCAGGCTGGGACACATTCAGGCAGAACCTGTTCTTTGTGCTGTCCTGCACTTGGCTGCACCAGCTTTCGTTTTTTGAAAATCCGGCCATCTCTATGTAGCAGTCATCCTTGAACTCAGCAGTCAGAATTGTCGGGCATATAGTGGAATCACCAGAAACCGGTATCAGCGAAACCAGGCACCTGTCCCTTCTCATTCCCACGTACCCGCAAAGCTCCTTGCTTTTCAGTTCCTGTGCAAGTAATGCGATGCACTTCTCTTTTTCTTCGCCTGCTTTCAGGTAGCAAGCCATGAGGTCGCGTTTGTATGAGCTCTCATCATACATAGCGGATACGGCATCTCCCGCCAGTTCTGGTGGTGTCACAGGCGTTTTATATATGAAGTCAATTCCATTCAGCAGGAATCCGAACTCGTGCACCTTTCCCGGGAAGGTGTAATTGAAATTATATTCGTATATGACCCCAGTCTCGTTGTTTATACATTCCTTTCCCTCGAAATAAGTGGGGCTTCCCTGGGCGATGCCAAACCTGGACATCTCCTGTAGTGTTATGTTGGAGTAGTCAATTGCAAAGCTGATCTCCGTGCAGGCTTTCCCTCCCAGGAGCTGCTTTTCGATCATGGTCGGGGAAAATACCATTATGCTGTGGTTTATCTTGTACTCATTGTCAAGCATCGCGGCGCTTATACGGTCTTTATCGAATAGCCTGTTCTTCATATAAGAGACGTAGCGCTTAGTTTCGTTCACATCAGCAACTGATGAGCAGGACTGGTTTTTGAGGTATGTTATGCAGAGGATCGTGTCGTTCTGCATGAAATATATTTTTTTATTCGAGAGCGGACTATCTATCGCCACTGCTGAATTTACGCCGTCCGATGAAAGCGTGTAGTTCTCCGGAAACCCATCATTGGTTTCCATGTATGAATATTGGTAGCTGCTCGTATTTTCCCCAAGGGAAACGGCTTTCATGAAAAGTTGTTTTGCGATCTGGGTTTTATCTTCCTGTTTGGGTGGTGCACCTGAACCAATGAAAAAAAGTGCGGCAAAAATAATTATTAAAGCTGCCACTGCGTAAGCGGGTTTAAATTCCATAATCTCACCAACTTATGAAAATCAGCAGCAAAGCTTAAAAAACACTTTTCTTTTATGAAGGTAGTAGTGATCTAATGGATTTTGTACCGACGAAGGTGTTTTTTACAAAGGGCGTGGGAAAAAGCAAGGATCAGCTGCACTCGTTCGAAATGGCGTTAAGGGATGCGGGTATCGCGCCTTTTAATCTGGTGACCGTGTCCTCGATTCTGCCTCCTGGGGCAAAGATAGTTTCGAAGAAGGAGGGGCTGAAGTATCTTAAGACGGGCCAGGTTGTTTTTCTGGTCATGTCCAGAGCCTCATGCAACGAACCAAACAGGTTGCTGGTCTCCAGCGTAGGCAGCGCTATGCCGGCTGACAAGTCCATGTACGGTTATTTGAGCGAGCACCATTCTTTTGGCCAGACCGAAAAGAAGGGAGCGGATTATGCCGAAGATCTGGCCGCATCCATGCTCGCATCCACCTCTGGCATCGAGTTCGATCCCGAGACTGCGTGGAACGAGCGTGAGAAATACTTTAAGATGTCCGGCAAGATCGTGCGCACCAGCAACATGACACAGTCCGCGATTTCTGACAAGAACGGAAGATGGACTTCGGTGGTTGCTGCGGCAGTATTAATATTCTAACTGCACATAATGTAAAATGAATTTCAGGTGTTTGTATGGGATTTTTTGATTCTTTGGTAGGCGAGGAAAAGGTGGAACCGAGCAGGCAAAGCACGAATAAGAGCGTGTCCCAGATTCCGTTTAGGGTATCAACATTGTTCATTCCCCTAAGGATGACTGCGAAGAAGGCCAACTCAGTGAATGTCGTTGTGAAGCTTAAGAACATCACTAATGACCCGCAGCTCGTATCAGTTGATGTTCTAGTGCAAAAAGACAAGATGCTCGGATTCGACCCTGCATGCATAAGCAAGTCACTTGAGAAAAGAGTCGGAGAGGTCGGGCCAGGGGAAACAAAGGAGATCTCCATTCCAGTTTGGGCGAACAACCAGACTGCTGCAGGGGACTACCCGCTTGACATAACGGCATTTGCGCACTATCAGGACTACAACAAGGTTTACGCTTCAGTAAACAAGAAGATCTCCCTGAGAGCGGTATAAATTCTTCTTCTGTGAAGTTCATGGCATCTGAAAAAGAAATCCATGGGAATGAGATTACGAGTTCCAACCAGCTGGCGGCTATTCTTCTTGTTTCTGCAGCATTCATATCCGCAGGCGTGGTCGCTTCTTCCCAGATAAAAGGTTGCAATCAGGCAAGAGCAGCAGTCTTGCACCGGGATTTTGGAAACAGGACTAACATGGACTCGGAGATGCAAAGGAAATACCAAGCAATGGTTTCACAAAGAACGAAGATAGGAAATATTTCCAAAGGCCGAATTCCTTTACCAACAATGGCGCCGGTTTTGGTTACGAGAAGATAGAATCAAAACGGTCTGACACATTTTTAACTTTTCCCAACATAAACATATTTGTGCGCACTTCAGATCGTAACGGGGCAAGTGAAATAACCATAAAAAGACCAGATTCATCTTCGTCGAGTCGTCCTCATGTAAACGAGTTTACAAAAGCCACTCCGCTTACAGGACGTTTGGAAAATTGGACTTTTTACGGTTCCGGCTCCTCCATGGGCGAGAAGGCGCAGCAATTATTCGACAAAACCAGCATAATGGAGGAAGCGGGTTTCGTAACGAATCCGAGAGTCGTTCTTTAGATGGGCTGGTTCGATGATTTTCTCTGCCGCTGTGAAAAATTCGGAGCCTCCGAAGATAGGAGAAATACGGTTCTATCCATGGAGTTCAGCGCAGAAGAAAAAGCGACTATCGCAAACATCGCGCAGAAATTCGCGGGCGCGCCCATCCCAGTGCGTTCTTCTGCCGAAGGCGATTCGCACGGGACAGGAGTTTATGAAAGCCATTTTTGTATGAATGACGGGAAAGAGATGAGTCCTGAATCCGAACTCGCTGACGCGATAAAGAAAGTTATTGCAAGCGCGTATTCGGACGGCGCAATCGCCTTCAGGAAAGACAAGGGACTTCCTGAAGGAATCGCGGTTATGATTGAAAACGTGTTCGGACAGGAGTATGTTTCCTGCTATGAGAGGTCGAAAAAGGACGGCAACGGGGAACCTGTGCGTGATGAGAATGGAGATAACATTCATGAAACTGCGGAAGCCCGCTGGTTCGCTCCCAATCTTTCAGGGTGCGGCTACACTTCAACTCCTTCGGGAAACGGTTATGTGGTACTCACCGCAGGCATGCCGACCAAGGCTGTTGGCGATAACGACGTCCTGAAGGCGGAGTTGAGCGAGGAAAACGCAGGGAAGAATATAGTCCTAATGATCTACGACGAAAACATGCACCGCCCCTGGCAAAAACAGCTTAGGATGACCTACTCGAAGTGCGATGTGCTTTTTTATGGCGGCTTTTCCGACTTTCGGGGCTTGCTGTCTCCTCCTTGTATGGTTTGCGATGCTGACGCCAAAGTCGTGCCAAGCGTAGATATCAACGATATTAGTTTTCGTCCTTTATACGACAAACTGAAAAAGTTGGAGGAACTGGCTGGCAAGCCGCAGTATTTCGAGTTCGCCATGCGCATGAAGGATGGCAAAGAGGAATACGCCATCCTCCAGGTCGCTGACGTGGTGCCCAAAGTCGAGCTGGTCGAGTTCCCGAAGGAACCGGAAAACCTGCTTGCTGAAAGCAAATACGTTGTAGGCGAAGGAAGAGTGACCTGTAATGGCGTTTTCGTTTGCCCTGCACCTGACTTTTGTCCCAGCTATCCTATAGTGGATAAGCTCGAGGAATACAACAATACGCACAAGGGTTATCTCCTCATCGTGGATTCTTCATACTTCAGCACCATGAAAGGAAACCTTGCTTATTCTGATTTCAACAACGCCTCGGCGGTGCTTGCAGTTCTCAGCCACGAACATTCCCAAGGGTCATGGGATTACGATGTAGGTGGAGTGGCCATCATGCATTTCCAGGGCCTTTTCAGGGAAACAGATAAATTGTTCATCGAAGTCAATTGGAGATGGGATGAGACGGAACGCCTCCCTGGACAAATCGGGGTCTTCGGACAACCTGGACTGATGCCTGTTGCCAAGGATTTGAAGGTCGAGGTAATCGTGAGCGAGAAGCAGAGGCGCGGGATTGCGATGCTCGTTAAGGATGAGAAATAAATTCAGTGACTCATTGATATACCATCAACCTGTTTGTTATATAAGCTTATTTGCTCATTATTAGACACATAATATAGATAAGAGGTGTTTCAACGCCGCATCACTACGTCCCTCCACCATCAAAGTCTTATTTAGAATATGAGCGAAAGCAGGCTGAAGCATTGGGAAGAACAAGGAATAAGCAAATGGAAAAAGCGAATAGAGAATGGATGGAACAAAATCATCCCACGTCCTCCTATGCTGACCCGAAACCATTTTTCTTATTTTTGGCTGCAGTAATGGTTATTGGGACAGTCACCTTTTTTTCTGTCAAAGGATACAACCACTACTTTGCTAAAAAAGCTGAAGCAAATGCGAATGCAAACGAACAAAAAGAAAAAGCAGAGCGCGAAAATGCGTTAAAGAATATGCAGAAACGATTGGAATCTGGTGAAATGGACGGGTACGTGACTGGGCGCAGCGGTCACAGTTGGACCGTATCCATGAATGGCAGAGAAATAACCTTTGGTTGTAGAAATGTATCCCAGCGGGACGAGGAGAATCTTATTATTTTTAATGAAGGTCAATTTCTTATTTTCAGGTATTCGAAATCAACGGATATTCGCGGATTGAAAGCATTGTCTGCAAGGAAGATTAAGGTTGACTTAAGTTGCGCTTGGCACCAAAGATCTTGCTTTGATTGTAGAACTCTGGTACTTTCTAACGGTGATGATTTTCAGCTGCAATCTGCCACGGTTTATGCTGAAAACAATGATTTCATTGTAGCCAAAACAGATTTCGGGGTTTCAAAAAAGGTAGTCATCTATAAACCGGGAATGGCTCCGCCAGAAGTGCTGAAAAAACAAAAAGACGAGATGCGCGACAAATACCATGAGGCGCTGAAGAAATCATTGAAGCAGCCACTATACCAGAAAACAAACAGGAAGCACATAAGGCGCTGATCTTATTTTACGCTCATCCTGCTGCTCAAATCGCTTATCGCATTCGCGACAATAAGTCCTTTCTCAGTAAGTCTCACCATTCTTTTCTTTCCCTTGGGCTCCACCTGGAGGTATCCCTCTTTCGCAAGGGAGTAAACAAGCTTAGTAACATACACGTACGTCGTTCCAGTGGCAAGTGCTAGCTTGGAAAGGTACCAGGTGCTGTTCTGATCCTTGAGCGTGGTCATGATGCTGCAGGGCTTCACCTTCACAAAAACGCGGAACATGAAAACAAATTATGCCGGGTTATGTTTAAAATTAAGGTAGTTTTATAAGATGGTTGGACAAAGTAGATTATAATGTCAGAAGTTCGGGCAAGAGATAGGCAACATGAACCAGAATCCAAGTATAGGAATCGGGAACTCACTAATGCGACTCCTGGTTTCAAGGTCGGCCCATTATCCGAGGGCATCAGAATACGGGTTACAGTAGGAAAATTGGGCAAATTGAATTTATGCATGGAGAGAGAATGTCTTTACCAAGAGCTTGAATGGGAAAGGATTGACCAGTCCATAGACACAATAGTCCGTTTAGGCCAGCGCCCCCAGACCATCGCGATTGGGCGCCTGCTTTTATATTCTAAATATAGTGCTGAAACCAGGGTTGCAGTCATCCAAGATCCGGACGAAGTACATACTGCCCTTTCAGCTGCAGTAAGCAAATACAGGGAACAACTGCTGGATATGGAACGCAACAACGAAGAATTGCCAAGGCGTGAAGACCTCGCCACATATATTCAAGATATCAGGACATGCGTCATTGGATCAAGTGTCGCCATCGCCCTTTCAAATCATTATCCATGCATTTCGAAAGTAGTCGCGGCAGTGATATTTGAAGAAAGTTTCGGATCCACGCTCATGCGGCTTAGATTTAATGACGTGAATCGAATAAAAGATGGTCTGATCCTGGGCGAAGGCGAGGCGGCTGTGTCCATCACATCTCCTTAACCCGAATAGAAAAATCCGTTTTATAGTATTTTTTACGACGATGTATCGACGAAAGCTTTATAAATTCTCTCTCTGTAATAGTCGTTGCACGGTTTTTTACGGCGTAATTCGCTCCGTGAACACGCCTGGGAGGCAGGCTAAAAAGGTGACTAAATGGGAACAAAAATCGGATCTGAAAAAATAGTCAGGGAAGGGGGTTACCTCTATTTCATCGGAAAGGACGGCTATGTATGGGCTGCACCGATGAAGCACAACAAGAAGGGAAGGAAGAAGAAAATCGGAAACGAGAAGATATCCAAAGAATCAGGATGGATGTACTATCTCGGAAAGGACGGCTATGTTTACAAGGCGAAATTGAAAAACGCCTGAATTTTTTTCTTTTTTTCCTACTCCTTTTTAAATCGAACTAAACCAATTCTTTGTATTCTTCAATGAGGTGAAGTCATGCGGATTGTTATTTCGGACCCAAAGAGTGGCAAGAGTTATCAGTCAGAACTTACCAAGGAGCAGCAAGTGAATGTGGTTGGAAAGAAGATGGGCGAAGTCATTGATGGCGGAACCTTTGGGGCAGCTGGTTATCAGCTCGAGCTCACGGGGGGGTCGGACAGCTCTGGTTTCCCCATGCGTAGGGATGTTTCAGGCCCTAGAAAGGCCTCGCTTTTGGTAACAGAAGGAGTCGGTTTCCACAGCAAACGGAGTGGCGAGAGAAGAAGGAAGATGCTAAGGGGCAACACGTTCACAACTGACACGGCGCAGGTAAATTCCAAGGTAGTTACTGCCGGCGGAACTCCACTTGACCAGATTTTCGTTAAGGCGGAAGAGAAGAAATAGGTGGTTGCTTTTGCAGGCTGAGATTAACATCGGTATGCTGGGTCACGTGGACCACGGCAAGACAACGCTTACTTCGGCCTTGACTGGAAAGTGGACAGACACTCATTCGGAAGAAATAAAGCGAGGCATTTCCATCCGGCTTGGCTATGCTGACTTTAGCATATACGTCTGCCAGAGATGCGGAAAATTCTCAGTTTCGGAAAAATGCGATTGTGGAGAAAGCGGTAAGCTTCAGCGTAAGATATCTATAATAGATGCACCAGGCCACGAAACGCTTATGACTGCGGTGATTGCAGCTTCCAACATTCTCGATGGCGCCCTGTTCCTGATCGCAGCGAACGAACAGTGTCCCCAGCCCCAGACCACGGAACACCTAATAATTTTGCAGTCCATGGGAGTGAAAAACATAATAGTCGTCCAGACGAAGATCGATCTTGTTACAAAGGAAAAGGCTTTGGAAAATTACCTGCAGATCAAGGCGTTTCTAAAAGGAACGATTGCTGAAAACGCGCCCATTGTTCCGGTATCTTCTCACTACAAGCTTAATTTGGACGAGCTGATCAAGAGGATTGAGGAAGTGATGCAAACCCCAAAGCGCGATGAATCAGCAACGCTGCGGGTGTACATCTCCCGTTCATTCGATGTTAACCGGCCTGGCTCGGAGATAAAAAAAATCAAGGGAGGGGTGTTGGGCGGTTCAATTATCAAAGGCGTGCTAAAAAAAGGGGAGAAGGTAGAAATAAGGCCGGGCTTGGTAAAAAAGACTGGCGGTCCACCTGTCCCGATTGTCTGCGAAGCGCAGTCAATAATGGAGGAAAACGAATCCCTGGAAGTCGCTCGGCCTGGTGGGTTGATAGCGATCGGAACTTCTCTTGACCCCTCACTCACGAAATCAGATGCCCTCGTTGGTTCCATGATCGGCAGGCCCAACGAGATGCCTGAAGTGCTCAGCACAATGAAAGTGAAGTATGAGATGCTTAAGAGATCGGATGTTGAAATACAGCTCCTTCGGGACGGGGAACCGATAGTTGTTAATGTTCATACTGCAACCGGGGTTGGAGTAATAAACGGGCTTGCAAAAGGAACTGCTACTATAGTTCTCAAAAAACCGATCGTAGCGGAAAAAGGCATGCGGGTCGCCTTGAGCAAAAGGGTCGGCCAGAGGTGGAGACTGGCTGCCTGGGGAACAGTAGTCTAGAGTTTCCAGTCTCGGGTTTCGGATTGGTTATTTAGTTCGTATTTAAATTGCTTTTCTTACTAATTCGCTTCGCTGATTGTTTTTATATTTGCCGAGGCGCCATCCGTTTTGTGCGGCTGGGCTCCCGGCTAACGTGGAACACCTGTTTTCACGCCGAGGTCGCATAACCCGGTAGTGCGCAAGGTTGCTAACCTTGTGTCCGCAAGGGCGTGGGTGTTCAAATCACCCCCTCGGCGAACGATGCCGCGACCGGCATACCGGTCACGGGCATGCTCGGGAACGATGCGTCGTTCCCGACATAGTGAGCAAGAGGGGGGCCATGACCGAATCGTCGGTCATGCAACCCCCTCGGCGTGAATACTTAAGCGAAACAGTAGCCGGGGTCCTTTGCCCGAAAAGGGCAAATGGACCGAGGCGTGCCGATTTGGCAAGCCGGGGCGCGATGACCAAAGACGGTCAGCAGCGCCTCGGCGATTTTTTCTCGCTAACCTCTTTCCATTACATACCTCCCATATAGCTTTGTGAAAACCTTGTAAAGCCCCCGGTCCACCCTTGTAAGCTGGCCTCGCTCAGTCAGCCTGAGGGCGAGCGTGGTGGCGTGGCGCTTCCCTATCTTTCTTGCTATGTCTGAAATGTAGGCTGGCTTTCCCTCTTCTGCAAATGCCTTGAGAACCCCTCTTTCCGAATTTGGAAGATCTCCGTAAAGCCGGTCGAAAAATTCCCTTCCCAGGGTGCTCATTATGGCCGGGAGATAGGCGAGGTAATGGCCTTTTGTTATTATCCTTTCCTTGTCCGAGATTTTTTCGTAAATGATCCTGCAAATCACCTGGGCGATCAACGGACTCCCCTGCGAATCATCCACAATTGACCTTATGCATTCTTCACCCATTTTAGGCGGTCCCTTCTTAAGCGAAAAAGAGATGAGCTCGCGCAAATCGTGCTCCTGCAGCGGATGAATGCTCATCACTTTAGCCACGCGGTCTAATCCCAGAACAGGGGTTGTGCATGTGATGACAAAACCGAGCTTTATCTTATGCTGCTCTGCTTTTCTCAATGCTCCTGCAACGAATTCACCCAGCCTCTCCGGGTCGCGGAGCCTATTTGCATCATCTATCATAATGATCAGGCCTTCGGTATGTCTTGCGATTATTCTCGCAAAGGAAAAAGGAAAATCCGCCTTGTCAGCGCTCCTTAGGCTTGCCACCACTCTTTCAGATATTGCCATAGTTTTTTCAGCAGATTTTTCTTCTGAGTAAGTCTGCAGCTCTGCGCTTATCTTGGTTAAAAGTGTTTCGAATCTCTCCCCATCCGTTACACCAACCACCGGAGCGAAAAATTTCGCATGCCCTGATTCAAGTTGTACCATATGAAGCAGTGTGCTTTTTCCTGATCCTGGAAGCCCGTTAAAGAGAAGCGCAAATGGCTTTCCTTGTGCGACATGGCCGAGAAATCTTTTGAGCTCCTCAATCTCTTCCTTCCTGCCAACAAATCCTCCAACAGACCCCCATTGGTCAAAAGGGTTCGGTCCCCGCATGGTAAACAACTCTTTTTTTAATTTTTAATAACTCCATACTACAAACTTTGTAGTTTTTGTAGTTAACTTATAGTACGAATACTAACATATTTAAATAGCGGCATTGAGCGGTTCTTTCCATGAGATCTTACATATTGTTGTTGGGGTTGCTGCTGTTGGCCGGCATGGTCTACCCTCTTTCATTTGGAGGGGACACGCAGAACGACAGCCAGATATGGGTGAGGCAGGCGGATACTCCGACCGGAGCTCAGATCAACGCGTCTCTGCTTGTATACGATTCAAGCCAGTCCTCCGTGGACGCAAAGAAACTGTTCAACGAAATTAACACTTACTGCCAGCAGAACAGTCCATCAGACATTCAGGGCTGCAGATTTAACAAGAGCAAGGACCTATCATCGCAGGCGACCTACAACTTCAGTTTCTATTCCATTAATGGCGCAAACTTCACCTTCGAATACTGGAACCAGTACAAGGATGGCGGTGCAGGCTGGGCATTTGTGCCTGATTGTGCGCGGCTTCCTGCAAACACAGTAGATCCGGATGCCAATATGACATTGTACAACAAGAATACTGGCACATATGACAACGTACCGGTATACATCGCCAGCTGCCCTGTGAAAAAGGAGCTTTACGCAGGCAGAACCTTGACCGTGAGGGTATCAGTCGCCCCAACCGACTCGATAATCGCACCAAGGGAATCAGTAACCCTGAACGATGCAAACGCTTCAGCAGCATCTATATTCTCTTCAACGCTGGACAATGCACTGAAAAACATCTTTGCAGGAAGAGGTACACCTACTGCACAGGGTTCGCTGCCATGCCTTGGTGTTTTCCTTGTGCTGGGACTCCTGCTGGCTTCCATGTATTTTGCTGGCAGATCACCAATCACGCTGCTTGATATCACTACCCCGAGGCTTCCATCTCCAAAAGGATTCGTTGCAGGAGGCCAGATAATCACTCCATTCGGTTACACTGAAATGAAGAGGGTAACCCAGAGGAAGATGGCTGCTGCAATTGGTCTGGCAGGCACGGTACTTGGCCAGATACCATCCGGTTCTCAGAGGGACATAGGTAATATCAAGGACAGCGTTGACAAGGCAACTGCAGCTTTGCACCTTAAGGCAGGAGGCAAGAGGAGCGACTTAAAGGTACTTGAAAAGGCCTTCGAGGCCCGCACTGAAGAGGAGCATGGTCGGGTGAGGCAGATACTTAACGGCTTAGAGCGTGCAGGCGGAAACGGCGCCCTGTTCGCCAAGACTGCGAATGATTATAACCTAAGCAAGAACCTCATGGATAGCCTTAACACCCTTACTTTCAAAGGAGGCAAGGTTGCAACCAAGATACAGCGCATGGCCCAAAGTGCCCTGGGCACTAACAGATTCGCAGCAGCAGGTATCTTCCCCACAGCCCTTGACTCCACCCTTAGATCGATGAAGATCCTTGGAAG
>Ga0315273_10009877_pt1 | contig 12137 bp, 6 predicted proteins | sample YL17G02_0_MG_FD_205753 | JGI IMG/M metagenome (GOLD analysis project Ga0315273, IMG submission 205753) | Sediment microbial communities from Yellowstone Lake, YNP, Wyoming, USA - YL17G02_0 | ecosystem: Environmental > Aquatic > Freshwater > Lake > Sediment | place: USA: Wyoming | collected... | reverse complement strand
CGATGCCGGCGAACGCCGAGTAGGGACCGACGATCACGTGGTCGGCCGTCTCGATGACGACGCGCGGGAAGTTGACCCACATCTGCTCGATCGACGCGAGGGGGATGTCGAACTGCGCCGCGGGCCCAACTGGAGGGGTGGGATCCTGGAGCCGCAGCGTCGGGCCGAGTCCGGACAGGGCCCCTTGCAGCACGTGCCCCCCGTTCGTCTTCACCGCCACCGTCACCGCGCTCCCCGCCATCGAGAGCCCCACAAGGACGGCGGCGACCAAGAGGCTCGCCAGTACCCGTCTCGTTCCCTTCGTTGTCATGGTTCCTCCTCCCCCCCTCGGGGCCACGAGGCCTCGTGGCCCCGAGGCCGCGAGACCACGATATCGACTCCTTGCCGATCGTGTCAAGGCGAGGCCTCGCGCCGCGGACCCGAGACTGTGTAGTCCGCAGCACGGCGCACGCCCTGCGTGTTTCCTTAGGATAGCAGGAACGAAAGCGAGGCCCCCGGAATGGGCGGGCCAAGGCCAGAGCACAGCAACAGGTTGCTGTGGTTTCAAGATCTGACCCCCATAATTCTGCGGTCTCCGCGGTCCTACGCTGCGAACGACAACCGGTCTCTACCGCAGGCGGTCTCTACCGCAGAGCGCGCAGAGTTGTGGGGGAGAAAGAATGGAGCCGATGAGGGCCCAGATGCTTGTGTCTTGGCGCCCTCGGGCGTCGTTCCAGGGTTCATCATGAGGCCTTGGAGTGTTGTTCAGTGACCCTGCTTTCTCTGCGTCCTCTGCGACCTCTGCGGTCTCCGCGGTCCTACGCTGCGAACGACAAGCGGTCTCTACCGCAGAGCGCGCAGAGTTATGGGGAGAAAGCATGGAGCCGATGAGGGCCCAGATGCTTGTGTCTTGGCGCCATCGGGCGTTGTTCTAGGTTTCGCCGTTAAGGTCGTGGAGTATGGGTCCGTGACTCTGCTTTCTCTGCGTCCTCTGCGCGCTCTGCGGTGATGGATCGCCGTAGTTCGCAGTACGGACGCGTGTCCCCACCGCGGCGGACCGGTGGCAGGCCGCTGGCGCCCACCGTACTTGTCGGGGGGGCGCGAGGCGCTGTAGCCTGGGTCGATTCGGAAAGAAGTGCCGACCGGGAGGTGGTTCACGCATGGTGAGTCCTGGATTGTGCGCATCCCACGCGGCGCGAGAGACGTCGACGCCCGCGATAGCGGCTGCTGCACGATGGGGAGATGGCTCAGTCCTGCTCGGGCTTGACAGACGTTGCGGACGTGCTGTAAGATCGACCGACTCAGAAGAAGAGGGGGTGGGCAACCACTTCCCCTGGTCATTGAGAATGCGTCTTGGCGTTGCTGCTACACTGGGCAGCGCTTGTTCCTCAGACTCGGCGAGGCCGAGCGGAAGCCAGTCATAGGGCTTCCCTCTGGAGGTGGTGGGGCGGAACGTGTGGAACCGTGTGTCCCTACAGGCGGGGTGGAGGCGTGAAGCAAGAGTGCAGGGGGTGCCTCCGATGACCGAACAAGATGAACGAAGTCAAAGAACAGAAGCGAGATCTTCGAACTACGAAGGAGGTAGGACGTTGAAGAAGAGACTGGGAGTACTGAGCGTCGTAACGATTCTTGTTATGGCGTTCTTCGCCCTTTCTGCTGCCGCATCGAACTCGGAACTCTATTTCTCGAGCGACAAGAACGGCCAGACAAGGGTTACGAATGTGCAAGAAGGAAGCCAGGTCTGGATGGTCGTACACGATCCGGACGAGAACATTGACTGCGACGTGCGCGACAAGTTCTGGACGGACGCGAAGGTGTTCGATCCCAAGACCGGCGCGTACATCAACTTTGCGTTTGCTCCGCATAGGGTGACCGATGATGTGGCCGCGTACGGTGGCTACAAGCCCGGGCACAACCCCGAGACGGCCGTACCCGCGGACATCGTCTACTTTGAGGAGACGGGCGCCGACACGGGTCTGTTCGTGTCGAGCCAGCCGATGCAGATCGGAACGCGGCTCGACTATCGGACGGACGAGCTCAACACCCACTGGGTCGGTCTCGATTTCGCTGGAGTCAAGTCGGCGCCGACGGGTAATGGGTTCCATCTCCCGCTGGTTGACGCACTGAACAGCAACTTCGGGCAGTGGGACTACATCAACGGCGATCGCCAGAAGGTCGTTGAGCCGATTGTCGCCCCCGCTAGCATTGCGACATCGACATGGATCTCGCCGTACCACGGCCGATTCGAGAACATGGACACCCTCATCGGCATGGTCGTCGATGAGAATGATGCGACCGACGTCGCGACGGCGATGATGAAGATCATCGACACGCAGGCGACGATCACGTGGGACCAGCAGATCTACAAGGACGCGAACGGGTCGGCGACGATTACGGTCACTGACGCGGACGAGAACTTGAACTGCAACGAGGTCGAGTACGTGCCGGTGTTCATCATCGTGAACCCCGAGTCGTGGAACCCCGTTCAGAGTCATAGTGCGACCGGCTTCTGCGCACTCAAGAACCGCGGCGGCGTCCATAGTACTAGTGGCGTGGCGCTTGATGAGCACATTGCCTGGTACAACATCTACAATAGCGGCGAGCCGTTCCCGACAACTCCCGCGATGGCTGGGAACTACTACATCGAGTACCCGGTCCAGGCGGACAACAACGTCACGTGGTTTGACACCTTCGCTGAGAGCGGCATCACGGAAGTGATGTTCTACGCGCAGGAGACGGGCGTGAACACGGGCGTGTTCCAGCTGAATCTGAACTCGATCCTCAAGGATCTTGGGTTCATCAGCCTGAGCGTGCGCGACGTGCTCGTGGCCTACTACCTTGACCCGAACGACGAGGACGACTTCCAGGTGAGCGCGGCGTACATCGAGGAGAAGATGCACTCGATCACGTCGTTCACCGACGCGACGCGCCAGGACAAGAAACTGTTCTGGATCGGCCGCGACCCGGTGTACGTGCAGGTCATCGACGCGAACGCGAACGTTGACCCGTGCTGCCCGGAGCAGGTTGTTGTCCACCTCTGCGATCCGCATGAGTGGGACGACACCGAGTGGTTGATCCTCGACGAGACGAGCTCGAACTCGCCCGTCTTCTTCTCCAACGCCGGGACGGAACTTGATCCGGTGTGGGACGCGATGGGTGTCGGCATTCACACGTCGAGCACGGGCGGCTATCAGCTCGAGCTTGACAACTGGAAGCTCGAAGTGTTCAACGAGGACCACGTCTACGTGCAGTACAACGACGTGTATTACACGACGGACATCGACGGCACGGCCGGCATCGGCGACGCCGACTACACTACGGCGTTCCCGCCGCATATCGACCGCATCCGCGTGGCGAACGACGTGTCGTTCGACCTGATGGAGATTGGCGATACGCAGGTCTATAACGGCCAGTCGGTCACGATGTACTTCCTTGACCGGCAGGGCAACCGTGCGGCCGGCTACGTGAACTCGGACTGCGTGTTCATCGAAGTGGTGGACACGGATCAGAACGAGGACACGCTGCGCCGCGAGCGGATTGACGGGTTCTGGGACAAGAACCAGAACGAGCCGTTCGGACCCCAGAACCTCAATACGTTCATCTGCGGCTGGACTCGGGATCACATCAACCCGCTGAACGCGCTGCTCGGCGACACGAACATCTTTGGCAGCGATGACTACGCCAAGGTGTACGTGCTCAACCCGCGAAGCGGCCAGTGGGCGGCGCTCGATCTTCTTGAGACGGGCATTGCTACGGGCGACTTTGTGTCGGTCATCTGCGTCGACCTGGTGAACGTGTACACGTGCGTGCCGACGCTTGGCGCGCTGCCGGGCGATACGGTTGTGGCCTACTACCAGGATCCGTCGAACCACTCGGATTCGGCCATGATCTCGATCAAGGTGGGCATTGGTGGCGGCACTACGCCTCCGTCGCAGTCGTCGGTGACGACGTTCACGAACGCGACGGGTGTTGCGGTGGTGAACTACACGGATGCCGACTTGGTGTACGTGAAGGTTGTCGACCCGTCCCACGCTGGGGCGACGACGCTGGCGAATGCGGTGACGATCGGTACGGTAAAGTACAGTCTCGCCCCGCTCGCTGGTGCGCCAACGGACACGTTCATCACGACCGGACTTGATCTGAACGTGGCGGCGGGCGCGACCATCACGGCGACGTACAAGGATCCGACGGATCCGACGGATACGTCGTCGAAGACGATCACGGTCATCGCGAGCAAGCTTGTTGTCACGAGCTTCTACGCAGGACCGAACCCGTCGGCTGGCGATGTGACGTTTGCATACAAGGGAACTGGCATTGCTACGGTGATGTCGGTGAAGGTATACGACCTCGCAGGGCATCTGGTGTGGGCGAAAGAGCTGGCGAACGTGACGAAGATCGTCTGGAATGGTAAGGACGACGGCGGCGCGAACGTAGCGAACGGCGCGTACATCTACTTGCTGACGGCGGAGGACGGGACGGACACATTCCCCAGCACCACGCCTGGTGGCAAGGGAACAGTGTTCATCAACCGGTAAGGAAGCCGAAGCGGGTTGCCGGGTTTCGACCCGGCAACCCGGACTTCTGCACCCTACAAAGGGGGTACAGGCAGCGATGAAGAGAGCGATGATTGTGAGTCTAGCGCTCATCCTGGTCCTGTCCGCGGTCGCGATGGCGGACGGTATCGGAGCGTTCAGCGCGTTCAAGAATGGAGTAGGCGCGCGTGCTCTGGCGATGGGTGGGGCGTTTGTGGCCGTGGCGAACGACGCGACGGCGGCGTGCTGGAATCCTGCGGGTCTCGCGCTGTTGAATGACACGCGACTGGCGGGGATGTCGACGGATCTCTACGGGATTGGGGCTACGCACCAGTACGTGGGGGCCGTGACGACGTTTGCCAACCTCGGAGTTGGCCTAGGATGGGAGCGAGCTGCCATCGACGGCCAGGCAGTGACCGGGGAAGGGACGATCGGTGAGACGTTTACGTGGGTTGAGCAGGCGATCGTCGGATCGCTGGCGACCAACGTGATGGACGTCGCGATGGCCGGCGCGAACGTGAAGTACTACATGGCGGATACCGGACTTGGGGATACGGCCAGCGGGTTTGGCTTTGACCTTGGGTTGCTGGTGAGCCTTGGCGACATGTTCGTGATTGGCGTGAACGCGAAGGATCTGGCGGGGAGCAGCCTCGACTGGTCCGGCGGCGCGAAGGACGTTATCAGCAGCTTGTACAAAGTCGGCCTCGCAATGAAGCTGGCAGAGGACAAGCTGGTGTTGGCGACGGACGTCGACTTCGGCAACTCGGGGCTTGGGGACACGCACGTTGGCGTGGAGTTCCAGGTCATCAACGAGTTGGCGCTGCGCGGCGGCGTGGTCCTGACGAACGACTTCCAGGAGTTCTACTTCACCGTTGGAGCAGGGATCAACGTGGCGGGCCTGTACGTGGACGCGGCGTATGTCCTGAACGACGCGGTGGGGAACACGCTCGTCTTGTCGGCAGAATTCTCGCTCGGTGGATTGATGGGCGAAGAGCCGGTTGGCACCGAGACGGTGAAGCCGGCGGCTGCTACGAAGTAGCAGCTAGAGAGAACGGGCTGTCGCCCGTTCTCTTGACGGGAATGGCTAGTGAGAAGGGACCTTCGGGTCCCTTCTCTTTTTGTTTCTGCGGAATGGCAGCTGGCCGCTGTAGCGTCGGAGCTTGCCTCCGACGTTCGGGTGGCGAACACGGCGTCGGTTACGACGTCGGAGACAAGCTCCGACGCTACATTGACCCTGCCGTCCCTTGCGGCCTTGGCGTGAGACGGCACGTGCATCACGCAAAGCGCGCGAGTGCGCCAAGAAGAGCCCGCTGTAGCGTCGGAGCTTGTCTCCGACGTTCGGGATCGACATCGTTCCCGAGACGTGAACGTCGCACGCGTTCGGTTCTAACGAGAGAACGCGCCGCACCCGGATTCACGCCAAGAGCGCAAAGTGCGCAAAGAAAGACAGGATCCCTGTAGCGTCGCACCCTGTGTGCGACGTTCGCGTGTCCGAACACGACGTCGGAGACAAGCTTGCGGCATCACCAACCGCCGCAAGCCCTAGCGCCCGGCACCAAAGAACGCCGGGAGACAAGCTCCGGCGCTACAGCGGGCAGGGGGGCGTCTCGGGCGCCCCTTCTCCCTAGCCGCCACGCAGTGGCGGCCAGTGTCTCTGTCACGGCGGACAGCCGTCGGCTTTTCCTTCGGAACAGCTAGAGAGAAGGTGCATAGCACCTTCTCTTCTCGTTTCGGGTCCAGTGTCTCTAGCACGCCGGACACCGGTCCCGCGCCGGGGTACCGTATCCCGATTGACGTTGGACGACTCCCGGACTAGTGTTGTGCTGGCAACATGCCTCGTGTCGAGCGCTGAAGGAGGCCGAAGGTGAAACGTGGGGTGCGAAAGACGTCGACGCGCACGCTGATTCTTCTCAGTTGCGTCGTTGGGATGAGCGTGTTGGTGCTGGCCCTGGCGAGCTGCGCCTTGTTCAACAAGTTCCCGGTGGCGGGGATCACCATCGGCCCAAGCACGACCGGGCCGGTGCCATTCGCGGTGACGTTGAGCGGCGCGCCGTCGAGCGATCCGGATGGCGAGATCAAGACCTACTCGTGGGACTTCGGCGACGGCGCTGCGGGGACCGGAAAAGCGGTGGCGCACACGTACACCGCGGTGGGAACGTACACGATCATCCTCACCGTGATTGATAACTGGGATGCGGCCGATCAGGCGGCGAAGACGGTCTACGTCACCGCGGCCGAGCCGGCGGGCCCCACGGCCAGTTTCACCGTGAGCCCGACATCGGGCACAGCGCCGCTCAACGTCACGGTGGACGCGGCGGCGTCGAGCTACGCCGCTGGGACGATTACGGCCTACGAGTGGACGTTTGGCGACGGCGGCAATGGCTTCGGTCGGACCGCGACGCACACGTACTTCAGCTCAGGGAGTCAGACGTTCACGGTGACCCTGCTCGTGCGCGCGTCGGACGGGAAAACCGCAACGGCTTCAAAGACCGTGTCCGTTTCCGTGTCTGGCGGCGGCGGAACGCCGCCCGCGAACGCCCCGAGCGCGCGGTTTGACATCGACAAGTCGGTCGGCGTCGGGCCGTTCCAGGTGCACTTCGACCCGACGGACTCCGAGGCCGCGAGTGGCCGCACCATCATCCTCTACACATGGTCGTTTGGTGACAGCGACGCGACCTCAACCGTCAACCCGTCGGAGCAGGTGCACGTCTACGTGACCAACTCGCCGAGCAAGACGTTCTCGGTGACGCTGCTCGTTCTCGACAACGAGGGCGCGAGCGACTCGATCACGAAGACGGTCAAGGTCTACAACCATCGGCCCGTGGCCGGGTTCGACATCGCGAACCCCCCCGGCGGTGACAAGGACGATGCCGACGTCGTGGAGTACACGACCGCGGCCCTTGCGAACACCGCCAACCGTTGGGTGGCAGACGATGTCGTCTACGGGGATATCTTCAACAACAACGGTGCTCCTGGTGGTATCTTCCCCGTGACGATCACCGTGTGCATCCGGTCCCGCGCGCTCGAGGCCGCCTGGTACAACCTGACGAAGACCGCCGATCAGGGGACACTGACCCTGGCCAACGGGACGCTGGCTACGTCGAGCAGCGTGCCGTCCGCGCCGAAGGATTCGGCCGGAAGCGCCTACAACGACCACAACTTCTCCTACGATCCTGAAGGCCAGGCCTGGACAGCAGGAGCGCCTACGTGGTTCACGGCGCCGGCGAACTACGGCCAGGCGTGGGGCATTCGCTACCTGCGCATCAACTGGGGCGATGGCACGTCGGAGCAGCAGGTAGACTACGCAGCGGCGACGGGAGGCTTCGTCAACAACGCCATTGTCACGCACGACTATTCCGTCACCACCGACGGGACGATTCGAACCATCACGGTGACGGCCGAGGACTGGCTCGGCCAGAAGTCGGCGGCATTCTCGCGACGGGTCACGCTGAAGACCGGCTACGAGGCCAACGCCGACGAGATCTAACGGCTGACGAAGGCACAGGCGAGTGAGGAGGGTGCGATGGGACGAGTGACTCGATGGATGAGGGTGGGATACCTGGGGGTGCTCGTCTCGTCGCTCCTCCTTCTCGTGGGGTGCTTCTTGTTCAACCAGGCGCCGACGGCCGTGATCACCGCGACGCCGCTCGGCGGGCCATCGCCGCTCGTCGTGACGTTCGACGCATCCGAGTCGGTCGACCCGGACGGCGAGATCAGGACGTACGCGTGGGACTTCGGCGATGCGGGAGCGACGTCGTCGGAAACGATCGCACACCACACGTTCCTCGCGCTCACCGCGGCGAAGGTGTTCACCGTGACGCTACGAGTCACCGACGCCGGTGGGGCGAGCGACGAGGCGGTGCAGACGATCGAGGTGCAGCCGTCGAGCGGCGGAACTGGCGGGACCGGGGCTCCGGTGGCCCGCATCTCGGTCGACCGCTTCATTGGGATGACGCCGCTTGCGGTCTCGTTTGACGGGCGGGCGTCGACGGCGGGCACGGGGACGGTCACCACGTATCGCTGGGACTTCGGCGACGGTGCCACGTCGAACGGGGCGCAAGTGGGGCACACCTACACCCCCGAGGCGACCGAGGAGTTCACGGCCACGCTGTTTGTGTGGAACTCGGACAGCGCGGTCGACACCGAGCAGGTGCGCATCATCGTCATTGTGCCAGAGGGCAGCGCAAGCGGCGACGATCCAATCGCCGAGTTCGCGATGTCGGATCCGCTTGTTCTCTACCACTCCCCGAGTCCGGCGGCGACTCCGACGCTCTACGAGGTGTCCTTCGATCCGCGGGGTTCGTCGGCCGACGCCGGGCACTCGCTCGACTACTACGCGTGGGACTTCGGCGACGGTAAGACGCGCGTCGAAACGAGCGACCTCGAAGTGGTCCACGTCTACGAGCTGTCTTCCCCGTCGCGCACCTTCGTCGTGCGGCTCTACATCTACGACGACCAGGGGCTCCAGGGCACGGCGATCGTGAACCTCACGTTGGCGCAGCCAACCGACTAGGAGTGGGGCAGCCGGACTGCCGCGCTCTTACCGCAGAGGACGCAGAGGACGCAGAGGAAGGACTCACCGTAGTCCTCAAGGGTCGCTACTTGATCCTCGAGTCACTTGCCGACTCCAGGTCTTGTCTTGGAAACCCGTATCTGTTCTCCGCGGCCTTCGCGCTTCGCGTGATGCACGCGCCGTCTCACGCCAAGAGCGCAAAACGGTCGCAAAGAGAGACAGGTTCACTGTAGCGTCGCACTCGGGGTTAAGAAGAGAGTGCTAATGCGCTCGGTTCTGCCGAGAGAGCGCACCGCACCCATTGCGTGCGACGTCGACGTGCGACGTTGGCCTGGCGGGAAACGATCATCGCGAACGTCGTCGCGGCCAAGGCAACGTCGGAGACAAGCTCCGACGCTACAGCGGAGAGGTGGAACCGCCGCAAAGCCCTAGCGCCCGGCACCAACGAACGCCGGGAGCCAAGCTCACGACGCTACAGTGGGGCGGCTCATTTCGTACGGCGGCGCGGCTCAGCCTCCGCCGCCGCAGCTAGTCGCAGGCTGCCTGTCTGGCATCGACCGGCAGCTAGGGAGAACGGCTGTCGGTGCGCGACAGCTAGAGAGAACGGGCTGGCGCCCGTTCTCCTTGTGGGGCGCGTTCTCCGCTCCAGCTGCGGAGTGGAGCTACCCTCCGCAGCTGTCGCAGCCGACGATGAGGACTTGGTGCATGACAGAGTTTGTGGCGTCGTTGTCGTCGACCACGGTCAGCGTGATCTCGGGACGCCATCCGGTCCCGCCGGCTGACTGGTACTCGTGCTCGACGAGCACGCCCTCGTCCGTCGTGCCGTCGCCGAAGTCCCACTGGTACTCAACGATCTCGCCGTCGGAGTCGGTCGACTCGGATGCGTTGAACCATATGGGCTGGCGCACGCCGGTCGTCGACACGTTGGTCGTGAACCGTGCGACCGGGACCCGATTGAGCGCCTCGACCCTCTTCGTGCGCACGCCGGTCTCCCCGGCGGAGTCGCGCACCTCGAGCGTGACTTCGTAGACGCCCTTCTCGGTGTAGGTGTGCGAGACGATCACGCCGCCCGCGGTCGCGCCGTCGCCGAAGTCCCAGTCGTAGTTCACGATGGGACCGTTCGGGCTCGACGACGCGGATGCGTTGAAGGTGACGTCAAGCGGCGGGTAGTCAGACTCCGGCGTGGTCGTAAACTCGGCGCGTGGCGCGTTCTGGAGGAAACAGCCCGACAGCGCCGCAACCGCGACGGCAACGATGACGAGCGAAAGAACTTTCCGTAGTGTCTGCATGCTCTCTCCCCTTCTCACTCTGCTCACTCTTTGCCGCTGGGCGGCCTGGGGCCGCGGGGCCTGCGTTCAGCGCAGGCGCGGTCAACGTCTACGCTGAGCCCTCGTCGCCGTTCGCGTCGCGCGCCGGCTTCTTCTCGTTCTCGTCATTCGTCTTCGTCTCGTCGGGTGGCCGCATCGTCTCCAGGCGCGCAGCGACGCGGCCGAACACGCTATCGGCCGGGTACGCGCCGTCCCGACGTGCGAGACCCTTCTCGTCGGGAGTTCCGGCAGCTATGCCGCCCGCGATGCCGCCCGCGGCAATGCCGCCTGCGGCGAGGCCGGCGGAAATTCCGCTCAGGATCTCGATTCCCTCCTCGATGGTCGACACCGGGTAGATGTGGAATGCGTTCGACGCCACCGCGTCCACAACGTCCTTCGACAGCATCAGGTTGTCGAGGTTCGCGCGAGGAATGAGGACCCCCTGGCTGCCCGTGAGGCCGCGTTCGCGGCAGGCGCGGAAGAAGCCCTCGATCTTCTCGTTCACGCCGCCGATGGGTTGGATCTCGCCGCGTTGGTTGACAGAACCCGTGACAGCCAGGCCTTGGCGGAGAGGAACTTCCGATAGGGCGGACAGGAGCGCGTACAACTCGGCGCTTGACGCGCTATCGCCGTCAATCATCGAGTAACTCTGCTCGAAGGTCAGATGCGCGGTGAACGACAGCGGCTTCTCGCGCGCGAAGCGTTCGCCGAGGTACCCCTTGAGGATGAGGATGCCCTTGGAGTGCGTGCTGCCGCCGAGCTTGGCCTCGCGTTCGATGTCGACGATGCCGCCCTTTCCGGCCTGCACGGTCGCGGTGATGCGCGACGGCTTGCCGAACGCGTACTCGCCGAGTTGCAGCACCGCAAGCCCGTTCAGCTGGCCGACTCGTTCGCCGTCCGTGTCGATGAACAGCTGGCCGCGCGCGATCATCTCGTGGATCTTCTCGTCGATGCGAGCGAGGCGATGGTCGCGTTCCGCAATGGCGCGTTCGGCGTGCGCCCCGTCGACGTTTGGCGAGGCGTCAACGCGCGCCCAGTACGACGCCTCCTTGGCGATCGAGACGAGGTGCGCGAATTGGCACGACAGCTTCTTCTGATCGCCGGCCAGTTCGACGGCGTACTCGACCATGCGGGCGACGCCAGATGGCGCAAATGGGAGGACGGTTGGGTCCTCGACCGCGCAGCCCGCGAGGAAACGCGCCAGCTGTTGCTCGTGCTCCGGCGTGCGCTCCATCTCGGTCCCGAAGTCGACCTTGACGTTAAACAGCTTCGAGAAGTCCTCGTCATACACGTGAAGAAGCTCGTAGATGAGCGGGCTGCCGATGATGATCAGCTTGATGCGGAACGGGACAGGCTCGGGGCGTAGGCCTTCGGCCGTCGAGTAGCCGAGCATCTGCCAGGGATCCTCGATCTGGATCTCGCGCCGCTTGATCGCGATCTTGAGGGCCTCCCAACTGATGCCGAGCCGGAAGAGGTTGTTGGCGTTCACGGCGAGGTAGCCGCCGTTCGCGCGGTGCAGCGATCCGGGCTTGATCATCGTGAAGTCGGTCATCGCGATGCCCATCTGAACCCGGCGCTCGATCGACCCGAACAGATTCGGGTACGTCGCGTTGTGCTCGACGACGACGGGCGCGCCGTGGCTGTCCGCGTGATCGACGAGCAGGTTGACGGTGTACCGTTTGAACGGATCGCCCTGCTGGGGCATCGCGAACGGGAACGGCGACTTCTTCGCCTGGCCGGAGTTCTGCTGGAAGTCGTCGAGGCTGTCGGCCACGTTTCGCTTGACGGCTTCGAGATGCTCGATGA
>Ga0315273_10009876_pt1 | contig 12137 bp, 11 predicted proteins | sample YL17G02_0_MG_FD_205753 | JGI IMG/M metagenome (GOLD analysis project Ga0315273, IMG submission 205753) | Sediment microbial communities from Yellowstone Lake, YNP, Wyoming, USA - YL17G02_0 | ecosystem: Environmental > Aquatic > Freshwater > Lake > Sediment | place: USA: Wyoming | collected... | reverse complement strand
ATCACGGACCTGCGCCACGCGGACCGGATGCGCCGCGATTTCGTCGCCAATGTCTCGCATGAGCTGCGCACGCCGCTGACGGCGATACAGGGGTATGTCGAGGCCCTCCAGGACGAGGACCCGCCCGAACCGGAGGAGGCGGGGCGGTTTCTCGAGATCATCGCGCGACAGGCCAGGCGCATGGAGCGCCTGGTGCGGGATCTCCTGCGGCTGGCCCGTCTGGAGGCCGGCCACGAGCCGGTCGTCCCGGCGCAGACCGATCTCGAGTCGCTGTTCTCGGACGTCGTGACCGAACTCGAAGGCGCGTTGGACGCGAAGGACCAGCGCGTCGTCACAGACGTGGACCCGCCGGCCAGGACCCTGTTCGTCGACGGGACGAAACTGCACGACGCGCTGCGCAACCTCGTCGAAAACGCGCTGGCCTACGCGCCTCCGTCGACCACGATCGCACTCGCGGCGCGCCGAGGGGATGACCACGTCGTGATCACCGTGTCCGACGAGGGACCGGGCATTCCGGAGGCCGATCTCACGCGCATCTTCGAGCGCTTCTACCGGGTGGACAAGGCCCGGTCGCGCGAGTCCGGCGGGACGGGGCTCGGGTTGTCCATCGTCAAACACCTGGTCGGCATTCTTGGAGGCGACGTGAAGGCGTTCAATCGCCCGTCTGGCGGAGCGGTGTTCTCGATCAGGCTCCCGGCCCTGTAGCGGCGCCGGCCTCCGTCCACCCCTCGCGTTCGAGAGACTGAATCATCGACATCGCTCGTGGCAACGCCCTTCCGGGAGCCTTTCGGCTTGCCGTCGAGTGCAGCTTCGCCTACCCTTGTGGCCATGCAGGACGTCCTGGCCATCATCCTCGGGGGCGGCCGCGGGAATCGCTTGTTCCCGCTTACGCTCATGCGTTCCAAGCCCGCGGTGCCGATCGGCGGAAAATACCGGCTGATCGACATCCCCATCAGCAACTGCCTGCACGCGGGGCTGCGGCGGATGTTCATCCTCACGCAGTTCAACTCGGCATCGCTGAACCGGCATATCTCCCAGACATACCGGATGGACCTGTTCTCGGGCGGGTTCGTCGACATCCTGGCTGCCGAGCAAACGCCCGACAACCCCAACTGGTTCCAGGGTACGGCCGACGCCGTGCGCCAGGCGGCGCGGCACTTTATCAGCTACCCCGCCGACTACTTCCTCGTGCTCGCCGGCGATCATCTTTACCGGATGGACTTCGCCGAACTGATCGACTCGCACATCGATCGCAACGCCGACATCACGATTGCCGCGCAGCCCGTCGCGCCGGAATCTGCGCCCGAGATGGGCATCTTCCTCTTCGACCGCAGCGGCCAGATCGCCGGGTTCGAGGAGAAGCCGAACGCCGAGCGGCTCGGGCAGATCGGGCGCAGCATCCCCGCCGGGTCGGACTTCACGGGTCACTCGGACGACAAGCCGTTCATCGCGTCGATGGGGATCTACGTGTTTTCGCGCGACGTGCTGCTCGATGTGCTCAATCGGGCCGACGCGACGGACTTCGGTCGGGAGATCATCCCTGCGTCTATCAGCACCCACCGCGTGAACGCGTTCCTGTACCACGGCTACTGGGCGGACGTCGGGACCGTTGAGTCGTTTTACGACGCCAACATGCTGTTGACGCGGGACCACCCCCCGTTCCGGTTCTACGATCCGAAGAAGCCCATCTTCACCAGGCCGCGCTTCCTCGCCGCCTCTCGGTTCATCGACAGCTTCGTCAGTTACTCGCTGGTCGCCGAGGGCTGCTACATCAACCGCTGCCGGGTGGAGACGTCCATCGTCGGGATCCGCACCCGCATTGACGAGCGCGCAACGGTCAGCCGGTCGGTGCTCCTCGGCGCGGACTACTACGAGGCCGACGAGGACGGGTCCGGCGACCGATCAGTGCCCCTCGGCGTGGGCATGGACTCCGTGCTCGACCGCGTCATCGTCGACAAGAATGCCCGCATCGGCCGGGGCGTCCGCCTCGTCAACGAACGCGGGGTGCAGGAAGCCGACGGCGAGAACTACTTCATTCGCGGCGGCATCATCATCGTGCCGAAGGGGGCCGTGGTCCCAGACGGCGCCATCGTCTGACGCACGCCCGGGCGGCCCGGGCGATGACCGTGGCGCCGCCGCCTGGACCTGGGGCTGGCCATTCCGGCGTCAGCGACCCAGGGCGCGGAGCGCGCGGGGCGGAACCAGCCACTGCAGCTGCCCGGCCCCGGCCGGCGGCAAGGTCTCCACGTCAATGCGACAGACACTCCCCTTCTTGAATTGCAGCGGCCCCTGCGCCCCGATGAACCGCGCGGCGAGCACGCCGATCGACGGCATGTGGCCGACCAGCGCGACGGTCCGATCGTCCCCGAGGCGTGACAGGGCCGCGGTGACCGCCTCGAAACGTCCACCCGGACCGAGCGCATCCACGATGACGAGCGGAGCCACGCACTCGACCCCGGCGGCCAGGATTTCCGCGGTTTGCACGGCGCGAACGAGCGGGCTGGTCAGGATCCGATCCAGACGGACATCCAGGCCCCGCAGCCCCGCGACCTGCTGGCGCAGGCGTTCGATCCCCTCGCTGGTCAGCGGCCGGTCGTCGTCGTTCGGGTACTCGGCGCCCTGCTCGGCCGCGAGGCCGTGACGCATCAGGTAGAGCGAACACGTGGGCATGATCAGTCCTCTCGCAGGCGGCCTCGGACACGGCCGCGAGCACGACGCGCCCGAGACCGGCCGGGCGCCGACAAACTCCCCAGCACGTCACGTACGCGCGCGGCTCGAGCCAACACGCGGACAAGACCGGCGCGATCGGTCACGAACCGGCTGTGCAGAATACGGATGTCATCGTCGATGTCGTTGACAAGGGCAACCAGCGCCGTGCGTCTTCGGGCCTGGGAGAGCGCGACCACATCGCGGACCCGCGCGGCCAGCACCTGCAGGTCGTGGAGGTCGCCGAGGAGAGTCTGCAGCCGTTTGAGCTGCTGCATCGAACCGTGAAGACGAAATCGCCCGACGCGTTCGGCGACTTCGAACGCGTACCGAAACTTCTTGAGCGCGATGCGGACGCCGTGGAGCGGACCAGCCGCATAGACCATGCCCGCACCAAGCACCGCGGCCTCGAGTTCATGGGCGCGCCGGTCGAGACGCGCCGCAACCCGTCCGGCGCAGTCCTCGATCGCGCCGGGCGAATCGAGGCGGGCCGCGAGCTCCCGCGTTCGGACGCTGAGGTGGTTGATGTCCACGGCGGCGACGGCCTGACGCATCGCGCGGCTCGCGTCTGATCGTTCGCGGTCGAGAGACGCGCGGACGATGGCGATGGCGGCCGCGTGGGACGGGGTCCGGCTCCCGAGGGCCTCCAGGGTCTGACCGGCCACGTCGAGCTCGCGGCTCGGACCGAGCAGCCGCGTGAGGTAGCGCAGGCGGCGTCGCAGCTCGATCGATTGACCTTCATCGGGATCGCTCGCGAGCACGGGCACGAGCTCGCGAAGCCGCCGGCTCGCCACGCGAATCTGATGAATCCCCTCGATGTCGTCCACGAGCGCCAGGGGCCACTGCTCCCGAAGCGCCCCGACCGGCCGCCGAGCCAGGTATTGGGGGCGAGCCAACATCCGCATTGGTAGATTCTACCTGTTGCCGGGCCGGGAAGGTCTACCGACGATGTCGCGGGGCGTTCGTCAATGGCAGCTCCCGCTCCCGCTGTCCCGGAACGACTGACCGGCAATTGACACGAAGTCCCACGAGTATCCGGTGGCCTGCAGCATCAGTTTGAGCACGCCGTGCACGCTGGCGCGAACCTCGCTGTTGGCGCGGGCCGCGCCGAACGCGTAAAGCGGGGCGCCGCCGGTCCCCACCGTGAACTGCCGGATCCCCCGCGCGGGGTCCGCCCGGCCATCCGGATCCTGCGGCGCGAACCGCTCATACACGTGGTCATGGCCATTGAGGACCACCTCGACCCCACGATCGTAGAGCACGCGCCACAGATCGCGCACTGCCGGGTTGGGGCCGTTCTGGGCCGAGGAGAACAGCGGATGATGGAAATACGCGACCGTGCAGCTCGCGCTGTTCGCAGCGAGATCGTCTTCGAGCCACTGGTACTGAGCCGAGCCCGGGCGCATGGACATGAGGCTGTTCAGCGAGACGACATGCCACCCGGCCACGTCGTAGCTGTAGAACCCGAGGTCGTCGGACCCCAGTGCGGCGCCGAAGTACGAGAAGTACGTGGACGGGCCTGGGTAGTCGTAGTCGTGGTTGCCTGGCGCCGGGCGCGTCCGGGCGAGGTGACGCCCCCACGACGGACCGTAGCATTCCAGGTAGCTCTGAAACGTGGGAGACCCGTCGTTGAGATTGTCCCCGGCCGTGAACACCGTGCCCGCGATGCGATCCAGCAACAACGCGGTGGCCACCTGGTTGCCGCCCGGGCAGACGGCGATGTCCCCGGCGCCCACGAGGACGGGCTCGGCAGACGGCGGAGGAACGGGCGTGGGTGTGGCGGGTCCATCGGAGCCGCCGCACTGCGAAAAGAGGACCAGTGCGCACGCCAGGCTCGCCGCGTGCGCGACGACCGGCCACAAGCCCCGTGTCCACCCGGTTCGGTACGCCATGTCAGCGCTTCAGTGGCAGCTCCCGCTTCCGCTGTCCCGAAACGACTGACCCGCGATTGGCAGGAATTCCCACGAGTATCCCGTGGCCTGCAGCATCAGCTTGAGCACGCCGTGCACGCTGGCGCGAACCTCGCTGTTCGGACGGGGTGTTCCGAATCCATAAAGTTCTGCCCCGCCGGTCCCCACCACGAACTGCCGGATTCCCCGCGCGGGGTCCGCACGGCCCTCCGGATCCTGCGGTGCGAACCGCTCATAGTGGTGCTCGTCGCCATTGAGGATCACCTCCACCCCACGGTCGTAGAGCACCCGCCACAGGTCGCGCACGGCCGGGGTGGGACCGTTCAGGGACGAGGAGAACAGCGGTTCGTGGAAATACGCAACCGTGCAGCGCGCGCTGTTCGCGGCGAGATCTTCTTCGAGCCATAGGTTCTGGGCCGACCCCGGACGCATGGAGATGATGCTGTTCAGGGCGACGACATGCCACCCGGACACGTCGTAGCTGTAGTAGCCGAGACCGTCGGGCCCGGCCGCACTGCCGAAGTACGAGTAGTACGTGCTCGGGCCCGGATAGTCGTAGTCGTGGTTGCCGGGCACCGGTCGCGTCCGGGAATAGTGACGCCCCCACGACGGACCGTAGCATTCCAGGTAGCGCTGCAGCGTGGGCCCATCGTAGACGTTGTCTCCGGTCGTGAATACTGTGCCCGCGATGCGATCCAGCAGCAACGCCGTCGCTTCCTGCTGGCCACCCGGGCAGCGGGCAATGTCCCCGGCACCTACGAGGACGGGCTCGGCAGGAAGTGGCGGTGGCGTCGGCGTGGGCCCGGGCCCGGAACTCGACGAACCACCGCAATGAGCAGACGGGGCCAGCATGGACGCCAGGATCACGGCGTTCCCGACCGCCCGCCGCCAAGGGCTCCTGCGCCCCCGCCCGGCGTGTCGTAGCATGTCCCCAGGGTGCTCTGTTTGCCACCCGTGGGGCCCCTGTGCTAGTTTCTTGCCAATCATTGCACCGTCCGGCTCGGCAGGAATGTCCGACGTTCTGTGTGAGGGTATCAAATCCGCAGAGGATATGGGAGTCCGGGATGGCAGTTCCCACGAAAGTCACCGGCGACGGTCTCATCCTCTCCCCTCGCGAGGCGCTGGTCGCTGGCGGTCCTGCTGAGGAATTCGAGTCGCGCGTCCAGGAGCTCTTCAAGGCTGGCTATCGCCACCTGGTGACCGATCTGCGCGGCGTGACCCAGATCGACAGCGCGGGTATCCGCGCGCTCGTCCGCGGGCTCACCTCCGCCCAGCGGCTCCGCGGGAGCTTCAAGCTGGTGGCGCCGTCCCCCGAAGTTCTGGCCGTGCTCCGCGTCGCGCAACTCGATTCCGTCTTTTCCGTCTTTGAACAGATTGAGCCGGCGCTCGCGAAACGCTGGCCGTGGCGAAACATCGGGGTGTTCGCCGGTGGCGCGCTGCTCGTCGGCGGACTGGCTCTGCTCGGCTCCTGGGTGGCGCCGCTCTTGCCCACGGAGTCAGGCCAGTGGCTGCCCGCCGCGGGTGGAGGCGCACCGGCACCTCCCCCGTTCTGGCAGCCCTTCGTCGAGCTCGGCAAGCTGGTGCTGGCGGCGGCGATCGGCGTCATTGTCACCACGGTGCACCGCCGTTACCGCATCGAACGTCCCCAGACGCAGTCGATGGAACAGGCGCAAGTGCTGCTGTGCGTGTCGGGCGCCATGATGATGATCATCATCGGCGGCTCCGTGGCGCGCGCGTTCGGCATCGCAGGAGCGGCGAGCATCATCCGGTTCAGGACCCCCGTCGAAGACCCGAAGGACATCACGATCCTGTTTCTCCTGATGGGACTCGGCATGTCGGCGGGGGTGGGAAGTTTCGCGGTGGCCGGGCTCGGGACGATGTTCCTGTGCCTGTTCCTCGTCGTCCTCAACCACATCGGCACGCGCCGCCCGCGGGCCATGATGGTCGAGGTGGAGGCCGACGGCCGGGAGTTCCCAACGGCCCACGTGCAAAGCGTGTTCGCGCGCAATCACGTGATCTTCGAGCCGCGCGAGGTGTCACAGGGCAAGGAGTTGTCCGTGCGCTACTACACGCTGCTCGATGCGGACCAGTCGCTCGAGAACCTGAGCGAACAGTTGATGGACGAGGGGAAAGCCCACGTCAAGTCGGTTTCCTGGGAACTGCCCAAGAAGAGCGAATGAACCCATGCCCGCCACACAAGGGCCCGCCCGGCGCCCCGCTCGTCGGCCGGCCGACAATGTCATCGTGGCGCAGGAACAGCGGCGCGACGCCGTGCTGCGCGTCATCGGCGCCGCGCGCGAACGTCTGATCCTCTCGGTCTTCCGCTGTGACGACCTCGAGGTGATCGACGGGCTCGCCGACGCCCTGCGCCACAAGGTGCGTGTCGAGATCCTGATCACGGGCCGCGCCAAGGGCTGGCAGCAGCGATTGCAGCGTCTCTGGGTCCTGCTCGAGAGCATGGGGGCGACGCTTCACCGCTACGCCGATCCCGTCGTCAAGTACCACGCCAAGTACATCGTGGCCGACCAGGGGCCTGCGCTGGTCGCGTCGCTGAACCTCACGCGCAAGTGCTTTACCAGCACGGTCGATTTTGTGGTGACCACCCACGACCCGGACGTCGTCTCGGGGCTGACGCGGCTGTTCGACGCGGACTGCCGGAAGCCCGTGGCGCCGCTGCCACGGGGGCTGAGCAGGCGGCTCATCGTCGGCCCCGAGGACGCACGGTCGCAGTTCACCGCGCTCATCGAAGGCGCCCGCCGGAGTATCCGCCTGATTGATCCCGCCGTGACCGACCCGGCCATCGTGACCCGCCTCAAGGCCAAGGCCGCCTCAGGCGTGGAGGTCTCGCTGTTGAGCCGTGGCAACCTCCCCGGCATGACACCGCACGGCAAGTTGCTGATCATCGACGGGACCACCGCCGTCATCGGCAGCGTGTCGCTGTCGGCCCTGAGCCTGGATTTCAGGCGCGAGGTGGCGATTATCGTTGACGACCCCCGCTGCGTCAGGCGTTTGAATACGCTCTTCGAGCCGGCCGACAGCCGGAGTACCAGTCGCCCCGCGCGTTCGCGAAGGAGCGCCACCTCATGAATCCACTGCGCGCGTTCCCCGCCGTGTTGTTCGGTGCGCTGCTGCTGGCCGCGCCGGCGTGGGCCCAGACTGACACCCGCCTGCAGGCGTCGAGCGGGACGGCCGTGAGCGTGCCGGCTGCGGAAGCGGATGTCACCCTCTCGGCACAGGAAGCGGAAAAGAATAAGAAACCCAAGAAACCCAAGAAGACGGCCGCGGATGAGCCGGGCACGAAGAACGGGTTTGTGTGGGCGGATCGCCCCTCGCTGCGCTTCGGCAAACTGTTCCAGATGGACTTCCGGTTCAAGTCCCAGGCCGACTTCAGGCAGTCGTCACTCGATCTCTCCACTCGTGGCGGCACGTTCGAGTGGGGGCGCCTCCGGGCCGGCATCAAGGGCTCGTTCCTGAAGTACTTCGAGTACGAGGTCGACCACGATATCGAAACAGGGGGATCGTGGCGGGACGTGTACCTCAACTTCCGATACGACGCCTACGCCCAGGTCCAGGGAGGCAAGTTCAAGATCCCGTTCGGTTACGAGCAGTTGACCGGGCCCATGGACCTCGATTTCGTGTACCGCACGAGGGCGAGCGATGCACTCACCCCTGGCCGGTCCGTCGGCGGGATGGTGCACGGGCGGGCCTTCAAGCGCGTGATCCGATACCAGGCGGGAGTCTTCGAAGATGATGGCGACAACCCCCCGAGTCTGGACCCCGCGCCGCTGCTGCCCGGCGATCCGCCGCCCCTTCCGCGGCAAGGAAGCTGGGCCGGCCGGGCGACCTTCGCGCCGCTGCGGCTGGGGTCGCTGCCCGGCCACCTCAATAACCTGGAAGTCGGAGGGGCGATCGTCTCGACCACGATCCCGGAAGGCAGGAACAACCTCTCGGGCAAGATGGTGCTTGGCGACACGTTCTTCCACAGCCGCTACTACACCAACGGCCGCCGGCTGCGCGTGGGGCTCGAGTTGAGCTGGGCCCCAGGGCCATTCTCGGTCAACGCGGAGTACGTCAAGTCGAGCGAGGCGAGGGAAGGCGTCGGCGTCGGAAACGAGCAGGGCGTCGACAACGACCTCCCCGACATCGAGGGGCGCGGGTGGTATGTGGCCGGCTCCTGGGTGGTCACCGGCGAGAAGAAGGACGGCGGAGTCAAGCCCCGGCGTCCGTTCCTGCAGGGCGGCTTCGGCGCCATCGAGGTCGCCGTCCGCTACGAGGTTCTGCGCTTTGCGAGCGCCGGCGCCCCGCAGGAGCCCCCCTCAGACAGTCTCCGCGCCGCCAATGTCCTGGGCAATGGCGACCGCGCCCTGACGGGTGGTGTCAACTGGTACCTGAACCGGTGGGTGAAGATCCAGGTGAACGGCATTCGTGAAACGCTCGACGACCCGGCTCTGGGCCCGGTGCCCGGTCAGGCGTCGTTCTGGACCGTGGTGTCGCGACTGCAGTTCGTGCTCTAGCAGCCTGGCGTGGCTCCACCCGCGCTTGCGGGCGGTGCCGTGACTCGGACAGACGCGTGAGGTGATCCATGGCAAGCCGTCGTGTTCTTGCGGGCGCGGTCCTCGCGATGGTGATCTTGATTGACGCCCGGGGCGTGGCCGCCCAGACCGCCGACGATCTGTTCAACGACCAGGTCCTGCACCGGATTGATCTCTGGGTCAACACGACGGACTGGTATCTGCTGCGCGCGAACTACATGTCGGATGACTACTATCCGGCGAACATGAAATGGAACGGCACGACGACCACCAACGTCGCGATCCGTTCGCGGGGAACGGGCTCGCGCTCGGCGACCAAGCCCGCGATCCGCGTGGACTTCAACCGGTACGTCACCGGCCGGACCTTCCTGGGCCTGACGGCCATCGACCTGAACAACATGGTCCAGGACGCGTCGAACCTCCGGGAAGTCCTGACGATGAAGTTCTATGGTTCGATGGGGATCCCGGCGCCCCGCGTGGCGCATTGCGCGCTCTACATCAACAACGCCTACTTCGGGCTGTACATCATCGTCGAAGAAATCGACGAGGCCGCGCTCACCCGCCTGTTCGGCGAGAGCGCGGGCTACCTGTTCGAGTACAAGTGGCAGTTCCTGTACAACTTCGAGTACCTGGGAAGCGACCTGCGGGCGTACGCCGCGATCTACTCGCCCAAGACGCACGAGACCGAATCGGACAGGGCGCTCTATTCGCCGGTGGAGGCGATGATCCGCACGATCAACGACGCCTCTGACGAGAACTTCGTGCCTGCCGTGTCGCAGTACCTGGACCTGCCGGTGTTCATGCGGTTCGTGGCTGTCCAGTCGTTCCTCGCCGAGCAGGACGGAATTCTCGGCAACTGGGGGGTGAACAACCACTACCTCTACCGCTTCAACCAGAAGGACCTCAGCCAGTTCATCGCCTGGGACGCCTCCAGTTCGTTCATCTTCCCCGACTGGCCCGTCGACTTCGGCCACGCCGCAAGCGTGCTGATGCGGCGCGCGATGAACGTGCCCGAACTACGGGCCGTCTACTTCGGCACGTTGCTGGACGCGGCGGCGTTCAACGACCAGGTCGACCCGAGCACGCCGCCCGGTCAACCCGGGCCCGGCTGGCTGGAACGCGAGGCGACCCGCCTGCTGGATCTGATCCGGACGGCGGCGTACGCCGACCGGACCAAGCCGTACACCAACGACGAGTTCGAACAGGGGGCGGCCTACATTCTGAACGTCGCCCGCGTCCGCAGCTCGTTCGTTCGGAACGACGTGGCGCGGGTGGCCGGCCAGCCGCCGCAGGGGCTGCCGGCCGGCCTGGCGGCCTCCTGGGCCGCCGCCGCTCGCGCGCGCGGGGCGGCGGCCGTCAAGCCCGCTGTGAGGAGATGACCCGCCTGGTCAGCCGAGGACACCGGTTCTTGCCATCCAGTTCCTCGAGGTAGGCGAGCATCTCCCTGTGAAGCTCGACTGACCCAGCTGCCGTGACATCGTCGGCGAGAATGGCGGTGCAGAACTCGACATAGCCGTCGAGCAGCTTGCCCTTCGGGCGCGAGGCCTTTCCTCGCTCCTTGATCCGGTAGCACGCATCAGGCGATGGAGCGAAGGCGAACAGCTTCGTCAGCCACGACCTGGACAGGCCTTCCGCCACACCAAACGCCACGGCGGTATCGACGTAGGGCGCCGCGATGATGACCTGACCCTGGTCGAGGGCCGGACGAATCTGCCAGCGCAACCGGAACACGAGATCGGCCGCGTACAGGAGCACCAGCGTCCTGGGTGACAACGACAGGTGCTTGCGCTTTTCCACGCGGAGATCAGAAAAGATGCCGGAGGCGTCCCAGTTGCTGACGCCGCCGAGCACCTCTCGGGCTTCGAAGCGCTGCCACAACTCCGCGGCTGCGTCGCGCAGATCGTGCCCGCGCGTCCCTTCGACGGCGATCAGCCGGCCCTTACCCGCGGATCGACGCGCCACGGCGCACCTCAGCGGCTGCGGGGCTCCAGGCGAGCCACTCGACGACGGCCTCCAGATTCCTCTGTCCCCAGGGTTGGCGCCGCTGTTCCTCGAAGAGTTGGCGCATGCGGCGGTGCTGCTCGTAGATGGGCTGCTCGCCATCGATGGTCACGAATTGGAAGATGAGCGACAGCGATTCGTATTCCTTGATCATGCGCCCGACGAAGCGGCGGTAGCTGGCGATCGGATCGGCGATGTTGGTCACGTCCTGCCCGGCGTCGTAGAACTTGGGCGAGTGCGCCGCGGCGACGCGGGTCGTCGAGGTGGTCGGCGACACGGAGAAGTAAAAGACCAGATCCGGCCAGAACAGCGGAGCGTGCGCAAACAGCAGCCAGTCCAGGTCCAGCCCCCGGGCCGAGGCGCGGGCCAGCGACGTGAACAGGAAGCGATCGGCCACGACCGTCTTCCCCTGCCAGAGCGCCGGCAGGATCTGCGTCTCCAGGCGGTGTCGGAAGTCGGCGGCCTGCAGCAGGCAAAGCTCCTCCGGGCTGAGGGCATGGAGGCGCGCGCGCGCCTTCATCAGCGGCCTGATCGCCCGCGACGAGATCCACTTGGACGTCACGACCTCGTGGCCTTGCTGCTCCAGCCAGACCTTGAAGAGCCGGCGCTGGGTGCTCGTGCCGGCGCCGGTTGGGCCTTCGAAGGCGATGAGGAGGCCGCGCCTCTTCTCCCGGGCACGGACCATGTCGGCGAAGCGCCGCGGCGAGGGCCGCGTGGGAGCATCTGCAGCAGTCATCAGTCTCGCCCCCGAACGCCCGGGGCGCCTCCCTGGTCCTGACGGCCAGGGCGAACCGGGCTTGAGCGCGTATTCTAGCCGATACCGACGCCGCTACAAGCATACGTTTAGCCGCGTGCCGGCGGCGCGAGTCGCCGTTCCCTTCGTCACGGCGTCCCACGGCACGCATATACTGGTCGTACGCCTATGCGCCTGGCAGCCATCGACATCGGCACGAACTCGCTGCACATGATCCTCGTCCGGGTCACGGCC
>Ga0315273_10009875_pt1 | contig 12139 bp, 16 predicted proteins | sample YL17G02_0_MG_FD_205753 | JGI IMG/M metagenome (GOLD analysis project Ga0315273, IMG submission 205753) | Sediment microbial communities from Yellowstone Lake, YNP, Wyoming, USA - YL17G02_0 | ecosystem: Environmental > Aquatic > Freshwater > Lake > Sediment | place: USA: Wyoming | collected... | reverse complement strand
ACTGCGTAGAGGCAGTCTTCCGGCTTGTGTGCGTTGTCCACCCAGATGCTACCCTTCCCAGCCTTCGTGACTACGCAGTGCTTGATCACCCTGCGTTCCACGTTGCCGCTCCACTCGGATGCCACGTAGATCACTTTCCTACCTATACTGTACATTTGAGCCTCCTGTCCCACGCCAGTTGCGCTGCCGTGTCCGCTGAGGGCACCATGCCCCTCGATTGTGTGAGCATACCACAATCCCACCCTCCTGTCAAGCAAGGGATGCGACCACCACCACCACCACCACCACCACCCCTTAATACCACCTCCCCCTCCCTCCCACCCCTAATCGTCTACGATCGGCCCAGGAGTCGTCAATATGTGTGTAGGAGAAAAAAAAAATTCTGAGGGACACACACACTACTCACAGCGCGCCTGCTCGCATTGGAGACGTTTGGGGGTCGAGGGGAGGGGGTGGTGGTATAAGGGGGAGGAGGAGGTGGTGGTCGCACTCCTTAGTTACTTCCTGTCCAGCCGCCTTCGACCTTGAAGAGCTTCGCGCACGAGGCTACTGCCTTCTCAACCCGCTCGAGGAGAAGGTCGGCCTGCTCACTCGTCAGGGGTCCGATAGTCCACTCATCCCAGCCCCCATAGCCAGAGATGGCTGGGTTGCGCGAAATGCTGATTGTATATGTACGCTTGTCGTCAGACACGAGCCTTCTCCTTCCACGCATCAAAGCGATGCCGAATAGGGGCTGGCTGTCGCCCCCATGATGGCATCACTCTGCCTGCGTGGCCTCGTCAATCAGATCATTCGCATCGACCTTCGACCGTTCGGCCTTAATCTCCGCAATGGCCTTGATGATCTGCTCGGTATCCGCCCAGACCCGCAACGCGGCCGCGCGTTCGATGCCGCGCTTCACCGCCACGGCTTCGACCCGCGCATTGGCCTCGTCCACCGTCGCGGCGAACCCAGCCCGCATGATCGCCATGACAATCAACCCTGCATCCACCCCGCGCTCACTCGTTGCCGCGCGGAGGTTCCAGTCGGTGCCGTCGCTGTGCAGGTGATGAACCAGCCGTTGCATTGATGCCAACTTATCGTGGGGGGATGCCGGCTTCCCGGTTTCGGCGTTTCGTGACATGGCTGCGCCGTCGCTGACCCGCTGGATGAACCCGTGCAAGGCAGCGCGCTTGGTCTTGGGTTCGTTGACTTTGGCAGGGTCAAGGATGACTTCACCCGCGCCCAGGACGGTGAAAACAATGCACCCATCATCACGCAGGTGGTGCGTGACAGTGCTGTTACTCTTCGGTTTTGCTTGCATGATCTAAGCCTTCCATGTTGCCCGGTGCACCATGCCCCGGTGCCAGGATACATGCAATGCCCGTGCCAGCCTGTTTCTGTTGTGTTTATGTTGAAACCTGTCCCCATTGTGACACGATACGGCACATGCCAGCTACAACCCGTTACACTCACGACCAGCCGCGTCAACCCGTGACAATTCGTGGCACGATGCCCTGGCACGATACCTGCAGGGGCATGCGCGCTAGCTGAAGGCGCGTGGGGGCGCGCGCGTTGCAATATCCGTGCCAGCCCCGACATCCCTAGGCCGCATTGCCTAGGCGCAAGGCCGCCGGGGGGGCAAATCGCTTGGTCGCGAAATTCGTCAAGTCCTCCTTTCTATAGTCGATCCAGTTTTATAGTGCCCTCACATTATGTCCCCATAATTCCCTCACATCTCCCTCCCTCCGCCAAAGGGGCTTGACAGAGAGGCCTTACTCGTGTACACTCACCCCATGCCGCACGAGAACCTTGCCCGAGCAGACGACACGGAGGCCCTCCTCGCGGAGATGGTCCTAGCGAGTTCGGACACCCTCCCTGCTGCGCGGACGCAGATCACCAAGATCCGCTACACGCACGATGCGATGATTGACCTGCTGGTGGCCAACCCGCGCGTGAGCCAGAACGAACTCGCCATGCACTTTGGGTATACCCCTGCGTGGGTCTCCACAGTCATGGCAACGGACCTCTTCAAGGAGAGGCTAGAGGCTCGGCGAACAGAGCTTGTGGACCCAGAGATTTCCGCCTCTGTGAACGAGCGCTTTCACGCTGTAGTGACGAAGTCCCTCCAAGTTCTCCAGCAGAAGCTCTCCCGGCCAATCGAACAGATTCCTGACAACTTGGCGCTCCGTGCGGCGGAGCTTGGGGCGAAGGCGATCGGAGCAGGTGGTTTCGGTGCTGGGACTACCTACAACATCCCAGTCCCCTCAACAAACAGCTTGGCGCACCTTGCCGATCGTTTGATCGAACTCCAGGGCACAGTGCGGAAGATAGGGCTTGTCGATGAAGCTGTCATCTTGAAGGATGCCTGATGGCAAAGGTCGCTGCGATCCTTACGAAGCCGGGTGTGGCAAAGACGACCGCTACGGCGGCGCGTAAGCTCTTTCAGCTTGCCCAGCCGCCCGCGAAGGTTGAACTCCCGCGCGAGCCAATGCGGAAGCAGCGAAGATGAACATCATTGGGTCGCTGGTCACGAGCAAGATGCTGCTGATTGGGGCGGTTGCGGCAGCTGTGGCGATTGCTGCTGCCGGCGTGCTCGGGTACAGCAAGGGCAAGGCGGCAGACAAACAGCGTTCGGACCTCGTGATCGCCAACATGGTGATAGAGGCCAAGACGAAGCTTGACGCAGCGAACAAGGAAACCCGCGCGCTGGGGGACCAACTGCAAGCAACCAAGGAAGAGGCTGAAAATGCACTCCAAGCCGAACGCGACACCAACGCTCGTCATGTGGCTGCTGCTGTTGAGTCTGATGGCCGGGTGCGCCGCGCCATCTCCGATTTTGCCAGTGGTGCCGGAACCACTCAAGATTCCCTCGCCGCCTGCCGTGACGAAGCCCGCAGACTCGGGGATGTATTGGGCGAAACACTGCGCGCTCATGCGGTCTGTACAGGAGCAGCTGAAGCTGAAGCTGGAACCGCTCGAGCCCTGCTTGCGGCTTGGCCAGTAGCAGGGAGGGTGGTGCAGTGAGTCGTATCATCATCCCTTCTATTCAGCTGGGCGAGATACGCACGACTACGTTTGACTTCAAAAGTCAAATGGCTGTAGGGGAGACGATCTCGACACAAGTGTGTACTGCGGCAGTCTTCTCTGGCAACGACGGTGCCCCGAGTGCTGTCGTCTCCGGCGCCGCCACGGCTTCCGGATCAGTGGTGTCGCAGAAGCTTCTCGGGAATGTCGAGGGTACTGTGTACAACGTTCAGTGCACAATCACTACTTCCACAGGACAGACCCTCAAAATGGGTGGCTACCTGTCCTGCAACCCTGTGCCTGTCTAGGCCCGCGCGGTGAAAAGTACCTCCACCCCCGTCAAGCTTACGGCAGACCTCGTGGAGGCATTCGCAGCTGCGTACCTGTCACCAATCTATGACAATCCCGTGCCCACGCCGGAGTTTCACCGCGAGTGCTGGCGGCTGTACACGTCTGATGCACCGCTCTGTGCAGTAGCGGCACCCCGAGAGCACGCGAAAAGCACCGCCCTCACGCACGATTTCGGCCTTGCGACGGCTCTTTTCCGCGCCCAGAACTACATTGTCATCGTTTCGGCGACAGAAGACCTTGCTATCGAACACTTAGGGGAGATTGCCAAGGAACTTCGCGAGAATGAGGACATCATTCGTGACTTTCACGTCAAGGGACTCTCAGTTGATGCCAAAACTGACGTGATTGTCGACTTTAACGACGGCCACCAGTGCCGCTTCCGTGCCAAAGGCTCCGGCCAGAAGATGCGCGGGATGAAGTGGAACGGAAAGCGTCCTGGTCTCATCATTTGCGATGACTTGGAGGAAGATGAGCAAGTCGAAAACAGGGATCGGCGTCTCAAGTTCCGCCGCTGGTTCTATCGGGCCCTTTTACCCTGTCGCCGGAGGGGCGGAATCGTCCGACTCCACGGAACCATCCTTCATGAAGACGCCCTCCTTTCCCGCGTACAGCGCGGTACCGTCTGGGTGCACCGCCTCTACAAAGCGCACGAGTCCTTTCACGACTTTTCCAACCAGCTGTGGCCGGCGGCGTTTCCAGAAGAACGCTTGAGGGCTATTCGTCAAACTTTCATCGACGATCAGGACCCTGCGGGATACTCCCAAGAGTACCTCAACGACCCCTTTGACAACACGGATGCGTACCTGAGGAAAGACGACTTCCTTGCGATGTCGGAGGAGGACCACAAGCTTCCAAAGACGATCTCGGTCGGATGCGACTTCGCTGTGTCAAAGGCAGACAGGGCCAACCGCACCTCCTTCACGATTGGTGGGCAGGACACGCGCAACAAGCTCCACGTCATCGACCAGCATGTGGGGCGCTGGGACACGCTCGAGTGGATGGTCATTCTGTTTGACATCGGGGTAAAGTACTCTGGGGCCACCTTCTACGTAGAGGATGGGGTTATCTGGAAGAGCGTCTCTCCGATGCTTTACAAAGAGATGATGCGGAAAGACATAGGCTGGATTGACTTTCGGCCTATTACTCCTGTGAAAGACAAGGCCACTCGCGGGCGTGATCTGCAGAAACTGCACAGATCGGGTTCCTGCCGATTCAACAAAGAGGCCGAGTGGTATGAGCCGTATGAGGCAGAACTCCTTCGCTTCACAGGGACGAGCGATGCCGTTCTGGATGACCAGTTTGACTCGACCGCCATCTTGGCAAAGGGCCTCAACACAGCCACCGACTCCGATGATGATGACTTCGCGGACGAGGAGGAGATGGAAATGCTTCTTCACGATCCAAGGAAGAATTCCGGCCGCTCTAAGGTGACGGGGTACTAAGTGGAACTCACGAACAGCATCCCTATCAACAAAGCTACGGTAGTTTCGCCTAACCTGTGCGAGCACCTTACGGCTGACGACCTCTCGCGTCTGGGTGAGTGGGTTTGGCGCGGCTATGACAAGGATGAGGCGTCTCGATCTGGTTGGTACGCGCGAAACAGTGCTGGTATGGACCTTGCGATGCAGATTGTGCAGGACAAGGCCCAACCATGGCCCGGCTGCGCCAACGTCGCCTTTCCTCTCGTGACAATCGCCGCGCTGCAGTTCCACTCTCGTGCCTACCCCACCCTCATCAACGGAAACGATCTGGTGAAGATGCGGGTTGTCGGAGATGACCCGGACGGTTCGCAGCTAGACCGGGCGGATCGGGTAGCTCTGCACATGAACTACCAGCTTCTCGAGGAGGACGCCTCCTGGGAAGAGCAGCACGACAGACTTCTGATCAACGTCCCGATTGTTGGCTGTGCGTTCAAGAAGACGTACTTCAACGCACTCGAGTCGCACAATACGTCGGAACTCGTCCTGGCGCGCGATCTTGTGATGGACTACTTTGCGAAGTCCACGGAACGCGCACGGAGGAAGACGCATGTTGTTTTCCGCTACAGGAACGATGTCTACGAGAACGTTCAACTAGGCGTCTACCGTGACATCCTGCAGGAGTCCTGGTACACGGGGCGCGCCACCGTGCCGGAGGAGTCTGAGCAAAGACGCGACAAGACTGCCCCAGGTGCGCCAGACGAAGACACACCGCTGGTCTTTCTCGAGCAGCATTGCTACTTCGACTTCGACAAGGACGGCTACGCAGAGCCGGTTGTCATCACGATTGAGAAGACTTCGCGCGCGGTCGTGCGTGTCGTTCATCGCTTTGACACGATCGACGCAGTTGCCAAGTTCGGCACAAAGATCGTGCGCATCAAGGCTACGGAGTATTTCACCAAGTATGGCTTCATCCCTTCCCCAGACGGTTCCGTGTACGATATGGGGTACGGAGTACTCCTTGGTCCCCTTAACGAGACTGTGTCCTCCGGAATCAACCAGCTCCTCGATGCCGGCACAATGGCAAACAGCGGGGGAGGCTTCCTGGGCAGAGGTGCGAAGATACGAGGCGGTGTCTACTCCTTCAACCCCTTCGAGTGGAAGCGGCTCGACTCCACCGGCGAAGACATCGCAAAGAGCATTTACCAGCTTCCGGTTCGAGAGCCTTCTCAGGTCCTTTACAACCTGATCGGTCTGGTTATTCAGTACACCGATCGGATCTCCGGCTCCACAGAGATTATGGTTGGGGAGAACATTGGACAGAACACACCGGCAGAGACTGGCCGGAACATGGTTGAGCAGGGCTCTAAGGTCTACGCGGCGATCTTCAAGCGCATCTGGCGGTCGATGAAGGAGGAGTTCAGGAAGTGGTTCCTGCTCAACACTATCTATGTTCCGACCTCCGGCGTGTCTTTTGCTTCAGGCTACCGCGCGACTCGGGACGACTACTTAGGGAATCCAGACCGCATCTGTCCAGCTGCAGACCCCCACGTAGTCTCCGAGTCGCAGCGGACTGCCCAGGCAGTCATGATTACACAGAGGGCGGCGGCGGTCCCCGGCTATGACCACAATGTGGTGGAAGAGAACTTCCTCCGTGCCATGCGTGTCGATGGGTGGAAGAGGTTCTACACAGGCTTCGATCCGGCAAGTGTGCCGAAGGACGTGAAACTCCAAATCGCGGAGCTGAGGAAAGAGACGGAAGACGCCAGACTCCAGCAGGAGAAACAGGAGTTCGTCATCGACATGATGGAGCAGCAACGCCTCAACGCTGCCCAAATCATCTTGCTTGAGGCGCAGGCAAAGAAAGCAGAGGCAGACGCAGCGAGTGAGGCTGGATGGCAGCAGATCGAGATGCTCAATGCCACTATCAATATGGCCAAGCATCGGGATACCGTGCTGTTGGAAAAGATCTCCCTTGCTATCAAGGCTCTCGAGATAAAGCAGAAAGCCAATGAGCCAAAACCTAAGTAAAGAGGAGTTTGAGGAGTGGTTGGCGCACCCTGTGACAACCCAGCTTCGAAGATTCCTCCGACAGCGCAGAGAAATCCTGATGGCCCAGTGGGCGAGAGGGAACTTCACTGCGCAGGACCAGTTCGGCACGGTTATAGCCAACGCGGAGGCGATTGGTAAGTGCCAAGTCCTCGGTGATCTCGAGACTCTCGAGCTACCCGATTTGCAGGAGATAGAGGAATGAGTAGGGAAAATACGAGTGGGCTTGCGCCTCTTGGTCGTGCGGTCATCGTGGAGTACTACGAACCGGAGCGGAAAGAGAGCATGATTGTCCTTCCAGACAACGTGAAGGATCGGACTGTGATGGTCGAGCAGCGTGCAGTGGTGGTTGAGATTGGACCGGCTTGCTGGCCCAACGAACCTCAACGCGCCAAGGTCGGGGATCGTGTGATGATCGCACGCTTCAGTGGGTACGCCTTTGTGGGGCCTGCTGACGGTAAGCGCTATCGCATCGTCAATGACAACGACATCTTCGCGCGCATCACGCACGACGCAGGCCACGCAACTCAGTGAGGAAGCCATGAGCACAGATACGCAAGTACCGGAAGTTGAACAGTCTGCCCGCAATCTCGGCTGGGTTCCCCAGGAGGAGTGGCGCGGCGACAAGGCCAAGTGGGTCGATGCTGAGACCTTCACCCGCAGGGGTGAGGAGATCATGCCGATTCTGAAGAAGAACAACCAGGAACTTCAGTCGAAGTTTGACGGCGCACAGACAGAGATCAGGCGCCTCAACGACCTCTTCAAGGCCTCGCAAGAAGCTATCGAGGAGCTGAAGAAGTTCCAGGGTACAGAGACAAAGCGTCAGGTGGCAGAGGCCCGTGCAAACCTGATTACGGAGCTGAAAGCGGCCAAGAAGGAAGGCAATACGGACTTGGAGGTTGACCTTCAAGAGGCGCTTGCGAAGCTGGACAAAGAGCCAGAAGTGAGCGCGGCACCTACAAAGCCAGCGGGAGCGGCTCCGGCGACACCAGCCACCGATCCGATCTTCGCTGCCTGGAGGGCTGACAACAAGTGGTTTGATGCCGATACTGTGAGACAGTCTACAGCAATCGGCATCGCGTCGAAGATGCGAGCAGACCCCGCGAATAACGCACTGGTCGGCCGCGCCTTCTTCGACAAGGTTGGTGAGGAGGTCTCTGCGATCTTCGACAGAGGGGCTCCTGCACGAGGGAAGGTGGAACCTGGTGGGGCTGGCGGTGGCGGTTCTGGTGGCGGCAACGGTCGCACACTGGGCTTCTCCGACTTGCCGCCAGACGCCAAGGCGACGTGCGAGCGGCAGGCAGGAAAACTGGTCGGGCCGGGTCGCGCGTTCAAGGATTTGGGGGCGTGGCAAAAACACTACGCCCAGGTGTTCTTTTCCCTGGAGTAACGAATCGTGTCAACAAGCATTAAAGAAAGACTTGAGCAGTCCAATCCGGCCAACGCACCGGCGAAGCAGAAGAGCGAGCGTGCGCGCATTCCGATGTCTCTGCCGCAGTTGAAACTCAGCGTTCCGGAGCTGCCGGGCTACCACCTTCACTGGATGCTTGGCAAGGCCGACCGTCTTGCGCGAGCGGAGAAGGGTGGCTACACTTTCGTCGGCCAAGACGAAGTGGACGTGAACACGGTGGGTCTCGCGGACGGGAGTGACACTTCCGGCCACACAGACCTTGGATCACGAGTCAGTCATATCTCCGGGACGGATGAGGCCGGCGGTCAGCCGGTGCGCCTGTACCTGATGAAGATTCCTCTCGAGTTCTGGCTGGAAGACCAGGAGAAACTTTCCGCAGTCAACGAGAACATTGCTGCTGTTTTGCGGGGCGACACGGGCATACAAGCCACCGGCGAAAGGATGGACAACACCAATCGCTACGTTCCGAAGGACTCCGGCAACAGGAACCTCTTTCAACCGAAACGCAACAGGAGCCTTTAAATGGCAAACCAAAACCAACCTACCGGGTTCGCTCCGGTACGGTATCGGTCAGGCGCTCCGTGGAATGGTGCAGTCAACTTCTACACTTACCTCGCAGCAGAGACCGTCCAAGTCTGGATCGGCGACCCAGTGGCCACAATCAGCATCGCGAACGGCGACGGCTTCGGCACCCCGGCTGTGAAGCTGGCTGTGGCTGGCGCAGCGGTTCGTGGGATCGTAGTGGGCATCGGCATCAACCCTCAGGGCGGCCCCTACATCAACCCGAACAATCTGGCCCTTCTCACGCGGCCTGTGAACGCACAGGCGCAGAACTACTACTTCGCGGTGGTGGATGACCCCGATGTTCTGTTCGAGATCCAGGAGGCGGGCGTCGGCGCGGTCTTGACGGCAACGTCGATCAACCGCAACGTCAACTTCGGCCTGGGGACGCGGACAGCCTCCCTGGTGTTGTCGCCGACGTTCCTGGACAACAACACGGTCAACACGACCTTGACGCTGAACTGCAAGATCCACGGCGCAGCGCAACGGCCCGACAACACGCCCTTCACCACTTTCCAGAAGTGGCTGGTGTCGATCAACAACCACGACTTCAGCACCGGCACTGTGTCGATCTGATCCGCAACACTTTTTGAAAGGAGAAGATCATGCCCGCTGGTATCATCAACACAGGCTCCCATCCCAAGCTACTCTGGCCAGGGATTCACGGCATTTGGGGTCAGGTCTACAACGAGCACATGACGGAGTACACTGACCTGTACGATGTTGAGGACTCGGACCGGGCCTACGAAGAAGACGTTCAAGTCACTGGATTCGGCCTCGCCTCGGTGAAGCCGGAGGGTCAGGCAGGAACGTATGACTCGGAAGTGCAGGGGATCATCACCCGCTTCACGCACATCGCGTACAGCCTCGGGTACATCGTGACCTACGAGGAGCTGTCCGACAACCTGTACGAGCAGGTGGCGACTCGGCGTGCCAGGGCCAATGCGTTCTCGATGGCACAGACGGTGGAGAACGTCGGCGCGTTCCTCTACAACAACGCGTTCGTGACGACCTTTTTCACCACCGGCGACGGCGTTGCGCTGGGCTCAGCCAGTCACACCCAAGTGACGGGCGGGACGTACAGCAACGTTCTGACCCCGGCGGCGGACTTGGCAGAAGCGAGCCTGGAGGATCTGAGCATCCAAGTGATGGGCGCCACGAGCGATCGCGGCCTCTTGATCGACGTGATGCCGCAGAGCCTGCACGTTCCGCGCCAGGAATGGTACAACGCGAATCGGATCCTGAAGTCCGTGCAGCAGTCTGGCACCGCGAACAACGACATCAACGTCTTGAACGCGACCAATGCCTTCCCGAAGGGCGTCAAGATGAACCACTACTTCACGGCGCCGCATGCCTGGTTCGTCAGGACGAACATCCCCAACGGGATGCGTCTGTTCTGGCGGGAGCAGCCGGGGCTGAAGCAGGACAACGACTTCGACACGAAGAACGCGAAGGCGCTGTCCTACATGAGGGTGTCTGTCGGGTGCACTGACCCGCGCGGCCTCTACGCGAGCAACGGACCGTAAGAGTTAAGTTGTGAGGGTATTATCCCAACATAATACCCTCACTCCTGCAGCGCCCCTCCTTCGGGAGTGGGCGGTTTCACCAAACCGCTGAGGAGTTTCTTTCATGGCACAACCTTCACAAGTCCCGGTCCGATTCCCTTCGGGCGTTTCCTTCGACTACCCCTGGGGGCCGCTGGCCAACATGGGAGCGATCAACCCACTCTTCTACGGGATGTGGGCAGATGACTTTGCAGTAAAGGAGTCCACCTACACCACGACCGCCACTGGCAACGGTACGGCAGCAAGCGTGGCCAATACGAGCGCGACTGCGATGGGCGAGTTGCTGTTCACCACGAACAGCTCGACTCCGGCGTCAGGTGACCTCGTTTCGCTCCAGCTTCCTGCCGCTCCCTTCCTTCTGCAGGCAGGCAAGAAGGCATTCTTCCTTACTCGAATCAAGATGTCGAGTGCGACGAACGCAGCCTTCCGTGTGGGCATGGCGCCGACTGGCACTACGACCTTCACCGGCAACTTGGCCAATGGGATTTACTTCGACAAGCCCACAGGCACGCTGACGAACCTGCTTCTCACCAACGTGAGCGGCAGTGCTGCGGTGACGACGGGCATACCCTCGAGCGCATTCACGCTCGCAAATGCGACGTACCTGGATCTGGGTTGGTACCTGGACAGAAACAGCACTCTGTACGCCTTCGTCGGCGCGCAGCTGGTTGGGTGGCTACCGCAGAGCGGCACCGGGTCAAGTGTGGGCGGGCGTGGTCCGGTGGCAAGTCCTGCCGTGTCCCCAATCACCCTTCCGGCTGGTGCGCTGAACATGCTGCTCGCGATCCAGTCAGGCACCGCTGCGTCGTCCACGATGACTGTGGACTTCTGGCTCGGCGCAGTGGAGCGGTAACATGGCCAACACCCTCACAACGCAACTGTTGGAAGAGGGGCCACGGAACATCCGCCTTCGTGTCGTGGGTGTGCTAGACACCTCCAACGTCGCAGTCGTGACGCTGGCGGCCCTAGCCACCTACAACCAGGTCGGAACGGGTCCAACGCCCACCGCCTTCCGCATCGACGAGATTGAGTACTCAATCTCAGACCCACTGGCTGTTCAACTTCAGTGGCACGCGACCACCAACGTCACCTTCGCGGCCCTTGCCGGTCGCGGGGAGATTTGCTTCCAGGACGACGGCGGCATGCACGATAATAGTGGCGCTGGCAGGACCGGAGCCATTGACATCCTGACGACTGGGTGGACAGCCGGTACACAAGTCTTCACGCTCGAACTGCACCTCGTCAAGGTCGGGAGCGCGTAAGTGCCGGCCGATCCGCACTTGGTTCTGGGGCTTTCCGGCCTCATCTCCGGGGCCGGAGACACGGCCATTCTTGCCCCTCCAGCAGGGCAGAGTGTGCGGCTGTTCTATCTGTGCTTAGGGTGTCTCGGAACGAACACGGCTTCCCTGGTTGTCACTGCACGTTTCGGCGCAAACCCAGCAATCTACACAATTCCCCTTGTACCTGGGGCGATCTGGGCCAGGAACATCGGTGCAGGAAAGTTTTACCAGCAGGGACAGGCGGTGGACGAGACGCTTATCCTGAACAATTCTACTGGGGAGTCTGTTTGCTGGTCTGCTGAATACCTCTTCCTGCCGTAAATGGACTGGCTCGACCTTTTACTCACCCAACAGACGGAACGCGAAAATGCAAAAGACCCTCTCAGCCCTGATCTTCCTGCTCGCGTCGTGCTTTGCCTATGCGGCGCCGACCCTAAACGCGCAGCCGGTCCCAAACACGGCACCACAACCCTCGACAGCGGCGATTACCGTGAATGG
>Ga0315273_10009874_pt1 | contig 12139 bp, 16 predicted proteins | sample YL17G02_0_MG_FD_205753 | JGI IMG/M metagenome (GOLD analysis project Ga0315273, IMG submission 205753) | Sediment microbial communities from Yellowstone Lake, YNP, Wyoming, USA - YL17G02_0 | ecosystem: Environmental > Aquatic > Freshwater > Lake > Sediment | place: USA: Wyoming | collected... | reverse complement strand
TGAACTGTCGATGCGGCCATCCGCGGCCAGTGCGGCGCCCGTCGATGGCAAAAACCGCGCCGGCCTGCCCTTCCGAAACTGAAAACGAACCGACATAATCTTCGAGCCGTGCCGGAGGAAGGTAAGGCGGATGCTTGAGAACCGATCTGAAGGCTTCGCGATTGCACAGCGACAGTTCAAACCTTATGCGCGACACGTGGTGAATACTTCTGCCCAACGCCACATCGCCGCCAGGCAAGACCCGAGATCCGTAAGCGCCGAGTGACCGATCATGGACATCGGGTCCTTCAATTCAGGATTGATATCTGCCAGAAATTTGCAGTGATTAGCGGCATAGGGGAACATGCCGTTGATTGCGAGCGCTTATCCCCAGGTAATAATGACAATTGGCGGACTCCGGAGCCCGAGAATGCGCCCCCCGGAGTGCCGCCTCGGCGCGCTCATAGTGGCCGGTATCCAAGAGAAACTTGCCGAAGCCGGATCAGTTGGCAACTTTCTCGGGATGTGCTCGCACGGCCCGCTCATGTCGCTGCAACTCGGATTGAACCTCTTTGGCCTGGACGGACGCGGCGGCTCTCGATGAGTAATCCTGGATGGGCGTTGATCCGTTGCAGCCCGCCCCGAGCGCCGGCATTTGCGTTTTGTGCTTCGGATGACACTCCATGACGTTTCCTTTTTCGTTCCAATTTCGCATGCCAACCTCCTTATTCGAAGGCTCCCACACTTGCCTGAGCCCTTCCCCTCGGTTCCCCTTTTCTGATCTCGAGACTGAAAGCCCCCGATACAATTTGATCTTGATCCCCACAGCTGTGCGGGGTGGGAGGACTCGCGTTCCTGACACGGGTCGAGTCCGTGACGTCTTGAGTGCCACTCAGTTGGAACGATGATTCCATCCTCAGCCGGCGATACGAGGTGTAAGATGCGTTGATAATATTCACAACGGGATAGCCTATGGCTGATTTGGATGCACGGATACGCTTAAAGGCGTTTTCCTTCCTCGATGAACTTAGCCGCAGCCATGGTGAAGCATTGCCACGCGTTGTCTTGGCTGCCGGTTTTGAATTCGAAGGGACGCGTGTCCCTCTGGTTGGCCCTCAAGGGATCTTTAAGCCGGCTATACTCCCGGAGATACCAATCAGCATCACAACTGTACCGATCGAGGAGGGAAGGCCACGGCCCTACGAAGATGAAATTGGCACTGATGGCCTCGTGCGCTATAAATATCGCGGCACGGATCCAATGCATCACGAAAACAAGGGGCTCCGCTCGGCGATGCAGAGACACATCCCGTTGATTTATTTCTATGGACTAGTTCCAGGTCGATATGCGGCAGTGTGGCCAGTTTATGTCGTTGGCGATGATTCGCGATCTCTCACGTTTTCGATAGAGATTGGAGAAAGACTCGGTTCACTGCTGAGTTCGGGCGAACCGTCCGCGGAGTCGGTGGCCGAGTCCGTGACTCGCTCGTACTTGACAATTTCAACTCAGAGACGTCTGCACCAGCAGAGCTTTCGGTTACGAGTCCTCGAGGCTTATCGTGAATGCTGCGCAGTCTGCCGACTGAAACATGCGGAGCTCTTGGATGCTGCCCACATTCTGCCCGACGGGCATCCTAAAGGCGAGCCATGGGTTTCCAACGGACTTTCTCTGTGTAAACTTCATCATGCCGCGTTTGACGCTCAGATCCTCGGCGTAAGACCCGATCTTATTGTGGAGATTCGAAAAGACATTTTAGAGGAATCAGATGGGCCGCTTTTGGTCCACGGACTGAAGGAGTGGCACAAAAGAAGGCTCATCGTAATCCCGCACGCGAACCACCTCAAGCCACGATCTGATTTTTTGGAAGAGCGCTTCGAGCTTTTTCGAAAAGCAGGGTAGGCTCGTGGCTATTGGGAAGTTGATTTTTATCCTGGGGATAACAATCAGCCTCGCGGCATATCGAGTTTTGTCCACAAAGGCTCGGGGACTGGCGTCCTCAGTGACCATTGGACGGTCGCAGGCTGGTCACCCTGCCAATCAACGAAGTCCACATTCCCGCAGTAGATAAATGGAGCCCCCATTCCGAGCGAGTTTTTGGGAGCTCTACGTATAAAAAGATGAACCGAGATATCCATTTTGCGGTGATTGGATATCATTTGTCCCACTTTTCCCGACCTGCCTGTCTGATTTTGGCTTTGCCATTGAAATCGGTTTGGACTCAGGAACTTATCTCGATATTGGAAGGATTCCTGCTTCCCCTTTTTCTCCAGAGTCACAAGCAGAAACAGATGACCGGGCCGAGAGACAACCCCAACATTCCAGGCGGCCGTCGAAAACTCTAAGCCAAATAATGGAGGTATTTCTTCGCGCAGGAAGGATCTCCAAAGTTCGATGTTTTCGGCATGGCTCTCAATGGGGGTCATTACGAGCCGTTCGTCTCCAAACTCGAAGGCAACCTGTCGATTTGTCCCGGGCCTCCCTGCATCCGGTCCGAACCAGCCATGGAGGATCTTCGCCAACTCGTTGGGTCCGTCGATGGTTTTGAGCATTACATTGAGCGCTATTTTCACAAAGTTGGCCTGATAGAGTTCACCATCAACCTCCACCTCGGTCCAGCCGTCCGGAATTGCGGGATTGGCCTTCCGATCAGGCAAAAACAACATGGGCTGCCCGCCTGAATGACTGACCTTGCATATGAATCTGCCCATCTGATTCTGAGAATTTAAGCGTAACAAGTACTCAGCCAAACGCCACTCGGCAATCTCCCTCACCATTTCCTGCAGCGCTGCTCTTGTCTCGATGGGGCAGTCCAGGGAAGTGCGGAAAATCCCGTTGGAATAGGAGAAATGCGAAATGTCCCCCATTCCTTTACCGCCGGTCCAAGCCGCGATGGGATTTGTTTCTATCAATCTCTGAAGCGCAGAGTGGTCTGACAGATCAGCGCCCACATCATTGCGAAGTTTTCCTGATCTGCTCGCGATGTCGGCAAAGCCAGAGCACAGTTCGGCGATTGCGATCTCTCCGGGAAACTTGCCCGCGTTCAGCATCGCGAGGAGAACCAATATCTTATAGCTCTTTGCCATCGGGGTGATCTCGAGATCCTCGAGACACCGCCCAAAGCTATCCACTGTTGCTGCTTGTTCCTTTGATGTGTCTCCCATCGAGCGCACAAATCGATGCCAGGATCCATAGCTCTTGCGCAATATCCTCGGGTTATAACCGTCGTGGTAGGCCTCCGCAACCATAGGGCGAATTTCGTGCAAATCTCGAAACTCCTCATAGTATTGGACAATGGCGTGCTCCCCCGACGTAAACCTGAGGAGTTTTTTCAGGATCTCTACGGCTTCCAATTCATAGGTCACTTCACAACCAGGCGGCAAATCGACCTTGCCCTTTTCCAGAAGCTCCAATGCATTGAGCACCTCATGGTGACCAGGCCCAAGTTGGAACAGTGTCTGGGGCTTCAGTAAAAATGTACGGTGATTGCCTATATAATCGATAACCTTCAGTGTTTTCAGTTCGTCTCCCTTTCTCAAGCCGCGGCCCATTTGCTGGAGCCAGAGGATTTTGGATTCCGTCGGCCTGAGCATCATGATGGTGTCGAGGTGGTGAGTTGTTCCTCGTCAAACCGTCTGCTGCGCCATGGAATATTGGAGTAGTCGACTTCATCGGGGACACCAAAATAGTGGAAAGGACAGAGGAGACCCCGTCGAATTCCCTCGACCATGTTGCATCGATAAACCACGTTTTCACCGCAAAGGGAGAGCAGGTCGCCTCCATCACTTCGTTCCGGTGTGGCGGTGAGTTTCAACAGGAACTTGGGGCGAAAGTGCTCGATCAACCGGCGATACGATCGAGCACAGGCATGGTGGAATTCATCTACAACAACGTAGTCGAAGTCATCATTTCCGAATTTATTTAGGTGTTCCCTGCGACCGAGAGTTTGAATCGATGCGAAAATGACTTGGGCGTGAAGATCTTTCTCGAATCCGGTGTAGTGTCCCATTCACGCCTCGGGTCGGATTCGCCGAAATGTTTTCATCGCCTGGGCGAGGATCTCTTCGCGGTGCGCGATAAAGAGGATTCGTTTATACTCTCCTCGATTGCTGTCAAAGGCACTCAGCCATGTCTTACCAAGGCCGGTAGCCAATACGACGAGCCCTGCCGTATTGCCAGCCTCTCGTGTTGCCTCGAGTTTCCGGAGCGCCTCCTTTTGGATCTCATGTGGCTCGACCGGTAGGGGTTGGGGTTCAACAGAGATGCCGGTTGGCTCCTTGCCGGCCTGCAAGCCCGGGGTATACCGGGCCTCGTAGGACTCCACCACCTGGTAGCTCAAGGGACGAGTAAACGGGTGATGGAATAATGACTCATAATTGTGCCCGATATCGGAGAAACCGCTGAAGTCCTGCGACGACACCACACGGTAGTTCCATTCCACGCCATTTGAGAGCGCAAGTCTCGTCAGGTTGGAGCTTCCCACGAAGGCTACACCGCTCGAGTCCGCAAAGTAAAAAATATAGACTTTCGGATGGAATGAACTGCTATTGACCACAGCCAACGCTGGGAATTCGGTAATGCATGCGGTCTCAAGAAACCTCCGCTCCACGCTCCCCTCAAGGTCGAGCAACCTCCGCAAGGCGCGCGGTTCCGTTGCCCCAAATAGTCACCCGTCAGGATCCTTAGTTTTCCGCCGCGATCCAACAGGTCCCTGAAATATTCCTCTACGTGCGCCAACCCGCTCTCCAAAATGAAAGCCACCGCGATATCTGCTCGGTGGGCCGAAGCCATGTGGTGCAGCAAATGCGGCAAGAGTGGATCCGATTCTCCCGTGATGAGCGGCCTGGAATGCGGGGGGGACGAATTAGGACTGATATCCGTCGTTGGCACGGGGGTGTAATACCCCTTTTCCGGGATAACATGACGTACGCCCCCACGAGGATCGGGAACATCGTTGACATATCGAGGGATGACGTGCACGTGCAGATGGTAGATTGTTTGGCCAGCCGCCTTCCCGACATTGATTCCTATGTTGAAGCCATCCGGACTATGGCTTTTAAGGATCTCCTCCTTGGCACGATCGGTTGCGGCAGCCAATTCAGTTCGTTCCTCAGCAATATGGCAGAAAGGACAGTCGCTCTCGTTCTTCATGATTTGATGCGTCTCGATATGATCAATTCACCCTTTAAGCCCGCCTCGACACAAATGCGGCAGCGCCATCTGCGGACGGGCCTCTTGGCCATGCGAATCATCTGGCAGACGGGGCAGCGATGTTCATATGTGCTACGTTGGGCAACGCTCGGTGACCTTCCAGGCACAATGCAGATGCCGGGAAGCCGGACCCTGGCTTTAAATCCAACCGCGTGCATCAGTTTCGCCCATTCGGCACCATGTGGCTTCGCGGTTTTCCCCCACAATCGTTGAACAACAAGGTGAGCGGCTTCATGCCACAATACTTCTGGAAGCAGTGCGCTTGAGAGCACTGTGGCTGACAACTCGATTTCGCGCTTTGACGGGATGCAGCGTGCGAGTGAGGACCTGAGGCGCGGGTTAACGGTTACTCGAGCTTTGGATGCAAGACCCGGAATTCCCCATTGCTTCATCCATTTTCTCAACAGCGGAATCGATTTAATGAGCGGGTCCGGTTGGAGGGAGGATCCGGTATTCATGTGCCCTATTGTATGCCTCCTGCGCATTTGACCGGCGTAGAATCCACTATTTGGGCTGTGTTGATGCTCGGGATTCTTGCAGAGGACTGAACTCCGGATCACGGACAAGCGCATTGCGGGTGTCGATGATGCGGACGACCGAGAGCGTACGCGTAAGCGAAATGTACATGCGCTTCGCATAGTCCGGCTTGCCCTGGGCGAGGCGGAGGTCCGTGATGATTACCGCCGGGCGCTCCAGCCCCTTGAAGCGCAGGAAGGTCTCCGCCACAACACTGGAACAGGCCTCGGGATCGTGCGCGCGCACCACCCGGTGCGTGCCGATCCGCTCGCGGTGCACGATGGATCCCGGCTCCGCACCACCCCGCAATGAAAGAATGGCGATGTCCGACGCCTCCAGGCCCGAGCATTTAAGCTTGTCGATTTCAATCGCGATCCTTTCCACTACCGTGCCCGGGCCGGGGCAGACTCGGAGCGCGATGATCTCCTCGTTGACCGCCTGTCGAAGGGACTCACTGTCGGCCTCGGTCCCGAGGTAACAGCCGGCGAGGCGCTGGACGGCGTCCGGACAACGATATGATCTTTTCAGTGTGAATCGTGTTTTGAAGAGTTCGGTCTTCACCCGCCGGTCCGGCCAGAATCCCTGGGCTGGATCGCAAAAGGCCCAAAGCGGCTTGTTGCGGCACAACTCCTCGATGAGCATCCAGTCGTCGTCGCTCAGGTCCTGGCCCTCGTCGAGGACCACCGCCTCAAATGTAAGCTTCAGCCCCGGCAGAGCCTCTGCCGCGGCATCGAGCGATACGCCGCGCCAGAATGCCGCCGTGTCCTCTTCATTGACCTCCTTCCCCGACCGGCGAAGCAGGTCGAGGGCAAAACGCTTCACCGCCAGACCTCCAAATTCTCGCCACCGGCCTGGTTCGCAAGCCAGCGAGCGAGGGGTTCCGTGAAACGAAGGAGCAGAACTTTCTTCCCACTTTCTGCGAGCCTTCGTGCCATGGCCAGCGCAAGCACGGTCTTGCCCGTCCCGGCGGCGCCCGTGACCAGTACCGATTCGTTCTCCATCAACCCTTGCAGCACCGCGAATTGCTCCGCATCGAGCCGGAGCCTGTCCTCCTTTTCCACCCGGGCTTTCAGCCCGAAGTCCGTCCGTGGGACCCAGGTCTCCCCCCAGAGATTGGGGATCGCCTGGAGCCATTTTCCCTTGGGACGAAAACCCTCCGGCAGGGCGCAGGTCATCGCGTCGGGGAGTGCCTTGTCGAGCCATCGCAGATCATGGACGCCGAGGACGCACCCCGCCATGTCGGTCTGACCGGGCGCGCGACTGAATTCCGTGTCGGGGAAGCACGTAGCGACGCCGCAGGGGGGAGGGATGATCTGCTTCGATTGGAGGAGGCGCAGGAGTTCATGCATGAAGTGGTTCGCCTGCTCGCGCGGCGCCTGCTTCAGCTGGACGCCGTTCGAAAACCAAAGACCATCGCGCTGTTCGATGCGGCCGCCTTTGATCTCGAGGATCAGAACGCCGCGCGATGGGTCGGCGATGACGAAATCGGCCTCGGTGTCGGCATGCCCTGGGACGCGAATGCGCAGCGAGTGCCAGGCGTACCAGCCTGAGGGCAGTTGGCGCGAGAGCGCCTCATACACACGCATCTCCGCATGCGATTCCGTGGGGCGCGGTTTGTTCGGCGGCCAGAGGCCGGGCTTCAACATGGGTCGATTATCGAACACCTGAGTGTTGATTGGCTGCCTTAAAGATCTGAGGACGCCGACGTTGCCCAGGGTGGGGTGGAGCCCGTCACAGTGTTTCTCAGCTCCGGAGGTGCTCGGCGCGCCAGGCCAGGGCACGCGGCGAAGGGTGTTACCGCGCTTCGCGAGGCAGGATGACCGGGCGCCCCTTTCATCAATCTTCAGATCATCCAGTTGATGCATCTTTAAGCAAACACCGGATCGTTGAGCAGCCGTCAAAGTTTCAATTGCAGAATGGCGCCGCATGTTCCTACGTCCCATGCGGATCATCGAGTCTGGCGCCTATCACCACGCTGGCCCACGCCAACGCTTGTTCAGCCAGGCCCACCGCTTCGTCAAGATCGGAGTCCGTCACTCATGCGGTGAGGCTGCCTTCCGGCGATCATGCGGCAGATTCATAAACAACCCTGCCGTTTCTGACGGCTTCGCGATATACAAGGCCGGGGATATCCGAGAGACCGGCCAGCTGATCTTCTTCTGTCACAACACGGAAGGCGGGACTGCGAAAGCATTGCCGCCCTTCAATCCGCAAGACCAGCCCGTGTGGTGAAGAGATTCAGCCGAACGGTAAACAATATAAGGTTAGTGCTGACATCCATGCTAACCAGGAATTGAATAAGCGTCTCGACTCGCAGGCGACTCCCCTAATACCTCACGTCTGCTATCGGGATAACAGAAAAAATGTGGGCTAAGACACCTTCCGGAGCACCTGGACCTCCTTCGCAAGTCTGCCGGCAAGGCGATCACGCCCGACGTCGAGGTCATATGCGGATTGAAGATTAAGCCAGAATCGGTCGGATGTGCCGAAGAACCGGGCAAGGCGAAGCGCCGTGTCTGCCGTAATGGCTCGCTTGCCCAGAACAATCTCGTTGATACGACGGGGCGGCACGCTGAGCCCCTGGGCCAGGCGGTATTGAGACAGCCCCAACGGCCGGAGAAAGTCCTCCAGCAGGATCTCTCCCGGATGCACCGGCGCTAACTTCCTGGCCATGATGCCCTCCTAGTGGTAGTCGACGATTTCGACTTCATGCGCTTCGCCGCCGGCCCAGCGGAAGCATACGCGGAACTGGTCGTTGATCCGGATGCTATGCTGACCTGCTCGGCTGCCGATGAGCTTTTCAAGTCGGTTGCCGGGTGGCGCGCGAAGGTCTTCGAGGCTGACTGCGGCATCCACCTGCCTGAGTTTTCTGAGGGCAGCGCGTTGAACGTCGGCCCCGAATCTCCGTGCGGGAAGGCGTTGAAACAGGCGCTCAGTGTCCTTGTCAGCGAAGCTCCGGATCACTGGCTCATAATAACGCAACGCGTTATGAGCATCAAGCAGATTTGGCTCGGGAGAGAGCCAAATCTGGCTGGTATGTTTTCCGTCGGATGCTTGTTATGACTGAGGATAAATTTGCAGACGTCGATCAACAGCCGGGCGGAACTCCTTCAAGTCCTTGAAGCCGCTGTGGGGAAGCGGAATGGCTGGAAGCAGATCGTGATATTGTGCTACGACGGCATGGGGAAACGCCGTGCGACCGGTATTCCAAAGACATGGCCCCACAATGGGAAAGGTGCCGGTCTGGCATCCAGCACGTTTCGCTCACAGACAGGAACACGCAACAGCCGGTCGATCACTTCGCTGGGACTGAGAGCCTTCAGTGATATCTCTGAGGTCAGCTCTCCCCAGCGCAGGATCAGCGCGTCCTGAATCCAGTGCCCGGACAGGCAGAGCTCCCGCCAGATCTCTCCGCTGACGATCATCTGCCGGCGGCGGCCGTCGTAGCCGAAAAGCTGCCCCGCCATCGAGGAGCGTCCGGCATGCGTGACGGGTCCCTCTATGATGACCGGGACGAGCCTTTTGAATGCGGCCTTTAGAATTTCACGCTCTTGGCTGTCCAACGCATCGTTCCTGAACGCCACGGCAAAGGCATCCAGGCCGCCGGAGTGACGGAATGCGCCGATCAGCCGCTCCAGTTGCGGCCGGAAGCCGATCTGAAGGCGGCCGCTCCTGGATTCGCCGCGAAGCTGCGGAATGAAGCTCGATTCGTCCTCCAGCAGCGGCCAATAATAGTAAATCCACCGCTCGGCGATCTCGCGGATCGGGATGCCGACCGTGCCGTCCGGCCGCCATTCGGCGAGACGATAGCTGGTCAGCGCTATGTCACACAGTGCCCGGAACAGGGCCAGCTTGTAGGTCGCGACTTTTTTATCTCGGTTGAGTACTCCCTCGATCTGGTCGATCGGGCGATGGAGTTGACCTGAGCTCAGAACCAAGAGCAGAGTCGTCCAGGTGATTCCCTGCCTCCCCAGGCTGTCCTCATCTTCCCACTTGCCGATGAGCTGAAAGCCAAGGCGCTCGAAGAGGAGCTCGAGCGATTCGGGCACCAGTCTCGTGTGGAGCCTGCCATATTCGTCGCGGCGCGAGTCATCCAGTCCCACCCTGTCGCCGGTAATGGAAAGCAGAAGCCGGCCTTGGGGTTTCAGGAGATTCCGGATGTCAAACGCAGCGTCGAAATGCTGCTCCTCCGGAATGTGCATGAAGACCCCGGAACAGAGGATGCCGTCGAACCTCCGGCCGATTTGCTGGGATAAGCCGGGGAGGGAGCCGGAATATATCCTGCCGGCCAGTTGAGGCAGCCGCGCCTCCGTGACTTCACGCATGCGCACGCTCGGTTCCGCGCCATAGGCCTCGCATTCCTCGTGCATGAGGAGATCCATATCGCGGCCGGACCCGGCTCCAATATCCAGGACCTCGCTGCCGGCGGGGAAGGCAAGCCTGAAGTACCTGGCTATTCCGGTCTTCGCCTTCTGATAGCGGGCGAACACGGCCTCGGCATTGTCGTCATAGTACTGAACAGTCTGGGGGTCCATCTGTGCCCTATCTTATTCCTCTCCGGCTGTTCCGGGAAAAGTTTTGTCCTCGAAGGCGGATGAACTCAACACCCACTCTTGAGATTTACGAGCGTTTGATAAAGCCCCTGCGTGCCGCAGAGCGGTTGCGACTCGCGGAAAAGATCTTGCACGATCTCTCGTAGCAGTCGGGCGCCGACCGGATTGAGTCTCGTCACGACTGGATTTCAGAGCGGCGGATAGCCCCGGAACTTGTCGTTGCTGAAGACGTGCAGGAATGGTTTTTCCGGAACCGGCGAGAGGCAGACGAGAGCCGAAAATAATGCCGAAGGCCCGAATAATGAACCTGGGGCAGGTGCTCGATAAGACCCAACTTTTGTTCCTAGATACCGCGCACCCATCACTTGCCACGTTCAGCTCAAAGATGCGTGGACGCCGACAAACGCTGACTTACGCCGACCCTTTGATATGATGCTTAAGCATGGGAATGAAGATTCTTGACAGGCGATGAATTTCGAGTCTGGTGACTCAGGCGACGATCCTTTTCTTTAACTTTTTGACCTCCATTTCCAGACGGTCGAGGCGTGATTCAGATTCCCTGTCGCCCGCTAGTGCCTGGGTCAGAAACCGGTTTAGCAGTCTCTGGTACGGAACACCCGTCGCAGCGGATTTGGCACGCAGAATATCGAGATTGTCGCTGTCGATGTTTATCGTGATCTTGACGGACCGGGACGCTGCCATTCGACGACGAATCTGCCCAGTGCCTCTTTCATCAATCTTCAGATCAGTTGGTTTTGGTTCTTTCATGATTCTCCATCTCTTTGGACAAGTCCCATTCAAATTCCACGACACTAAAATACCATACTTATATGTATGAATCCATACTATTCCGTGGGGCCCGGGCTTCGAGTGGAGCGGACAGCAGCGGACGGCGCTACGGGAGCCGGTGCGACCGACGCGCCAGGCCAGGGCACGCGGCGAAGGGTGATACCGCGCTGCGCGAGGCAGGATGACCCGGCGCCCCTTGTGCAATTCGGTGACGGGCACCGAATTGCGTCGTGAGATTTTGCAAAGGGGATCAGGTGCGCAGCGTCCACCAGTATCACGTCGTCCAACATGAAGCGAACGCCGCACATTGCGCAGGTGTAATCGTAGGCCCGACGCACGACACGCCCAAACGCGGTGACGCGGATCGATTCGGCCACGCGCTCGGCAGTGTCTGTGTCGCCGCTCTCGTCGTACTGCTCGCGCCTGCCGATCGCCTCCTCATCCCGGCAAAGCAAGAGCACCGCCTCGCGCCGCGACGGGGAATAGCGGTCAATAAGGGCGAGCCAGAGAACCTCGCGGGCCTTCCTGTCTGCGATCAGGGCCAGGAGTTGCTCGTCAATGTTCGCATGGGAAACCAACTCCACGAGTTGGCCGGGGCCGCGGATCGTGCGGATCTCCCTAAGGATGACGTCCTTCCCCGGCTGGGGATGAAGGTGCCAGAAGCCGTCAGACTTCAGGTAGGAAAACGGATTGAACGGTGTGCGCCTATCGCTGCCGGCGCCGGCCGTCGTAGCCGAAAAGCTGATCCATCATGGACGACCGCCCGGCATCGGTAACGGGTCCCTCTTTTTCAGTTCCAAGAACAGAAGGATCTGAGATCAAGATTTTTGAAATAAGAGGAGAAGGGATCTTCAGCGACTCAGGGTGGAGGTGGAGTCGCTGAGAGGATCGCAATTTGATGAAAGAGCTGGATTACTATCTTCGACTTGAATATCCGTTCAGGGTTGAGCCGGATCCCGAAGGTGGGTTTGTGGCGTCGATTCCGGACTTGCCGGGGTGCTACACCTCAGCGGAGACAAAGCAGAAAGTCCTGGAACGACTCGAGGAAACCAAAACGGCTTGGCTGGAGTCTTATTATGCTATGCATGGTGAGG